>Ga0316217_10002866_pt1 | contig 20358 bp, 25 predicted proteins | sample 1anoAmetaG_FD_203633 | JGI IMG/M metagenome (GOLD analysis project Ga0316217, IMG submission 203633) | Freshwater microbial communities from Trout Bog Lake, Wisconsin, USA - 1anoA | ecosystem: Environmental > Aquatic > Freshwater > Lake > Hypolimnion/Profundal zone | place: USA: Wisconsin...
AGATTGTTTTCCTTAGTGTTTAACTTGAAAGAGGCAATCTTTATTGAAAGAAACATGTTTTGATAATCATCAAGTGATAAATAATGTGAAGATTGATAAAGAGATATGCAGCAATCCTTATTTTCTAGTGATATGCAGATGAATAGAAGCCTTTAGAATGCTTTTGGCTGGGCGTTTCTTTCTAAAAAAGTTTGATCTTTGGCTATTAAAATATTCTATCTAATAATTAAATGATTTATGACTAGTTAAATAGCTAGATATCAGACTTTAAAACTATTCCTACTTCCTTCGAACTTTCCTCAGTCTTGGAATTCCTTCAATTCATCTATGAATCATTCCTCAGTGAGTGAATTTATGTTGGAAAAGATTCTTAGAAGCCAGAATTCACTGCAGACACAACTGAATGAGCAAATTCTTTAGATCGATACTGCTTTGTTCCTTAGTTTAAAGAAAAGGGTTTGCCTCTGTCTTTAGAGAAATGGTGGCTGAATGTAGTGATTTTTTAGATTGCATGAAAAATTTTTGTTAATTTACTGCTGAATAAAGCTAAAATAATAGAATGTCGTATAAAAAAATAAGTGGATACATAATCCACATCAAAGAAGTCCTAGGCAAGGGTTCGTACGGCTAGGTCTACAAAGGAGAGCAAGAACACACTAAAAACCCCTGTGCTGTAAAAGTGCTAAGTCGAAAATTAAGTAAGTTGGTTCTTAAAAAGTCAACTCTGACGAGTATTTGAAGGCTGCGCTCCTTGAAGAAATCTAGATCTTACAGCAGGTCAAATCACCCAATATCGTGGCAGTCTATGAGGTCATGGAAAGCCCCAACAACTACTACATTATACAGGAACTCTGTGAGAATGATCTTGAGAACTTTATCACAGCCAACGCCCCCTTCTCCTAAGAAAAAGCCATTGAAATACTCAGGGATATTGTCAATGGCTTCATAGCCCTCATGAAGGAAGGCATCATTCATCGGTAAATCAACCCTAAAGTAGTGACATCAAGCCAGCCAACATACTTATCTCCAAAGGCACCATGAAAATCGCAGACTTTGGGTTTGCCAAAAGGAATGTAAGCCGAAAAATGAAGAATGAAACCTCAGTGGGCACTCCTTTGTATATGTCTACGGAAGTGCTCAAAGGATAGCCCTATACTTCAAAATGTGACGTATGGGCAGTTGGGGTCATTTTTTACGAACTCCTGCATCGTAAAACGCCTTGGATAGCTAAGTCCGTCTATGAGTTGGTCAAAAATATAGAGTCCAAGCCTTTGAAGATGGATGAGAAGCTGTCGCCAGCAACTCAAGACTTTCTGCAGAAAGTGCTAGGAATTGAATAGAAAAAAAGGGCCTCTTGGGATGAAGTTTTCCAGCATAAAATTTTCAACGGTTTTTTCCAGAAGTACTGCATGAGCAACAAAGCTATCTAGAACAAGCTTAAGACTGTCATGGGTAGACTCAGGTTCAAGATCACTTCAGAAAACCTAGATTTGAAGAAAATGTTCAAGTATCTAGGCCTCTAGGGTGAAAACGTTGAACTTAACTACAACTAATTCCACAAATTTCTGGACTACATTGACCCAGAACTCCCTGAAGAGTAAGTCCGCTACTTTTTCGACAAAGTGGACGAAGACTCAAGTGGCACGATTTCTTTGGCTGAAATTGAGAAAGAGATGAGTAAGCACAACATTGTTACGGACCGCGCAAGTAAGATCAAAAAAGCAAACACCATGAATATGGACGAAGCTGAGAACAAAATGAACCAAACCTTGGCAGAGAAGGCAAAGAAGTGCTTTGAACGGCTGCACAGAGTGCTCAGCTACAAGAAGATTTCACTCAAGCGCACATTCGAAGCCTATGATAAGGAGGGAAACGGCAACTTGACCTACTAGTCCTTCAAAAACATGATTGTGAGGCTGGATCCCAGCTTCACTGAAGAGGACACCCAAACAGTGTTCTAAGCGATAGACCTAGACCACTCCAAATCAATAGAATTCGACGAACTGAACTCTTACTACTGCAAGGTCAACGGCCTGCCCTTCCACCTCGACTAGTCTGAAAACCACTAGCTCATCAAAAAGTGATTTGAATATAGTTTATGAACTGGAACCAATGGTTCTTCTGCATTCCCTGGGCTTTTAGTACCACCAACAGATGTCCCTTGGGATGTGCTTTGGAGAGCATATCAGCTAGGTTGGGCTGAGGAAAGAAGCAAATCCCAGGTAAGTTAGGTTAATCTTTCTCGCTAATTATCTTTGACATATTATAAGCAAATTATTACCATTTCATGTGATGTCATTCTGGCGATAGCAAAATGCAAAATAAGTTATTGCCTGGTTTTTGGCAGTGGCCACACTCCAGAAGGGCATTTCCAACGAGATGCGTCTTTAGTGATGATTACATCTGCTCTCTTTACGAATCCATTTCCCAATTTTCAATGTTTGAGACTGCGTAGCCTCATTTCCTGCTCAGTTGCTCTTTGATGGGCTTCTTTTGCTTCAACACCACCATACCAGGGGTTTGAACTTCACATATTCTATATCTAAAAAACAAGAGAAGAAGAAGCCAAATGCTCTAAAGGAGGGGCTCCGTGGGAGTTCTGGCTTTGTTAAAAGGGAAGGTGGGTTCTTGATAATTTTGTGTGCAAAAAAAAGCAAGTATAGAAATGAATTATGGCGTTTTGGCTGTGGCCGAGAAACCGAATGAATCAAAGCAACAGGCTATGGATTGCCTGGAGTCTAACTTCAAATAATCCTTTCGCAGATGAAAGTTAAGTACTTTTGGAAAGCCCTTCGCTTAAACTATAAGAACTTCTTTGATTTGATAGTTATATAAATAAAACGTAGAAATCAATGAACCTGTTTCTGAATCAAGCCTCACAGCACTACGCTCCTTACTTCGTCCCCTATCCCAACCCCAATCTCTATAATTCCCACAACTCACATACTTACTATTACCTAAGTTACGGTCCAACTTTGCTATAACAGTCCCCTCCTTTCTTCCTTAATTTCAGCTAATTGCAGCAGCCATTGCTTCCTGCTGCCTCCTTTGAGCAGCAAAACCAAGAGAAGGTCTAAACTCAGGAAAACAAGCCATATCTCGAAAATAAGGAAGAGTTGAGTTTGGGCAAGAACTAAAGTGGTGGTTAGGGTTGTGTAAAAGGACTGATTACAGAGTAATTGGTGCAGCTGTCAGGGGCGAATGTACCTAAGTCAGGCAACGACCGTTTCATAAAAAAGAATACAGAGTCCAACATCATTAATCAAATTTTTTCATTCCTCTGGAGCCCTGAAAAGAGCTTACCTTTTATTTCCAAAATTGTGACCAATCACCACCAATCCACCCTTTTTTACGATTTCATGCGAGTCATCAAAAACAACAGCAAAGGTGTCCTCAAACGCCACTTCCTGAAGCAACTCACCCAGCCCGGAGGTTGGGAGGCAGTGCACAGGAAGCTCAAGAAGAAGCTGAAGGATGAGAAAACCCTAGAAATGGCGTAAATCAGCTGCATTGTGCGCAAGCTTTCCCTTATTTACTTGCGTTAGATCAGCAGGTTTTCGATTATGACCAGCAAAAAGATGAATCACCGCCTTTGGAACTTGCATTTCATGAAGTGCCACGAGATTTAGTAGTTTTTGTTCCGAACCCAGGAAAACTGATGCTCTATATTTTTAAGCCTCAGAGCTTGATCTTTGTTAGTGTAGATGGGCAGAGCTAATCCTGCTAAGTTATTGAGTGTTCAGTGTTGAGGATGATGAAGATGGAAGTTCCAGGACTTGAGGGAAGTGATTGCCCTATTGAGAAAGGTCAGCTTAGTGAAGACTGAGTATTTTTATTTGTTGGTTTGTGAGTAAGCGAGATAATTGGTGGCTGGCAAAGTGAGTATTTATCGTAAAATTTAATTACAAATAAACGTTATGAATAATCTGGCAGAGCTTCTCTAGCTACTTTAACACAAAATCACTGCCTACAGGAAAGCCAGCCATCAGATCCACCAAATACGCACACACTTATAACCATGCCTCTCCTCAATAAACCATCCTTCAGAATCACTACTTTAGGTTATTCACAATAGCATGCAAAAGTTCAAGGTAGAGGCCAGTGAAACTGTGATCTCAGTGGCCAACTTCTGCTCAACTTTGCTCTAGAAGCAAAGCCAAGCTCACCAATAATAAGTACTTTAGCTGCGTACTGAAATCGGTCGCCAGTACAAACTCATCACTCTGATGAGAAAAGAACTTGAAGATTTGATGGAGATGATGAATCAAAGGAACACTCAAGAGGAACCAGAAATTTATCAGGAGGAATCGAGAATCAATCAGGAAAATGGAGAAATCAGCAGAAATGAACAAGAAAATTAACAGAACCAGATCAATGAGAACTACAGATTCAATGATTAGAACACCATAAACGGCCTTGAAGTAATTCAAGAAGAAGAAACCTAGCGGACTTTGATGAGCAGTGTGCATTCTTTCAACGAAGAAGCCAAGAACAGCCAAAAAGACGATTTCATCAAAATTTAAGAAAAATCGAGATATTCCAGTCTCTAGCAAAGCTTCAACAACCAGGAATCTTAGCCTCATCTATAGCTCTAGGAGAAAAAAAGGGCTACTATCAACAATGAAGAAGACTAATGGCCTAGCAACTGCAAGTTTGAAGGACTTCTGGAATCTGCTGCCTCCCAAAACACGCAAACTTAGGTCAATTAAGAATTCCCTTCACAATGGGAGTCAATGCCTGTTAGTGTGGAAAGTATGGGACGTCGCTAAGTTCCTTGGTAAGTAGGAGTCTCATCTTGTGAACTCAAGGATATCACCAATGATTGTGAGCAGTAAAGACAGAAGAAAACAAAGCTTTTCTTATAGTAATTTAGAAAAACATTCAACAAATGCCTTTCTGCAAACGTTTCTCGTAAAAGTAGCAAAAGCAATCAAGCGAAACCCCCAAAAGACAAGAATCGAACATCTTCAACTTTGGGCAATAATGCCTAAAAATGCAGCCCAGGCAGGCAAAACGACAATCAACGTCTCATAAACGAAATGCTTAAAGACATTGACAACAACACAAAGTTTTTTGTGGGCAACAGAAAATCATAAGTGAAGTACGAGGGAGAAAAGAAGGATAATCTACGTTTCGGCCATGGAGTTTTGTACTACTCAAACGGACTTTGTTACTAGGGAAACTTCAAAAATAACTTACGTCACGGCTTCGGAGTGCTTCGTTTCAACCAAATCTAAATTTACAGAGGCTCATGGGCAGCCGATGAACTTTCCGGCCAGGGAAAAATAAGGAATTTCGCAGTCATAAATAAGAGGAAGGCTCAAGGAAACCTGTCTGCATTGAGTCGGTGGGTGAGCTATTGTGGTTCATTCAAAGGCAACCGGTTTGAGGGAGAAGGGACTCTGTACTTGCAAGGAGGGTAGAAGTTTTTAGGGAAGTTCATCTGCGGTAGCGCCTGCGGCGAGGGCAGCCTTTTCAGGTACTGATGTCATAAGTTAGAAAGAACGGGTAGGTGGAGATGGGAGTTTGGCGGAACAACGAGCTAGTGGAATAATTTTGATTTTATTGTATTACTCACAATAGATAATAAGCAATAGATGTAGACGATCAGGGTATCAGTAGAGGACGGGCTTGCATGTGCCGAAGCGGGCGTTTTGCAGCTGGTAGCCGAACACACAGCTGAAGCAGTAGTTGAGGTTTTCGTTGAAGCAGGTCTGGCAGGGGAAGGTGCAGATGTTGACCTTGGCCGCAGGCACGACCAGGATGCAGTACCCGTCATTCAGAAAGTAGCCAGAGACACAGTCTGTGCAGATTCCATCGGAAGTGAAAGCTGCACACAGCATGTTCACATCAACGCACTTGCCTGAAACTGAAGAGTAATACTGCCTACTTGTGCAGTTGAGTTTGGGCAGACAGCTGCCGTTGGTGAAGACGTAATTGGTTGAGCAGTTGTAGCAGGTGCCATTGTTGGGGTAGAACCAGTCGCAAGCCACACTGGCCTTGACACAGGTGTCGTTGGCCTGGTTCAGCCAGAACCCGTTCTCACACTTCAGCTGAGTGTTGTTGCCCACACAGTCTCCGAATATAGTGACCAGGTAGTTATTGTTGCAGATTTGGCAGAATCCGGAGGGTTGGTAGAGTTGGCAGTTGGGGATTATTTTGAAGCACTTGCCACTGACGAAGATTTGGAACTGGTTGCAGCCATTCTTGTCGATGACCAGAGTTACGACAGTTCCGTTAGGTAGGGTTTGGTTCTGGGTTGGATTGGTGTTGGGTTGGGGAGCAACGGGCTTGGGGTTGCCTCCTTCAATAATTTGATCTACAGTTCCAGAAACGCAGGTATTGCCCACAAGGATGTAAGGGTACTTGCACTGGTTGCAAGTGGTACCATCTGATGAGCAGTTGGAACAGTTTGCCACCAGGGTTGAGCAAGACAGGCAGGTCCCATTCTTGTTGAAGAACCGGACATCACAGCTTTGGCAGGCCACATTGCTGAGGCAGTTGACACAGCCCACCAGCACGCTGGAGCAGGGCTGGCACAGGGAACCCGCAATGTTGGAGACAACATAAGTGTTGGAGGCGCAGGTGCTGCAGGCCGTGGGAGAGGTGCAGGTGAGGCAGTTGGTGGGACAGCTTTTGCAGAGGCCACTTTTGTCAATGAATTCGTAGCTTGCGCAAGAATTGACTGTGCTGGCTAGCAGCAGGAAGGTGCAAGCTAAGAGAAGCTGCATAAATTTAGCAGTGTTATTATATGCCATAAAATTATTGGATAGATATTTAGGGCCAAGCTGCAGACAAAAGCGTTATCTTTGGTTTTCGGGCTGTTTAGGGGTCAATAGTGGAGGAAGAGGGCATTCCGTGATATCTCTTCAAGTTGGTGCGTCGGGAAATAAAAACAATATAATTATGAAGGTAATTCTAAGTTACTGCCGAGAGGTCATGAATTAGCTAATCGCCAACAAATTAGTCAGCAGCAGTTACATGCTGGATGTTTTTTGTTTTGGCCTGTTCATAATATTGATTAATTAAATAGATTGCCAACTTCCTTTCTTACTAAAGATAGATAATCACTCTATTTAGAAATATACTAATCAATGGTGCTCATTCAGTTTAGCTGGAAGCACCGCAAGGCGATTGCGTCCACAGTTGTGTACCCGCTTACACAGCTCAAGCAACCATTGGGGTTGCCCGCAACGCAGGTCAGGCACGGCGAAATGCACCCATTCCCGCCATTACCACCATTCCCGCCATTACCACCATCACCACCATTACCGCCACTACTGTTCCCACTGTTCCCACTGTTCCCACTGTTCCCGTTACCACTGTTCCCGTTATCACTGTTCCCGTTACCATTGTTACCGTTACCATTGTTCCCGTTACCACTGTTCCCATTTCCGTTGCTCCAACTACCTCCACTGTTCCCATTGGCGTTACTGGCATTACTAGATGGAGTGTTAGAGGTGTTTGAGGTGGTGCTTGAAGTTGTTGAGTTACTCTGGGTGTTTTGGATGGCAGCCAGGAGCAGGATGTTAGATATGCAGTCACCTTGGTATGATCTGCTGTATGAGTCTGCGCAGGCATCGCACTTTAAAGAAACAGGGTTGTACTGCAGGCAGTAAGGAATAATGCTGGCGCAAACACTTCCTACCAGCACGTAACCCGTGCTGCACACCACCACATTCTGAGACTGCCCACTTCCTTGCTGCTGTGTATTGCTACTGTTTTGCTGGGAGTTGGCTTGTCCATTATTTGATGATGACTGCTGCTGCCCATTATTGGAAGAGGATTGCTGGCCGCCATTATTTGATGATGATTGTTGTCCATTATTTGATGATGACTGCTGCTGCTGCCCATTGTTGGAAGAGGACGACTGTCCATTATTGGAAGAGGATGACTGTCCATTATTTGATGATGATTGTTGTCCATTATTGGAAGAGGATGACTGTTGCTGTGCATTGTTGGAAGATGAGTTTTGCTGTTGCTGGGTGTTGTTGGATGCCTGCTGGGTGTTGCTGGTGGGAGATGAGGTTGCAGCTGAGGATGAGCCGGTGCAGGCTCCGTTGACCAATACGTATGGCTGGTTACAGGCCACGCAGTACAAGTCGGATGAGTTGGTGGTGTTCTGGTAGCAGAGTGCGCAGTTGGAGGTGATGGTGGAGCACGGGGCGCAGGTGCTGTTGGGGTAGAGGTAGAAGCCATTGGAGCAGGTGAGGCACTTGTAGGCCGATACGCAGACGCTGCAGTTGGGCAGGATGTTGTAGCAGTAGTCGCAGAGTACCTTGTTGCCCACGGGCGACATGTACATCTGGTCGTAGCAAGAAGAGCACCCGTCCCCAGAGTTGCACTACGCACAGCTATCATCGCACTGGATGCACGAGCCAGGGTTATTAAAATCAGCATAGGTGCCAGTGTCGCAGGGGGCGATCTGGGTGAGAGCGGGCAGCAGTGTGGCCAGCAGCAGGGTTGTTATGAGTAAAGGACTTGATGCCATGATAACCGATTAATTATAACTATTGGGTCAGCCCTACGCTGAAAAATAAATGAGATAACTGGTACCCCTGAAATCACAAAACCAGAGCCTGTCTGAGCTGCCTCTGCCCAGCTGCACCTTCAATGTGCGCCTGCAGTGAGCATAACATAACCAAGATGGGAGATAAGGACATAGCAAGACGGGACATAAGGACATAGCAAGATGAGGAGAGGGTGGTTGATGTGGTGAAAATGTGAGAGGGTGATACTAGTGGAGTGAGGGGTGAGGGAGGATGGGTGTCGGAGTGGTGGATGGGCGTGCGTATTTTGTAAGCTATTTTGATAAATGATAGCTGTGTGTTATAGCGATACAAATAGCCATCAATCCGTTACCCACTCACCACCACCCAACCAAACACTCATCCCCACCTTCCCTATTCCATATCATATTCATATTCACCTGACTATGGCATCGAACAGGTATGAATATTACGCCCTGATGCGCCATGCCTTGCCTGATGTGCCATGCCCTAGATCGGATTTAACCTACCATACTATGAAAATGCAGCCTGCCTATTTACTATTACTCACGAAACCTGGCCAATCAAACCAAGGTTAAATGAGGCTGTCTAGAAATAAGCACTAGCTAATACTCTTTCTTGCACATTCACTGTCACTCTTTGATGCGCACTAGTTTATACTGATTTGATGCACATTCGCTCTTAATCTTTAATACTCACTAGCATATTGGTGTTTTGAGTTACATTAGCATAATATTGTTTGATGTGCATCACATATTATTGTTTGATGTCCATCACATGTTATTGTTTGATGTCCATCACATGTTATTGTTTGATGTGCATCACATATTATTGTTTGATGTGCATCACATATTATTGTTTGATGTGCATCACATATTAATTGATGCCATGATACGTGCAACACAGTCAGCCATTATTTGCAGATACGATCACTCACATATAAATGCCCACGGCCAGCCCGCTGAAGAACACCGCCACTCCGATCAGTCCCGCCGCGGCCACCCCCAGCAGCAGCTACAGCACTAACGAACGGTCCTTGGTCTTGTAGGCTCCCTGGTAGCTGAGTCAGGCACAAGTACATGAAGAAGTAGGCGAGCACGAAGAACCCCACGATGGCCGAAATGAGGCCCACGCGCTGGTAATCCTCCTGAGGCAGGGGTGTCACGTATTGCTGACTCATCGATCTATCTATCTATTATAACCTGAGTAATCATATACCCTGAGTTGATAAAATGATCTATGAACCCCTCACCGCATTTATGGAACTATCTAGTTTTAATAGGTTGTGGAACTGTCTAGTCTAACTAGCTTAATAGAATCTAATCTAGCTTAATAGAATCTAATCTAGTTTGAATTGAGAAGTCGTCCACCCATGGTCATCAAGCATCATCATTCTCGTACTGGGAGAGGAACTTCTGGAAGTCGCGCTCGTCGATGAGCAGTTCCTTGGTGCTGCCCTGGCTGCGCAGCGACCTCTGGGACGCCGCAGAGGCCAGCCTGCCCTCGTTCTTCTCCTTGTCCTGCTCGAAGATGGAGCAGAAGATTTCATACTCCAGGTTGTCGTTCTGCAGCCCCTCGATCATGTTCTAGAAGTCGAGGGAGAGTTCGAACTCCCGCTTGACGATTTCCATGAGGACGCTCTTGTTGACGTAGCCTGACTTGTCGGCCTTGCCCCCGAGGGCCACGAAGGCGTCAACTGGGTAGAGGATGAGTTACGGTACTAGTTTTCTTCGGGGACTTCGCCTCGGTAGTTTTCCTCGCGCTCCTTCTTGAGGGAGGCGGCGGTGTTGAGGAGCACTTCGAAATTGAGGATACGGATTTCTTTGTTGGCGATGTCCTTATTGATCTTGTCCTTGCGCTAGTCGGAGATGGGTATGCCGACGCCTGGGTAGGGTGGTGGTTACTTCTGACGATGTTGATGAGGTCGTAGAAGGTGATGCCGCCGTTGCGCTGGTCAGTCTTCTTGAAGGCTGCCTGCAGCTCGCTGTACTCAGCCTTGGTGAGGATGCTCCACTCCTTGTTGAGCAGCTCTTCGAAGTTGAACCCCGATTTCCTGTGCTTCTTGGCCTAGAGCATGTGCGAGAGAGTTATATTTTTAATTCAAACTAACTCAGCACATCCTGGCAATAACCCATTCCAAGCAGATAAACAAGGCCAGAAACAAAGCAGCAAGGGAATAGACCCAAGACTAGAAGTAAACCAACTAACAATGATCAACCAACAAAAAACATAAATAGTTGATAAATTCCTGCTTTTAATTCGCTTAGTTATCTCAAATATTCTAACAAGTCATTCCAGTTTGTATCTTTCAAGTGCTCATATGTTCTATATTAGTTGCTGCGTTATTCATAAAATATTCTAATTTGATGTCGCAATTTCTAAAAGAAAACATCTACTCACGTAACCCCTGCCCCACTCAGCCAAAAACATCACCGAAAACAGAGTGCTCATGCTTGCCGAAAAAATCAACAGTCTCAACATCGGCCACCGCGCTGAGGCTGAACGCAAACTGGACACCCTATAACAACAAGTGGCACAGCTGGAGACCGAGCTGGAACGCATCACCGTCTCCTTCAACGACAAGCACTACGACCTCAAGCATGTTGTAACCCTTCATTCACTCAGTTCTCCAAAATCGCCAAAGAACTTTCCTTCGATCATGCCGAAAACGATAGAAACATCAAAGCTGAAATCGAGAACTGCCAGCAACTCGCCATGGAGATGATTTCCAAACAGATCGAGGAGAGAAAAGCCAGTGACAGCAGAATCAGCCGCTTCATCGACGAAAAATGCGCAGTGATTAGAGATCTAATCGAAAGGGAGAACAAAGAGAGAAACAGTTCCATCAAAGAAATCGAAGACTCCCTTTCAAGGGACTTGACTGAAATCAGAGATAAGCTACAGACAGATTGCACCTAACGGGAAGAGAGGATTGAGAGAATTCATGCAGACTTTGTGGCAGAATACTAAAAGATGCAATCTGAGTTTACAGAGCTCTCTGAGAAATTCAGTGACTCAGAAGCTGAGTTCTACAAAATGCTCAGAGATGTGCTGAAAAAGGTGAAGGCTGAGATTGGAGAAGGACACAGAGAGCGGGAAGAGATGGAAGAAAGCATTTTAGTCCTCATTTAAAGGATTTGCGACAAAGCGATGGAATAGGCCCAGCTCCAATGATACCAATCCCTTGATACATTACTAATCATCCTTAAACCCACAGCATTTCAACACAACTGGCTACTATCATTTCACAAAATGCATGAAGACGTCGTAGAGACTTGGCTGATTTATCATCCAATCCAAGCTCTATTCGTTTTTCAGCAGCTAAATTGCCTCACGGATGTTTTTCTTCTCTATTTTGAGCACAACCCGAGTCTAGAGTTAGCTTACTTTTTCCAAAGCCAGTTTCTTTATGATGTTTTCGACCAACAAAGGGACTCCTCCTTAGCTGCGCACAAGCAAAGGGTAGCTCAAAGTTAATCGATAGCCTTTGCCAAACCTTTACTTTAGAGTGTGTAGATCTCCCAAACAGCGAAGTTCTCCTTGACTGATAATGCCAATTCTATCGCAAAGAAACTAAACTTAGTCCATTAGATGACTTGTCATGAAAATCGAAGTTTTTCTTTTGCATTCTTTATAAATTGGCAATTACTTTAGAGAATCTTCCAAATCTATCTGCGATGGTAAGGGTCCAACCCGGAAGTAGGCTCATCCAAGATTACTATTCTAGGACTGCCTGAAAGCGCACATGCTATAGATACTCTCCTTTGCATTCCGCCTGAAAGTTCCCTTACTTTGTAGTCTTTTTCGGCAGTCAAATCCACTTCTGTTAAGAGTTGAGAGACTCTGCTTTCAATTTGCTCTGATGGAACCTGCTTGAGTTTACAATAAAATCGGAGATGCTCCTGCACTGAAAGCTAATGCCAGAGGATATCAAACTGTGGGCAAACCCCAATCAGCTGATTAGTGGAGGGCAGCCCGATTTCTCTTCCTGAGATGTAAGCATTTCCTGCGGTGGGAGGGTACATTCCTGTGAGGACTGAGATCAAAGTGGTCTTGCCTGCGCCATTGGGCCCTAAAAACCCAAAGATTTCCCCCTTCATGAGACGTAAGGTAAAGGGCTTTAAGGCAACTTTATTGATTTATCCATTATGACTAGCATACCTTTTGCTTATATCCTTGATAATCAATGCTTCTTTCTAGGAAAAAGCATTAATAGAATTCACTTCATGTCTGTGTCTCAACACTGATTCATCAACTCCTTCTTGACTACTAAGTTAAACCTATTTTACATAGAACTCATTTCAATCTAGTTATTGTTTTTTATTGTGCTTCCTCCACTTTCTATCTCCTCTTACAGCTAGCTATAGTTTTGCCGCTTTTTACAGCAAGTTACGCACTTTTCAATCAACTTTGGTCTCTTAGCAACTCCATACTCCTGCTGCACCATATCGTTGAGCCAAACAGACAAAAGAAAGACACCAAACCAACTATAAAGAATAACTAAGGCAGTAATTGGCTAAGCTTACAGTCCTGATATAGATTGATAGCACCCAGTATTATTAGAACATGACCAGCCAAGATAGTAGACAATTCGGCATAATGCGAAGGGGGGATATAGCAACAAAGGTAGGGGAAAAGTCATAGGCTGGGGGAAGATTAAAGTAGCCATTACTTCTCCTACAAGAGTGCTGAAAATAGAAAGGATATAGCCTACAATAGTGGCCGTTTTAGAGTTATCTATAAAAATTTGCACAAAGCTAGTCATTGCGATTTGGGCAATAGCCCACCCTATGAACATTGTCCAAATCAGAGCAAAAGAAGTATCAGTGAAAAACTAAATTTCAAAGACAAATGCTCCGAAAACGTACATCGTCAGAGAAGTTAACAAACTCAATAAAAAGCTCACTATGAAGAAACTCACCCAATAATGCTTGGAATCAAGGCCGTTCATCTTCATGATCTAAATCTGCTTCTATTCTTTCTCAGATACCACCATGTACAGAAAGATAGGCATAAGCAGAGCTAGGCCCAAAGGGTAAAGCCCAGAGCCAATCACGTTTACTACTTTGTCAATCAAAGAGGTGTCTTCTCCTGAAAAGGGCATATACATATAGGACCCAGTGATGATTTAGCTTTAATCCGTACTGATTTGAAGGAAAGGGCGACTTATCTTGTCTATAAGAGACATCATTCCTTCAGTAACTCTCAAGTATGTCCCTATAACCCCTGTAGTTGTGGTTTTGATCAAAATTTTTGTGGCCCCATTGTTTTTGTGATACTAAGGTAGCCTAAAGTCGTTGATTGAGAAAGTTACAGAGAGCTGAGTGGAGTTTGATTTCCTGAAATTGACGATTGCATCAGGAATTTATGTTCTCAAATCTTCTCCTCTTTCAAAGGCAGTCAAATCTGCCTACTTAAGCTTTTCCATAACTGCCAGATTAGTTTGGTTTTTTCTGACAAACATTGAGTTAAACTTTTTTTCGCCTACGCAATAGTCTTTAAGTTGCAAATCAACGATTTCTTGGGCCAACCTTTGGGAAGACTAATCAGCTTAAAAATAGTTGATTTCACTGCAAGAGAGATTTAAAGTTTGTCTCAAAAAATAGTTATAAGTGGGCATATTGAAGGGTTGCGGATAGCCAAATGACTGCACTGCTCCAGTAGTAATGCCTTCTACAATAGTCCTCACGAATAAGGTGAAAAGCAGACAGACAATCGGCGTTATGATTTGGCATATATTGGAGCACCAATGTCTTGACTGTATTAGAGCATTTTTGTATATGAGGGCGTTTAAACTTGCCTTAAGACTGGGCTCAGTGATTTTAGACTCATATTCGATCGCTTATCCTGAGGCTTAAGTGATTTACTTATAATCTAAGTTTTTGATTTCCTCCTTCATATTAATATAAAAGTAGCAGAATGTATGAATCAAGATATACTCATTTTTTGGTGTAATGCTTCCTTCGACTCTCAGAACAGTAGCTAGCCTATTCGCTTATGTTTGACAGTCTCTTCTGCTAGCTCCGGAAGGAGTAAGCAGGAGAGAGCTTACCTTTTTGCTAAGACTGGTATTCCATTTCCCGCGCTTTGTAATCTTGGTTTTACAGATATTTTTCACTTTCTCTCATCAAATCTTAGAGATCATAGTTGTCAATATACTATTGGTTGAGACCTAAAGGCGAATCTTGTAAAATTTATCCTTAGGGGTTGTGAAGACGTAAGACTGTGTTGTAAAATTTGTTTTATTGATTGGAGTCAATTTAAGAAGAGAACGTCTTTGACTAGAATTTTTCGTACTTTTCTTGTTGAATTTCATTGATCAAGAGTGCCAGCTAAAAGTCTTCCCTGTTCAAAAAGTCCAAGTTTCCCTTCTAGAGAAGGTTGGGTTACTTACTAAAGGAGTAGGCTATAAAAGCATTGTCTTTTGTCTCATCGTCGACACTTCTCTTCTTCTATTGCTTTTGTTAGCTCATCACAACCTTACAATTTCTAAAAGAAAAGCAAAAATCTTGGCCCTCAGTTTATTTCGCGTTTCTACATCTTTCCATTGCGATATTCTGGATTTTGTTTTCTTAAACTGGGTCTTTTCGAGGTTAGACATTCTCAAGTTCCCTCTATTCCTTTTCATTGAATTTGGGGCTTCGGTGATCCAATAAACGTTTTTATCTTATTTACTTTAGTATTTACACAGAATCTCTGCTTGTGTCTCGATTGGCTTTGCTAGTTGAGCACTTGGGCAAATTCGAGTTCGTATGACATTTGGGGGTGTTGTAGTCTTCCTCTTTGAATGTCTGCCTTCTGTTTGCATTTATTTTGGTCGACATCCTTTAGTTACCAAGGCTATTTCTATTGTTTAGGCTCAGTCTTGCACTTTTTGAAAGCAACTGTTATGCTAATTCAATCAAATGCAGTTAGTTTTTTGCTAAAAAAGAAGGGGGCTTTAGGCTCTGCAAACGCTTGTAAGACTCTTGCTCAATTTAGCAGTGCTCCTTTTTTTAGTCCTCAACAAAGCGGGCATAGTCAGAAAGGTAATAGTTTTTGCGGCATTCTTAGTCGACAAACACTTCAAAATTGCCGATTTTCCGTTTTTCAGGATGTTTGATTTGCTAAAGAAAGAAACTGGAGGCTTTTCGTCTCCCTGAAACAGGGTAACAGATGATTCTCTAAAGATCCTTCACAAGTTTTTTTTCGAATGTTTCGATCACGTCTCTGAGTGGTAACATGGTTACATTTAGACTTCAGGTATCTTCTTGACTTTGGGGATGAGGTCAGCAAGTGCCGAAAAAAGGCATCTTTGGCGCATTACTTCAAACCTTGCCAGCCAATATTCAGTACTGTTAGTCCCAATGCTATTTTCTTACATGTAAATGTAAATTTCCAGCTAATCTCTGACCTCTTTCGCGTAGGCCATGAAGTCATGGTAAATGTCTTACTAAGTGAGGGCTTCAGATTTCCTTAGTTTTTATTCGAGCTGCATTCCCTTCGACATTTTAAATTTAAGATTATATCGTTTATTCTCCTCAAAAAGCGCCATTAAGACAACACAAACTGCCTCTCTTTGTTCTATTATTCACTAATGTTGGTTCAATCGACTCTTTCATTTATATTTTCCAACTAGGATAGTAATAGATAAAACAAAAAGAAAGACTCTAAAGTATTTGTTTTCATCTTCCAAATCCAATTTTAGGTTGAGATTACATCCTCTCATTAATGTGACTTCATCGAGCTTAAAAAATTGATACTTTTGCTGCATGTCCTTATGCTCATTTGTCAAAATTTTTCAAAAGTATGCAAGGATTCGACAATAGGAAGTTGTATTCTATGATTTGAGGCCAGCTACTATATACAAATATCAGTTTTTCAAAAGTTAGGAATGTTTTACTTTTGACTAATCGAACTTTTATGTGGTTTTTTGATGAAAAAGATAAACTTTCCCATTGTTAAAAGTACTTTTTACACTTAATTTACCTCTTTACTACAAAAACTAGTATAAGGTTGAGAAAATCTTAGAGCTAAGAGAAGACTTTATTCCTAGATATTTGCCAAGATATAAAAAAAGCCTTCTTAAGGTTTAAAACTATCGAAAAATGATGACTTTATTACGAGACAATTAGCCATTTTGATCATTTTTTATTGGCTACTAAGAAAGTCTAGTTTGCAACAATTGTTATTTATTTGAATCAAAGCCAAACAAACATTGAAGAAATTATAAATTCTGAAAAATGCTATAAGCTATCTTTCAGGATTTTACTGCTTAGCCTTCAAGCATGCCTTGCCTTGGAAAACCAAAGTTTTTGTTCAGTTGGATTTTTGAATTTTTCCTTTGGGATTCCTGTTCAATTGGCCACAACTATTTTATGAATAACAATTGCCAATAACATATAATAATTATCCCATCATCAACTACTCATGTTTCGTAGTTACTCTAAACTCTTCCTTAATTCCTTCTCAAAACTCAAAGCCTCTCCTTCCCTCCAGGCCCCCATCAGTCCTCAGAGGCTATGGTTGAGAAGATTGGCTTTGCCCGTGTCAGCAATCATGTGCTATAACTTGCTGCCCTTCTTTAAGAAGTAGGATAACGACGAAGCTAAACAAGTTTAGATGGATCGCAAAGCTGTTGAGTAGTAGCTAAAAGCGATAGCCCCTCAACGTTCGATTTGGAGCAGGATTTGGAACGGAATTGTGCATGTACTCAGGTTTATGCAACTGCTTATCATATTCTCCCCTGTCATAATACTTTCACCTCTTTTACTGTTCTAAAAAACCAGAGACTATTGGTCCAACTTGTTCGTCAAAGCAATAGAAAGATCTGGAGTTGTTTTTATTAAGGCCTTCCAATACCTCAGCCACCGCAGAGACATCATCGGCCCCGAGCTAGCCACCAAGTTTTAGTACTTGAGGGAAAATGCACCTACTCACTCCTTCTAAACCACTAAAAAGTACTTCAGAGAATCCTACGGCAAAAACATAGAGGACATTTTCGAGGAATTTGAAAAAACGCCAATAGCTTCAGGCTCAGTCAGTCAAGTCTACAAGGCCATATACAAGGGAGAGAAAGTAGCTGTTAAAGTGAGGCACCCGGATGTAGACAAGCACATTGAAAGAGATATAAATTTATTATTTTTCCTGAGCTACCTGGCTTCCTTCATTTCTCCAGCAATGGAGGTGCCTATCAGCGAGTCTTCTTTGAAGAAAACCTTAGTTGAGCAAATGGACTTCACCTTTTAGATGAGGAACCTCAACAAATTCAAAAAAATGTTCAAATCTCGCTCAGATGTGGAGTTCCCTTCCCCTGTCGAGGAAAGCACTAAAGACTCAGTTCTGGTTTAAAGCTTCGTGGAAGGAGTACCTGTGACTTACTATGAAACAAACCGCCATCCACTCAACAAAGTGATTGCGAAGCTTGGTTCTTAGGTTTTGTTCTAAATGCTCATGAAGAACAACTTCGTGCATGCCGACTGCCACGGAGGCAACATCTTCATTTCAACATAAGAAAAACCCTACAACTTTTTCACTTAGGTTTGGGATTTCCTGACCGACATTTGGTATGTTGCTCAATACAGAATACAAGCTTAGGCCTTATCTGAGCAAAGAATAAAGCAAGTGTATCTCGAATACTGCTAAGAATAGCTAAAGGTGCGCAAGCTGATCCGCACTTAGAAGATGAGAATAAAGATAAACTTAATTGATGCCGGCATGGTCGTCACTCTGGATGAGAAAGATAAAAGAAACTTTTCGAAATTCATCAAGTCAGTTATAGAGTGCAGAGGCAATGACTGTGCTGAAATGATTTTTAGTCTTTCTAACTACGAGGGGCAGAAGATCAAGCGAGAGAACAAAAAGTTCGAATCCTACCACAAATAGCTCACTGAATGCTTTAACAGATTGAATAACTCAACCTACAGCCAGCTGGAAGGAATGGCTCTGCTTTGGGATATGATGAGAATCATTCGAGTGAACAAAATGAAGTTAGACGGCTAGTTTGCGACCCTACTCACCAACATCATTGTACTATAAGGTATTGGACGCAGCTTGGATCCTTAGATAAACATTTTGAAGTGTGCCTTTCCTTACTTCAAGTACATCTAGGAAGACGAAAAGCCCTCGATTTTCAAAGAAAATGATTTAAATTTACAAACTATTTGATTGTGAATCACCCCATATTCTTCTTCAACTGTCTCTCCCTCAATTTGAGAGTACTTGATTCTTCATTCCTCAATAGTTTGAACTTTTCTTTGATCTTCAGACCTTCCTCCTCCCTCACTCTCGTTTAGATTATTTTCCGTGGCTCGTACTTTCCTTGCTGTTCGTTTTCTATCATAATGTGATCTATCTTTCTCTTGAATATCATCTTGGCTTGCTGTCTGCCTCTGGCAGTTGTGATCCCTGTAAACTTAGACATCACCTAGTAGTCAGCTTGATCTTGTTTTAACAAATGCCGCACAATCGCTGAAACTCCAGCAGAGCATTAACCCGCCCCCATTTATTAGTAGTATTGCTTTTCTGGCTTTTCGTACAAGATTACTCGGACTTGGCAAAAATCTTTTTTTTCTCTGCAGCCACGTCCTTTTGCGTGATATCTCACACTTTTGTACCTTTTTGTCTTTCCAATGATACATCCATGCACCCAAAGTCTCATGGGATTCAAACCTTTGTGTCTTGCGTGATCAATCAAATTGTAAAAGGTTCTGACCATAAGTTTTGCAACTTTTTTATGACTTTTTTGAAGGATATGAATGGCTTCGAAAATGTGTCTTTTTCTAATGATGATAAGTGCTTCTCTGGCTCTAACTCTAAGCTTTGTTACTTTTTAATAGAGGTGATTATGTATTTCCTGACTGCTGAGAGTGTGACTTTCGGTTTGATTTCAACTGGCTCCGGCTGAAGGATCCAGCAGCTTGTTTTGAGATTATCTTTTTGAGGATTCACTGCAAACAAACTGTGATTCATTCGTACTTTTACTTTGTTCTTGGGATTGAAGTCGTTAGCTGGCAAACTGATTATCACGCAAATTACTTTCGCACGGCCTCTAATCGCTTTCTTTCGTTTTACTAAGCAATCGCACGACTTTCAGCCACTTTGTCTCTTGCAAGATCTTAGAGGTAAAATCGAGAATATCGCACCCCATAAGTCAGCCTTTTAGAGAGTAATTGCAGCATTAATTAATATTAATAAAGGTGTGAATATTATCATTTTTGAATGGTTGGCTTTTTGACATCTGAGCCTTTCCCAGCTTTTTCCTCCAAAAGTTCTATAAACCTTCCAATGTAAGATAACCCTTTGACCTTGCTGAAGATAATAAAAACATTTCTATTTCTCAAGTTAGCCTTAAAGAGAGTGCTCAAATATCTGGTGAATTCACGTAGATTGAGGTCACGACTAAGCCCTTCTACCTTGCGTAGGCTGGTGATTTATTTTTCAAAAAAAAGAGCTTTGATTTAGCACTCCATTTTTTCCTGACTTAGGTACTTAAGCCAATGCCTTTCGGATTCCTCAAAGCACTTGATAAAAGTCTCAGCAATCCATTTAGCAGAGTTTCTGGAATTAAGGTTGGGCTGGTTAGTTGTAAAGAGCTGGTGAAGCTTTTAAATGAGAAAAGGGTCATACTCTTAGACGTTAGATTTCAGGCTACTAGCTTAGACCTTCTTGAACCTACTTGCATTGATGAACTCAATGACTTTAGTGATGTTCTGATCGCTGATAAATAGTTTGATGATCCTGAGCTTTTCATCAAAAATGATTTGGCTGTGTATTGCTCTCCAAAGTGACTACTTTTGAGGACATTAGCTAGTGATACAGATTCCTTTAAGGTTAAACTAGATCAGTTTGTTGAAAACTTAGTTCAGAA
>Ga0316217_10002867_pt1 | contig 20351 bp, 17 predicted proteins | sample 1anoAmetaG_FD_203633 | JGI IMG/M metagenome (GOLD analysis project Ga0316217, IMG submission 203633) | Freshwater microbial communities from Trout Bog Lake, Wisconsin, USA - 1anoA | ecosystem: Environmental > Aquatic > Freshwater > Lake > Hypolimnion/Profundal zone | place: USA: Wisconsin...
TGCCGGGATAATTCATTGCTTTAGCCAACCAAAATCGTCAGGCTTTGGGGGATGAAATGCGGAACAAAGCATTCTGACACTGTCGTCATTGTCCAAGGGCCGGGCCATAAAATCGTCAGCCGTCTTTGATTTGTGCCCGCCAAGCCTGCAAAGCCCAACGCCGGTGGCCAGGTGGATTTTGGCCATCCACCGGCGGCGATTGAATTTTGGCGGCGGCTGGTGCGCGCGGCGCTCTCGCGGCATAGCCCCACGCCGTTTTACGTATTTTCCGCCCTGCCCATTGCGGAACGAATCACCGAATTGGATCAGGCGCTGGCGGCCATCGGCTTCCTATCGCAGAGCCGCGACCTGCCGGCGTTCCGCTCCGGTGCGGCGAGTCAAAGAGCGAAAATCATTTGCCGCCATTGGCTATCGTGCAAAACCCAGCCGGTGGGGCCGCTGCTCCGCTGGTGGCGCAAGCAAGGTCGGCCCATTGAAGTGGTCAGCGAGTTTGAACTGCGCGCCGCGCTGGCCGAGGGGTTTGTGCCGCAAAACATCCTGATCAACGGCCCGGCCAAGCATCACTGGCTTCCGCAATTCGACGGTGCCCCGGGCCCTCTGCCAAGCCAAGGTTCAACTCGGGCTCGACTTGTTGGAGTTCAAGCGTCAGCTTTTCCGGGTGACACGCTAAAGCGCGAGTTCCAGCAAACCGGGGCCGAAGCTCGGCTTGGCAATGAGGCTGGCGCTCCCAGTTTGCGCAACCTCGCGGTCAATTTTGATTCGCCCGCGGAACTCGCCGCGCTGCTGCCGCTCGCCAGAAAATGGAACTGGCGCTGCGGCGTGCGCATCAACACCGGCGAAGAATTCGATCCGGAAAACCCGGGGTCCCCCACCCAGTTCGGTTTTAGGCCCGAGGAAGCGGTTTCCGCGCTGAAGCAGCTGATGCGCGCCAGCGGCGGCGGCGAAGCCGTGAGCTTTCATCTGCGTACCAACGTTTCCTCCGTGCAGGTTTATCAGCGGGCCATCGCCGAGGTGGCGGCAGTATGCCGCGCGGCAAAGTTCAGTCCACGCTATCTTGATCTGGGTGGCGGCCTGCCGGTGCGCCAGGTGCTGACGCGCGGCGGCAAGGTGTTCGATGGCGAATTCGGCCTGCACGCCTTCGCGAACATGCTCCGGCAATCGGCCAAGCAGTTTCCCGATCTTCGCGAAATCTGGCTGGAGAATGGCCGCTTTGTAAGCGCCGGCAGCGGTGTGCTGGTGGTGAAGATTCTCGATGTGAAAGAGCGCTGCGGATTGCGTCAGCTTATCTGTGATGGCGGCCGCACGCTGCACGCGCTGACGTCGCTCTGGGAGCAGCACAAGATTCTGCCGGCGCCCGAACGCGCCGGTGCGCCGGTGCTCACTGCGGTGCATGGCCCCACTTGCATGGCGTTTGACCAGCTCGCGCGCATTCCGCTGCCGCGTTCGCTGCGCGCCGGCGATCATCTGATCTGGCTCGAAGCCGGCGCGTATCATATTCCGTGGGAAACGCGCTTTTCCCATGGCCACGCCGCGGTTTTATGGCACGACGAAGCAGGCTTGCGGTTGGCGCGCGAGCGGCAAAGTTTTGAGAACTTCTGGGGACAGTGGAAAACCTGGGGCGATTAAAACCGCTTTTTGAACACGTTCGGATACAAGAATGACACGAGGCCAACCCTCGGATGCAGGTTTCGGGTTTCGGTTTTCTTTTGGATTTCGGGTCTTGAACTTCGGATCTGGGATTCAATGCAGGAGCCGACGTGAGGCTCTGACTTCATTCCGCACTCCGCGTTCCGAACCCTACATTTGATTAGAGCCTTCGCACGCCGGCTCCTACCCGGTTAACAGGTGGCCCGGCCCGGCCCTTTAAATGGTGAATGTCCATCCAGGTACGCCCAATGCCGATAGGGCTCATAATGTTGCCTTTTTTCGGCGCAGCGTCTTTCCAGGGCCGCCATCTCCGCTGGCGAATAGGGCTGGAAATTCGCGGCGGCGGCCGTGTTCTGTTCCAGCCAGGCCAGCGAATCAATGCCGGAGATCAGCGTGGTAATCGGCAGGCTCAAGGTGTAACGCAGTGCTTCCGCCGCCGTGATCACCCCGTCCTTGACCGATCCGCCATTGCCGCCCAAGGTTTTCATGGCCAGCGGCGCAATTCCCTGCTTGATCAGCTCGGGCAACACCAGCTTTTGAAACCCATCTTCATGGGCGTCGAACGCGGACAGGGGCATCTGGACCGTGTCGAATGGATACTCGTGCGCCAGCACCCGCAGATGGAACTTGGGGTTGAGATGTCCCGTGAAGCCGCAATACCGGATCTTGCCTTGTTTGCGGGCCTGTTCCAAGGCCTCGATCGAGCCGCCTGGCAGAAACATCGCATCGGCTTCAGTTTCCGACCCGACCTGATGCACCTGCCACAGGTCGAGGTGATCCGTCTGCAATCGTTTCAAGGATTGTTCGAGCATGGCCAGTGCCTTTTCCTTGCTCTGCTGGCCGGGCAAGTGGGTGCAGACCTTGGTCATCAGAAACACCTGGTCGCGTTTGCCGGCCAACGCTTTGCCCATCCATTCCTCGCCGCGGCCGTCATGATATTCCCAGCAATTGTCAAAGAAGGTCACCCCGTGATCAATCGCTTGATGGGCAATGCGGGTGGATTCCTCGACGGTTTTGGCCACGGCCAGGGTGTGTCCGCCAATGCCCAGGGACGAAACCATTTCCTCATGCCGCCCGAGTTTGCGCCGAGGCACGGGCGTGTTCAGCACATTCGCCAAGGCGGCCTGGCTTACGGCCACGCCGGCGCCGGCGAGACCCACGGTTTTCAAAAAAGTCCGTCGGTTGTGGCTCGAGAGAATATTCATGGTTGGATTTTGGATTTTGCGCCAAAAAAGAAAAGCAGAAAGCGGGGACCAAACACCGGGCGTATGGCTGATTTACGAATGTGATCATGCTGTGTCTTCCGCCCGGTGTGCTGGCTTGAGCCGCCATCTGTTCCTCCGTGGTTGAAAAAATACCCAAGTTCAATGCCAGCACACAGTTGCGGAAACAGGTGATGCGGGCTGCCCCTTAAACCCGAATGCGGTTAGATGCCAATCAGCGGCGCAGGCTGCAACAGCGCCCATTGCAGACTTAATTGGAGCGTCATCGTGCTAAAATTTTGGAAGTCCACCGGCTTGGCGATGAAGGATTCGGCCCCGAGCCGTTTGCACACGGCGATGGCGTCGTCGAATTTAGAGGCGGTCAACACCACCACGGGAATATGTCGGGTGCGGTTGTCGGCTTTGACCCGGCGCAACACTTCCAGCCCGTCAATCTTCGGCAGGTTCAGGTCCAGCAGGATGACCTGCGGATGATTGTTGATGCGGCGGTAGGCGAATTCGCCGGCGCAAAAAAGAAAATCCAGCGCCGCCGCCCCATCGCGCACCACGAAAATCCGGTTGGTCAGGCGGGCGTTTTTCAGGGCTTGGATCACTAGCAACGTATCGTTATCGTTGTCTTCTACCAACAGGATGTCCACCATTTCATCGTGCCGCAACAGGGAGGCCCCCAACTTGCTGTCCAGATCCGCAAACAGGGTCAGCACGGAAATCCCCAGGGCCGCGGCCAATTTTTCTATGCTTTTGAGGGAGAGGTTACGCGAGCCGCGTTCGATGTCGGAAATGTAACTCCGGTGAAACCCGGCCCGCCGGGCCAGTTCATCCTGCGGAATCTTCAGCCGGGTTCGCCAGCTCTTAACCGACATTCCCAACCGCCTCTCAATGGCTATTCTTTCCATCCGGACCTCCCGTTTGACATCATTGTCCACTTTTAATCTTGTTCCAACGTACGTTAGAGTCGGCAGATTTTCAACCTAATTCAAACCGGATTCAAACCGTCAAACCGTCAAGCTCGGGCTGGTTGTCCGGTTCGTGGTTGGCCTGGTTTGGTTATGGTACAGCCATCCTTTTTGGGTTCAGCACTTCCGCGACTGCTTCGCCGCTTGCCTTGGCACGGTTGGCCGTGGTTAAATCTAGGCCATGAAAATCGAATCCCTCCACATCGGCCAGCGCGTGCGGCATCCCGAATATGGCAGCGGCACGGTCAAAGCCATTGGCGAAGCCATCGCCCAAATCCAGTTTGACGAGGGCACCCAGCGCGCGGTGGCGCCGGAACCGAGCGGGCTGTCCCCCTTGGATGCCCAAGCTTCGGTGACGGGGCTAACTGTGCCGCTCAAACAGTTCATTGCCGAGACGCTGGAGGCGGCGGTCGCCAAGCTGGGGCTCGAGCAGCCCGATGCGGTTGTGGAGCAACTTGGCGTGCGCTGGCATAACGGCCGAATGGTACTGCATCCGGCTGACCCGGCGTTGCAAGCCAAAGAGGTGCCGCTGGAAGTGTTTTTTCACAAACTGGTCGGCGTCCGCAACCAGTTGCGCGTGCTGGAACAAAAAATCAACGCGCATGCCGTGCTGACGGACGGGGACAAGGTGGAAATGCAGCAATATATTTCGCGTTGCTATGGCTCGCTGACCACTTTCAACCTGATGTTCAAGAACAAGGAAGACCAGTTCGTCTCCAAGGGCGAATGAGCAGACGAAACGAAAGCCCCGCACTGCGGTTCAGGGCCGTTGTCGCAGCCGGGCCACATAGGCGCCATCCACGCCATCGGCAAAGGGCAGCAACTGGCGCTCGATTTCGAGGTTGAAATCAGCGTGGGTGGCGAGAAATTGTTTCACCACTCCAGAATTTTCCTCCGGCTCGAGGCTGCAGGTGCTATAGACCAGCGCGCCGCCGGGCGCCAGCCTGGTTGCCGCCTGGTCGAGCAAAGCCAGTTGCCCGGCCCGCAGCCGCGCGATCTCCGCCGCTTGGATGCGCCAGCGCAAATCCACGCGCCGCCGCAGCACGCCGGTGTTGGAACAGGGCGCGTCCACCAGGATGCGGCTAAAGCGGGTTGTGGGTTGAAGGTCGAGGGTTGAGGGCAGTAGGGATTCAACGCAGGTCACCCCAAGGCGGGCGCAATTTTCCCGCACCATTTTCAGCCGGTTCAGGTCCACGTCGCTGGCGACGATCCGGCCCTGGTTGCCCAGCAACTGCGCGAGGAACGTGGTCTTGCCGCCGGGGGCGGCGCACAAGTCCAAAATGCTCTCCCCCGGCCGCACGTCCAGCAGCTTGGGCGCGAGCAGCGTGCTGGGATCCTGCACGTAAAACCAGCCGTCGCGGAAGCTGCCGAGCCGGGCCAGCGACGAATGGGATTTCAGTTCAAAAGCCAGATTTTCGCCGGTCCAATCGCGCGTTAAAAAATCGTATTCGACATTTTCCTCACGCCAGCGGGTTAACAAATCGCCAGCGTCCTTCATTAGTGGCACGGGCATCCCGCCCGCGGGTTTCAATGCCCTCGTCGGCTCGGTGGCGGAGCAACTCACGGGCATCCCGCCCGCGCCACAAAATTTGAGCGTATTGACTCGCGCATACGTTTTGGGCGGCGTATTATTCCACGCAAGCAGTTGGCGCGCCGATTCGTCACCGAACTGTTGGCGCCATTTTTCCACGAGCCATTCAGGATGGGACCAGCCCAGCGCCGGCTGGGAGATTTTCATGTCGGCGAGGATTTTTTTGATCGCATCGATTTCGCGCACGTAGCCGCGCAAAACCGCGTTGATAAACCCGGCCTGCGCCGCGTAGCCGGCCTGCTTGGCCAGCTCCACCGTCTCGTGGACGGCAGCGTGCGGCGGGATGCGGTCGAGCCAGAAAATCTGGTAGAGGCCGAGGCGCAGCAGGTTTTTCAAGGCCGGCCGCTGCTGGCGGGCGGCGTCGGTCTTGCGGGCGATCAGGCAATCCAGCGTCGCCTGCCAGCGCACGACGCCGCAGACGAGTTCATGGCAAAGCCCGCGATCGGCGGGCGAAAGGCGCGCGGCGGTCAGCGCCGTTTCCAGCAGAATTTCCGTAAATTCCCCGCTGGTCAGGCGTTGCGCCAGAACGCGCGCCGCAATTTGTCTTGGATTTTTGTCGCTCAACTACTTTAATTAACGAATACCGTTCGCAGGAAGCGAGATAAAAAATTATGAAAGAAGAATTTGAGAAATTGGCGGCCGCCGGAAAAATCGAAGGCCGGCACGTGGCCGCCCTCACCCAGCTGGCCGAGGCCGGCTGTTGCATCCATAAGAGTTGGGGCTTTGGCCGCATCAAAACGGTGGACACGGTCTTTGCCCGGTTCACCATAGATTTCCACGGCAAGCCGGGGCATCCCATGGACCTGGCCTTTGCCGCCGAATCGCTCCGGCCGGTCTCCAAAGACCATATTTTGGCGCGGAAGGCCGCGGATCTTGATGCGGTCCGCCGCGAGGCGGCGCACCACATCGGTTTGGTCAAAATCGTCCTGAACAGCTTTGGCGGCAAGGCTACGGCGGACCAAATCCAACAAGCGCTGGTGCCGGACGTCATCACCGAAGATTGGAAGAAGTGGTGGGAAGTCGCGCGGCGCGAAATGAAAAAGGACGGGCATTTCATCGTGCCCGCCAAGAAAACCGAACCCGTGGTTTATCAGGCGCAGGAAACGTCGCTGCAGGACCGGCTGCTCCAGGATTTTCGCGCGGCCAAAGGCCTCAAGGCGCGCGTGACGGTGGTGGCGGAAATCCTCAAGGCCGTAACGGATCTGAAAGACCGGGCGGCGGTGGCCAACGAAGTGGTCGCCGCCCTCAATCCGGACATTGCGTCGCACCAGCGCACCCAGCCAGCCGTGGCTTTGGAGGGGATTTTTGCGCGCGACGAATTGCGCGAGGCTGCGGGCCTGCCCGCCGCCGCTGCCGCCGGTGACATTTCGGCCGCCCAAGTATGGCTCCAGGAGGGCATCAAGCTCGGCCCGCTGCTGGAAACCATTCCCGCCGCCAAGCATCACCGCGCGCTGGAATCCTACAAGCAGGCCAATCCGGAGCGGTGGCAGGACGCGCTGCGCAACTCGATCAATTATGTTTCCGCCAAGCTCGCCAAGGAAATTGCCAGCATTCTGAGCAACAACGGCAAGCTGGATCTGCTCAAGGAAACGCTCGCGCGGCTCATCAACCAACATACCGCCAACAGTGAACTGCTCCTGTGGTTTGGCAAGGAGCGCACCGAGGATTTCGTGGACATCCTGGGCCCGGAGGTTTTCCGCGCCATGCTCACCTCCATGGAACGCGACCAGTTCAACGAAAAACGCTCCAACCGCCTGCGCGATTTCATCCTTGAAGACCAGCAGTTGATTTCCGAGCTGACGTCCACGGCCGACATCGAAGTCATCAAGGATCTGACGCGCGCGTTGCAGTTGTCACCCGTGTTCGATGACATGGATAAGCGCTCGCTGCTCGCGCGGCTGGTCAAGGCGCATCCCGCCGTGCAGTCGCTCATCACCGGTGACCAGCCCCGGCAGGAAACCGCGCTGCTCGTATCGTGGGAAAGCATGGAGCGCCGCCAATTGGAGTATCGCGACTTGGTGGACAAAAAGATTCCGGGCAATTCCAAGGAAATCGCCATCGCCCGCAGCTATGGCGATTTGCGCGAAAACCATGAATACAAGGCCGCCAAGGAAATGCAGAAGATCTTGCTGCGCCGCAAGGACGAGCTGGAAGCCCAGTTCAACCGGGCGCGGGGTATGAATTTTGCCAACGCCAAAACCGACGTTGTGGGACCAGGCACTGTGGTGACGGCCACCGACCTGTCCACCAATCAGGCGGAAACGCTCACCATTCTTGGCGCCTGGGATTCGGACCCTGAGAAGGGCATTATCAGTTATCTGACCCCGGTCGCCATGGCGCTGCTCAACCGCAAGGTGGGCGACGAGGTGGAATTCGAGCTGCAAGGCAGCAAACGCCGCCACCGCATCGAAAAAATCGAAACGTGGAAAATCGAGGAGTCTGGCTCGCCCCAGACTCTGGAATCGCCCACGGCGCCGGCGGGATTATTGGATTGATGGGTGGTGAAGCGCAGGCGATTGGAAAGCTGGCGTCAGGTAGCGCCGACATTCCTGCCGGCGCGACGGCGGCCAGTCCCCAATTCATAAACGGGCCAGGCTGCGTCCCTGCATTGGCCTGAAGCTTGAACGTTGCTGCGACTCACAGAGCCGCGCTCTGCAAAATAAGATCGGGGCTGAATATTTGCCGCATTGACGCCGCTGCGGCTTGCGCTTGATTTCCCAACATGAGCACGGTTGCTGAAATCTGGTCGGCCATCAAAGAACTCTCGCCGCAGGAGCGTTGCGAGTTGGAGTCATTGTTGCATCCCTTCGAAGATGACGATTGGGATAGGCAAATGAAATGCGATGCCGCTGCCGGCAAATTTGGCAAACTCCATCGGGAGGCGGAGGCGGAACGCGCCGCCGGCAAAACCATTGCGCTGGCCGACATCCTCCGCGAACCGTGACTTTTCCCAGCCAAGGACCGTCCCAGTTCGGCTGAATAATGTTGTTAGGCAATACTCGCGCGCATGCACTCGACAGCTCCAACTTTTCGCAAGATGAGACGAAGCAGACTTGTGATTCTTGTTGGTGTCGTTTGCGTTGTTCTTGGGGCTGCGGTTCTTGAATTTGGCCTGGTTTTCGAGTGTGAGTATCCGTTTTGGCCGACCTTGTGGGTGGCGGAGCAAACCAAGATACCAGATGGTCATAGGGTCACAGATCTCATTCGTATCCGGTCGGGCAATTCTTATATTGAACAGTATTGGCATCACTGTACTTGGTGCGACGTGGTTTATCCGCATGTGCCACATTTGGCGATCAAGGTGACAGTCAACAATGATGAGACGGATTTTTACCTTTTTGATTGGGAGTGGAGCCAACGTAGATTGCTGCCAATGACTGTTCACACCGCGAAAGTCCTTCCAGAATTGATTCCACCGGGATGTATCGTCAAGCCGATAGGAGTTGGCTTGAACCCGCAGCTTTATCGCAATGACGAGCCATGTCTTATCGTTCCCAAGTCAGCCAATATGAACGTGTCGCCTACGCCACCGAAGCCAACCGCCCTTGGCGTTTTCACTCTCGCGATTCATACAGGGAGGCAGCAATCGCCAAATCCACCAATCCATTAATCCATTTATCCCGTCGGGATCTCGCCCTTAAACCCCTGCTGCCGCAGCGCCTCGAACAATACCAAGGCCACGCAATTGGACAAATTCAGCGACCGCGATTGCGCATTGAACATCGGTATCCGCAGCCAGCGCTCACGGTTTTCTTCCAGTAATTTTATCGGCAGGCCGGCCGTCTCCCGGCCGAATACCAGATAGTCATCCGGCGCAAATTGTGCGTCGCTGTAAAGCGTGGTCCCATTGGATTCCACGAACCACAGCCGCGCCTGGGCGGGGAGCTCTTCCCAAAAGGCATTCCAGTTCTTCCACCGGTGCCACTCGACCTGCTGCCAGTAATCCATCCCCGCGCGCTTGAGCTGCGCGTCATCCAGCTTAAAGCCGAATGGTTCGATGAGATGCAGTACGGACCGGGTCGCGGCGCAAAGCCGCGCCACGTTGCCCGTGTTCGGCGGAATTTCCGGTTCAACCAGGACGATGTTCATGTTTACGCTGCAGGCGCCGACGTGAGGAGGCTCTGACCTTTCTGATGCGTAATGCGGGATGCGGGATGCGGGATGGAAGTTGGCGCCTCCTTACGCCGGCGGTCACAGGCCTTGCCACCATAAAAAACCTTCCACAGCACCAGCCCGTGGGCCGGCGCGGTCATGCCGGCCACGCGACGGTCGGCCTTCGCCAGCATCACCTGGACCTCGTCCGGCGGAAATTTGCCCAAGCCGGCCTGCACAATGGTTCCGACGATGCCGCGGCACATTTTGTAAAGAAAACCGTCGCCTTCGATGACAAAAGTGTACTGCACGCCGGATTTTTTGACGTCGCAGCGTGTCAGCGAGCGCACGGTGGTTTGTTTCTTATAACCGGGGTTGGACGAGAAAGACTGAAAATCGTGTTTGCCGATGAACAGCCGGGCCGCCGCGCGCATGAGCCGCAGATCCAGCTTGCGCGGCACATGCCAGGCGGCATGACGCTGCAAGGGATTCATCGCCGCGTGGTTCCAGACAAAATAGCGATACTGTTTGCCGCCGGCGTCAAAACGCGCGTGAAAGGCCTGGCGCATCCGGGCAGCGGAAACCACGCGGATGTCGGCGGGCAGATGCGCGTTGAGCGCCAGGCTCAACTTATGCACGGTCATCCGGTCCTCGGGGCGCGGCACCTCGAAATGCGCCACCATGCCGAGCGCGTGCACGCCGGTGTCTGTGCGGCTGGAGCTGTGCAGCCGGGGCGTGCTGGGAAACAGCTTGGCCAGCGCCGACTCGACGATTTCCTGGACACCGGTGCCGGTCTTTTGCACCTGCCAACCTTCATACGCCGTGCCGTCGTACGCGATGACCAGTTTGAATTTCACAACCCCCATTTAACCACGGATGGACACGGTTCGCAAACTCGAATCAGATGCCCAGAAAACAGCGAAAACCATTGTAAATTCAATGTAAATTCGCCATTGCTTCCCCCCCATTTTCAGGAGTTTTCCACTCCGTTCGATGACCGCTTCACTGGCAGCCGTTTTGCGCCACGCAGTAAAACCATTGCCCGGGCGGTCAGATGTCTCCAAATTCGGTGCCGAGCCGTCCCGCCCCGGTTCTGCATCCGCCCGGCGGTTCACCGTCTTCCCCATTCGCTTGGATTTGTTTTGAAACGGTCTGGCGCCAGGCGCTACTCTCCGGGACATGCGAACTCTGTCATTCTTGTGCTGCCTGCTGGCTACGGGTGTTTTGGCCGCCGAACCGCAGCGCAGCGCCGGCTTCTCCACCACCACGCCTGTGACGCAGGATCGCGATCATGCGACTTACGACTGGCAAAAACGGCACGCGGAAGTTCTGGCGCGACATCAGGAATTCAAGCCCGAGGTGGTCATTTTCGGGGATTCGATCATCCATTATTGGGGCGGCGAACCCAAGGCGCCGAAGGCCTGGGCACCGCTCTCGTGGTCAACCTGTTTTGCCGGACTGAAGGTGTCCAATCTGGGCTTCGGCTGGGATCGCACGGAGAATGTGCTGTGGCGCATTGAGCACGGGGAGCTGGATGGCATCAAGCCCAAGGTGATCGTGATCAAAATCGGGACCAACAACACGGCCGTGAATGACAGCCCGGCGGACATCGCGGCGGGGATCGAAGCGGTATGCGCCGCCGCCCACGGGAAGCAGCCTGAAGCGAAAGTCCTGCTGCTGGGAATTCTGCCGCGGCACGATGAAAAGCCGCCGCGTCCGTCCATCACGGAAAAGGTAAATGCCTTGCTGGCGGCGCGGTTGCAGGCGGTTCCGTGGCTGACGTTCCGGGATCTTGACGGCGCGTTTCGCGGCCCCGATGGGGTGCCGGACGCGAAGCTGTTTTCCGACGGGGTGCATATCAATGCCACCGGGTACGAGATCCTGGGAGCAAGAATCCGAGGAGAATTGCTGGCTTTGATGAAGTGACCGGATATTTTGAGCGGCGTCATCACCAACTATGCAATCAACTGCAAATCCAAATTGTAGGGTTGGGCTCCGTTTCGCCGTTTCGCATGTCCTAGCGAATGCCGGCTTCACGTTTACGCTGCCACTCCTGGGGCCCGCCAGCGGACACGTGGAATATTCCGCCGACCTGATCCACTGGACAAGCTGGACGAGCTTTGACACGACCAACGGGTTGGTTCAACTTCACGATCTCTCGGCCACCAACGCACCGATGCGGTTCTACCGGGCGGTGGTGCCCTAAACTCGCATTGGCGACTCACCGTTCAATCGGGGTGCTATTTTCTTTCGCCCTTACGGGCTGGATTGGCGGCAATCGCCGCTCATTTCGCCAGCACGGCTCTCCCCCAATGCGTGCGGTCCGCGGAGTCGCGGGCCGTGCCGTTCCAAACGAGCTGACCGGCGCGCGTGCTGCCGTCGTTGCTGTTGTCAATGGCAAGGTCGAATGCCAGTTTCTGCCCTTCCTTCGGCTCGAATCCAAGTGCCGCAAACGGAATCGCCGCTTCCAGGGTGTATCCTCCTCCGTTCACATTCGCCATCACGGCAAGCCTTAGCGGGATCTGTTTGGGCGCATGGGCGATGAAACTCTGGGCCTGGCCATCCACATTCCCTGCGCTGAGCAGTACTTGGCGGTCGCTGAAGAGCAGCGTGCCCGGCTGGTCCACCTGCTCGTGGCCGATAAAAAGCTCCACCCCGTCCCCGGCCCAAATGGAATCGCCGCGGTTGACATTTTTCACCGGGGTCGGGTCGCTGACTTCTACCAGCAAATAAAGATTCGCATCGTCCCAACAGAGCCGAAACACACCTTCCACCCCTTGCGCATCTGCCCCTTCTACCAAGCGCGAAGACGGAATCCGTTCGGGTGGTATGCCCGGCCAGCCGTCGCGCCATCCATCCAGGCGAATCGTCCCTGCGGCGCGGGGAATGTTTACCATCCGCGTGGCCGTCCCGGTGTCCGAGAAAAGCGGGTTGTCATAGCGGAATGGCTTTTCACCAGCGAGCAATACGTCATAAATCCGATAGTTGGCCGTGGACATTTCTGCCAGACAGTCCTTGTACGGCCGGTCCGCCACGTTGAGCAATCCCGTGTTCGCCCGCTCGCCGGTGTATTTCTCAAAGAACCGTCCGGTCCGGGCTTGGTCAATCAGCGTGAACCATTCAATGCCGACCACATAACCGAGCGCCGCCGCCTGTTCCACATAATTACGATACGCCAAACCACGCTCGCGCTGGCTTTTCACCTGCTTTCCACCTGGCAATCCCGAGTCTGAAGCGGACGACCAGTAGTATTCACTTAACATCATCGGTTTTCCCCCAGACCAGGAATGGAGCCGGTTGAGAAAGGCCTCGTCCAACCCATACGTGTAGTAGTTCACGCTGATCACATCCATGTATTGCCCGGCAATCCGGCAGAGCTGCTCGTCATTGGCCGTGCCGGGTTGCCAGCGATTGCCAATGAGCAGATGGTTCGTGTCATATTTGTGAAACGTTTCCGCGATGCGCTGGTAATACTCCGTAATAAACCGACCCGTGAAGTCGTGTAAATCTGCCGCCGCCTCGGGCGTGGTTACGGGCAAGCCGGCTCGTTCCAATTCGCCGAAGTCGGCGATCTGCATGCCCCAAGCCCGGTTAAACGCCGCGATGGTCCGGTACTTTTGCTTCAGCAGTTTAGCCAGACGCAGCTTGGCCGCCTCGCCCCCCGTCAAGGTGGGAATGATCCGGGGAATGTCTTCAAACGGTTGTTCATTGGCCAGAAAATAGCCGACGATCAGCGGATCGCTGGCCTGCGGACCAACCCGCTCCGCAAAAACTTTGTCCGTTTTTGCGATAACCCCGCTATCGAAAGGATCAAACAAGCCTCTGAGCCCCTTGATTTCTCCGCCCACTTCGCCGGCTCCCAAGGGCAGGAAGCGCACATAGGGCAGGCGCGCGCGGCGTTGCGTGTCGGTGATGCTGGAGAAGGCGCCTGCGGAGTTGAAACCCCACTTGCGGACCCGGGGAATAATGCGGGCCACCCATTCCTCCTGGTTATAGGGCTGGCCGTACTTCCGGATCACGTTCGCCACATAGAAGGAAAACGCCCGCTGACCCCACCACGAGTCGGGTCCGAACGCGCTTTTGTAAGCGCTCTCGTGCGGGGGCAGCCATTCAAAAGCGGATTCACGGCCCTCGAAATACGTGTAATCATCGCCCGGTTGGAAACCGCAAATGCCCAGGTGAAACGTGACGTTGCCTTCCGGATTCACCAGCACATCTTTCCCGCCGGCCCGTTCCGCATGAAAGAAGCCCGTGCGCTTGAGTCCGTACTTTTCACCGCTCCCGGGCAGGCCGCCGTATGTGTCGGTGACGCGGGGATGCAGATTTCCGTAATAGCTTTCATCCGCCGCCACATCGCTCTTCAGTTCGCTCTCGTTGGTCACCTTGCCCGGGAATTTCAGTTCCCGGTCCTGACCAAACCGATCGGCCACGATCACCCGCTTCTCCCCGCCCGCCGCAACCGCGTCCGTGATGTTAAGCATGAGACGCGGGTTCGCCGGGTCAAAGGGCATGAAGGCCGACCACTGATAAATCGCCCAATTCCACTCGCGATTGTCCTGGAGTTGTTGGTACGTATAGGCTGGCAGGCGGAATGCCAGCGTCCGGCCCTGGGCCGTCGTTAGGGTCAGCGCGGTGTTATTGCCTTGGAACAAAAACGGTTTTTCCGGCTTCTGTTTTGGAAATGGCGTCAGCTGGCCGCCGTCCGTTTGCCAGGTGCCCCCCTCGTTGAAGCTGAAATCAATGAACATCTCCACGCGCAATTTTCGCGCATCGGCCGGCAGCTCCTGACCTTCAAACGAGATCGTGTCGTCCGCTGCTTTGCGCACGGTCACTGTCCCACCGCCTTCGTATTTCAGGACAGCCTCCGGACCTTTCACGGAATGCTCGATCGGTTTGTAGGTCTTGTCCTGCTGGTCCGAAACCAGGTTAGGGAAGCTGATCACCAACTGTCCCGCGTTGCCGGCGCCGACCTGAATGCCTTGGTCCACAAGTGTAAGGCTTGCCGCCCAACCCTGCTCCGCGCAAAGCAAAAGGGCCAGAATAAAATTCAGCAGATCGAAACTCACCCGCGAATTGGGGATGCCTTTGAAGCACTTGGCAAAAGGAGCCCAATGGAATGCGCCGGCCTCCAGTGCGGCGTCATCCTTCCATACGGAGCTTTTGACAAACTCCCGGCGCGACAAGTGTTGGGGCATGCCGCTATTGCGCCCGGAATCCTCCAGAAAATCAAGGGCAAACCTCCGGCCATTCAAGCGGAAATCAGGCTTCTCATGAACCGGAGCGCGGACATTCCTGTCCGCTTGCGTGCCCACGATGAACCAATTCCGACAATAATGTTCGGACATCCGCGACCGCCTCAAAGAGCGGACAAGAATGTCCGCGCTCCCATGAACCTCCCAGGTTCATGGCCGGTGAGCGGATCCGAAAGCTTGGAAACCTGCGATACAGCAGACTTGGAAGTCGGCGATACAAGGTTGCCTGCGAAATATCCGGGCTGGTGGTCGGACCGGAAAACGACTTGCAATGCTGCGGAACAGGTCGAAAATGTGCGCAAAATAATAATAAAAGCTCCACGCCAGTCGTTGGCGAAAAAGCCGGAGCTTCTTTGCCCGACACGGGAATTCCCACCGACGCGATGCTGAAGCGCAGCTTTGATGGCGGCAAAACATGGCAAACGGAACAGATTCTCTTTCCTGCGGAGAACTGCAATTATCATAGCGCCATGGCCGTTGCTGACAATCAAAGCGATCCCAATCTATTAAATGCTTGCGGCTGGAGACGGCTGATGACGGGGCGTTGCGCCTTTCGCACCGGGTTGACCCGGGACCTGGAGCCGGGAAACAATTAGCCGGTTGCTGGTTCGGCGAAACAGTTGCCTGCGACGGCGCGATCACACCAGCCAATACCATTTCAAATTGCTTGTAAATCCGGCGGCGAGAGATTCAATGCCACCGTGGAAATGAACATGGACTCGGCCGACTGGTTCAACCAGTGGCAGATTGCCAATCCACGATATCCCGATTCTGAATCGGGACCAGTCGGCGCTACGGCGTGGTCGCACTCAATGCAATGCCGCGCCGGTCAGCCGCGACGGATTTCCGAGCCGGGGAACCGGATTTCAATCCGATAAACTTTCTTGGTGCGGCAAGTCAGCTTGCCGGTGGCCAGTTCGAGATGATCCGGGATTTCAATGCGGTGGATGTCCACGCCGGCGTGATAACCGCGCTCGGAAAATACATCAATCAACATGGCCAGCGCCAGCGGAGTATCCAGCAGCTTGTCTTCCGTGTTGATGTGAGCCGTGCCGGAAATCGCGTGCCGCAGGACAATCGGGATGATGTTCTTTTCGATAAAAGCGATGACTTTGGCGAATAGCGGGCCGTGTTCCAGCTCATAGCTGTCGAGGCGCTTCACCAGCTCTTGCCGGGCGTGAATGATGATCTGGCTGGCCACGGGCACACCCCGAAGCCGGTCCACGGTGCGGGAGTCGAGTTCCAGCGTGCTTTGATATTCCAGTTCCCGCAGGATGTTTTCCTCCACTTCCGCGATCGGGCCTTGGGCATTGATAAAGTGGTAGTGGAATATTTCCTTCAAGGATTGCAAGGCTTCCCAGGTTTGCTCCTTGAACACGCGGTAGCGCCGGCGGGCGAGGGATTCATCATGGTCGGTCGGCCGGTCCTCCGGCACCGGAGTGTTGGACGTGCGCGCGGCCAGTTCGAGGAGCGTCTTGGTTTCGCGCCCGCGCTTGAGCTGGCGGGCCACGGATTCCTTCTCGTCCACGAAGAGTACCATGATATGAATGGTCGGCTGGCGAAAATGGATGCTCAGAGGCGTGTGATAAAACTCCCGGCGCAGCGCGTGCATGTGATCCACCAGCATCTTCAAGCATTCCACCTGCACCTGGGTGCGGGGGAATCCATCCAGAATAACGCCGTCCTGATATTCCTTGCGCAGCAGTTCCCGCAGGACCAACCCGATCACATCCCGGTCGCCGACCATGTTGCCGGCGTCTTTCAAGGCCCGGGCTTCGGGGGAATTGAGCAGCGAACTGATCACGATGGGCTGGCACGTCAACCCCCGGACTTTGGCGATGAAGGCGGTGTTGGTGCCCTTGCCGGCGCCGGGCGCGCCACCCAGCAGGATGATCTCCTTGGGAAAACGCAGGTGTTCGTGGCCAAATTCCGCCTCCAACTCGCGCCAGATGGAACCAAAAATAAGTTGGGCGTCCTTGATTTCAAGATCGCTGCGCTTGGTTGCGCCCGGGGCAACCGGCAGTGTGGCAGGCTCAATGGGTGCAGTCATAGGATCGAATGCGAACAGTAACCGTGCCCGCCTTCAGTATCTCAGTTTGCGGGTAATTGCCGGCCAGGTCAACCTGTCTTCGCAGGCTGTCTTCGCAGGCCGTTCGGCGAATCACATGGCGGGTGTGAGCAAAACTCTTCAAGCTTCGGAGCGCGGCTCTGTGAGCCGCAGCAATGTCCAGACTTCAAGACGACTCCGGTTGGATTTAAACGGGCTCCGACGCACGCAATTGCGGCGGGTCACAGTCCCGCCGGTCCGGCGGCAGTATCCGGAGCGCCGCCAACGATCACCATGCGCAACTTCAGTTTGACATCATCAAGTTTCTCACGAATTCTTCACGCCATGTCTGAGCTGCTTTGGTTTGTTGCCCACACCCGGCCGCGGCGGGAGAAAAAGTTGGTGGAGTACTGCCTGAAACAGGGCATCGCCGCCACGCTCCCCTGCTATGATTCCGCGCATAAATATCGCGGCAAAACCGTCGTGTTTCGCAAGCCCCTGTTTCCCGGCTACGTCTTTCTGCAAATGGAACCCGAGCGGAGGCTTTCCCTCCGGCAAAATGAGCATGTCGCCAATTTGCTCGACGTGTTCGATCAGGAAACGTTCCGGCGGCAATTGGAAGGCATCCTCCTGGCCTTGGATGAGGATTTGGAAGTGCGGCTGGTGCCAACGATTGGCGAGGGTATGCGCGTGCGCATCAAATCCGGACCGCTCCGCGGGATCGAGGGCTGGGTCCAACAGCGATCCGGGCGGACCACGGTGTTGCTGCGGCTGGACTTCATCGGCCAGGCCGCCGCCGTGCAGCTCGACGCCGACCTGCTTGAACTCACGTGAATGTGAGGGGTGCTTACTTCAGTAGGGAGCGACAGGATTGTAATTGGTGCTGCTCAAGCGGTTGAGATTTGGCCAAGATGGATTATGTTCGATTCCATGAAAATTGAAACGCAGCTCGACTACGAAGTGATTCTGGCCAACCGGGCCGTTCCGGTGTATTTCACCGTCCACTTCGAAGCGCCGAACGCCGGACAGACCCGGCCCAAACCGGCGGCGTTCTGCCTGGTCCTGGACCGCAGCGGATCCATGGCCGGCCCGCCGCTCGAGAAAGCCAAACAAGCCGCCCTCCTGGCCGTGCGTAATCTTCGGCCGGCAGACAACTTCGCCTTGGTGATTTTCTCCGAACATGCGCAAGTCGCCATCCCGTTCCAGCCGGCCACCAAAAAAGAGGATTTCATCCGCGTCATCGCGGGCATCCAAAGCAACGGCAACACCAACTTGACCGGCGGCTGGATGCTGGGACGCGATGAGGTGAAGAAATCACCGGCCGAGGCTTCGCGCCGCCTCTTATTGCTCAGTGACGGGTTGCTGAATAGCGGGGTTACCGACCCGCGAGCCGTCCGCCAAGTGGTGGTGGCCGGACGGGAGCAGGATAGCGTCCGGACTTCCTGCCTGGGTTTCGGTGACAACTACAATGAAGACCTGATGACCACGATGGCCCAGGTCAGCGGCGGCCAGTTTTATGACGCGGACGCGCCGGAGCGGCTGCCCGCCATCTTTGAATCCGAACTGGACGGGTTGCAAAAGCTGACGGTTCAAAATCTCCGCGTCCGGGTGCGGCGATTGGATTTTTGTGACGCCCTTCAGCCGCTGGGCCATTACCCGTCAGTCGAGCGTCCGGAAGGCTGGACAGAGTTCTTCGTCGGGGACCTCGTCAGCGGGGAAAGCCGCGTCGTATGTTTTCAGCTTGGTGTGCTGCCATTGCCCTGGCTGGAAGGCCGGCCGGTCGTCAGTCTGGAGGGGGAACGCCTGCTGGAGGTGGAAATGCTTTACGATGAAATCAGCGCGGCGGAAATCATTTCCCGGACGGATGCCCGGGTGGTGCGCATTCAGGCTACGCAAAACCCCGAAGAAGTCAGGCAGCAGGCGAAGGTCATTCCCTGGGTGGCCTTGCAGCGCGCCGGACTGGTCATGGACGATGTGACAAAACTCATGGACGGTGGGCGGCTGGAGGAGGCCGTCATGGCTTTGAACCAGACCATTGCCGCCTTGAGAGGTTACGGGCCGGAGGCGGCTGTCGGTGAAGCGGTCGGGCAGTTGGAAAAGCTGCTTGGCCAGCTTACGTCTGGCGAATGGTCACTGCGCTTGCGCAAGAGCAGCAAATACTTCAGCCATAGTACCCGCAGAATGAGTACCAGCGAGCACTGGTCCGGTAGCGGGGCAGCTCCCAGCTTCAAGCCCAAGCCCTCGTCCCCACCGTCCCCATCGGTCCCACCAGCCCTGCCCGCCCCACCGGTGGATCCAAACCAGCCGCCAACGGGTGGCCAAGTCGCGTGAAGTGAAACTTTGCTGGGAGCCTTCAAAAAGTGAAGCCTAGGCCCAAGGTAAGGAGCTGCTGTTTCAGCCGTGTCAAATCCTGACCTCCGTCCGTATAATCCGCCTTTAAGGAGACTTTGCGTGTTTTGTCGCTGGGGTCGCTCCACAGGGTCCACGCAACCGTTGCCTCAAAGGTATATGGAATTCCCCCAAACTTCGTAAAATCGGGATAGTATTGATAGTCAAGCGTCAGGGAAAGTGGCTTCAAGAATAGCGGATCCAACGCTAATTCCATGGTTGGACCCACCCGGCTGAAATCCCGCCTCGCCAAGTTTGGCTTGTTGCCGCTGTTTAACACGCTGCCAAACTCGCCGTGCAGCCAAAGCCGGGCTTGATAGGCGAGCAAAGCGTCATCGGCGATCGAGGTGTGAACCGCAGCACTGGAGCGCCAAAAGATTACCTTCCGGTAGCCGAGCGCCAAGTGTTCTCCCAGATTCAGTTGCGGCTCCCAATCGAACTCCCCGGCCGGGACGGAACTGCGATGATCGAGATCGGTGCCATAGGTGGCATAGCCGCGAAGCTCGTGGGCAATGGAACCGAAAGGTGACAATGCCGAAAGGTTGGGCTGGTAAAGGTGGGCAAACATCCCGACGCGATAGATTAGACTGTCAACATCGTTGGTCCGATTGCCGCTGTCCCTGACCTCATCCAAGGAGGCGCTCGGCAGGAATCCCCAACTGTCAACCACCCAATTCTTCCCGGTTGGCGCTGCGTCCGGACGAAACACGATCGGCACAATCAAGGCGCCGCTGGCTTGCCACTTATCGCTGTTGTTATGCACGTTTTCAGTAAAGCTGAAGCTCGCGCCCTTGATGCTGTCGGCTTTTGCCGGTGGCTTGTCAGCTTTGGAAACCGTAGGGTCCTCGCCGGCCAACACATCGGAGTATTTGGCCCGCACCAGCGGTTTGATTGGCTGGAACCCTGACTTGAGTGGCTGCTTCGGTATCCGGTTAACATCTGCCAAGAATTGTTTGACCTTTTTCAAAGGCAACGGATATTCAGCGTCAGTAAACCGCACGTTTAGCGCGGTGTCCCAGTCCGCCACGGAAGCTCCCGAGAGCGGGGCTTGCACTTCGATGAAGTGCTTGACTTGGTCCTTGGTAAAAACCGGTTCCGGCGGTTTGACTGCCGGAGGCGGCTCGGCCAGCCCGGTGGCAGTCATTATCATCAGGA
>Ga0316217_10002868_pt1 | contig 20350 bp, 13 predicted proteins | sample 1anoAmetaG_FD_203633 | JGI IMG/M metagenome (GOLD analysis project Ga0316217, IMG submission 203633) | Freshwater microbial communities from Trout Bog Lake, Wisconsin, USA - 1anoA | ecosystem: Environmental > Aquatic > Freshwater > Lake > Hypolimnion/Profundal zone | place: USA: Wisconsin...
CTACATTAAATATTGGATATTGAATTGTCAAGTTATGGCACATAGTTTATGACAAAGTAATATTCAAAGTGTTTTGTTCTATGGGGAGGAATGCATTTATAATGTAAAGTATCATAAATAATGTTGTTGGAGGTTATTCTTTATTTGTTTTGTACCTTTTTTTGGCGATCTTATATTTTTCATCGTCGGGCTCTGTGGTTTGAGATACTAAAAAGATTTGGGTATCGGACTCTCGCGTTTGCTCGTACTTTTGGAGTTAGCTGCAGGTCTTGGAGAAGGCATATTTATGGCAGCCTAAGTCTTTTTGATTTTGAAATCTTTGGTTTTGCCCATAAAGTAGTCGAACTCTATGTTTTCTGCTCGACTGTCTCTCCTTTTCTTCTCTTTGTCTTTATCGTCTTTGATAATGTTATTAGTAGTGATTATCTTTTCAGCACTTACTTTAAACTTGTAAGATGTTTTGACTTTGATGAGGTTATTCTTGGGTGATTTTAGGTGGGCATTTGGTGATTTGGGCATTGGGGAATTCCTTTAAGATTTCTATCCTGTGGTTAGTAAAGTAATGGATTTGATATGTTTTGATTTGCTTTTAGACTTATTTTTGTGGCTAAGTTTCATTCTTTTCAAAATATCGTTTTTTGTGGTCTAATCATCATCTAGTTTGCTGGGCTCTCCTTTTTTCCTCTCAGTCTGCAGCTAGTTAGTTGGCTGCTAATGTTCATCTTTCTCGAATTTGAAAACAGTCTGCTCATGGTCAGAAGCCAGAAAAGAGTTGCTAATCGTCATTTTGCGGGTTGATTCGTGGGAGGAAGGGAAGAGTAGCTCTTGGAAGTGATGCTCTTTGATTTTGGATTCGTTTTCGGTTTAGATGAGCAGATCGTTGCCGTAATGGTTGCTGTAGCTACTTAGAACATGCTTGATATACAAAACTTAAAAAGGGACGCAAGCTGCCGCGATAATAATGGAGAGCAGATGGTAGATCTAGGATTACTTGTATTAGATGCCTACTGCCTTTTCACCTTACCGCTTGTTCAGCTTCGAGCCAGCGATAAGTCTCAGCTATGTAGAGACTGTGAAATATCCCAGCGCCAATAGCAATATCTTCTATAGAATGGTCTTAGCGGAGTAGCTTTTGACATCTCGTTCTTGGAAGTCTTTGAAGGTCATTGGGGTGATTTGCATAGCATTGCCTATGGAATAGTTTTTGAATTATTGTTCCAAAATATAGTTTCTCTCAGGCCGATCTTTGCTATCTTTGGTTTGCTTCCACTGCCGGAGATAAAATCTGGCTGCTTGGAAAACGCTCTAATAATTCTGATTGTGTATGGTGTCGTTTAAGCGGGATCCAAGTTATATAAGCTTCATTTTGTATTAGAATTAAGAAGTTTTTTAGTAGCCCGTCTTCTTCAGATGAGGACCCAGCTTTGAGAGCTACTTGAAAATTGATTTTAGGATTTAGAGAGATTTCCTTCCAGCTACGAGAGCTCCGCCATGGTTATCAGTCTGTGAATTAACTGCACAAAACTGAAGATAGTACTTGGCTAAGAAAGTTTTCCGATCTATCGACTCCTCATTAGTTTCTTAGTTGTTCCTAAGTCTCGAATAAACTTCTGATGAGGTTTCCTCAGTGGCTAGATGTGAGTCACTGGTTTTCATGAAAGAGTTGAAGTTGTAAATGAGTGCTTCCAAATATTGGGAGCACTTGTCGAGCTCCCATATTTTCTGATAGCAGCAGGCTTCATTATGTAATACGCTGAATATTATATATTTGTCGATGTTCTTGCCTCGACTGGCTGCGTACTCCAAAATCTTCTCTGCCTCAGTCAGATAAATCAGGGCCTATTTGGCCCTTTCGATGTTGATACTTTCCTTCGCGTTATTGCTCAATTCAATAACTCGGTCAATAAACTAGCCTATTTCAGCGATTAAGTACCTTTGCTTGTGATTTCTTTGAGCATGGAAGGACTTATTTCGACTTACTTTTTTAGCTATGAAAGATTTGGCTCGGTATCGGCTATGCTCTATTGATGCTAGGTATCGACGTTTTACGACATTTTTGCAACTTTAATAGAAATATTATAAAAACAGATAGGAAGGGTTTAGCTGCAAACAAATTGCAGCTGTAACTTTGCTCAAATGGTCTGCTTTGTGTTTATTGAGGTTTAAAATAAAAGTTAGATTGGTAAGCAATCAACAGGGTTGGCCTAATTTCGGTAACTTCTAATAGCTTTCATATAATTATTAACTGCTTTTCAATAGCTCAACAAATAACTTTTTTTAGCCCCCAGAAACAGCCATATTCTTTTTATTGCATTTGCTTTTGTCGGCTTAGGATTAACTGGCAAAAAACGTTCAAAAACTTCATAAATAGGTTAATTAATTGCTGAAAACATTTTTACTGTTATGGTTTGCTTGGGTAGATATAAGTTGCCGTTGTAAATTGTTTGAAATAGATTTCTTAAGATCTTCAGGTTATTTTGCAAATTAAAGTTAAGATGAATTCAACCAAGGCAAAAATTTTACTTTCCCAATCTATGGTATGCTTGATTTTATATACTTTTTGAAGAATCAGATAACGTTCATTATGTCCAACAAGAAAAGCACTGGCCAGCATTATCTATTTCGATTGGGCTATCGAAAGAATAAAGGCTGAGAAATAACCTGGCTCCGAGGGCATGATTATAAAATTTGTGATCAAGATAACGACAAAAAGGATTCTTAGCTGTTCCTGATGCTGTTTTTGAGAGTGTGAACTATTTGACTTTTGAGAACTGAAGATATGCTTATTAGAAGATATAAATTGCACGTGTTTATAATAATTAACGAAATGTCAAAGAAGGGATCATCAGGAGGAGCCAAATATTTCTCGGAGGAAAGCGCAGGATTCAGAATCGCCCCCAAAACTGTTCTCATCATGAGCCTCATCTACATTGGGATTGTGGTTCTTCTACATATCTATGCCAAGTTGGGAACTTCCAAGCCAGTCAAGGTCGAAACTGCTGAAGAGCCTAGACCTGAGACTCCAATTCCTGAAGCTGAAACTGTTTAGCCGTAAGCTCAGTAAGCAACTGGAGATCTTTGAAATGATAGCTTTAAATATTCGACCTTTTAAATCTAATATCTTGTAGGCAAAAACTAACAGAATAAAAATGCTGATTCAAGGGTTCTATTTAAGTCGATAGACTTTTAGCATCCGATATAAATTGACAGTGATTTTTATTAAGAAATAAAAGATGAATAGAATGTTCGGGGCATGAAAAAAAGAAGAAGTTTCAACATCTGCACCTTTAAAGAAGGAATACTCTCAAGTTGCAGAGTAACGTGCCAAAAAAATTCATTTCCATTAAGTAAACCGCGAGCCAGAGTAAAAGGCAGAAATGTAGCCTGAGAACAAAGTATGAAAATTATGGTAAATGGATACCCATTTCGACTCATAAGCAAAGAACTACTCTAGAAACCAGATAAGACTAAGGGAGTTGCCCAAAAAGATGCATAATCAGCATTCGATAAATATGTCTTGAATACGAAAGCAATATGACTCTCAGCTGGAAAGTACATGAATCAGCAATTTACTCTGGATCAAATGGCATTTATTTCTGAGAGGGTCAGAATAACTTAGAGATGATGGCTATAAATCAATCAGCCAGTTATGGTGGAGGAAGTAGTTGAGACAACTGAGTGAACCATCAAAGTCCTAGATATCGATAAACTACGTGATGTGAGTTATGACATGGATCAGCTCGAATATGGCAGCCATTATATGATCAAAATGCTCGACCGCGACTATCAATGTGAGATTGATTAGGATCAATTGATAAAAAATTTGAAAAGCTGGAGGGACAAATCAACGCATATAAAATGTGTAGAATAATAAGGAAGATTACTTTCAGTCATAGCTTCATAACTTATGATTTTAGCTGAATTTAATTTGTAATGATTTATTACATGTAACTTAATAATATTTGGTGTTGCGTAAAAACAGAAATTTTAAAAGGAAAAAATGCCAACAGATTGGCAAATTATAACAAAAAAGTAGATTATTAGATTGACTCCTATCCAGATAATAGCTCGTTCCTGAAGGAAGTCCAAATCTCAGTTCATCTGAATAAAAAAGGCCATAGGCTTTCTTAATTGACTACATCTAAAGGTAGCTAGTTGGCGACTTGTTTGATCGAGGTTTTTTGAATTCGATCTTTTTGCTGAAAAATAAATTAATATCCAAGTACTGATGTTATTTAACAACTTTTATTGAGGTAAGAAGAATGGGAGATATTCCTGTCTAAAGTTTTAGACTTGCCTATTCGCCAACTGATGTCTAGGGCGAGTGCGTTCTGACAGAAGTTATGACTGCCAAGCGTAATATCTTGAAGTTTGTGCTCTTCGTGATTGTTTCAATTCTAACAGTGGGCATTCCTCTGCTGCTGGTCCATTGGTAAAGCATCTATTACTCAGGTTTCCTAAACTGAGGAGAATTCTCTACTTTGACTTCGTGCCGTTTGAGTAGGCCACCCATGTGGCCATCATCAATTATGATGAGGAGCTGACGATTTGTTAGATTTTCGTGGAGTAGATCTACTTCGATGAGATTAGCTCTAAGAAATGCCAGTACTTTATCAATAGGTACATGAAATACGTAATTGACTAAAATAGAGTTGTAAGGACTCAGTTGTTTGATACAAAGGCAAGATTGAGCAGGATAACCACAACCCAATAAATTGGTCTCAATGCCCGACAAATCAACTAGCTCAGGAGATGTTATGGGAAGGGAACTATGGAAATCTAGCAGCCTACTTGGTATATCATTTTGCTTAAGGAGTTAATTAGGCCTTTGTACCTGTTTTTGTTTTATAGCGTCTCACTCTGGTATTATGAGCTTTATTACATTTATGCGACCATTGTTTTGGCAACAACTATCATAGCTATCGCGATTACAGTCTATCAGCTGAAGGCTCTCAACAATAAAATTTTCCAAATGGCTTACTACGAAGTCAAATTGCAAGCTCTAAGAGATGGCAGTGTTATTGAAGTTTCTTCTATTGATCTGGTGCCTGGAGATATTGTGTTTCTTAAAGATCCGATCAAGCTACCCTTTGAAGGCATTATTCTTGAAGGAAGTGCTCTCATAAACTAGTGTGCTCTCACTGGATAATCAGTGCCTATTGTCAAGAAAGCCGATGTCCGAGACCATTACACCAATCTTCAGCAAACTATAGATAAAGCCGCTTATGTTTTTGAAGGAACAACCATTATACAAGTGAATTCAAAGAAGAAAATGGCCCAGTTTTAGTCAACTCGGTAGGCATTCGGGATTCCTGTGTGTGTTACAAGAACAAATTTTCTTACCTTGAAGGGACAACTGATTAGAATAATTCTTTTCCCCAAAGAGCAATAAAACGTCTTCCAAAAATAATCAGCAAAATTTATTGCCTGCTTGTTTCTGATTGCAGTAGTGACTTACTTCGGGATGATTCCTCATCTTATGTAGGTTGTGGATCCTGTGGATATGGTTGTGAAATTCTTGGATTTGATCGCTATTACTGTGCCTCCTGCCTTGCCAGTTAGTATGGCTTTTGGAGTTATCTATGCCATTGAAAAACTCAATGATAAGTCTATTTTTTGCATTGAGGAAAACAAAGTTATCACTGGAGGAGCAGTAAATTTCAGCTGCTTTGATAAAACTGGCACTTTGACTTAAGATTTTATGGACTTTTAAGCCCTCATACCTGCAGAAAAAGGTAAATTTTACGAGACAATAAATAACAGAAATGAAAACAAGTTCAACATCGCAGCGGTTATTCAAAGCAAACCTTACCTTTTGGACATCTACAACAACATGGCCTCCAACCATTCGATCATACGTATTGAAACTACAGGCGAAATGATAGGTGATCCCATGGAGATAAAACTCTTTGAATTTGGGTAATTTACTCTTAATCAATCAAATTCCGACCCAGAAGTCATCTTTTCCTTCGAATCTTAACGCGGGCAAAAAGGAGAAATCTTCAGAAGGTTCTAATTCGATTCTGACCTCCAAAGAATGAGTGTTATTGTAAGAGTTGGTGCAAATGGACTCTATAGTTACTGCAAAGGATCACCTGAGATGATGATGACTATCATGGATAAATCCTCTATTCCTTCTAATTACAACTAAGTCCTCAAAGAATACACTTCTAATGGCTTCAGAGTGCTTGCTATTGGCAGTAAACGCATACAAGGAAACGATTATAGAAACGTTTCTCGTGAAATGGCAGAGTCTGGGCTAGTTTTCAACGGCTTTTAAGTCTTTGAAAACAAGCTAAAACCTGAGACAAAAGGAGCAATTAAATAATTGAAGTAAGCAAAGATAGGCGTGGTGATGATAACGGGAGACAATCCTCTAACTGGCTCAAATATTGGCTATAAATGCGGTATATCTCACAGAGAAAAGGGGATGATAATTTGTGATTTCAGATAAGGAAAATTCCAGGAAGAGAAGTTTTTCTATAACTAGAGATAAGTAGATTAGTCAAGTTTTATCAACCTTAGACCATAGATAGGAAGTTCTAGCCTCATAGATACAGATTTTGGTTCAAAAAATAAGATAGCAAACATGGATGTGATTACAAAGGCTGGCACTTTTGAAAAAATATAGGAAATCTAACTTCAATCTGTAGGTATTTCGGACTCATAAAGTTATATGAGAAATATTATCGAAAAAGCAAAAAACACTAATTCTCAATTGTGTGTAACTGGAAATGCTTTCAACAAGCTTTTCGAAGGTAAAGTTTAAGAGATATCTGAACTCAAGAAGCAATTCTTAGACTGTACCACTGTCTTTGCTAGAACTAAGCCCAACGATAAGGCTAAGATTGTGATGGTGTACCAGCACACGGGTAGAACAGTGTCAATGTGTGGAGACGGAGCGAATGACTGTGGAGCCTTGAAGCAAGCAGACATTGGGCTCTCGTTATCTCAGGCAGAAGCGTCTATATCTGCTCCTTTCACTTCGCAAATCGCCAACATCTCATCTATGGTTGAGCTGATCAAGTAATGTAGAGCAGGACTGGCTACAAACTTTTCACTGTTCAACATCATGGCAAGTTATTCATTGACTCAATACACTACGTCGATTATCTAGGAACTCTTCTTCAGCTATCCTGCAGACTTGAATTACCTTTACTGGGACATCTTCTGCAACTTCTCATTCATTTTGTTCATAGGTAACACAGGCACAGCCGAGAAGCTGAGCATTGCGAAGCCTAACAACTCTTTATTCTGCTTGACAAACCTGTTTCAGGTCTTATTCGCATTCGCTCTAAATGTGATTGGACAAATAGGGATGATTCTATCCCTATCAGGTGCTTTTTATGATACAGTGGACTATGGTAATAATGGTGGATTTGACGTGGACAAAGCTTCTTATGTCGCCAATCAAAGTTTCAGTCAATCGACGCCTTAGACTAATATCCTTTTCATGTACGTCAATTTCATGTATCTGGCAACCATGCTTTCTTTCAACATTGGCCAACCCTGGAAAAAGCCCTTCTATACAAACATAATCTTTATGTGCGTTTTTGTTGTGATCTTCGGGTATTCTATCGTGATCGTCATGGTACCGGGTGGTAGAATTGGCAATTTTTTGATTGCCTTCATGGACGACACTACATACAACGGATTCGTGCTGGGAGTGGCGTTTGGGATCGGACTTACTATATTCTTACTGCAGAAATTCGCGTGGTAGCCCCTTTCTATTTGGCTGAAGGAGAAATATCCCGAAAAAACATGGCTGTGATTGTTTCCTCCTCATTTATCTATTGATTAGAGTAGCAACCCAATGAAACTATTACTAACTATGAATTAATCATTTGGCATTGAATAATTGAATAACTAAAATAATATCGATATGATATAAGAGAACATCAACTAAAAGTTCAATTCTCTGGGCGTACTGCTACTCCTCGACTGTCCTGCAGGGATATAATTAGGAATTGACAACATCAGCTGGAAAATAGGGAGCAAGTTCAAAGGAATCAAACTCATTCCCTTGGGCACGCATATTGTTACATACAGTTTGGAGTCGGAAAACCATATGTTCAAAATAGCCAAGTTTTTGATTTTTAGCGCAGAGAATAGGATTCTAGTCTTTAAGTGGAATGACTCCATTTGTTAATTTAGCGAAGTTAGAGGAGAATAGGCAGAGGGCTATGTCACTGGAGTCAAGCATTACCACTTCGATGCACATTTAGGCCCCTACCCCACAAGCAACTTAGCCTTTTGGAGCCAAAACACCAAATATATCACCAAGCAAGTCTTGTAAAGGCTAGATCCGATAGAAAAGCTCTATCAATTTGAGCATGAATACGGTAGAAATAAGGAGCGAAATCCAAATAACACTTTGGCTATAGATGAAGACTAAAATGAATAGATGGGACTTTAAAGCCAGTAGAATGTTGAAGAGATGGAGGAGGAAAAGTAAAACCAAAGAGGAGGTTTCGGTAAATTTGAAGTCTTATCCGATACGATTTACTATACGTAGATCCCCAGGTTTTTGACTGGAGACCCTTCTTCAATTACCAGAGTCAACATGGACAAGACCTAAATCTTGAAGAAGATTATCTAAAAGGATTGCAAAAATAAGCAGGATCTCTTCTTGGGCTAGCTACAATACAGCTTCATTAGCTTTATCCTCGCGGAAAATCAGGAGTCCTTGGAGCAGTGGAAAAAAATTGTAGATTTGCTGGTTTTCTCATAATCGAGTTATCTCGCTGTTCAGGGGCCATCAAAGGATATGGATTTGGAGAAACTGGCTATGGATTTCATCCCTGTGTTTTATGATCAATTGAATCAGTTCCCGATTGACTTCTTCAGAGACGAGATTAGTAAGGGAAGCTTTCTGTGTGGAGTTATGAAGCAACTTCAGATGTATAGCAAAGGTGGGGAGTATTCTTTGAAAGTAAGGAAAAGAATAAAAAAGCTGCTTGACTTCTTAGAAACAAAATTTTAGTATATTGTAGACTCTTCATAGGACGAAGAATACAAACCTGTGCTGGTGAAATAAAACTAGTTTTATTATTGATGTTTGTTATCAATCAATCTATGCTAATCATTTTTTAAACAAAGCCTTGAATCTTTCTTGCGCGGATAGAAATCCTGGCTTTGAGCTCTAGATTTTGACTTCCGTCACTGTTTTAACCTTCTTCTCTGGACATTATCCCACGACTTATTAAGCATCTGGTTTAGCTCTTTTAAGTGAGGATTCTTATCCTTATCTATCTACTTTAGCATCTTCGTTTACTTTGTTTTATTCAGATTTGACTTCCTGCTTCTCGGTTTTTAGCTATTACTCCTTCTTCTGTCTCAATAGTGCGTTTTGTTTGCCAATTCGTATAGACTCAATCAACTTTTTCTCAGTCTACTCGATTTATTTTTTGTAGGTCTTATCAAGCTTCATGAAGGACTGTCCTTCTTTCAAAGTGTTCTCCATAACTTTGAATTGCTATCGCTCATGTGCAACTTTTTTATCTTCTTCGTGCTTTGCCACCACGAACTCTCTGAACTCTCTCTCCATTGTTGCGTAAACTAACCTTTGTCCAGACATATCTCGACTGAACATGTTATCATTGGGTCGAACTTTTTTGCCACCTTCGGTTTTCAGTTTGGCTCCATAACCTCCTTTACCTCCTTTTAAGGGAATACATGCTTGAATTGTTGTTAGAGGGGTAAGTTTTTCAAAGGATGTTAGTGGCTTTCCTTGAGAAAAGTAGACAAAGTTTTAGAATTTTGCGTTTAGGGTACTTAGAAGTTACTCAATTTCCAGGCGAAGGGGTCTCTCGAGAGGAAGGAAAAATGTCTTGCTCGATAAAGTCAAAAACATTTAAAATAGAATTACTATGTAATTAATTATGAGGCTAATTAATCAGCATAAAATGAGATTTGATATAAAAATAACCAAAGGTTTCATTTTCCTAAGAGCCAGTTCGCATACATAATAAATAAACAAGTATAAATACAGATAGCTACTAAAACTAAAAATGAGTAGGTTTGAAACACAGTATCAATGATTGTTTTGTTCATTCTAAAGGAGACTATAGAATGGCTGAAAGTTCAGTAATATTGTTTCTGTTTTTGTTGTCCTAGTACTCAGGAAGATCATCCACTAGCAAGCTGTCTCCATCGATAAGATGCTGTTCATGGTTACTGGTCAGATATTTTGTAATTTGCTGATGCTGAACTTTATCCAAAGTGTTACTCCAGTAGCCGAGCAAGTAAACAATCTACAAATTGTGAGAGCCAGTTCTCACAAGGTGAAAGTGGTCGAACTGCAATTAGATTGGTTTTGGTATGGGTACATAGTTCATATCGTTGAGTGAGTATATTTTGTGCCGATCTGTTAAAAATAGAGTATCAGCAATTGCGCAGATTACCTGTTTTATGCTGATTTTATCTTTGAGGGTGATTTAAAGTGGTATTTTGGTGGCAGGCAGCTTTGCTTTTTGTTTTCCGCAGTAGAAGACCTTGTTTTAGGTGGTAATTATGATTGTGTGTTAGTTTAGTGTAGAGTATAGTTTAACTCTATGCAGAGGCAGTAAACAAGTGTAGTTATTAGCATATTTAAGCTCGCCCAACCCCAATTGACCAAGGGTGTTATCACCACGGCCAAATAACTTGCCAGTATTATCTAGTTTGAAGTCGTAGTTCAAGCTTTTATCATTAGTGTTCACTGGGTTATGAATAGTTGGCTACTTTTTTGAGGATCTTAAGGAGTTCCATCTTGAACCTACTTTAGATTGTCTTGATGCAAGTTTGTCAATCAAGGAAATTTCGCTAGCTTTGGAACTGAAATTTTATGTAGATTTGGTGTACAAACATTGAGAGTTATTGTAGATCGAATTATTCTATTTGGCATTGCAATCATAGGAAATAGAGTTGTTTTGGCCCATTGAAAATACTTTCCCCTCGATTGTTGTTGCCTCAATATAGGTTTAGAAACACTTGATTTTTACAAATATTTAATGAGGTCTGTTGGCCTTTTATAAAAAAAGCAAAAGATTCTATGCCTTGAATCCTTCATAGCATGAAAAATTGTTTAGCTGCAGAATGTAGCTCACACAACTAAAGCCATATTTGAATTTATTGGTGGCAGATAGCTTTTACAGTTCTTGGCTATTGTAAAGTTACCTGATTTGTTCGTAGTGAGCTTTTTATGCTCTGAACTCTTCATTTTTGCGGAAAACAAAAGCACTGAGTATGTGATTTTAGGCTGATTTGATTATCAGAAAAGATCGGATTCTGTTTTGAATGAGTCGACAAAGCTACAAAGACCTGTTCTTTTTATCTATGTTATACTGCCTTATCGTGGTTAAGATGCGTATATGCTGCTCTATTATCTTCCTTTTTTCTATTGATTTTTTATAAACTATCCGCTTTTCTTTATAGCTTAATTGCGCAGAGAAACCTTTTATGTAATGGGAAAGGATTCCTGAGTATTTTAATCGCATTTCTTACACGAATTTTACAAACTATGCTTTCAAAGACCTTAATAACAATAGCTGTACCTTTATTATTCTACTAATTTTTCGCCGAATTCCGCCAAAGTTTTCAAAGTGACAAACAATAGCAAAGAAGCTTTAAATTATTTCAATTATTCTGTGAAATTTATTCGACTTCTTGACTATAGTGCATAAGCCAGCTGTCTAACCTTGTTTTAGGCTACTTGCTTCACCAAATTCAGAGTGATACTTTGTGTTATCTTCTGATTAATCGAGCGGTCAATTTCATATTGCTTTTCAAGCTTACAGATAACAGACGATATGTTTTAAACCTGCAAATCGGTTCTTTCCATCAAAACTATCCAAATCATTGATTTATCTAGAGAATCATCAACGTTTTAAAGCTATGAAGTTTTTTTATTACAATTTATTATTGATATTTCACCGGAGATTTGGGAAGTCATTATTTTTAGCAGTATGCTCACTTACTATGGTTTTCTATATTTGATTGTTTTTTTGGACAGTGAAATCTCCTAAATTAGCAAATTTTTAAGGAAATCTTTCATTTCACCCTCGGATTTGAACTTTTTATAGTACTACTTCAAAAGACTAAGATTTTAAAGTTGTACAGGCTGCTTCTAGCTAGTGCCAGGTTTGATTTCTATACTATTCAAGGCATTGAAAATCAGCTTTGTTTCTTCCTTAGCACTGTATCTCCCATTTATTTAGATCAGAATATCACTCATCTACTTTATGACTGCAACTAAAATGCCTCTCATTTGTTCCTGCACCATTTCATTTACTTTACTACTTTTGCAATTAATGCAGATATCTGTCTACTTTGCTTGATTGCTATTGTTACTAAAGTACTCCTCTAGGTAGCTGTAAATGGTCTTGAGACATGTTTCCTTGGAGTCTATTCTATTTTTGGAGTAGCTTACTACCAAACAGTTGAAATAAGGAATCGCCATTGGTTATTTTCAATTCAAATGCTTTATAAACGTTCAAATTAACCAATATAATCATTCGGGTGGACTCAGTTTGTTCTTTTTGATGTTTAGTAAGCTTTTTTCGTCCTTTTTCAGCTCCTAAACTATTGAGTTCAGTTCAGATGATTCTATCTATCTGCCTAAAGAATCTTATAAGACCTCTTTTATCGTCTACCTTGATATTTAGCCAGTTTAGGGATCACCTAACACATCTAAAATGACTTCATTTATATTCTGACTATGGAAATAAATGTTCATTTCGTTGATATAGTCATCAAAGCCGATTTTTTACTTTTGTTTCAAGCCGGCAATAAAAGGTGCGACTAATTTATCATTTTTTCCCGAGGTTTGCATTATGATGGTTTCGTGGAGTCGCTTGAGGTTCAGCTCTTTGTCAAACAAAGTGAATTATGACTGAAATTACGAGATTTCATCTGGAGTGAGGTAGGGTGGGGCTAGTTGCTTGATGGGTTTGTAAGAGTTTTTCTATTTTTTCCGCATTCAAATAATTATTGCAAATAAGAAAGTTCATCCTGGAAATCATAAATAGTAACTTATTAGTAATACCTAAATAACTGAAGGTTTCATCGCTTTTCTGCAGCGAATGCAAGCCCTAGATGAATAATCGACTTTAGAAATTCCTAAGATCTAAGGTATCATAAGCTAATAAGGTCCTGTTAACTGCCGTTTACGAATTAAGAGTCGAGATTATGGTTATATTTGATAGTAAAACTAAAAATGCTGATATCCCTCAATCTTTATAATAATATAAATCTATGAAAGATAAAGATAAATATCCCAACGGTGTAAAGCAAGGTAGATTAGCCCCCGGTTACTATTAAATGCATGTATTGAACCTAAAATTAAGGTATTATTGGAAGAGTCTTCATCTCTATGTCTTAAAAAGAATGAGGATGTCGATGCGATGATAACTGTGCAGGCTTTCGGACAAATTCAATACTCCAAAGTATTGAAAAAAGTTGGTTATGAGTCTAAGCTGTGGGGTGAGCACTTTTATTTCTGCAAAAGTTTCAGCTCGGATGTAAACAATTGGTAATTTAGGAGTTATAAGCACTTTAAAGATCTCTAATCATCATAAAAGCTTGGGACCATCGCAAAATATTAAAAGATGCCCTAATTGGAGAGCACGAGCTCAGTGTTTCTAAGATTTATGAGAAATAGCGGCATTTGATGAGTCATACATGGATAGCGTTGAGCAACATTACCAAAAACTTTGGTTAAATATCAGGCATGGTGAAAGTAAGTGTGAACGTGACTGGATAGAAAGACCAAGCTGAAGTTCTGGAACTTTAGCCTTATAACGCAAGCAAAAAGGATAAAAACATATTGCTAGCATCAGGCATCGAAAGAAAAGGACATCAACTATCGGTCGATATTTACGAAGGCTGTGATCTAAAACCTGTAGCAGGGTAGACTACTGATGCATACATTGGTGTAGAATTCGGCATGATTTATTCGAGAACGGAGACTGTTGTTAATGACTGTAACCCCAAATGGAATGAAGTGGTCTAGATTCCAGTCCATCTATCGGAATCTATTGCAACCATTGAGCATATAGTATTAAGACTAATCGATGCAAATGTCTTCAAATCCAAGTAAGTGATGGGAAGTTGCTACATAGCTGTCAATTAGCTGATCTAGTAGAAAAACGAAAGAAGCATCTTTGGCGCAAAGACCAAATTTACGAACCGATATGACTAGAAGCTATGGGTCAACTTTTATGGACCTCAGAGTTAGTGCTAAAGCAACTAGTATAAGCACAAGTACTCTATTTATCCAGATATTGCCCCTTACTATGTTGGTTCTGTTTTGTTGAAAGTTATACTAGAGAATAACTCTAACCCGAAAAAGGACCATCGGCCGCTTGAGGTAGAGGTTGTGAAATAACAAAAAGCTGAAGATAATGACGAATAGAAGGTTTAGATTAATACAAAGCCTAAGAAGTTTTTTAAAGCGAAAGTGAAATTTGAGATGGGGATGAACCTTCCAATAAAGTATGAATCCTACCAGATGTCGGTGCGGATTGGTAGTTTCTAAGCAAAGTCTAAAATGAAAAGAGTCAAGTCACGTTTTACGCAGTGGAACAATGAGGTGGAGTTTTTCCCTTCCTTTTACTAAAATCAAGAATTCCCTGACGTTTTTTTCTACCTGATCAACGAGAATTAAGATAGAATCTGTTACCATAGAGAAAAGATAAAGTTGGAACAGGATCTAGATTTGATGCAAGCTGTTTAGTAAGCAAGAACCGACAAAGAAGATATTATAAAGAAATAGCCTAAAAAATACTATAAAGGTGAGTTGATCGATAATTGGAGAAAACTTAAGCCTGATTTGACGAAAATCAGCATCTATGAGGAGGAGGCTGGCTATGTCAAATTCAAACTTTAAGTGCAATCAGTTGTTGAAAACAAAAACAAGAGAAAGAAAGCAGAAAGAGAGCATAGCTAAGCCGAGCTGTAGATTTCTGAAAATCAGACTTAATATTCAGTAAGATTTATGAAAATACCATGTAAGATTATGGTTGATCTTTATTGTGCCCAGAATTTGTTGGCTGGAGACGATGATGGATCAGCTGACCCTTATTTCAAATTCACTTTCCAAGAGTCTGTAAAGCTTAGCTCAGTGAAATAATCTACTGTCAACCCTGTATACATCGAAAGAGTGATTCTTTAGGGGTCAATGGGAGACAAAAACGAAGTTATGCCTTTGATTGTCACAGTATTAAACAAAAATCCCCTGAACGACCAAGCTATAGGCACATGTTGGATCAACCTTCATGACGAATTCAAAAACAAAAAAATTGACCTAAACACTAACTACAATAAGATTCCGCAGTGGTATGATATCACAATCGACGGCAACTTTTACGGCAAATTCTTAGCGGGAATCACAATCTTGAACAATAACAAAATAAAGCCGAAAGAGCAAATAACTTTTTTCGAAGATTAGCTTTAAACCTTTTAAATAAACCTCTTTGTGTTGGGTGTTCGTGGGCTTAAAAGCAGCAACAGCATCATTTCCATTAGAAAGCCAATCATCTACTTTGACTTTGATTCTCTTTTTACCTACAGCACTAAGTAAATAAATCGAGAAAAATAAGAGCTCAAAGTCGGCAAAAAAGATATTTAAAATCAGATGCCCTCTAATAACGCTAAAATATAATTTATAAGCACAGGATCATCTGTCAACATTAGAGAAACCATCAAAAGAACAATAAAGTTACCTGAAAATAAAAACTTTTGGCCAAAACTTTGGGGTCGAGTGACTAATTAAGTGATTGGAAACCTTTACTAGCCTCATATAGGTTATTTCTACATCGATCTGAAGTAATCTTACGAAAGAACCAAAAAGCTGAAATAATAGTTTGAACTGGAAAGAAAAAACACATCAAAATAAATCAGCAAAGCTAAAGTTCAGCAAGTTAAATAAAAGCTAAAGAACATAAATCAAGCAGTTCTAAATAATCTCACTATTTTCATAGTAAAGAGTGTAAAGTATAACTGGCATGAGGCTTGCAAGTAAACCAAGAAGAAGCTAAATAAACTGAAACTGACGGAAAAGGAAAAGGAAAAGGAAAAGGAAAAAGATAAAGATAAAACAATCGGTAATACCAAGGCCTTGGATTAGAAATTTATTGTGATTATGCCTTCATACGTTTGGGATGAATAAAGAGAAATCTATGTGTAATAGTTCAAGGAGATGTTTGAGTAAAATAAGTAGTACATCAAGATAGGCTATGACAACAAAGATACACTTCAAACAAAGACTAAAGATCAGAGAAATCGGCATTATCGATATTGCTTGGATAAGACTTTCTAAGCTTACTACGAAGAGGTCAATAAAGTTAAGCTAGGAGTTTATGAATAGGTCCCAATCAAAAAGGGAAGGACTCTACTCCCTCAATAAAAAAGCATACTAACAACTTTTGTTCCATAGTAGAGAGAAGTGGGCTTTTACAAAGGTAAAACTGAGATTATTTAGGAAACTGCATTTTATTTTCACAGGATTAATTGAGCTAGTAAGTCTAGAAATAGTTTATATCAAATAACCAAGGGATGCTGCAGTAGTACATGACGTAACAGAAGTTTAAAATGTATCTCTATATCATTAATGCTTCAGGTTTACCGTCTAAAGTGCCTGGATCACTGCCAGATCCTTACTTGGTCGTCAAACTTGGATAAGGCCAACCATTGATTGTACAAATATTTGAACGTAGTTTAAAGAAAAGAATAGCCAAAAATCAGCAGAACCATCACTAAACACTCTGGTAAAATACGATTTGAAGTTTCCTGAAAACAGTGAAATCGTCATTCAATTGTGGGATAGACATGTTATTTAAGACTAACTGATTGGCTAAGCAGTCATATATGCTTAAAACAGAGTTTTTTACCAGTTTGGTAAGATGAAGTTCAACAACCCTGCCTAAACTCATCCATTGAAGGTCATGCAGTCAAGGCAGTAGCAAGGAAAAGTACGATTTTGGGTCGACTTCGTTCCTTTGAATTCTGTAAGTCTTTACAAGGTACTTTTGCTTGGATTTAGGAATTTGATATCAGTTCTTCAGCTAGTCCTGAGTATGAAGTAAGAGTAATCGTGTGGAATTGCTGTGATATTATCTAAGATGAGCAAGACTTTACAGGAATGTTCGATCTTTACATTTCATGCTGCTTCAACAATGAGGTAAAAGATACAGACGTGCATTATCGTACGTAGAATGGCGATGGTTCGTTTAACTGGAGAATGATTTATCCAGTTCGACTACCAATAACAGACACAACTCTGGTTTTCAAAATCTATGATAAAAGTTTGATTAGGACTGATGAATGCAAAGTGGCAGGTGAGTACGATTTGAGAAAATATTTACAAGAAGCCTATGAAAACTAAAAGAACTTGAAATTGTTTGAGGGTAAAGAAGATATGTATTCCGAGTTGAGGTTGCCTTGTGAAAAGAAGGCTGATAAAACTAATACGATCTTTTCTTATAACATCTTTCCTGTTAAATTGAAAAATAGGAAATCTGAAGAAAGCGTAACTTTTTTATGATTTAGAGTTTGTAAGTATAAGGAGGGAAAGTCTTCATTTCAGTCTAAATTTTACCGAAAGTTATGGCATAGAAAAGGAAAGCTGGTTAAGGTAGAGGGGAACCTAACTAGCACCCCAACCTTCCTGAGCCTACAGGAAGATTCTAATTCTCTATGAACCCTATCACCATGTTTAAGAGGCTCTTTGGTAAAAAGTTTAGGAACAAACTATGTATGGTGTTGATGTGCTTCCTTTTTGTGACAGGTTTTACTTATTTTTTCCCTTCCCTGGCAGGTTCTCTCCTTGCGGCCGCAATATGATACAACTAATCTTAATCACAGCTATCTTTTATATAACTCCAATCAAACATAATAAGACATTTATTATCACATCCAACTTCATTTGATCTTGGATGATTTGCTTTATTATTACTCGTAGTAAAGCTGAGATCGAACTGGCTATTCCTTTGAATCAGGTTTTTATTATAGTTCGTCTTCTTTTATATTTGTGGATTACTAAAAGAGATATTTGTTTATGTTTTTATTGGATAAGACTACTTTCTTTCTCTTTTTAGCATGCTTCTCATCTAATTCACTGTTTAACAGTATTTCTTTCTACTCTTAAATATAACATGAATATTCATCTTTTTCGTTTTCCGCCTGTTTTCTAAGTTTTTACGCTTCAGCTATCCTGGCATCCTTTTTTTTAGAGTTATTCCTTTACTTTAAGAGACGATAAATCACTGACCCTTTAATAAAGTTATTTGCAGAAATTTACTAAGATAATCTGTTCTAATTCTTTTTAAATAAGGTCACATCAACAGATTTTGAATAAGGATAATGGGACTTCTCTGGTGAAGATGTTTAGTTAAAGCTTTTGATTTTTAAGAAGTTGTCTCCCTAAAAAGGTTGGGTTAGAACACTGTTTTTTTCTAAGTCTCTTTCAGGTTTTAAAATGGATATGAAGTTTTTGAAATTACTCAAGCGATTCACAAACAACTTTTTCTATGATTATTGGAGATTTAGTTATTTTTCTAGTAAGGTATTTGGCATTTTACTCTCCTTTTTGACTTTAGAATTGGATTTTGACTAAAGAATAGAATTAGGGCTGAACTTCTGCTGTTTGAGGGTCGATTGACTATTTTCTCGAGCTCTATTTTCTTACTCAATGGTTGAGAATCCTGTATGATTGACGTGAAAATTAAGAACATGACATTTTTGGATCTGAATGCCCTTTTTAATGAGGGCATATTCCTATCTTTCATCATATTTTTATATTTTCAGTGTTTTATGCTGTTTTTACTTCGACCTTTCGTTAATTTTCTAGCCTTTCTTTTGTCGAATGATGTCTTCAATAGAACCTTTTTCTCTTTTGATTTTAATCTTTTGCTTAATAACGTTCATTTTATTCTTCAAATAGTTTTAGTTCTCCTCTCGGACCGTCCTCAAATGATGTTTCAGAGATTATAATCTTTATTTTGGCGATGAAATAAACTGATCCAAACACATGCCCCTTTGTTTTGATTTTTTGCATTCCTAAGACTAACTATCTCTTTCTTGACTTTTAGTCTCACTAGCTAGTCCGATCAATCTGCTAGCCTCCTAAATTATCAGCCGATTCGTTTTAGTTCTTCTGGCTTCAAAAATTTTCTTTTTGCCTTGCACCTTTTTGTAGCATTCCTCTTCATGAATAGCTTCATTTGCTGTACTATGCTCATATACTAGTTTGATTGGATGTAACTTTCTTTTTGTTATATACTAGACTAATGTTTCATGTCCCTATTTTTATTAATTGGAACTTGCCTGACCTTCTTGATTAAGCTAATGATCTCTTTTTGCGGCGAGAACAGTCTATAGGACTATTTTATTCATCTATTGTCTAATAACTAAAATAAAATGTTTATTTTAGGTTGGTATTGAAATCAGAAAAGCTGTTTACTTTTCTGCAACTTTATAGTTAAAGGTTCAAATTGCATTTTTGCTTGGTAGTTAAGAGAAACAAATCTTTAAGGCATCTTTAAGGGAATTGAGCAAGTTTAATCTTCAATAGATTAGTTATTACAACTTTATTTTATGGATTTTATTAATAAAAATGCATTAAAGTTCATCTTTGTTAAATATAGAAAGACGAAGCAGATGTAACTGCATTATTATTCAGACAAATTGTTAAAAGAAAAGGCCAAGACTTGGTACATAATGAACAAATAGCGATTAGCTTAGAGTTCTAATCTCCTAAGTACTTTATGCAAATCATATTCAAATTAGTTATAATCTTACAAAATGAATCATTCTTCCAAGTTACCATTCATCATAGTTTAGCTGTTGAACTTTTTCAAAATTATATTTTTGTTTTTTTAATAGATCTTGTCGCCAAATTATTGTGAGTTGGTTTTCTTGATTGATATTGGATGCTCTTACTCACCTTAGCTTTAAACGAAATCGATTGCTAACTCCTCCTCGATTGCTCCTGGGTCATTATTCATCTATAAGTATGTTTTCATTAACTTCTTATCTCTTTTCGTGATTTCACTACTCTACTATTTTTTGGATTAGGTTGAGAGGGTTTTGTTTATGATGGAGAGATTGTGGGTGTTTTACTTTTCTTACTTGTGCTTGAAGTTGAGGATTTGGAAATTAGCTGACTGTAGTATGTTTACCTCAGAGAGATTTGTGTTGAACCAAAGATGCTTTTTGGCTTTGTCGCAGTCCAACCTTTCTTTCGGGTTCTTCTTCAAAAGCCTTGCAATCAGATCCTTCAAAAACGGGTCATAGAGTCTAAACTCCTCACGGTCCAAGTCCGGCTCTTGGTGGAGAATGTTTTCGATGGTCTAAATGTGGTACTCAGAGGCGA
>Ga0316217_10002869_pt1 | contig 20348 bp, 17 predicted proteins | sample 1anoAmetaG_FD_203633 | JGI IMG/M metagenome (GOLD analysis project Ga0316217, IMG submission 203633) | Freshwater microbial communities from Trout Bog Lake, Wisconsin, USA - 1anoA | ecosystem: Environmental > Aquatic > Freshwater > Lake > Hypolimnion/Profundal zone | place: USA: Wisconsin...
GCCCTTCCAGATTGCGCGGCGCGGGTTGAGCCGAACCTTCCAGCACGTGAAGCTGATTGCGGGCATGTCGGTGATCGAGAACGTGATGCTGGGCGCGTACCTGCGCACGGCGGACGGCTTCGTGCGGGCGGGGTTGCGGCTGAACCAGGCGCACGACGCGCAGGTGCGGGCCGAGGCGGCGCGACAGTTGCGGCGGGTGGGACTGGAAGAAAGCATGTTCCTGGCCGCCGGCAGCCTGCCGCTGGGCAAGCAGAGAGTGGTGGAAATTGCCCGGGCGCTGACGGCGGATCCGCTGCTGCTCCTGCTGGATGAACCGGCGGCCGGGCTGCGCTACCGAGAGAAGCAGGAGCTGGCTCGACTGCTGCAGCAGTTGCGCGGCGAAGGGTTGACGGTGCTCATCGTGGAGCACGATATGGACTTCCTGATGAACCTGGTGGACCGCGTCGTGGTGATGGACTTCGGCAAGAAACTGGCCGAGGGACTGCCGCAGGAGATACGGACGAATCCCGAAGTGCTCGAAGCCTACCTGGGGGGCGTGTAATGGCAGAGCGTCTGCTCACGGTACGCGAACTGAATGTGCGCTACGGGAAGGTGGAGGCGGTCTATCACGCCTCAATCACGCTGGACCGCGGCACGATCGTGACGGTGATCGGCCCGAACGGCGCGGGCAAGTCCACCATGCTGAACGCGCTGATGGGCATGCTGCGCTCGCACGGCACGATCGAGTTTCTGGGAAAAGACATTGGCCGGCTGACGGTGGAGCAGCGCGTGGCGCAGGGACTGTACCTGGTGCCGGAGACGCGCGAGTTGTTCGCGCAGATGTCGGTGGCCGATAACCTGCAACTGGGGGCATTCGCGCGCTTCCGCCGGGGAGACAAGACGATTGGGGAGACGCAGGAGCAGGTTTACGCGAAGTTTCCGCGGCTGGCCGAGCGGCGCAACCAGATGGCGGGCACGCTTTCCGGCGGCGAGCGGCAGATGCTGTCGATCGGGCGGGCGCTGATGAGCAAGCCGACGGTGCTGATGCTGGACGAGCCGAGCCTGGGGCTGGCGCCATTGATTGTTCGCGAGATTTTGAGCAGCATCAGCGACCTGCGCGCTCACGGCGTGAGTGTGCTGCTGGTGGAGCAGAACGCGCGCGCGGCGCTGCAGATTTCCGATTACGGCTACGTACTGGAAAACGGCGAGATCGTGCTGGAAGGACCGAGCCAGGAGCTGGCGAACAATCCGCGAGTGATTGAGAGCTACCTGGGCTTCGGCGGCAGCCGGCAGGAGCAGGCGGCGGCGGCCGCCAACGGCGAGGCTGCCAAGCAGAAGCCCGCGCCCTAAGCGGTATCGAAATGAATTGACTGCGGTAACGCGCGGCCGGCAGAGGCGCTTTGTCCTTGACAGGGGTAAATGCGCTCAACATACTTTTTTGGAACCGAAAGCGCGTAGAGCGTTGGTGCGGAAGCCTGCTCCAGTGACAGGGGAGGGAAGCGGGTGCGAACGCCTGGAGGCGTAATGGCAGTTGGTACGCAAGCAAGCGTGGTTGGGAGCGAGGCCTTCTTAGAAGAGCAGGTAATGCGGAAATGTATCCGCCGCCTGGTGTCTTTCCTTTTTATCCTTTTTATTTTTTCCTACCTGGACCGAATCAACATTGGATTTGCCGCCTTGCAGATGAACCGGGAGCTGAAGCTTTCGGCGATCATGTTCGGTTTTTCGAACACGATTTTCTATATCGGCTATGCGCTGTGTGAGATTCCGAGCAACATCTGCCTGCGCCGTTTCGGGGCGCGGGTGTGGATGGCGCGCATTCTGATTACCTGGGGGCTGGCATCGACGGCGACGATGTTCGCCATCGGCCCGAAAAGTTTGTACAGCGTCCGGCTGCTGGTGGGCATCTTCGAGGCCGGCTTTCTTCCGGGACTCTTCCTGTACCTGACCTACTGGTTCCCGCCGACCTTCCGGGCGCGCGCGACGGCGCTGGTGATGATCGCGCAGCCGGTTACGAATATTATCGGCGCCTCGGCCTCGGGCGTGATCATGCAGCATATGCAGGGCATGATGGGGCTGTCGGGCTGGCGCTGGCTGTTCCTGATTGAAGGCGTGCCGGCGGTGATCCTGGGGATCATCACCTATGCCTACCTGAGCGACGGGCCGGAAGATGCGAAGTGGCTGACGACGGAGGAGAAGGCGGTGCTGAAACGGCGGCTGGAGCGGGAGCAGATCGCCGCCCATCCGGCGGGAACGGAAGCCAAGTCCATCTGGGCCTGGAAGGAACTGTTCAGCCCGAAGATACTGCTGCTGGCCGCGACCTATTTCTGTCTGGTGGAGGGACTGAACGGGAACGCCACCTGGGCGCCGCAGATCGTGCGCGAGGTGTTGAAAGGCAGCAGCCTTTCGATGGTGGGCTTGTGGATCGCGATTCCCTCGGCCATCGGACTGGTTTGCATGATTGTATGGAGCCGGCATTCGGACCGGACGATGGAGCGCACCTGGCACTACGTTGCGGTGGCGCTGTTGGCGGCCTTCGGCTGGGCACTGATCGCCTGGGCGCCGATACCGTATCTGCGGCTGCTGGGAGTGGTGTTTACCGCGGGCGGGGCGTTTACGGCCATGAGTACGTTCTGGACGGTGCCGCCCAAGATCCTGTCGCCGAACGCCCGGCCGGTGGGCATTGCGTTTATCAACATGATCGGCATGATCTCGGCGGCGCTGAGTCCTCTGGTCTTCGGCCTGCTGCGGGATATGACGAAGAGCTGGGCGGCCAGCGTGCTGTTTGTGGCCGTCATGCTGGTGCTCTCAGCGGGCTTTATGCTGATGGTGAACGCCAAGGAACATCTGGCGCCAGCGAAGAGCTAGCGCAACCGGGCGGTAATTGGCTGCGAACAGTTTGCTGAACTTGAATGCCGAGGGATCATCTTCGGATGGCCCAGGGCACAACAACCACGGCTCGGGCGCGGGCACATCGGGCGCGCCGGACGAGCCAGAGAACAAGCCAGAGAATAGGATGGGTAGATGAAACTGGAACAGATCAAGCAAATCGCGGTTATCGGCAGTGGGTTGATGGGTCCTGGCATTGCGCTGGACTTTGCCAAGGCGGGCTATCCCGTGGTCCTGAACGCGCGCCGTGAAGCCTCGCTCGAAGCAGCCCGCGAGGTGATTGACGCCGGCCTGAAGACGCTGGTGAAACACGAGATGGTGGCGCCGGCGCAGGTGGAGCCGATCAAGGCACGGGTGAAGTACACGACGGTGCTGGCCGAGGCGGCGCGTGACGCCAACTTTGTGGTGGAGTGCATCAACGAAAAGAAAGACTTAAAGCAGGCGCTGTTTGAGCAGTTGGACGGCATCGTCGCGCCGGGGACGATCTTCGGCAGCAACACGTCATACCTGAACGTCTTCGAACTGGCTCCGGAAAGCCGCGTGGCCGATACGGTGGTGACGCATTGGTTCGCACCGCCCCACATTCTGCCGCTGGTCGAAGTGGTGCGCGAGGTTAAGACCTCGGAAGAGACGGTGCAGACCACGCTGGCGCTACTGAAAGCGATCGGCAAAGTACCGGTGCTGATGAACCGCTATGTGCCGGGTCACGTGATCAATCGCTTCCTGCGCATCATGGGGCGCGAGGCGTTCTTTCTGCTCGACAACGGCTACATCTCGGCCGACCAGTTGGACCTGGCGATCAAGGCCAGCATCGCGCCGCGCATGTGCACGCTGGGCGTGGTGCAGCGCTACGACTTCACCGGACTCGACCTGAGCGCAGGCAACCTGCGGATGCCGAACTATCCGGAGCCGCCGCTGGACAACGCGCCGAAGAGCCTGTGCGAGCTGGTCGCGGCCGGCCACCTGGGCGTGAAGTCGGGCTCGGGATTCTTCGATTATTCCGACAAGACGCTGACCGAGGCGCTGGACAAGCGCGACGACGATTTAATCCGGGCGCTGAAGGGCGTGGAATTCGCGCTCAAAGATCTTCCCCGGCCAGCGCAACCGCTCGCTGCCAAAAAAGCAGAGTAGCGCGACAAGAAATCCGAAACAGGAGAAAGAAAGATATGCCAATCGCATTGCCGAACAACAAAGTGATCATCACGGTGGCGCAGACCGGCGCGATCACCATGAAGAAGCAGAATCCCCACGTGCCGGAGCAGCCGAACGAGATCGCCGAATCGGCGCTGGCCTGCTACAACGAGGGCGCGGCGATCGTGCACATTCACGCGCGCGACCCGCAGGGCGAGAACTCGCCTGACATCGGCATTTTCACCGACATTCACCAGCGGATTCGCGCGGCGTGTCCGATGATCATCCAGGACAGCACGGGCGGCGGGCCGAACCTGACGCAGATGGAGCGGATCAACTGCCTGGAGGCGGGGCCGGAGATGGCGTCGCTGAACATGGGGAGCATGATGCGGATCTCGGGCCCCTACAAGGGCGTGCCGTGGTCAAACATGCCGGAAGAGATCGAACTGTTCGTGGGCAAGATGCGGGAGAAGAACATCAAGCCGGAGTTAGAGGTATACTCGCACGCCATGCTGCGCGAGATGCAGATGCTGATCGACAAGGGGCTGATCGAAAAGCCCTACTATGTCGACCTGGTGCTGGGGATGCGGTATCAGGGCGCGTGCGACGCGACGCCGAAGATTCTGCTGTCGATGATCGACATGCTGCCGCCGGATACGATCTTCAACTGCGCGGCGGTGGGCACGGGGCAACTGCCGCTGACCACGCTGTCGATGCTCATGGGCGGCTGCGTGCGCGTTGGCCTGGAAGACAACATCTACTATGGCAAGGGCAAGCTGGCGACCAACGCCGAGCTGGTGGCGCGCACGGTGCGCATCGCCCGCGAACTGGGCAAGGAACCGGCGACCCCCGACGAGGCGCGGGAAATCCTCGGCCTGAAGAAGCCGGCTGCAGCCAAGGCGTAAGAGCGGCAGGCAGGAATCCGGAGTGGTACAAAGCCCCACGTTCGCCCTCATCGGCGGGCGTGGGGCGCAATACAGCAATCTTACTTTTCGCATTGCTACGATCCTTTTTGAAAGAGAGAGGCACACCATGCAGGATTTATTCAGACTCGACGGAAAAGTGGCCCTGGTCGGGGGCGGCGCGGGCGGCATCGGCGAATCGTTGGCCTTGGGATTGAGCCGCTACGGCGCGAAGGTGGTGATCGCGAGCCGGCGGCAGGAGGCGGTGGATGCGGCGGCGGCGCGGATCAAGGCCGAGACCGGCAACGAAACGTGGGCGGTGACCTGCGATGTGACCAACGAGGCAAGCGTGGCGGAGATGGTGGGGAAGGTGGTGGCGAAGCTGGGCACCATCGATATCCTGGTCAACTCGCAGGGGATGAACATCAAGCGGGATGCGTTCGAATATCCGCTGGAGGACTGGCAGGCGCTGATGAACGCCAACATCAACGGCACGATGCTGATGTGCAAGCACGTGGGCCGGGTGATGAAGGAGAAGAAGAACGGAAAGATTATCAACCTGTCGTCGGTGCGCGAGCAGCGCGGATTCACGGGCGGCAACGTGGGCTACTGCGCGACCAAGGGCGCGGTGGGAGCGATGACGCGGTGTCTGGCGATCGAGTGGGCGCCTTTCAACATCAAGGTGAATGCCATAGGACCGGCGCTGATCATCACGCAGGGCACGATTCACATCAAGAACAATCCTGACCTGGCGAAGAAGTACCAGGCGATGATTCCGCTGGGACGGCTGGCGGAGCCGGCCGATCTGATCGGCACCTGTGTCTTCCTGGCCTCGCCGGCCAGCGACTTCATGACCGGACAGACGCTGTTCGTCGATGGCGGCGTCACCGCGCAATAGGGAAGTGCGGACCCGCCGAGGGTCACAGAGAAGGAGGCCCGTCCTGCGTAATTTCGTGGGGTGGGCTGAAGTTACCGCCGTGCGAAAAATTGAAGGAAACGCTCCATAAAGCCATGCAAGGTGGGGCAAGCAAGCCAGGGAGGGCGCATGAGAGTCGGCAAGATTGCGATCGAGGAGCACTTCGGGATTCCCGAGACGGTGGAGAAGGAAAGCAACTACCTTCCGGGCGACGGCTGGCAGGAGCTGAAGCAGTCGCTGCTCGATCTGGAAGGCAAGTTGCTCCCATTGATGGACCAGCACGGGATTGAAAAGTCGGTGATGTCGCTGACTTCGGGCGGCATCCAGACGGTCCTGCGAAAGCAGGAGGCCATCGAGACGGCGCGGCGGGCCAACGATTACATAGCGAACCTGGTGGCCAAGCGGCCCGACCGGCTGCAATCGTTCGCGGCGCTGCCGATGCAGGATCCGGAGGCGGCGGCCGAGGAGTTGACGCGCGCCGTGCGGCAACTGGGACTGGTGGGCGGACTGGTCAACGGGTTCACGCAACTGGAGACGGCAGACAACCTTCTTTATTACGACATGCCGCAGTTCTGGCCGTTCTGGGAGGTGGTGGAGAAGCTGGATGTGCCGGTCTACATCCATCCCCGCTACATTCCGCGGGAGCGGGTGAGCGATATACAGGGGCATCCGTGGTTCAGCGGGTCGGCGTGGATGTTTGGCGTGAACACGGCGACGCACGCGCTGCGGCTGATGGCCAGCGGAGTATTCGACAAGTATCCGAAGCTGACGGTGATCCTGGGACACCTGGGCGAGACGATTCCAAACACGATCTGGCGGGTTGATCACCGGGTGAAGATGATGCCGCGCGGCATCACCATCAAGAAGACGTTCAGCGAGTATCTGCGCAACAACTTCTACGTGACGACGAGCGGCAACTTCTGCACGACAACGCTGCTGAACGTGCTGATGACGATGGGCGCCGACCGCGTGCTGTTCGCGGTGGATTATCCCTACGAAATCATTGCCGAGGCGGCCGAGTGGTTCGACCGGGTGGATGCCATCAGCGAGTCGGACTGGGAGAAGATTGCGCGCACCAACGCCGAGCGGCTGCTGAAGCTGGGCAAGTCGAAGGCGGCGGCGGTATAGACGCGGGATTGCCAAGTGGCCGCTCGGGCCAGGCAGAAGCTTGAGCGGGCGGCCCGGAAGATAGATACTGTTGCTGAAAACTACTCCGCACGGTGCGGCATCCGGCCAATCCTGGCGGACCGGCCCGAAAACGAGCACGAAGGAGGGCGCATGACTGGGCCTGAAGGAACACTGCAAATTACGACGCAACCCGAAGCTGACTGGCTACTGACGTCGTTGGTGGATTTCATCAACAAGCATGGGAACGAAGTGCCGGTGACGCTGGTGGTGGGCGGAGTCCTGGTGTCGGGCCTGCTGACCTGCTACGAGAAGTATTTCGAGGCGGTCGGCCTGGATACGGCGGAGTTGTTCGGCGCCGGAAATTTTCCCAAGTCGAAGGCCAACGGCGGAACCACCGAGGCCGCGATGCCCACTTTCCTGCATGTGAAAGAAGCGCGCTACTTCACGGCCAGCCAACCGCTGCCGAAGAACAAGGGCGTGTGGTGGCGCGGGCGGATTGCCGAAGTGTCGGGCTTCTCGTTCGGAAGGATCAAGGAGTAAAAACAGAGTTTTCCGCGGCGGAATATAGAACAACATCCCAGGTTGGCGCAGCGATTTCCGGCGCCAACCTGGGATTGTGTCAGAGCGCGATTATTTCTCAGTGGCTGGCGCTGGGGCGGTGGGGGCTTCCAGGGATTTTCGCAGTTCCCGGTTGCGTTCCCGCCGGACAACTTTTTGCTTGCGCGCTTTATGGAATTTCGATCGGTCGCCGTTGCGTGCTGACAAGATGGGGGTCCTTTCTGAACTTACATGCTGCGAGTTAACTTACAGGCTGCGAGGCTTAGGCTCGCATTTGTGATCCAGATAATGAGCCGCGTCGCGGCAGCTCAGTTGGCATTTGTGGCAGCGAATCGGACCTTTCACCTCGGACTTGGCAGCGGGCGGCTTGGCCGGCCGTCCCTCAGGCGGTGATAATTTACTGGTCACTAGTGAAGCCTACTCCTCGGCAACTTCTTGCCACCGCCGACTCGCGGCGCGTATTGGGCGAGTGTGCAATTGACCCGGCTGGTTCCCTGCTCAAAGCGGTCGCCGGAAAGAGCCGCAATCTGGCGCGAAACGCGGGAAAGCCATGCGTCAACCGCACGGTGAAATTAATGGCGGAAAAAAGGCGCCTGGGTCCCGTCCACCCGCCCGCCTTTACTGAGGCCGGAACAAAGGTCTTCGATCTGATTCCGCACCGCGGCTTCCGCCAACTCCTGCGTCGGGGCATGTCCCCACGCGACCAGTTCGTCCGGCTTGTTCACGCAGCAGATCACCCAATAATGGCGCCTGCTTCTGAAATATCGTTCCGATTGAACCGAGGAGACGTAGCGATCAACGGCCAGATTCATAGCGATTCCTGTCCCCGTTCTATGGCTTTAATAATTTCTCGACGCCCAACTTATCGAGTTCGTTCATGAAGCCGGCGAGCGTGGAAAGCGCACGGCCAGCATCACTGTCTGCGTTGCTGGGCAAGGTGCCATTGCGCAACTTGAATCCCTTAATGGTTTCGCAGAGCCTTTCCAGCTCATCCACGGCGGATTGAAGTTTGGAATTTGTCATCTGCTCTTCCAGGCGGGCTGAAGATCTCTGCTGGTTGCTTGCGGGCGATTAACAACAGCTCTCAACACCAGGCAGCTTGTCTGCCCGTGGTCGCGCTTGTCTACATCTGCCGCTTCAGGACGGGTGGCTTTTGTTTTGGCCTTGCACAAAGGGGCAGACCTCCACTCTTAGAGCTTACACCCATAATCAGGCGGAACGATCACCTTTGCTCATTTTCGACAATTTTGTTTAAGAGCGAAGGGAAATTAATGATTGCAAAGTATTGATTCCATGCGTCCAAGGTACTTTTGTTCCTCGATTGACATAATCAGAACACAATCCATCCCCATCCATCGGTTAAAATAGGTGTTCTATTAGGACACAAGTGAACAATCCGACAATTATTCAGGGCGGTATGGGGGCTGGCGTGTCCAGTTGGCAACTGGCTCGGGCAGTTTCCCTGACAGGTCAGCTGGGAGTCGTTTCCGGGACGGCCCTCGACCAAATTCTATCTCGCCGCCTGCAAGATGGCGATCCAGACGGACACATGCGGGATGCTCTCGCCCATTTTCCATTTCCGCAAATGGCCGAGCGGGTATGGCAGTCCTACTACATTCCGGGCGGCAAGGCAAAGCGCACCGCTTACCGGTGTCCGCCGATGCCGGAAAAGGACAGCTCGCGTGCGTTGAACGAGTTGTGCATTGTTTCCAACTTCGTTGAGGTGCATCTGGCGCGCGAAGGGCACGACAATCCGGTGGGCATCAACTATCTGGAGAAGATACAGTATCCGCACCTGGCCTCGATTTATGGCGCCATGCTGGCCGGAGTGGGTTATGTGCTGATGGGCGCCGGCATTCCCATTAAGATCCCGGGCATACTCGATCATTTCGCCAACCACGAGACGGCGGGTTATCCTCTGCAGGTTGCGGGCATGGACGATGCCATGATGACGTTCTCGCCCCAGGATTTCATGGAGACGCCGCTCCCGCCGCTGACGCGCCCGCGTTTTCTGGCTATCGTCGCCTCCAACACTTTGGCCGGTGCCCTGCTGAAGCGGGCGAACGGCAAAGTGGATGGTTTTGTGATTGAAGGACCTACCGCCGGCGGCCACAATGCGCCACCACGCGGGAAGCCTGAGTTCAACGACGCGGGCGAGCCGGTCTATGGCGAACGCGACCAGGTTGATCTTGAGGCGATTGCCAAATTTGGGGTTCCGTTCTGGCTGGCCGGCGGATACGGCAGCCCGGAGAAGTTGGCGGAAGCGTTGTCGGCCGGAGCGGCGGGCGTGCAAGTTGGCACGGCGTTTGCGTTCTGCGCGGAATCGTCTTTGCTGGCCGAATGCAAGCGCGCCCTGGCGGACCTGGGATTTGCCGGCACGGCGCAGGTATTCACCGATCCCCAGAGTTCCCCCACGGGATTCCCCTTCAAGGCTGCTCAGTTGGAAGGATCGGCCTCCGATAGCGAAGTGTATGCCGGCAGACCGCGAATTTGCGACATCGGCTACCTGCGCGAGGCCTACCGGACAGCGGATGGCGCGATAGGATATCGATGCTCGGCGGAGCCGATTGCAGCCTACATAGCCAAGGGCGGACGAGCGGAAAAAGCGGTCGGCAAGAAGTGCCTCTGCAACGCCCTTCTCGCCAATATCGGACATCCGCAAATTCGCAACGGTGCCGGGATTGAGCCGTGCCTGATTACTTGTGGCGATGACTTGAATGAAATCAACCGCTTCCTCAAAAGCAAAGGCGGCAGCTACAGCGCCGCTGACGTAGTCCAAGTCTTGATGAGCAGCGTCAAGAAGATGATAGCCTGACCGGTAATCGCCGCCATCCCCGGCGGCGCCAGAATCTCATCGGAATTTCTTCCCAGGTTCGTGCCTAAGCGATGGCCGCGAACCTGGGAAACCACTTCGAAGCAAATCTACACCTGAGACGCGAGGGTTTCTAAGCGCGCTTGAGCACGGTGCAGACGGAGGCGCAGACCGGGCCACCGATGTTAAACGTGGCGGCGGCCTGCGGGCTTTTGACCTGCAACTCGGGCGGGACTTTGCCTAGCAGTTGCCAGGCGGCCCAGCCGATCATGGCAATGCCAGTGGCGCCGATGGGGTGGCCCTTGGCGATGAGTCCGCCGGAGGTGTTGATCGAGCACTCGCCGTTGACGGCGGCCTTGCCCTCCACCCAATAGCGCGCGCCCTCTCCGGGCCTGGCCTTGCCGATCACCTCCGTCGCAATCGCACCCATCACGGTAAAACAATCGTGCACCTCGGCGACGTTGACGTCGGCGGGTTTGAGACCCGCCATCTGGTAGGCGGTGTTCATGGCGCGGTAGGCGCCGGCGGGATGGAGGATGTCGCGACCTTCCTTCTTGAGCGGATCGGTGGCCTGTCCCCAGCCGGCGATCTGGACGCAATCCGCTTTAGCGACGCCCAGCTTGCGCAGGCCTTCTTCGGTGGCGAGGATGAGAGCCGCGTAGCCGTCGGTGACCTGCGAGCTGTCGTAGGTCTTCAGCGGCAGGCCTTCGACGATGTAGCGGTTGACGCCCTCGATGCGCGTGGCCTGCTCGACGGTGAGCTGCACGTTGCGCATCTGGGCGCAGGGATTGTGGCGCGCGTTCGCGTACTCGGCGACGGCGATGTGCGCCAGGTCGGCTTCGGTGACTCCCCAGCGCGCCATGTAGTCGCGCATGATCTCGGCGAACAAGTGGGGAAAGATGTACACCTTGCCCGCCCGCTCGTCCGGGTGGGAGTATTGGCCGAGGGCCTTGCCGATGAGCGCGCCGTCCATTTTGCCGGCCGCGTCGCGCATTTTTTCATAACCCACGGCGATGCCGGTTTCCCCCAAGCCGAGCAGCAGTTTCTGGAGCACGGAGAGAACCGCCACGCCGCCGGAGGCGCAGGCGTTCTCGACCGTCTCGATAGACTTGCCTTCCATGCCGGGCACAGAGGCGACCAGTCCGGCGAGCAGGCCCTGATCGTTGAGGGTAAAATTGCAGGCCGCGCCGATGGAGCCCACGTCAAGCGCGGCGGGCGAGGCGTTGATCTGCTGGCAGACAGACAAGACCGCGCTGCTGATAATGTCAGGGACTGTGATGTTCCCGAGCTTGCCGAATTTCGACTGCTCGTAGGCGGCGATGTAGATCGGTTTGGGCATGAGTTCTCGCGGTTGGCAAGAGTGTTAAGTCGGAGACAGTCTAACCCACGTTGGCTGAAAAACGGCGCGGAAGGGCATCAAGGGTGGCATCAGGGGAGCGGGAATAGCAGATCACTCATTCCGGGCCGGATGCTCCGGTGGGAGTAGCGGAGGGTGCTAGCGACCTACCCGCCGCCTAATGCTCTCCATATGGGGCATCCGATTGGCCGGGCAATTACCATTATGGCGATACTACGACAATTACTTCCGTTTGCTCATCCTGATGTTGGCGACGGATGCAACGCATACGACGTGCATCCTGCCCGGTTGCTCCACGGTGAGCGGACAAACCTCAAAGTCGCCCGTTGCGACATCGTCGAAATCTCCGAGCCTGTCATCCAGAGCCTTCGGCAGTTCGGTGCCCTCACGGACGCCCAATACGCGCTTCGTGCCGACAATCCAGATACGCCTCGTCGGATTGCCGTTCCAGTTCGATAGCCGTCCATGAACTGCGAAACACGCACCCACGACCCGCTTGTCGGCCTTGCAGGATGGGTTGACAGAGTCGGCAGCGAGCAGAAGCCCCGATGAAAGCAAAAGGATGGCAGCGTATTTCAGGAACATGGATGACCTTAGCAGCCGAATCGTTAGTGTAACGGCGATTTCACGCCAACTACTGTTTTACAAGGCTTGGGACATCGCGCCAAATCGCATACACGCAGTATCCGATGAAATAAAGCCCAATGAGCAAACCGAATGCGGCTTCCCACCAAATCAATCCCGGTGCTTTCTTGCACGTGCTGCGGTCGCTAAAGCTGTTTACACCAGCGCGGCTTACTGTTACATCCTCCACCTCAACGGATGGCTCCGTCGTTGAATCATCGGCGGGATGTTGGCTACGCTTCTCACCATTAAGTGCCGAGAACCCTTTCATTATCAAGAAAGCAGCAATAGTGACCGCAGATGCTCGTCCGCGTGCCACCACCATTTCGTGCGGCAAGGGAGGCCGAAGGGCGTGTACCAGCAACCCAATCCCAAGGCAGAAAAGAACAGCCTGCCGAATCGCGCTCGTTGCGGGATTCTTCCAAAGAGATATCAGCCTGCCGGACTTCCACACCAAAACGACGGCTCCGACGATTAAGGCGACATCGATAATTGCGGTGCGCACGGTCAGCACTTTACGCTGAAACTGCAAGACTTACCACGATGATTTCATTAATCAGGCGTTAGCACTAACGACCTCCTGCAATCGCAGGAGAAAGCAGATCCCTCGCTTGGCTCGGGGTGAGAATCAAAACCCCACCTTCGCGCCCCAGGGCGGGCGCGAAGGTGGGGCACCTCTTGAGCGGGCTATACCTGGATGTCGGTGTTGTTGGCAGCTCCGGCGTGGTACATCCTGACTCCGGCCTTGACGGTCTCGGGCAGCAGGAAGAGCGCGATCAGGCCCACCAGGTTGAAGACCACTGTGGCGCCGAGGCCGAAGCCGAGGCCGCGGGTTTCGGCGAGGGCTCCGATGATGTAGGGTGATGCCATCGAGGCGCAGCGGCCGATGTTGAAGACCAGCGTCGTGCCGGTGGCGCGCGATTCGGCGGGGAACAATTCGGAGATGAAGGCGCCGAAGGGACCGAAGAAGCCGTAGGAGACGAATCCGAAGATGGGGCCGAAGTAGAGCAGGGCCTTTTCGCTGCCCATCATGACGTAGGCCAGGGTGACGATGATGGAGCCGAACATGCCGAGCGTGAAGGAAAGGCGGCGGCCGTGCTTATCGGCCAGCCAGCCGAAGAACTGGTAGCCGAGAAAGGCGCCGGCATTGAGAAAGATCAGAAAGCCGGCGGTCTTGACGATGTTGAGGCCGCGGGCCTTGGCGAGGTAGGAAGGCAGCCAGGTGGCCGATCCCCAATAGGCCATCAGCGCGCCGCTGGCCAGCACGCCGCCGAGCAGCGTTACGCGGATATAGGAACGGCTGAAGAGCTGGGTGAGCGGGAACTTGGGAGCTGGCTGGTGGGCGTCGTGAGCGGCGGTGCGCTTCTCGTGCGATTCCTTCCAGGCTTCGGGTTCGGGGACCGCGGTGCGGAACCAGATGGCGATGATGGCCGGGATGATGCCGATGAAGAACAGGCCGCGCCATCCCCAGTGAGGCGTGACCCACATATAGGCCAGCGTGGCCAGCCCGTAGCCGACGGGCCAGCCGCTGTGCACGAACGAGGTGCACTTGGCGCGATATTTGTCGGGCCAGTATTCGCTGACCAGCGTGGCGCCGACGCCCCATTCGCCGCCGAGTCCAAAGCCACACAGGACCCGCAGGATGAGCAACTGGTTGAAGGTCTGGGCTACGCCGCAGGCGGCGGTGAAGACGCCGTAGAGGATCATAGTGAGCATCAGGGTGCGGACGCGCCCGAAGTAGTCGGCGATGATGCCCATGAGGGTGCCGCCGACGGCGGCGCCAAAGAGCGTGAGCGTGGCCAGCAGCGCCACCTGGCGCAGACTGACGTGGAAATCAGCCTCGATCAGCGGCAGGGAGAGGGCGAGCAACATCCAGTCCATGGCGTCCAGCGTCCAGCCGGCGAAGGCGCCTCCGAGGCTCATCCACATATCGCGGGTGACCCGGTCGGGGTTGGCGGCGTTGGGTGTGGGCGTCTGCGTAACCGACATTCGATGCTCCAAGGGGACGTGGAATGGGACAGCCGCCACCGGCGGCTGCGCGCTCGTGCAGTCCCAAGATTCTTTTGCAGTGATGTTAAATCAGCGCGGGATTAATGCAAGAAAAAGAGGCGTGGGCGCTGCGAAGACTGTGACTGGAACAGCTTGGAAGATATAGCGCGACGGAAGTCGAAATCCCCACCTTAGCGGCCAAAGACGGGCCGCGAAGGTGGGGCAACTGGAAGGCGGGGAAAAAGGAAAAGCCCCGCCCGGGCAACACCAGCCAGGACGGGGCACCCAATGAAAAAAACAGGGTCGATGAACCAAACCACTACGGTCTGGCCAAGTCTCTCCGCAGTTCGGGCAGCTTCAGGCTCGCGGCGGCCTGTGCGGGAGTGGCTACCTCACGCTCCATCGCCTTGCAGATGCCGACCAGTCGCTTGGTCAGGGCGGCGTTGTCGCCCAGTACGCCCTTGCGGAGCAGCAGCGTGTCCTCAAGGCCGGTGCGGGCGTTGCCGCCCATGGCGATGCCCATGGTGGTCAGCTGCAGGTTGAAGCGGCCGATGGCGATGATCTGCCAGTTGGCGCCCGGGGGCAGCAGGTTGACCATGGCGACCAGGTTGGCCGGGGTAGCGGCAGCGCCGCCCATGACGCCGAGCACCAGCGAGCAGCTGAGCGGCTCTTCCAGCAGGCCTTCCTTCACCAGTTGCATCATCAGGTCGATGTGGCCGTAGTCGTAGATTTCCAGCTCAGGCTTGACGCCCAGTTCCTTCATGCGGGCGGCGAGCACGCGCATTTCCTTGGGAGGATTGCGGAACTCGGCCATGCCGAAGGTCATGGTGGCCGGGTTTAGGCTGGCCATGCGGGGCAGCAGCTCGACCTGCGCGGCACGGTCGGCGTAGGTGGGTTCGATGCCGCCGGTGGAGAGCTGGAGCAGGCAGCCGGGAGCGGCCTCGTGGATGGCCTCAAAGTAGGCCTTCACGCGTCCCTTGTCCACGGTGGGCTTGCCCTCTTTGTCGCGGACGTGGGTATGGATGACGGCTGCGCCTTCTTTGTGCGCTGCCGCCGCTACCGCGGCGACTTCCTCGGGCTCGGTGGGAAGTCCGGGGTGGTCCTTCTTGGTTGCGATCGGTCCGTTGATGGCGCAGGTAATGACGCATGGATCGGTGAATGCCATAACGATGTTCCTTTCTTCGCTGCGATGCGAATGCAAATTCTAAAGAACACAAACCAACGTATGCGGCGCAGGGCCTATTTGTAGAACTGCGACGCCTTGAGCTGGTGGATCAGCCGCTGCACGAAGCGCTTGCGAACCAGCGGAATCTCTTCCGGCTTGTACTTGAAGAAACCTTCGCCGGTCTTGATGCCGAGTTTGCCTTCCTGCACCTTCTGGCGGACCAGGGAATTGCCGGCCTGGGAATTATCCATGATCTTCAGCAGGTTGTCGCCGGCCTTGAGCCAGATATCGAGACCGCCGAAGTCGGCGACTTCCATCTGACCGGTGGTGGCGTACCGGAAGGCGGGACCGAACTTGAGAGCCTTGTCGACGTCCTCGGGAAGCGCGATGCCCTGCTCGATGAGCGAGAAAGCTTCACGGGCGATGCCCTGCTGAATGCGGGCGGCGACCATGCCGGGTACGTCCTTCAGAACCTTGACGCTGACCTTGCCGATTTTGTCGAAAAGCTCGGCGACTTCCTTGTAAATCGGCTCCGGCATGTTGCCGAAGAAGGAGAGTTCGATGATGGGCATGATGGTGGGAGGATTGAACCAGTGGCAGACGATCATGCGCTGGCGGCGTTTGTCGCTGACCAGTTCCATCATGGCCGTCAGGGGCAGGGTGGTGGTGTTGCTGGCGAAGATGGTGTGCTCGGGACACCAGCCGTCCATGTTGCGGAAGGTCTCCTGCTTGAGCTGCAACTCTTCGGGGATGTTCTCGATGACGTAGTCGCGATCCTGGACAGCGGCCTTCTGGTCGGAGAAGACCTTGATGCCTGCGACGGCCTGGTTCAGCTGGTCAGCGGTGATCAGCTGCTCTTCGACCAGAATCTGGAGATCCTGGGCGATCTTCTGTTTAATGGCTTCCGGCGTCTTGCTGGTCCACAAGTTGACGTCAAAGCCGTTCATGGCGAAGCACTCAGCGACGCCCATACCCATGGTGCCGGCGCCTAAAACACCGATTTTCTGAATCATATTCGTATCCAGTCCTTCTCGATGATATCGCTACTAGTGCGAAAAACTCGCAGTTGCTGCCAAGGTCCCGTGGTTGGCGAAGTCCCTCTCGGCGGCGTCGCCGGCTGAGTGTGGCGAGCAGCCGCAACACCGGCGCATCCCAGACACCGTGAGCGCCGGCCGTGGAAATACTGCTGGCAACCGCCGGAGGGCCACGGACTCGCAGGGATTCTGCTCTTGAGCATTCTAAATGCAGCCCGAGAAAGAGTACGAGCTTTCGGCGGGGAAAGACAATATTTCTTACCTTGGATATCCAAGGGACAGCCTTTGTCTGGCGGGTTATGGGCGGAGCGGCCCGGAGCTGGAGGAGCTAATTCCCGAGGGCGGAGCGCAGCAGGTTCAGGAAGGCGGCCAGGGCAGGCAGCTTGTCGTCGTGCCGGTAGGCGACCAGCAGTTCCAACTTGGGCATGGGGTCGAGGGCAAGCTGGCGGACCACGGCATTGTGGGGCAGTATTTGCTCGACGTAGGCGCCGTGGAGGCTGAAGCCGAGTCCGGAGGCGACGGCGCTGAGGATGGCGGTGATGCTCTCGGCCTCGAGTCGCTGGTGGGTGGGCACGCCGGCGGATTCGGCGACTTGCTTGACCGTGTCGTGGACGGTGGGCGCGGTGGCGCGGGAGACTTGGATCAAGGGCAGCTCGGTGAGCAAATCGGCCAAGGTGACGGTCGGCTGCTGGGCGAGGCGATGGCTGGCCGGGAGGACGGCGACGACGTCTTCGCGGTCAATGACCTCGGAGGCGATATGTTCGTCGTCGATAGGGCCCCGCAGGAGGCCGACGTTGATTTCCCGATTCTGCAAAGCCAGGACCTGTTCGGGGGAAGTGAGGCTGCGCAGGACGATCTGGACATCGGGGTTGTTAAACAGAAGGCTGGAGATGACCCGGGAGAATATCTTGCCTTCCGGTCCGGGAACCATGGCGATGGTAATCAGGCCGGCCTCGGCGCGGGCGGCCTGCCGGGTAACGCTGATGGCATGGTTGGTGTAATTGAGAATATTGCGGGATTCGCGGAGAAAGATGCGCCCGGCCTCGGTGAGTTCGAGGCGATGCTTGTCGCGCAGGAAGAGCGGGGCGCCGATTTCGGCTTCCAGCTGGCGGACCTGCTGGCTGAGAGACGGCTGGGCGATGTGCAGGCGCTCGGCTGCGCGGGTGAAATTCAGTTCTTCGGCCACCGCGACGAAATAGCGGAGCAGGCGCAGTTCCATGAGGGCCTCGGGGCCAGACGGCAAGGTCCAGTCATTCTAACGCGGGAAGGAACGAGAAGCCGACAAAATCCCGAAAGAGGGGAGTAGAGGGGAATTGAGCCTTGCAGGTAGGCAGGGCGGCGGCAGCCCGGCAGGAATGGAAAAAGGTATTGACACTGCCCTCCCAGTAAAGTATCTTCCCGGCTCAGACCCTACTCTGTTTTATCGGGCGATAGTAGCGCCCGATATGAGTGAGGTTTGCCGCGGGCAAGGGGCAAAGGCCACTCCCGGTAACAGAACCGGGAGACGACTGCGGCGAAAGAAGCAGTTCCGTAATGGAAGGGCAGGGCCCGACAAAAGCCTGCGAACTGCATGCAAAACGACAGAGCGGCCGCAATTTTAGAGCCGCTGCATGCAAACGAGAATGGACCAATCGCCAAGCACCTGCAAGGAAAACCATTAAAGATAGGGGAGGAGATAAGCGCATGCGGCGTATAGCAACGCTCATTGTGTTACTGGCACTGTTTACGGTATCGCTGATGGCAGGCGACTCGACGAGCGCGTCGACCAGCGATCTTAGTGTCACGGCAACTGATCAAGCCAAGCCGGCGGCCGAAGCACCGAAACCGCAAGTACGGCGGGTTTACCCTGGCGGCGCCGGCGAAACCGGCGGCTGGCTGTTCAAGTCGATCTTCGGAGAGAAGCTCCAGAAGAAGACCGGCATCCAGATTGAAAACTACGTCCAGATGGGCTGCGCGACCAATACCGCGACCGACAAGTTCGCTGCGAACTTCGGTCAAGGGAACTGGCCCGACCCGGTTGTCAATGACACCGGCTGCGCATTCCAGGATATCGACCTGGTCATCCACCGCGACCCGGTGAGCAACATCGCTCCGCGCGTTGGCCCGCTTCCGGGTCCGACGCCGAAGAAGTTCTCCTGGGGCTTCGCTTCGAGCAACATGTGGGGCCGCAGCTCTTCGTCGGCCGCGATGACGGGCTACGACAAGCAGTGGGGCGTGAATGACCCGGGCGACTACAACCCGACCTACGCCCAGGCGACCAAGCAGAATCTGCTCTCCACGCCGAACGCGTGGGGCATGATTTATCTGCCGATCTGGCAGGGCATGGAACTCAGCTTCGGCCGTTACGGCGCGGGCATCGGCTGGGACATCCCGCCGCAAGTTCGCCCCGGACCGAGCTTCTTCGCCAGCAAGTCGTTCGGAATGGTTACAGAGCCGAGCCAGGTGTTCGGCGTTATGCTGTCGGCGAACATCATGCGCAGCCAGAAGCTTGGCTACCTGATGGGCGAGTTCGGCATCCACGACGGCTGGCAGGTTTCGCACCCGGTCAGCGGCCAGAAGGACTTTAACGTCGGCATGCATTACCGCACGCCCAAGCAGGCCACGGGCTTCAAGTATTCGGCGGTGTTCGGACCGAAGAACATCCTGCCGGGCGCGGCTTGCACCAACTCCGCTGCCATCGGCGGCAGCGGCCTTTGCAGCTCCAACCTGCAGGGTCCGGGCAACATGACTAATGCTAACTTCGTGGTTCCGGGCTTTTCCTTTAACGGCGCCACCTTCATTCCGGCCTGGGTATCGGCGGGTCTGCCTGTTGGCACGCTGCCGGCCGGCGTAGGCACCTGGGGCGTAAGCAGCCAGTACCTTGGCTCTTACTACCACGTCATCTCCCCGCGTCCGCAGGAAGCTCTTTCGAACGCCATCACCTTCTACCACAACTTCAACCCGAAGCTGCGGTGGGCCGGTGAAGCGACCTATGGCAAGCAGTGGGCTGACGGAAAGTCCGACACCCTGCTGTATGTTGGCCCGAACCATTACGAGTCCGGCTACAAGGGCGGCTCTTACTGGAGCATGATGAGCTTCGTCAGCTACCAGTTCAAGCCGAAGTGGGCTGTGGGTCTCCGCGGCGAGCACCTGAACAACCAGAGTGCCATTGCCCTCTATCCGGTCTGCGCCTTCTACGGTTCGGCGGCGCCGGGCGGCCAGATGGCGAATTGCAAGACTGACTTGAATGAAGTCACTCTGAGCGTTCACTATGAGCCTAGCAAGTTCCTCTTGATCTATCCGGAAGTGCGTTACGACTGGCAGTCGAACAACCATGGTCTGAACATCTTCGGTGCTCAGAACCTGGATGTCGCCTACACGACGGCCACCACTGCGGTTGTGGTGCCCTTCAATTCGGCGAACCTGCTGACTCCTCCGACTGCTCTTAGCCGGAATAACAACGCGCACAGCCACAACTTCGTCTCTTCTTTGAACTTCGTGGTTTATTTCTAATCTCTTCCCCGACGCTGGTCCCGGCTGCCCTTGGGCAACGGGACCGGCGGGCGGGCCGGATTTCAAGAAAATCGGGCGCCCGGCGCCCGATTTTCTTTTTGTGCCCCAAGTGTGGTGTCCCTCAATTTCATTGCATAATTCAGGTGGGTCATCCTGAGCGCAGCGAAGGATCTGCTTCTCGTGCGATCGAAAGCAAAGGCAGATTCTTCGCTCCTTATCAGTCGCTCAGAATGACCCCGTCAAACTACTTCCTGCACGAAGTCTTGGGACACCACACTTGGGATTGGGTGTAGGGCCAGCGCGGATCGCTTGACCGGGAGCGGCTGGATATCACATCTGTCCGGCATTCGCGTCACGCCAGACTGGCATTGCCGT
>Ga0316217_10002871_pt1 | contig 20333 bp, 25 predicted proteins | sample 1anoAmetaG_FD_203633 | JGI IMG/M metagenome (GOLD analysis project Ga0316217, IMG submission 203633) | Freshwater microbial communities from Trout Bog Lake, Wisconsin, USA - 1anoA | ecosystem: Environmental > Aquatic > Freshwater > Lake > Hypolimnion/Profundal zone | place: USA: Wisconsin...
TAATTACGATGGGAACGGTGTAGCTCACTGAGAGATGAAGAAAGAGGTTACCCAGACACAAACCATCTACCGCATCGGCATTTACGATTCTCCTTCTGAGAATATGGGTGCAGTTCTAGACTATATGCTTCCTGAACTCGAGGCGTTCGCTGGTAAGAAAATTCTGTTCCATTGCTATGCCGGTATTTCTAGAAGCAGTACCCTCGCCATTGCCTACCTCGTCACCCTCCAGCATACCTCGGTCGATGATACACTGGCGTTCATTGTCTCCAAACGGTCCATCGTTCATCCCAACCCCGGGTTTATGGCCACTCTTCACGGACGTTTCCACTGAGGATGCGTTTACGTCTCTTACAAAACATCTTTACGACCCAGAGACGACCACAAGCCGTACGCAAGGGCGCCACCGATGACTTGTGCCAGGATCAACAACGTCATGTCCTGAACAGAGATGGAGCCGTTCGTGGCGCAGACGCCAGAAACGATCGGGTTCAAGTGGCCATATCCGCCGAGACCGGCCGAGATGTAGATCGAGATGCACAGACCCAGACCGATGTAGAGCGGGATCGAGCCGGATGTGACCATAGGGTCCGTGGATTTACGAAAGACCAGGCCGATGATGACGGAGAGAAAGATGAACGTTCCGACGATTTCAGCGATAAATTGTTCTGTCAGCATATTTGTATTTATCTATAGTCCATGAATTTTTTTTCTATTTTTTTTCTAGAAAAAAAACTTGCCCCATTACAAATACAAATGAACAAATCGAATTTATGTCCTCCTAAATTCCCGTACCATTGCAACAAGACGTCGGCGTTCCGTAGCCGTTCCAATGGCAAACCGAGTCAAGGCAACAATGCGCACTGTGTAAAACGTAAATCCATGTGCAAGAAACCGTTCTCCAAAGTCCGTTCCATGATGAAACGTCGCCGTCCCGTGTCCAAGAAAGACTTTCACAATGGTCACCCGCGTTCTGTCTCAAAGAAAGTGGTCGCAAAGAAACTTCGTGGTATGATGGAGGAAGAGAGTGATAGTGATGAAGAGCAAATTCCGATTCGTCGTCGTGCTATGCCTATGATGGAGGACGAGAGTGATAGTGACAGTGACGAAGAAGATAAACGTGAACCTCTGATGCTCCGTGAACCTATGATGCTGCAAGAACCTCGTGAACCGATGATGATGCTGCAAGGTCGTCGTATCGTGAAAGAGGAACAAGACCCTAACATGACCTATTGCGTAAAGCCGTACCGTAAAGGTGAAGCTACGATCGCCGACCGTGCCAAATCGTGCTCATTGGGTGGACGTGAGGATGGTGCAATTGGTAAAATGTCCAACTATGCCAACCGACAAATGTGCATTGAGGATTGTCATACGGGCAAACGTGGTTCCAAGAAACGGTCTCATTCAAAGCGCAAGAACGCTAGTCGCAAACGCAAGAACTCTAGTCGAAAACGAAAGAACGCTAGTCGCAAACGCAATAATGCCAAGGCGAATTGTTGATTAAATTTTTAAAAAAACTTTTTTTAAAATATCTACGACAAGGATAAATATGGGTAACACGCCGTCCGATTCGTGTCATCGAGAAAACATCCGTCTTCGTAACGAAATCAAGCAACTACGAGACACCAATGTCAAAAAGCAACCTCCTTCGCTCCTGAACGCCGTATTCAAGCAAAAACAAGACCTGGAACGACAGCTCGAAGAACAGAAACGACAGGACCTGGAACGACAGCTCGAAGAACAGAAACGACAGTACCTGGAACGACAGCTCGAAGAACAGAAACAAGACCAAGCGAAAGAGCAGGCGCGTGTAGAACAAGAACAACGTCTGGTCCAAGAGGCGCAGCAACAAGAACGTGTCGAACACCAGCAAGACCAACGCCAGCTGGACGTGGTGAAGCAAGATTTGGTTCGTGAACAACAGATGGAGCAACAAGACGTGCAAAAGGTTCAACAGGTGGAACAGCAGTTGGAAAAACCACTCTCTTTCCTAGACCAAATCAAGGCTGGTAAATCTTTGCAACGCGTTGCACCGCCACCGGTCGCATCCGTAAAACCCATCTCCATCCTGGACCAGATTCGGCAACGTCCCGCCTTGAAATCGGCCGATGTTCCTATGGATATTCCCGAACCGAAACAACAGCGCCCTCTCTCGGTTCTGGACCAAATCAAGGCGGGTAAAGCCTTGAAACGCGTCACTCCTTCATCTCGTCCTGTCGAAAAAGAGGTTGTGAAACAGGAGAATCCGTTGCTTTCCGCCTTATCTAAACGCCGCGCCTCCTTAAAAGATGAGGAAGACGAAGAAGCAGACGATGAGGATTGGAATTCGGGACGAAAGAAGGCCAAGAAATCCAAAAAGGCCAAGAAGGCCAAGAAATCCAAAAAGGCCAAGAAGGCCAAGAAATCCAAAAAGGTTAAGAACCGTATGTTACATAAAGTGTCGAAGAAACGCAAGGTGTGTCGCAAGTAAAGTTTTATTTATTTATTTATTTATTTATTTATTTATTTTTTGATACCCTTTGTATCAAAAACAAGCGCGTACGTACCTTTCTTCGTCTCGTGTAGTGCACTTAATCGCTCAAGTCCATATCTTCTTCTCCGAGACCTCCGCTTTCGCGCAGGGCAATGTCACGCAACAGTTCGCTCAGCGTATCCTCCATCATCTTCATGCGGCGCTCGAACGCCTCCTTTTGTTTCTTTGCAAGAAACGTCAAATTACTCGCTTCAATCATAGAAAGCGACAAACACGCGCGTTCCTGTTCTTCGTTCTCATCTTCTTCTTCTTCATCATCCGAATCCTCTTCCGTCAACAAAGGGATGATGAAACGAGGAAGGGTATCATTGGGCACATAGGTGAAACGCACACCTTGGCGCGCGTACTCATCCGTGGACCGCAGTTCGGCTTCACAGTGAGCGTAATTGCAGTCGATATTGTCACATCCGGAATACAGCTTATGGCAGTACTTGGTGAAACGGTTGTCAGTCATCATCATTCAATTCGATTTTGTTTTGATTGTATTTGGTGATTTTACGTAAAACAATCAAAATGTTTCATTTTTATCCACCGTCCGCCCACCACGGCACTACGTTATGTTCTTCGAGGTTCTTCGAGGTTCTTCGAGGTTCTTCGAGGTTCTTCGAGGTTCTTCGAGGTTCTTCGAGGTTCTTCGAGGTTCTTCTCTAGGGTCAACTTATACACCGTAATTAACGTTACGTTGTTCAATGTCGCTGTAGCTGGGACGTTGGATACCGATGCGTGTGGTGGTATGGTACCACTTGTCGCGGGGCTGGACAGACTTAATTACAACGTCAATGGCGTGAATGTGTTTCTGTTGGGTCTGTTCGAGCAAGGGGATAGAAGGTTCAATCAAGTCAATCAGTGTATCGTAATAATGGTCGTTGACCAGGTAGCCGCATAGCGTTTGGGCATCGATGATTTTCTTCCAGAAAGGTTCGGGTGCATTCACCGACCGCATGACATTGTAAGCAATCATGCATACGTCGTACGGCTTATTGGATTCATGGATATCCCTCATCTCCTTGACAAACACGTCTTTCGATACCTTGAACATGAAATCGTCTTCCAGAATCAATACACGTTTGTACTTGCGTTGACGCGCCAGTTTAAGAACCGCCAAATGCGACTGGCTGCACCCGACGGCACCGAACGCGTGTGCGATGGCGGGAAACCGTTCAAAGGGCAGACCAACTTTGTAAAGTTCAGCTTCGATGGCCTCCTTGCGGTCCACGCGGTGGTCCAAGTTAATGTAAAACACCATATCCACAAACGAATGCAGTTCTGAGTAGGATTCTTTCAATGATTCAAGACCGAGGAGGGACGTGTACCGTTCCAAGGTCGCGTACATGATTGACATTGGGGTGTATTAAAAAAACTTTTTTTTTAACTTGCATACTCTCAAATGTCCCGAAAAGACGACTGGCTCATGATTTCCGTCGTGGTTGTCGTATTCTTTCTCCTGGTACTGTTTGGCACCTCGGTCTCCGGCGGATGCCGTCGCCACAAACACCATCCGTCTCCTCCGTCACCGAACTCCACGCCTCACCCTCACCATACGCCTTCACCGAACGCAACGCCTCACCCTCACCATACGCCTTCACCGAACTCCACGCCGCATCCTAACCACACACCTCACCCATGAACGAGGTAACACGACGTAATTAGTTATAAAATTCCTGGATTTCAGCTTCGGTGCTAGTATAAGCCTCACTGGGTAGAGATAAATATTTGTTCTTATAAAATAAAAAAATATGATCGGTAGGGTGAATCTTACCCAGAAAAAAATCGTTGGCCTCGTTGCGTTTTACCATCAGCATCAAGTTTGTATTTTGTTCCAGCTCGGACAAGAAGCTGGGAACGCGGGTTACGAACGTGTACGAGACGTCTTGAATCTTGATATGGGGCGGGATGGGAATCATGGATAGTTTATAGAAGTTCTATAAACTAATTTACTGGGCGGTTCAGTCCGCCCACCACGGCGTGTAAACTACCTCCGCCCTTAGGAGCGGAAGATGTACTTGAACAGGGTGGTCTTGAATCCGTTAAAGGGACTGGCGGAAGCGCATGTGTAACTACCGAACGCCATGACGTAGACCCATTCACCGATCGCGAGTTCAGGCAACATGATATCTTCAGTTATCAAATCGATACTGTCACACGTGGGTCCAAACAGTTTACTCTTGAACTGTTTTCCGTCGCGTTCGTTAAAGGGGAGAATGGTTGGTCGTTCATGGTCGAAAAAGATGCAATTGAACGAACCGTATACGCCATCATTCAAGTAATAAATAATATTCTTTTCTCCTTCTTTATCCACGGCGAACTTTTTCCCAATCACGTTGAGGACGAGAGTATGCGTCCGTTGGGCGAAATAGCGACCTGGTTCAGCAATGAATTGAATCGTACCCTGCTCCACATCCTCGTTGAAGAAATCCTTGATGGCGTCATTGACACGAGCGGCGATGGATTCAAACGTGACCGCTTTGGGCACACCCGGGAATCCACCCCCGATATCAATCAAATGCGTCTTGATTTCCAACTGAGTCGCCATATCACGTGCTTGTTTGCACACCCCGATGGCATTGTAGAACGTATCCGCCGACGAACAGTTGCTTCCGACATGGAAGCTGAAACCCACGACATCGAGTTTGAGCGTTTTGGCAATGACCAGAAGTTCGTGTACTTGCTCGATCTTGCACCCAAACTTGCTGGAGAATTTACACGCGCTGGTACTATCATCTACCGCTATACGGAGCACGAGTTTGGCATAGGGGTGGTACAGTTTGATCTTGTACAGTTCTTCCTCGCAATCGAACGTCATGAGGTCGACGTCGTTGGCGCGCGCGTACCGAATCTGGGACGACATCTTGCACGGATTGGCGAAAATGATGCGTGTCGGGTCACGCGTGATTTCAATGATGGTCTTGATTTCGTTCTCGCTCGCACAATCGAAATTGACACCGAGCGCCGCCAGTGCTTCCAGCATCACGTGATTTGGATTGCACTTGATGGCGTAGTAGGGTTTGACGAGGGGAAGCAGCGTTTGCCATTGGTTGACCGAATGCGTCAATTCTCCTAAATCTACAACGTAGAAGGCTTGTTCGCTCCGATTGTCTTCCAAAAAATCATTGATGATATCGTACGTATCAATATCGCTGCCGTACAACCGAACCCCGTGCTTTTGCAAAAGAGCATTGTCCAGCGTATTGTGCAACTCGGACATTTCTCTATAAAGGCGTTGCTTTATATACATAATCCCTTCCGCACACCACGGTTCACCACGGTACATATCTGATTCTTTACGCCCCAACATCATCCGTAGGCCGTTGTGGGCGGACGGATTTTATAGTCTACTTCTAACTTTGATTAACTCCTCAGCGACACGAACACCTGATTCCATGGCCGCGTGCATGACCATGTACCTCGAGTGGCACGTCGCTTCCCCGGCAAAGAAAAGCGTGTCTTTGATCGGTGAAGCGAGGTACGCCCTATCCTCCTGTGTTACGTTTGGTGATGGTGAGCTGTACCCTCCGCCGATATAAGGTTCATGGGTCCAATCTTGCACCAGCATGTCCACGCACGACGCTTTGGCGTTTCCAAACATGCGTTCCAGTTGGTCCAGCACGACCTCAATCAAGTCTGTATGCGACAACCTACCGAGCGATTCAGCGAACCGGGATGCAGCAAACCCCATCAGGATATAGTATCGAGAAGACTCTGATGTGGTCCAGAATTCAGGAACAGGACCATTGGCGCAAATCACGCCTTGGAAATCCGGGGGCCAGATGCGTTTACGAAACACGAGCGCCAGTTTCATGCACGGCTCCATCCGTATCTCGCGGTAAATCCGCATGCGCCGTTCGGGTAAGGGTGGGTGGAACCGGATCCGACCTCGTTTCATGACATCCACCGAGGGTGTGAACACGACACGTTTCGAACGCATGGTATAACCATGCACCGAAGTAAGTACCACCTCGTTCGTTCGCCATTCGACATGTGATACAGGCCATGAGGTTGAAATGGGTACGCCTTCACGAAGAATATGGAGTAGAGAAGTGTATCCCTCTGGGCAGTGCACGTCATCGCCATCGCCATCGAATCCGGTCATGACTCTGGCTGATTCGTGGCGTGGTAAGAAGGCCAGTTGGCTGCATAGCGTGTTGGCATACCCCGCTTCAAACAGGGCAATCATACGTTCGCTTACCCCGTGTCGATGAAGGTACTGGAGCACCGTTTCCTGGTCTCGTTGCCCCACCGGCATGTCGCGCAGAACCTGGTGGGCGTGCACGAAATCAGGGTCGGTCGTATCGTACCTCATCAACCCGTCTCCAACGTCATAGTAGCCTATACGCCCACGAACGGGGTGAGGCGAAGGACCGCCATCGCCCTGGGCGGTCGTGAATACTGGAAATGTCGGTATCTGGTATTGGTTCAGCATACGGTTCAGGAGCGTTTGGTCGCCGTGAACCATTTCGGCGCCGAGCTCGATGGCATGACCAAACGCGGTATGATGGGACCGAACACGTCCCCCAATTTCTGAATGGGCTTCGACGATGCATACGGATAAACCGGGTGAACGTTTGCGTAACGTGTAGGCGCACATGAGTCCGGCCAGACCCGCGCCTACGATAATGACGTCCATGGTCGTCATGGTTGTATAAGAGTACCATTTAAATGGGTGGTTAAGGTGGTTCCGCCCACCTACGACGGGAAACCACGACGGAATCGTTTTGTTATTGGGATAACAAAAGGTAAATCAAACATAAATAGAAAGGATATCGAGCAAGTCATTAACACGTTCCAATTGTCTCTGGTACAATTTTTTATACATTTCGTACTTTTCAAGGACAATGTCATAGGGGTTCCTAACGTGGATGTAGACCATATCCCTATATTCCTCCAGAAAATCAAGACTCTCCTTCTCATCCTTCACTTGGTCCTCCAGTTCTTGTAACACGAGCTTCTCGTACCTTATCCTCTGCAATGCGTTCCGAAACGTTTTACCGATATGTGGGCCGTAGACGCGCTTTGCATGCGAATGCGTTGGTGCTATGAACTTGGACGACACGACTCCCCATGGCGTGTTCATGTTCTCTACAGTACGTTCTTTTGTACAACCACGATTCGAGGTTCAAAACATTCATTTTTCAAATCCCCCGCCGTAGGCGCGTAGTGAGTCCGCTCTCTCCGCTCTCTATCACAATTCGTCGTGTTGTTCCACCACTTTTTTAAAAGACACACCCCATAGGTTCAACTTGGATTCAACCTCATGTGGTTCTACGCGGTACCATTCGAGTGAGGCCGCGGTATCATTGTACACGGTTTGGTTGTAGGTGATACGGTCTAGCAGGGTGTTGTAAGACTGCATCGGGTGCGGAATTTGGTAGACGGCGAGAAATTTCCAGGGGTCAGGAAACTCGATGGTTTGTGAAAGAGACTCGTACGCTTGGGTCAAGTTGGTCGTCGTGTTCACCAAGGTCCAGCCATGCTGAAGGTGGATGGACGTGGTGATCAAATACAAGTAGAACCACATGTGTTTTGTAGGATATAACGTGGTTATATGAGCCTGTATTTCTTCATTTTTGTATGTTGTAAAAATTTTATGAATAGGTGTAAAACACACGTTACCAAAAAAAGACAATGAACAAGAAATGGTTGAGGAATGGAACCCCAAAGAGATGACCATCACAGACCATGTGACGTTACACATCATCCAACCCAATTACATCCATGATATCACGAGCTACATCGCTTCACGAAATTCATGGAAATGTGTTTCCGTATCGTTTGAAACCATCAGCAAGATCTTGCTGGGGATGAGTACCGTCTTGTCGTTCTCATCCGGGGTCTACATCAGCACCGCACTCAGTTTCGCAGCGGGAAGCGTGTCTACCCTATCCCTGGTATGCATGCAATTCTCCATCTTTTCCAAACACGAATCCAAACGATCGACGGACGAACTCAACCTCCTCTTGAAGAAAATGAACGTAGAACCGGTTCCCGTGGATGCTAACGAATCTTTATCATCGTCCATCAAACGTAGCGATACCGCTTGATTATTAAGCTTAAATATACCACATTATATATGAAATAAGCCATGGCTATGGTTTGTGATCCGGAACGCCCTTTACCCTTGCGCACCTCGGTTAAAGATGGAAATTTTTATCACTGTATGAAGACTCGACCAGAACACTATCGCGTCGAGATCCCGTTCAGTAAGGAATCCGTTACATTTATACCCCACGAAATTCAGTCTGTAGATTTCCTTGCGTGTATGAACATGTGTAAATACAAACCCGAATACGAACATATGATGGGTTTATTTTATAACGAAATCATGGACATGGTTCATACTGAACCTGGTAGCGACACGCATTATTTCCCATCCGAATTTTTTATCGACACTACACAGAGATACATCGTAGCGATATCACCCCATACAAAGGAAACATCCGCCGAACTTTTTGTATTCGATAACCTGAATTTATGCATCAGTGTTTGTTACGACGATAGTGTAGTCTACATAACATCATCCTCCATAGAAATCGTAAAGAAAAACGCTCATGTCCGTGTCCTATTGCATGAAACGAATGAGGGTGTATGTCTCAAAGGTACTGTTAAATCGAACAGTGTTACACTACACAGTACGTACATGGATTCCAAGCACAGTATCCAACAACATCATATCTATACGAACCAAACGACCCACCATACCTATAAATCATACCATGCACTCTACCCCAATCAAGATGAAATTTTTTTATGCAATAAAAATGGGCTACTGATTCAAAGCTTATATAAGTCCGAGACAAACATCAAAAAAACAATTTCACAATGCATGATGACCGATAGTTCTACCGGCGTTCGGTTTCGTGGTTCGTACGAAGAAGCGTCAAAAGGTGGAAAGATCGTAAGCAAACTACTTAAGAAAGACGATACTATTATCTATAACGAAGACGATGAGGAAGTCAAGGTCGATGTTGTGCGTAAAAAACGCGTAGATGATATTATCATTGGATGGAAAGTTGCTAAATCCAGTTCTGGTGAACTTCGTATCGTGAAACTAGCCATACCGTTGGATGCAGAGACGGTGATGTCCATCGACCCTGAATTCTTTTCTACTCGTGGGAAGGAACGGTGCAGTAAAGCACTTGTTATGGACATTCAATTATGCGTCCAAGAAGAAGAGATATCGGTGGTTCCAGACGAAAAAGTCGCGTATTCCTACTTGTATCAAAGACAAGCGCCGTTAGCATACACCATCGGTTCAGAAATCACACCCGATATGTTTGACCCTAACCCCAACGAGTCCTGTTCCCAAGGAATCCACTTTTACCAAAACCGAAACGATGTATTTGATGTCTATGTGAATGGTACTATGTAACAAATACTATTTTTTATTTATCGTATCGTACGTATGTTATGTATGTCTTGTTACTTCCATGGGTGCATGAGGAAAGCGTTTCGATACAACCACACGACCACGTACTGCTACGAGCACGGACAGCAAGAAGTTCACATATTTTGCGTCCAGTGCAGAACCATGGCGATAGGCAAACGGTGCAGTTTAACGTGTTACCGTTGCACATTACCTCCATCAACCATCCTTTCTTTACTGGTACGTTCACATGAGTGATATAAAAATGAAGAATTTATCAAGTTGGTGGTGAAGTAGAATATACCATGAACGTTGAACATCAAGACCAAGACCAAGGCCATCAAGACCAAGGCCATCAAGACCAAGGCCATCAAGACCAAGGCCATCAAGACCAAGGCCATCAAGTCCAAGTCCAAGGTAAATGCACCATGTACCTGTTTCGTATTTTCACCCTCCTTTTTTTAGTGTCGTGGACCGTAGAGCTCGTTCGTCTTTCCGCCGAGGACCATGCCGATTATGTCACCATGCAGCATCATACCCCTTCGCATTGCATTTCTAGCGATACGCCTAGCGGCGTATGGTCTATCGTCACCAACCCGTTTTCGTGGGCGTACACGACCATGATGGAAGCACCTATCAAGAACGATTGCATGGAATTCTTCCGCAAAACAAGTCGCGTCAAGTTGTACCTCCCTCGCATCCCCCAATCCCTCTCCAATGTCGTCTCACAACTCCTGTTCTCCCCCTTTGAAATGTTCCTCGATAAGCTCGGTGACGCCCTCCGTCGGTTCATGGACAAGTTCAATGTCGCCGAACGCGTGTTTGGTGTTGCCATCCTCCTCGTTCTCATGACCATGTTCTCCGGCCTCGTCTTGTTGCTGTTCACCTACCGACCTCAACATCTGATGGTGACTCATGCTGCGCAATCACCTCCCATGCGAAAGTATCTGACGAGGCAAGAAAAAAGTGTTAAACGGGAACCGGTTGGACAAGATGCACTGTTGTCGCGATAGGATACACAATGTGTGCAATGCGTTCAGCACCATGCGTATCATTATCCGTATCTACGCCACCCTCTCGTATGGCATGTACATCACCGCACAGTACATCTACGCGCGCGGTATGGAAGAGTGGGATGTGGAACTCGAAGAGCTACAAAAAGAAAAAGAAAAAGTTAAATCATCTTAGTATTTGTTATTCTGCCATAACAAATCATCCTTAGTGAGAGTAAGGAAGGAGTTGACGCTCTCTATTTCTACATAAACACAACCCTTTTATAGAGAGAATGTACTCGATTCAGTGCGTTGCATCGGAGAAGGAGAGCGACCGGATGCTTGAAGACACGAGCGTGTTTCGCATCGATGCCAACAAGTACCGTGTCGAACCGTACAAGTTCAAAGTCTACACCTCACTTTCAAAAGCCCTCGTCTACGCCCGGTTCTACATCGCAACCTGGGACGAGTATACCCCCGAACTGCACGCCGATTGGATGCATCATATACGGACGCAGCGTCTCCCCCTTGCCTTTATCCTCTATGGCGTCCCTGACGAATGGGCGCACCGACATGCGCAATTGATGACCTTGTACGAAGCCACGCAACAAAAGCATATCCCATTCATCTACCGCCGCAAGGGCAACGAACGCGAAGTACGTGACGAACTGTACTATCAATTGTTTTCCTACTTTGGAGGGGAGGTTACTAAGCTTACTCAAGGAACTATGTGATAATATAGTTCATCGTTACCGTGGTTCTTAGCTCAGCGCCGTGGTGGGCGGAAGGTGGGATAAAAATGAATCATTTTGATTGTTTTACGTAAAATCACAAAATACAATCAAAACAAAATCGAATTGAATGATGACTGATAACCGTTTCACCAAGTACTGCCACAAGCTGTATTCCGGATGTGACAATATCGATTGCAATTATGCGCACTGTGAAGCTGAGCTTCGGGCCAGTGATGAGTACGCGCGCCAAGGTGTGCGTTTCACCTATGTGCCCAATGATACCCTCCCCCGTTTCATCATCCCGTTGTTGACGGAAGAGGATTCGGATGATGAAGAAGAAGATGAGAACGAAGAACAGGAACGCGCGTGTTTGTCGCTTTCGATGATTGAAGCGAGCAATGTGACGTTTCTCGCCAAGAAACAAAAGGAGGTGTTCGAGCGCCGCATGAAGATGATGGAGGATACGCTGAGCGAACTGTTGCGTGACATTGCCCTGCGAGAAAGCGGCGGTCTCGGTGAAGAAGATATGGACTTGAGCGATTAATGAGGGTGCTAAGGAATTAACAAAATGGTACGTATGCGCTTGTTTTTGATACAAAGGGTATCAAAAAATACTTTGTGATATTTATTCATAAGACTGTAAGAAATAAATTTAGTCATTATTGATTAAATTTAGTCTATTTCACTAAATGTTAACATTTAAAACTAAATATATACCATAAAACAAACATTTAGTGGTTATACAATGGTTGGATATTTTTATATTATATTTAAAATTTAGTATTTAATACAGTCTATGATTAGCTTTGGTACATAAAAATTTTATATACTTTTTTATAGTTCATTACATTTGTGTGTGTGTTGACCAAATATATTTATAAAGTAAAATAGTAAAACACATGTATATTTTCGAGCTTTAGGTCTGTCCTTTTTAAAAAAGAGTTAGTTTATTATGTTAAACATACAAAATTTACTTGCATTTACGATTCACAGTACGACGTTTCTTGCCACCCACGCTGCGACGTTTCTTACCGCTCACGCTGCGACGTTTCTTTCCTAGAAAAGAGGTAATGTTAGCCATGACATCGCGTGAGAGAGGAACGGCACGACGTTGGGCGAGAATCCGGCGCGTACGTTCTTCCTCCGTCTCCTCCACCACCGGTTGAACGCGGCTACGAAGTCGTCGTCCGCGCTGCTGGACTGGTTGGACCGAATCACGAAGCTGTTGGGCGCGCTGGTCCAATCCACCCAAATTGCGGTCCAGGGCGTACTCGGCGTTCAGATCGTTAAGAATAGCCCTGTTCGCTGCCTTCCCGAGTTTGTAAAATTGGCTTCCGCGCGGAGGACGCTGGAACCCCGGTTCACGAAACAAACGCGCTACTGTCTCCATATCACCCGAACGCATGGAAGAGTACAATTCCAGCAAACGAACCAGCTCCATATTGTTGTGCGCACGTGCATACGACAGACATTCGTCATGGTTCACACTCGGATTGACGCCACGTACGCGCGGAAGTTCCAGGAGGAGACGCACGATTTCCGTATGTCCTTCACGGCACGCTCGGCGGATAGCCATGTTTTGTTGTGCACTAGGGTCGACGCCACGAAGGAGAGGAAGCGCGAGCAGCATACGCAAGATTTCCGTGTGTCCTTTCCGGCACGCATGGATGATGGCGGCATTGTTCTGTGCACTCGGGTCGACGCCGCGTGCAATGGGTAGGTCGAGCAAGAGACGCACAATGTCGACATGACCTTCAAAGCACGTATCGACCAGACAATCATTGTTTTGGGCACCGGGGTTAACGCCTCGTTCCAGTGGCAACGAAAGCAAGAGACGAACGATGGAGGTATGTCCTCCGCGGCAGGCGTACAGTAACGCGTCATTATCGTCTTCGCTAGGGTCGACACCGCGTTCTACGGGCAACGAGAGAAGGAGACGAACCATATCGGTGTAACCTCGCATGCACGCAAACACTAGGGCGGACGTATCCTCGTCTTCACCAAAGACGCGCATGGACGGGTCGACGGCAGGGTTACGGAGTGCAATTTGCATGCTGCGCAGATTGTTTTGCGGTACCGCCATCACGAATTGTTGAACCAAGAACTCTTCCATCGTTTAACCATATACGAGATTTTTATTATTTTTTATACTCGAACGTATAAAAAAATAGCAAGACTTAGTTGTACCTTTATTAATCACGAAACACGAGCGGTCGACGAAAGAATTCCGCATCATCCTCTGAATCTTCATCCGCCCACGATTTCTTCGTCGCGGGTTGAACGGTCACAGCCGTCATCATCTCACGTTCTCCTAGTCCGTGAAGACCGTACTCCGTGGCCCACTGGTCCAGCCAGTACCGATTGGAGTACAGGTGGTCCAGCATCGACTCGGCCTTGTAGTAAAACCACTCACACGTTTGCTCCGAATCAAAGACGCGCTCCACCATGTGCTTCCACTCTTCTTGTGAAACACACGGTGGGTTCAACTTGAACGAACGTTCGTATTCGTCCGTATCCGCATCCACCATGCACCCCGTCGTTTCGATCCATAACGTAAGGTCGTCCATGGTCAACCGACCCGTTTCTCCGGTTCCCAATTGATGTTTCTTGGCGAGGTAGAGGAGACGGAGGTGGCTCATAACAAGGGAAGGTTTCGGGTGTTGCAAGTGGTCGTACGCTTCGTAAATGTACCGGATGGCGTCCTGGGTGAATTGTACCCCATATTGGGTGCCGATACTCGCCGCAATGTCTTGAATGGGTGCTGGGACCGAGACGCCGACCGACTCGAACGGCATGATGCGTTTGATGTACCAGAGTACAAGTCCAACCTCTTCCATACCAGGAGTCAAGTTGCCTTTACGCACCATATGCGTGGCACAAACTTTTATCAGGTGCGCAAACATGTACTGGCGATGCGATTCGGATGGGTAGCGGTGGTACGTCTCGTACAAGTGCTCAAGACGGATCCGTATCGCCTCCATCTCCGCCTCGTTCAAATCGTACCGAACGAGTGCACAAAGCGACAAGTGGTTGACAAAGAAGGGCATCGGTAGGTGATAAATTTGTATTCCGTCGTAGGGCGGCTGAACTCCATTGATTTGATAAAAAAGGTACTCCATTGGATAAGTATATACTTGTGAACATGTTGCTTTTTTATTCATTTTTAATCTTTTGCAACACAATCGTCTCGTCGAGGATATCGTCCAACCCTTCATGGTCATGCGTGATGATAAGAACGGTCTTTCCACGCGTCTCCTCGTCCATGAGACGCAAGACTTTCGATCTCGAATTCGCGTCAATGCTCGTGAACGGTTCGTCAATGAGGTACAAGGGCGCCTTGTGAAGCATACCGCGTACCAGGAAAATCACCTTTTGCATCCCCATGCTGATGTTGGACCCGTTGGTTTCGACGGGGGTGGTGAGCCAATCCTCGCCGCGTTGCTGGAACACGGACTCGAGGTCGTACCGTTTCAAAAAGGCCACGACTTCTTCTTCGGTGCACAAGGTTCCGTACCTCAAATTGTTGAGCAGACTGTCATTGAACAGCATGGTGCGTTGGTTGATGTAGTACATCTGTTTGCGGATATCGTCGGGATGGATGGTATTCAAATTACGTCCGTCCATATAAATGTCGCCCGACGATGGCGTGTAGAATTTGAGAAGGAGTTTCATCAAGGTGGTTTTACCTGTCCCTGTCTCTCCAATGATACCGACACGCTGTCCCGCCTTCACCTCCAAACTAAAGTTCTGGATGGTCTGTGTCTCATTGTACCCGAACGAGACGTTATCAAACCGAATGTCGCCTTTTATCTCGGAGAAAGGCTCAAAGGCGAGTACGGGGACACGAAACATGGGTTCGTGGAGTTTGAGTTCGACGATTTTGGAGAGGTAGAGAGGGACCGATTCCGTCAATTCGTCGACGCGCGATACGTAGAAAAAGATGAGCGTCATGATGGTGTAGAACGACTCGGGCAAGCTCGTCTTGGACCGCATGTAGATGTAAAACAGGGTGGCCATGATGAACAGGTAGGAGAAGAAGCGTAAGATGAAGGCGAACCGAATGACCTGGAAACTGCTCTTGTTGATTTTGGATTCGTACTCGCATTCAATGGCATTGTTCTGTTCGACCGTATCCCCAATCTTATCATTCAAGTACACATTAAATAAATTCGTGTAGGTATTATCCAGCTGCGAAATCATGTTCTTGTAATGCACCTGTTTCTCCTGGTACAATCGGGACATGGACTCGATTTTCAGCAACAGGTAATACGCAATCAGAGCCGTGGTGCACGTGCACATGAACCCAATCACCGGGTCGATAAAGTACATGTACGCGTTCAGACACAAGACGCTAATGATGACAGGAACAAATATGGTTATCATCCAATTAAAGATGATATTGGTCTGTTCGGCCACCTCGAACAGGGTCACAATGTCCGAAGACACGTTGGCGTCCTTGAATTCAATCTTGTTCTTCTCCAAGTACATCTCCACCAGTCGTGAACGTACGAATTTGGTCCATTTGGGGAATATGACGTTCTGGGTGTACATCTTGGCCAAGAAGATGGGGAGGATAAAGATGGCGATGATAAACACCTTGATACAAAACGATTTGAATTCTTCCTTGGTTTTCATCTCCTTGATATTGTTCATGATCCAGGGTACGAGACCGACCGCCAGTCCGAAAAAGATGATGATGATCAATAGATGGCTATACAGCAAGGGCTGGTGTTGTTGAATAAAGTCCACACAAATCTCGTAAAAGACCATCTTTGCTATATTCGGTTCATAAAAAAATATTTAATTTAAAACAACCGGTGGATGTAAATATGTCCTCCATCACATCGTACATTCTCTACTTTTTTATCTTTGTTTATTTCCTCGCCGTATGCTCCGGCAGTAGCAAGGAAAAATCGGTCGCCACCTCTGGGAGCAACGAGGAAGCGAAACACGTCTGTCACTGTTCTAGAAACGAGGTGAGACATTACGAACGCGAACATGTAGAGGAAGCCGAACATGACGATAATGTCCGCGAGTACAAGAAGAAACTCATCCAGAACGAAATCCAGCGTCTGCAAGAAGAGTACGAGAACCTTGAGTTTGACATGTCGCCTCGTAAACTACGCGACTGGATTCGTGCTGAAATCAAGGCTGCTACATCTTCTTAGGTCAGTCCGCCCACTCCGGTACTTAGGGCGGTTCCGTCCGCCCACTCCGGCACTACGTGAAATAAATACAAAATTTTATTACATAACCATGTTATGTATATCCAGTTCACTTCCGTCCGCCCACACCGGACTTACCTATGTTGGCGGTATTGATAGGGGTCTGACTTAATATACCGCTTCTCCGTACCCTTCCACTGGCTACCTAATGCGTACCCCGCCATAACCCCTGATATAAACCCAAGGGCCGTGTACACTACACTGGAATAGGCTCGCCACCACCCTCGGTTCGGTTTGCGCTCTTCCTTTTCTTCTTCCTGTACGTGTTTACCAGGAAACGACGTATACACTGTATCGACTTCGGTCATCTCTTCTCTTCCACATCGATTTAAATCTATTTAATGTAAACATTTATTAAATTATACAACTAAACACCAGGTTCGAATTTTCTGATATGGACTGTAAAAAAAACAGAACTTTTAGCTTGGTATCAAGTAAACCCAACCATGTCTGATAAACGCCGCGCCATGCCTCGTGAAATCTCCTCGTCGTCGTCGTCGTCCGAGTCGTCGCGTTCGCGTTCGCGTTCGCGTTCGCGTTCGCGTTCCTACCCTCGTCGCAACAACAAGGGCAAGAAGGAGAAACGGAACGCACGTCGCTCTGACTCCAAGTCGCCTCGCAAGGAGGAGAAGAAAGAGCGTCGTCGCCGCAGCAAGTCCAAGTCGAAATCCAAGTCGAAATCCAAGTCGAAATCCAAGTCCAAGTCCAAGTCGCCTCGCAAGGAGGAGAAGAAGGAACGTCGTCGTCGCTCCAAGTCCCGCTCGGACTCCAAGTCCAAGTCCAAGTCGCCTCGCAAGGAAGAGAAGAAAGATAATAAAGAGCGTCGTCACCGCTCCAAGTCCCGGTCCGACTCCAAGTCGAGCCAATCGTCGTTCTCGAGCAAGTCCAGCAAGTCCAGTCGTTCGAGCCGCAGCAAGTCTCCGTGCAAGAAGGAACGTCGTCATTCGCGTTCTCGGTCTCGCTCGTGCTCCCCGGACAAGTTCGAGTGGTGTGACGTCTACCAGTACTTTAAGAACCGGTTGGTATGCGACAACAGTCTGATGGTGGCCGGTTCGAGCGCATACACCAATTCGACCAACACCGTTTCTGATATCATCCCCACCAACTATGCCGTGAATTACAACAACACCGTTGTCAACTACAATATTGATTATATCTCGATTGGTTCCCCCTTCTTTGTGCGTGAAGACGGTATCTACATTCTGTTTTTCATGATCAGTGTGGATACGGCGTGCCAGTTCACGCTGTTCATCAATGGCGAAATGATTCCGCTGACCTGTGTCGGCACCAATGCCGGTGCGGGCCAGATCATTCTGCGTAACATGTTGCCCCTCAAGAAGAACGACCAGGTCGTTGTCCGCAATTACATCACGACAGCCAATTCGTTGTATTCCATTAGTGGCGCGGGAGGTACTCAAGTCGGTAACTCTTCAGCCTTTTTATTGATGAAGACGGCCCCTCTGTGCCCCTCTGAACCTAAGGAGGAGTGCAAGGAATTGTGCCATAAGCAGAAACGGCTTTTCAAGAAAGTCAAGGAGGCGCTCGTGTGCGACAAGGAACTCATGGTCAAAGGCTTTGATGTCGCGGGAACGTTTACCACTACGGTCGGTCAATTGGTTCCCCTCGAGGGCGATATCAATTTCGCGCAACAGAACCATGTCACTGATTTGACCTGGAATGTCGCCAACCCCTCCCAAGTCGTCATCAAGCAGGACGGTATCTACAAATTGTTTTTCATGATCACCGAACAAACTGCGGTCCAGTTCGCGTTCACCGTCAATGGCGTCGCCGTCGAGTCGACGACCGAAGGTACCAACAAGGGTGCCGGTCAATTGACGTCTCGTGCCCTTCTCACCCTCAAGAAAGGCGACATTGTCACAGTGCGCAACCACAGTTCGCAGAACGGTGCCGCTCAAATCACGGACCATGCAGGTGGCGCCAATGCTTCCATCAGTGTCGTCCTTACCGTGTTCAAGATTGCGCCCATCTGCAAGCCCGTGTACAAGGAAGTACCGCATTGTGTCGCCGAAGAGCTGGAGTGCTGGTACGAACCTCTCAAGAACTACCTGTTGTGCAAGGAGTACCTGCAAATTGCCGGTGCTAAGGCATACTTCTCGATCGTGAATTCGTTGATTCAGACCGTGCTCCCGAACGCCCCCTTTTACTGGTCGACGCCGGTGCTGAAAGAGCACCACGTCAAGTTCACACCCGGTGACAATTTCCTCAAGATTGAAAAGACGGGTCTGTACGACATTTTCGCTGACATTGCCACCAACGAACCTCTCCAAATTGCCCTGTTTGTCAATGGAGTCGCTGTACCCATCACCAATTTCGGGCGTGATTCAGGCAGCAACCGGTGCATCATTCGCCAGTTTGTCGCACTAAAGTGTGGTGACGTTATTTCCATTCGCAACTATCTTTCTACTTCACCGTCTGTTACAACGGTTTCAAATGCCGGGGGGAACAATGTGGGCAACAACTTATTGATTATGGCTTTCTTCCTTCACCCTATTTGCTAATGTTTTAAACTATGTTGTATCTAATATGTTTATTTTTATCCATGGATAAAAAATAGAGAAACAAAGGAACAAACACGTTTCACTTTATTTAAAATATTTTTTATAGCGTTCTTCGTTTACAAACTCTTCCCACTCGTTACGTACCTTTTCATCCTTCATAATAAATTCTTTTTTCCTACTTAATGAGCTTGGACGTGTCCACGTTCCACCAATTGAAGAATGGTGATATACCCATGTCAGAACATCATCGCAACCTCCAGGAGTTAAGCGTATCACCCATTGAAATGTTTGTGCGGTATCTAGTCACCGAGGATCCCGTATACGTAGACGCGGATTCTATTTTATTATCCTCGTCCGAACTCTTGAATAAATTCAAGGATTTTGGTGCTCTGTACAATATCAAGTATGAAGTTAACGCGATTTCACTCGGGGTTCGTTTGAAACATTTAAATATATCGGGTGTAGAGACGGGTATTCATACAAAAACAGGAAAGAAGTGTTCCTTTATTATTAAAGAAATATGTAAACATTTTGGATTTGAACATACCAAATTAACTTTATAATCCGACCTTAGTATTAAGGTTCAACCAACCCGTCACCAACCCGTCACCAACCCGTCACCAACCCGTCACCACCATTATATTTATTAATTTTAACCTTATGTCAAGTATATAATTTATATATAAAGGTGACGGGTTGAGGTGACGGGTTGAGGTGACGGGTTGGGTTTTTCACTAAATATATGAGTCTTTCAAAAAAAAGAACAATTTATTTATTTGAAAAAAGTATCGATTTAATCCAAAACGACCAAAAATACACCCGTCACCCGTCACCCGTCACCCGTCACCCGTCACCCGTCACCCGTCACCCGTCACCCGTCACCGTCACCCGTCACCCGTCACCCGTCACCGTCACCCGTCACCGTCACCCGTCACCCGTCACCCGTCACCGTAACCCGTCATCGTAACCC
>Ga0316217_10002872_pt1 | contig 20327 bp, 16 predicted proteins | sample 1anoAmetaG_FD_203633 | JGI IMG/M metagenome (GOLD analysis project Ga0316217, IMG submission 203633) | Freshwater microbial communities from Trout Bog Lake, Wisconsin, USA - 1anoA | ecosystem: Environmental > Aquatic > Freshwater > Lake > Hypolimnion/Profundal zone | place: USA: Wisconsin...
TTTTTCTATGGGTTTTTTTATCTGGTCTAAGCTTAATTCCATTTTTTCATCGGCACCTGCTGGTTAGCATATTTAACATCACCGGCGGTCAGGGCACTAAAGTAAAGTTTATACTCTATAACAAAAGCCTGATTTAAAACCTTTGTTATTACGCATGGAATACAGGCCTCTCCCGGTCGCCTCTTCGAGCGACCACCCTCTCCATCGCAAGCGATAGAGAGGGTGACCGCACGCAGTGCCGGTCGGGCGAGGCTGGTATTTAGGCTACCTTTTCCAAGCTCCAGGCCTCAGGCTTATCGATGAACCATTTTTTTACCTCATCCCAGGTAGTTTGAAAAAGTTGGGACTGGCGGTATTTTTCAAGCGCCTGCTCGTGTTGCCATTTGCTGTGGGTAAAGAAAATGTTGGGCTGGTTTATGTCACGCAATAATTCAACGCCGCTACAGCCTTCAAAATTGCCAATCAGGTGTTTGCGGCTTTCGAAGGCAGTTATAAAGTCGTTTACCTTTTCGGGTTGAAAGGTCATTTTTACTATTCGTATCAGCATGGGGCAAATATAAGTTGTCTGAATCAGGATTGAATACAGATGAATGCTGATGAAAGGCAGGATAATGAAAATGTGAGTGACCTGGTTGGCGTGGACGCCAACCAGAGACCGGAACTTTACGGTTCGCGTCCACACCAACCATTGTGAGCGGCGGTGAAGCAGCGGCTTGAACTACTCATCCGAATTTCATTCGGTTTCAGACAATTGTATTTTTGCTTACTTCGCTTTATGGGGTATAAGTCTGCCATTGCAAAAATTGCTGCTCATATAATTGCTCCTGCTATTTACAGCGAGCAGAAAAATGCCGTAGCTATTCAGCAAAAGCTGATGAGCAGTTTTGTGGCGCAGGCGGCAAAAACTGACTTTGGGAAAGCGCATCATTTTGCGGATATAAAAACCTACGAAGAATTTAAGGCTGCCATAGCCATGCGCGATTATGAGGATATAAAAGATTACATAGCCTTAATTGCCGACGGAAAAGAAGATGTGCTTTGGCCGGGTAAGCCTTTGTATTTCTGCAAATCGAGCGGAACGACCAGTGGCACCAAGTATATACCGGTTAATAAACTGCAGATAGATGAAATGATTAGGGCGGCGCGCAGTTCGCTGATGTTGTATGTGGCCGAAACGGGTAACTCGGCTTTCTTCGACCACCAAATGATTTTTTTGCAGGGCTCGCCGGTGTTAGATAAAGGAACAGCCAACTCACCCCGTTCTACGGACACCCCCCTCTTTGAAAAAAAGAGAGGGGAAGGCCCACCCTCCGGGCGGTTAAGTGGTATTGTTTACCACCATGTTCCGTTTTATGTTAACCGCAACCGGATGCCGAGTTACGGGGTTAATTGCATTGAAGACTGGGAAGAAAAAGTGGAGGCCATAGCGCGCGAAACGATGCACCGCCGCATGAGCCTGATTAGCGGCATACCCCCCTGGGTGGTGATGTATTTTGAGCGGCTGGTGGCCTTAACCGGTAAGCAACACATTAAAGATATTTTTCCTGATTTTTCGGTATTTGCCTATGGTGGAGTGAACTACGAACCATACCGCGCAAGGATTGAAGAACTGATAGGATTTAAGATTGACTCGGTTGAAACCTACCCGGCCAGCGAAGGTTTTATTGCCTACCAGGATAAACAATATGAGCCGGGGCTTTTGCTGAACGTAAACGGGGGTGTTTTTTATGAGTTTATTAAGGCAGAAGAAATTTTTGATGCTAACGCCCGGCGCATATCGCTGGCCGATATTGAATTAGGGGTAAACTATGCGTTGATACTCAACAACAACGCCGGTTTATGGGGCTACAATATTGGCGATACAGTAAAGTTTGTTTCCAAAAAACCTTACCGCATTTTGGTAACGGGCCGGGTAAAGCATTTTATTTCGGCCTTCGGCGAACATGTAATAGGCGAGGAGGTGGAATACGCCATGATGGAGGCTTGCAAACAATTAAATATTGCCATTACCGAATTTACCGTAGCGCCCCAGGTAAGCCCGCAGGGCGAATTACCCTATCACGAATGGTTTGTTGAATTTGCCCGACCGGTTGAAAACACCAGTGTGCTTGCCCAAAAGGTGGATGAACTATTGCAGCAGAAAAACAGCTACTACTTCGACTTGCGACAGGGTAATATTCTGCAACAGCTTAAAATTCGCACCCTAAAACCCAATGCATTTATTGATTACATGCGCAGCCAGGGAAAACTGGGTGGGCAAAATAAGGTGCCGAGGTTAACGAACGACAGGAAGATTGCTGAGGGGTTAGGTTCATGGGGGCAATTATGAGTTTCGGGATCAGTTTTTCAACATTTTTGCCCTTCAATCAAACAAATAGCTTTTTTGTTCTGAATTTTGATTACCTTTAGGCCTGAATTAGGCTTAAAGCATGCGTAACAGGCAATTATACTTTATCGGGAATTTTGAAATAAGCGCTTACCACCTGGCTGGTGAGTTTTTAAGGTTTATGACTTTGCCAATACGGCTGATAGCCGGGTCTGTCAGTTTGACCCATGATAATGTTGCAAAAGCAAAAAAACTTATCATTTCTTGTTTTTTTTAATCTTCACCCACCCTCCCCTAAGTTGAGGATTCAAGGTGCTTTGACTGGCGCAGGGATTTAAACTGAAAACTGTAAACTGAAAACCTTTCTTTTGCACAAAAGTTAAAATTATGTCTAAGTACCCTGCTCTTTTTCTGCATCATAATAAAGCACACGCTGTAAGGCGCTTTCACCCCTGGGTGTTTTCGGGGGCGGTAAAGCGCAAGGAGGGCAACCCCGACCAGGGCGATATTGTTGAAGTGTTTTCAGAAAACGGCGAATACCTGGGTATTGGTCATTTTGGAACGGGCAGTGTTTCGGTGCGCATTTTTTCGTTTGAGCGGGTGGATGATTTGAATGAGTTGTGGCGTAAGCGTTTTGTCAATGCATTTGAATTGCGTAAAGCTGCAGGCCTTGCGCGCAGCACACATACCAATGCCTACCGCTTAATTAATGCCGAGGGCGACGGTATGCCGGGCCTGGTTGTTGATTATTACAATGGCACCGCCGTTATACAGGCGCATAGCAAAGGCATGCACCGCGAGCGTGAGCGGTTTGTAGAGATACTAAAACAGGGTTACGCCGATAAGTTGCAGGCCGTTTATGATAAAAGCAGCGCTACCCTGCACCACAAGGCCGATTCGGAAAACAAGGATGTTGCCAACAGCGACAGCTATATTTACGGACATGCATCGGAAACATATGTAAAAGAGAACGGGCACCAGTTTTACGTTAACTGGGAGTTGGGCCAAAAAACAGGTTTCTTTTTAGACCAGCGCGATAACCGATTGCTGCTTTCGCGTTATGCCGTGGGTAAAAAAGTGTTGAATACCTTTTGCTATTCGGGCGGGTTTTCGGTGTATGCCGCACAAGCGGGTGCCAGTATGGTACACTCGGTAGATAGTTCGGAAAAGGCCGTTAAGTGGACCGACCAGAATATTGCTTTAAACACGCCGGGCGCGCCGCACCAAAGCTATGCCGCTGATGTTTTTGATTTTTTAAAAGGAGCAGATGCCGATTATGATGTGATTGTGTTAGACCCTCCGGCCTTTGCCAAGGGGCAATCGGCGCGCCATGCAGCCATTAAGGCATACACCCGGTTAAACCATGAAGCCTTTAAAAAAATTAAAAAAGGCGGTATAGTGTTTACGTTTTCATGTTCGCAGGTGGTAGATACCGAAATGTTTACCGGGGCAGTTACCTCGGCGGCCATAGATTCGGGTAGAAATATAAGAGTGCTTCACCACCTTAGTCAACCAGCGGACCATCCGGTGAGTATTTTTAATCCGGAGGGGCTTTATTTAAAAGGGTTGGTGGTGTACGTGGAGTAGTTTTGAGTTTCAAATTTCAGGTTTCAAGTTCAAAGAAAGACTAACCCGGTATACCAACTTGAAACCTGAAACCTGAAATTTGGAACTAAGGTAAAACTGTCAATTACTCTTAAAAACGGAGGGCGTAATGCATGTTGTTGCAACCTATTATTGTATTATCGTAACTACAATTAGTTAAGATTTTTAAATACGCTTTATACCAATATTCGAATTTTAACTGAATTAGGATATTTTTGGCGGCGTTAAAAATGAACCCATGATAAAAAGAATTACAACCACCCTACTTAGTTTTTTAATTGCAGGCGCAGTGTTTGCCGGAAAAGGCCTTGAAATTAAAATTACAGTTAAAGGTCTTGAGAATTCGAAAATGATTTTTGCCCCGGTTGGTGCAGACAAAAGTGCGCTGACCAATACCATTGCTTTTGATAGCAAGGGAACTGCAGAAATTAAAGAGAAGGAAGCTCCGCAGCCGGGAGTATACATGGCAGTTTTCCCCACCCTAAACAACCAGTATTTTAAGTTTATCATTAATAATGAACCTAAGTTCTCGCTGACAACAGAAGCCAGCGATTTGTTGGGACATATGGAAGTAAAAGGGTCCAACGAAAACAAAGTGCTTTACGAAGATATAGCCCGGCTAAGGGTTTTTCAGGCAAAATTTGATTCTTTGAACCATGCCTGGAGAGGAACGAAAGACTCTTTGGCAAAGCCTGTTTTGAAAAGTCAGCTTAAGGCCCTTGTTGCCGATGAAAATGCTGCAACAGCGGGTTTAGCAAGCGCCAACGCTAATTTAATGGTATCAAAAGTAATTGCTGATAAGTCGGAATTTGAAGAGCCGGCGGCATTGGGTGGTGATGGAATGCATATTAAGCTGGATGTAAAAGGGCTTGAGTGCTCCACCTTAATTCTTGCCAACTACTATGGCGATAAGCAATACGTAAAAGACACATTTACGTTCGACAGACAAGGGACGGTAATTTTAAAGGCCGATACTATGCTTCCGGGCGGTGTTTACCTGGCGGTTTTTCCCGACTTAGGCAACAAGTATTATGAGTTTGTGATTGCAGAAAAACAATTTGGCTTGTCTACCGATACCAATGATTTGGCGGGACATATGAAAATTACCAATTCGTTGGAAAACAAATTGTTTTATGAGGACATGAAGTTTTTGAGCAAAACGAAGGAAACTTCAGATTCGCTGGTAAAACTTTACAAAGGCGCCAAAGACCCTAAGGATAAAGAGGCCTTTAAACAGCAATTGCAGGATTTGGATAAGAATGTGAAGGATAAACGCAATAATGTAATCAACCAGTATCCGACCCTGTTCTATGCAAAAATGCTCAAGTCGATGAAGGACCCTGAGGTGCCCGAGGCTCCGCGCGATGCCAGCGGTAAAATTACCGATTCGACCTGGCAGTGGAGATATTACAAAGCACACTATTGGGATAATGTGGACCTGATGGACGACCGCCTGCTGCGTTGCCCTGTGTTTCACAATAAGCTAAAGACCTTTATGACCCAAACGGTCGTTCAGATTCCTGATTCGATTAATGTAGGAGGGGATGAACTGCTAGCGAAAACAGATATGAAAGGCGAGATGTATCGTTATGTTATTACCTACATATTTAATGAAATGGCCAACTCCAAAATAATGGGATTTGATGCCTGCTATGTTCATTTTGGAAAGAACTATTTCTGCAAGGGGTTATGTCCATGGGTTGATTCTACCAAGCTATTTAAAATATGCGACCGTGTAAACCGCCTGGAGCCGGTTTTGGTGGGCAAGCCCGCACAAAGACTAACGTTACCTCTCGACTCGAACGAAACGCGCTATGCAGCGCTGTATGACTTAAAGGCCAAATACACTATTCTGGTGTTCTGGGATCCGGATTGTGGCCATTGTAAAAAAGAACTACCTGTATTAATTGACGCCTACCATGACCTGAAGAAAAAAGGCATTGATGTAGCGGGTTACAGTGCGGCTATTATGGAAATTGAGAACTATAAGGACTGGGTTGAGTTTATACAGAAGAATAATCTTGATTGGACTAATGCTTGTGATGCCAGAAGACATAACAACTTCCGTTTTGAGTGGGATATTCAAAGCACCCCTCAAATTTACATCCTTGATAAAGATAAGGTTATCAAAGCCCGTAGAATTGGTGCCGACCAGGTAGAGGATTATATCCTGCATCTGGAAAACCCAAGCTATAGAGGTAAACTGATAAACACAGTGAAGGACGACGACAAACAGGAAGGTACTGAATAGAGGATTTTAGCGTTGCTGTTTTAAAGCGGAACCGTTATTTTTGAGGTATGGAGTTAGAAAGTGTATTGTTTTGAATAGGGTAATTGTATTATCCACACCTTTGGTTTAGTAATTGCAGATTGGATTGGTAGAATTCGGTTATACTTTAGTATTCCAAAACCATCCCTATGCTAACAGTTCAACGCACCTTGCCTTATAACTTGTTTTTGATTGAGGATAACCCAGCCGAAGTGAGATTGATTCAGGAAGCGATAAAAGAGGCGGAATTGTCTGACATGATAGAGTTAACTTTTGCCTATGACGGCGAAGAAGCTTGTGAGACGCTGGATACATTTAAGATTATTGGTAAGAAGTTTGATTTGGTTTTGCTGGATTTGAATATGCCCAAAGTATCGGGCAGGGAAGTTTTGGAAAAGATAAAAACCGACCCAGAGCTGGAAAGCACCCCGGTTATTATTGTTACCAATTCGGACTATAAAAAAGATATGATAGAGTGCTATAAAACCGGCGCCGACGGATATCTTCAAAAACCGGCCGACTTTAAGAAACTGGTTGATTTTTTTATATCGGTTAAGCGTTCGATTGAAGTTAAAAACAAGCTATCCATATACTTTATAGAAAAGGTATACGACGAGTTGGGTTTAGCTGTTTAAAGACTGAATGGATAAAGCGCTCATAATCTGTTCTTTGAAATTCTCCCCACGTTTTATTTGCTGAAACTTCCTGGTTTCGGTCATAATCCAGAATTTGTTGCAATACTCCAAACTGGCTTCAATATCGTGCGTTGAAAAGATGATAGTCTTTTTAAGTTCGGTGCTGATGGTTTTGAGGATATCCAGTATTTCGCGTTTATTTCTGAAATCGAGGAAGGCCGTTGGTTCATCAAGTATAATTACCGACGTTTGCTGGCAAAGTGCACGGGCTATAATTGTCTTCTGTTTTTCGCCGTCACTCAATTGGTTAAAAAAGCGGTGCTGAAGTTTTTCCAGTTTCATGACCACGATAACCGAATCCACTTCCTGTTCATCCACCTTGCTCAACTGACCCAGCCAGCCGGTGTAAGGAGTACGGCCGAGTGCAATAAAATCTTTGACGGTGATGTTGTCGATAAAAATTCTTTCGGTAAGCACCACGCTTATTTTTCGGGCGCGTAGAGGGGCGGTAAGATGATGGATATCTTCACCGTTTAATTGCAGGGTTCCGGTGGTTGCTTGTTGCAGACCGGCAATGGTTCGCAAAAGCGTTGACTTACCAATGCCATTGACACCGAGTAAGCCAACCATATCGCCTTCCTCAGCCGAAAAATTGATGGCTGAAAAGATGGACTGGTTCGCTTTGTAACCAATGCGCATATTGGAAGCAGTTAGCATGGTTAAACGCGCTTTTGTTTTAATATAATCCATATTACAACGGGGGCACCTAATAAAGAAGTGATAGCGTTGACAGGTAAAATATAATCGGTACCGGGCGATGAGGCCAATACATTACAGAGGCAACAGGTAATTGCACCAATAAGTATGCACGCGGGAGTTAATATTTTGTGGTCGGCTGTTTTAAAAACCGAGCGTGCTATATGAGGTACCGCCAGGCCTACAAAGCCAATAGGACCGCAAAAGGCGGTGATGGGACCTGCAAGCAAACTGGTGCACATCACAATTAAAATTTTTGCCGAACGAATGTTAAGGCCTGAACTTGAAGCGTAAGTGTCGCCCAGCAATAAAAGATTGAGCGGCTTAGACAGCATGAATGAAAAAAAGCAGCCGATGGAAACAATGATGATTAGGAATGGGATTTGTGACAGGTCAACGTATCTGAAACTTCCAAAGCTCCAAAGCACAAAGTTTTTTAGGGCTTCGTTGCTTGAGAATGATTGCATGATTTGAATCAGTGCCCCGATGCTTCCTCCTATCATCAAACCAATGATGAGAATGGCAACTACATCATTTAACCTGAATGATATTATGAAATTGACAATGAAAATTGCAAAGGCCCCGAGCGAAGCTGCCATGATGATACCCCACCCGCTAATGACGTGTTCGTGTAATGTTAGCCCAAAGGCGGAGGCTGATAATATGAATATTGCGGCCCCAAGGCTAGCTCCTGAGCTAATTCCCAACACAAATGGGTCTGCAACCGGATTTCGAAATAATGTTTGCATTTGCAAACCACTGATGGAAAGTCCGGCACCGGCCAGAAGAGCTGCCAGGGCCCCGGGAAGCCTCGATTGAAGAATAATATTTGCCCAGGCATCATTTTCTATTTTATAACCTAAAACAACCGAAATGACTTGATCAAGTGGAATCTTTACTGAGCCCCAAAAAAGTTGGGTAACAAAGGCCAGAACCATAAGAAGGCCGAAAACAATAAAAAGGAAGGAGGTTCTCTTTTTGAAAGACATCAGTTCAGCTTTTGATAATAATACAAATTGCGGCCGGGCAATAATTCAGGATGAAAAATGGCAATTAGGTCGGCAAGTACCTCGTCCGGATTGACCGGGCCGGATTCCCAGAAGTCAAAACCACCGTTTGTAGTGTTTCGTTTATTATTGTTGTACACCTTTCCAACTTTGAATGCCTTGAACAGCGTGTTTTTGGAATCAGCGGAGCGAATATCTTTAAGTGAGGAGGCGATGCCCGTATTTATCCAAAATTCAGCTTTGGCGGCTTTATTGTAAACAGCCTCATAATCCAAACTGAGATTTAAACCGTTGGTTGCTGCGGCATTTTTCCATAAAAAATCACCCCCGGCATCCTGTATCAGGCGCGACATATAGTTTTCTCCACAAGGCATATACCAGATTTCCTTGAAAGGAAGATTGCAGAATACGGTTGGATTTTGTTTCGCTTTTGCTGCCAGCGTTTTTAAATCCAGGTAACGGTGCTCAATGGCATCGAACAAACTATCGGCCTCGTTTTCGCGATTATAGAATGCCGCTATAAATTTTATCCACTCTGTCCGGCCGAGTGGGTCTTGCTCTTTGTATTCCAAATCAAGCACGCTTTGCACGTGCAACGAGTTTAACTTCATTTGCATTTTATCTCCTCCGTCAAAGCCGCCCGAGGTAAATACAAAGGATGGATGCAGTTCTACCAGCTTTTCGTAATTAATTTCCTGCTTGCCAATAATCGCGATTTGACCCTGCTTTATTTTTTTCAAAACATCAGGATTGTAGATGAAATCAACATCGGTAACTGCCGCAACACTATCTAGCAGATGTAAAACACTCATCTCACCAATGGTGGTGCCCGAAACACAAACTGTTTTATGAACCGGTGCAATAATCACGTCTGCGTTTTCAAAGCCAATGGGGGCAGGTTTTTGGGCTGGTAGTAAAACGTATTGAGCCAGCGTTTTTGAAGTGTCTTTTACATCCTTTATGGTAAGCACTTTAAAGCCGTCGTAATAATCAACTGAAAACCCTTTGGCATATTTTACCGGCAGGGATGAAGTTTTGGCGCATCGTTTTTTTTGCTCCTGCTTAATTTCAGTCCGGCCTTTGCACGAGGAAAGCAGGAGAGGAGAAATTATTATCGCAACAAGAACTATCCGAAGGAGAAAACCTAATTGTCCGCCTCTGCATATAGAGGGCAAACATGGTTGGCAACGATAAGATAGCTTAAAATTAAACATGCTATTGTTGGTTAAATGCAAAGTTCCCTGAAATAACTCCTGCGGAAAATGATTGAATTAAACTTCCGCTTTTATTGTATCGGTATATTCTCGATGGCTGAACATAGTCAAGAGCATCTGAGACATACACATCACCGTTGGCGGGATCAACACCCATTCCATACAAGTTGCGTCCGTTTGTTGCTGAAAACGGATTGATGCTGGCCGCAGTGTCATTGATTGAAATGGCGGCCACACCGTTATTGTCAAAATAGTAAATCTCATCACCGGTTCCGTTTATTTTCAGGTTTGCTGCTGCATGCCCCGGTGGTAGAATAATATTTTTGTTCAGCGACATGTCACTATTCAGGCAATAAATGCTTGCCGGTATATTAGCCACAGAATCAGCATCCATGCCAAACCATACGCGATTATTCATATCACTCACCAGGCCATCTACGTTATTACCAGTAAACGAATATCTTCTCATTACCGTATTGCTTGCGGTATTGATAGTTACTACGCTGCCGGTTGTGCATGTATCGCTAAGGCTCCTTTCCTCCACAACTACCACACCATTAATTATGACCATGTGCTCGGTCCACTCGGCTAAACCTGTAATATTGGTTACCAGCGTTCCGCTCTTATAGTTAATTACATGAATTTCGCTTCCATAAATATCTGTCAGGTATGCAATGCTGTCGCTCACGGGCAAAAAGTAACGTGGAGATGAATTCGGTATAGTTATCGTAGTAATGTGTTGCAGTGAAGGAATTTTCACCACTTCAACTTTGGATGAATTGTTCACTACTATATACCCGGTAGAATCTTTGACGTACATGGATTGAACAACATCTCCCAAATGATAATTGTTGACGCTGAAAAAGAGCCCGTTCGTGATGGTCTCTTTAATTGGATCATAAAAGGAAATTTCACCGTTACCGGTGCCGTAATTGCCTTCGTTGGTTATGTACACTCCGGTCGTAGTTGGTGCAGTTACGGACATAATCTCCTTATGGCACGATGAAACCGCCAAAAGAAAGAATAAGCCTATGAATGTCCGGACTAATCGCATCAGCTTATAAATTTAAAACGAATGGTTCCTTCAAAACTACGACCGGGCATAGGGCGTTGGGCCACTACCTGGTATTGCAAATTGCCAATATTGTTAACCTTGAATGAAGCCCCAATTTGAATATGCTTTATACTAAAATCCTTGCCAGCCTCCAGGTTACTGGTAAAATAGCCCGGCAGGCTTTGAGAGTTATCAGTTGAGGTATAAACCAGCCCGGTGTAATTGTTTACGCTGCGCAGGTAAAACCTTTTGTATTCCAACTGAAGGCCTGCTACTACATTATGGTAAGGAACATAAATCATTTGCATTCCTTTCGATGCGTCAAAGGCAGCAAAGGCATCAAGATTGGTCGCTTTGGTATAAGTGTATGAAGCCGAGAAGTGAACGGCAAATTTATCGGGCTTTGCTTCATCTGCATTGGTAATATGCAGGCTGGCTTCCAGGCCTCTTGAAAATACGCGTCTGAAATTTTCGGCCTCCCAGTTTTCCCCCTCCGGTACCCATTGTATCCAGTTATCTACGTAGATATAAAAGTTCGACACACTTACATCAACCATTTTTTTGTAATTGTATTTGGCTTGTATGGTTCCGTTCCACGAAACCTCTTCTTTTAAATCAGGGTTGCCTCCGGGCACCCAATACAAGTCATCAAAGGTGGGGAACCTGAAGTTTCTTGAGGTCACCAGGCCCAATACATATCGGTTATCGTTCGTTATTTTGCCGTTGTAGTTCAATGCTAATTCAGGCGAAAATGCCGAAAGTTGTTTGTCTGCCAGGTCTTCTCTAAACCCACCATGAATTTTAAATCCATTCAGAAAATAATAATCCAGGTAGCTTTTCAGGCCCAGGATGTTCCTCGTTTTTACCGCACCATACTCACTAATGTTGGCCCACTCATGGTCATAATTTATTTCGCTTTTCCAAACCAGGTTAAATGGAAATGTATACGTGCAGTCGAAGCTGTTGCGAAGTGCATACGTGGTGTAAGTTTCGTTCAAAAAAGCGTTTGGGTCCACATACCGCATCCAGTCATTCAAAAAAGCGGATGTTGCTTTCAGTTTTAAACGATGAAAATGACCTAGCCAGTTCGCCATCGTCCTAATGGAGTAATCGTATTGCACCTGCGCATCAACCGGTTGGCTCATAACCGGTGGAATTTGCCGGTTGGCATTGGTATACCATCCCGAAAAACTCAACTCGTTTTGGGCATTAATTTTGGCGTTCAATTGCTGCAATACCGAAAACTGTTCTACCTGTGCATTGGTTTGTTTCACGGTCGGGTCACTGGCGGTGTAGGTGTTGGTGTAAGGAAAATTATTTTGGGCCGAGATAAAACAGAATTTAGTCTCTCCCGAAAATTTATCCTTTGCGTAATCTGCATTCGCTGCTCCTTCATAAGTTCCGAAACTACCCACCCTAAAAGTTGCGCCTAACGAATAGCCACTATCGCGCTTTACTTCATTGTTCATCTCCAGCGTTCCACCGATGGTTCCTTCATAACCGGTGCGCACCAGTTGAAGATTGTCTTGCATACCCAGCATCAGCAGGGCCAAATCGACCTGGCCAAGCGAAATTGAGTTTAGCTTTACCCCATTCCATTCAATCGAAGTTTGCTCTGCCGATGTTCCTTCAATCGCAAGCGAGGCAAGTCCGCCGCTGCCGTAACTTTTTACATAAACCGACGAAAACTCATTTAACGCATCACTCAGGCGCTCACCTTCGCGGTATTTTATATCTGTAAATGGCGATGCATCATTATTTAAAGGCGCACTTTCTATTTTCACTACTTCGTCCAGCCTCACCGTATCTTTTATACTTTGAGCGCTCGACAACGAAGCTGGTAAAATAAAAAGATATAGTAACGCCTGTTTCATTCAATAATTAGTTTTGAATTGAAAATGCCGCCCGCTGTTTCTGCAGTTATAAAATACACACCGCGGTTTAAATTGCCCGTGCTGATTGATGGGTTCGCACCGGTGTAAATTCGTTCATTAAGCAGCTGCCCGTTTACATCACAAAGTTTTATTATTGCTGCGTTTCCCGGTAGCCTGATTTGAAAATATTCACCCGCCTGAACCGGGTTGGGATATACTTTGAGGCAATTTTGGCTGATATCCTTCACACCGGTCGCCCCTTTCGAATTAATCACTCCCACTGCATCTAAATCAAAGCCGCATGATGGATAAGGAGTCGGCCACGGGTCGTTCACTATTCTTCCGTTATGGTCGCGGGTGGCATATGCACTGTCAAGCGAGCCTACCACATCTATCACCTTCACATAATTAATATTGTTCACATCAATTCCCGGACTGTCAACAAGTTCCTGTAAATCGAATGGCGTTCCGTAGCGCGCTACGTATTTCCCTGCCAGGTTATATAATTGCGAGCAATCTATCGAGCCATCATTGTTCAGTTGCGAGGTATCCTGAACATCAGTGGTAGCAGGAAAGCGGACGTACCGGTTACCATCCGTGCTAACTTCTACAAATCCCAGTTCCAGAAATGCGAGGTTCGAGTCATTGGTCATAAATCCGTTTTCAAAAACAGCAAAGTCAAAACCATCGCCGTTATAAATTGGATGATTGAAAGTAACAATGGCCCATCCGCCATCGCCAAGGCTAACCGTGGCGTCATCGCTGGGGCCCAGTGCATCGGCGCTAACACCGGCGCTTGCAAGGCCCAGCGCTGTGTCTGCTATGTTCACCGGCCCGCGTTGAACGGTGCAACCCGATGCCCAATCGACAAATGCAGATGAACTACCTGATATAGCAGTGGTTCCGGGCAGGTCAGCGGCAGGTGGAAACTGTGCACTGGCGGTGCCATAAAAACTCAGCAGCCCAACAATCTGTAAGAATGTTTTTCGAGCAATGCAGCGCATACAAAAAGTATTACTGCTTAATAATTCTTGTTACCCCAACGGCTTTATCCGAAATTACTTTTACCAGGTAGATACCGGCCTGCAGGTCATCAGCTTTAATACCTGTTATAAGTTCACTGGTGGTGCAGGGTATTTCACGAATCATCCGGCAATCCATGTCAAAAAGGTTAATGCTCTTTACATCTCCGCTGTGATAAACCGAGAATGAATTGCTACAGGGATTAGGATAAACAGATGCCTTTAATTCGTTTATTTCTGTAATGCCGGTAGGGCTTAAAAGATTCAGAATAATTTCCGCAGTGTCGCACTGGTTGGCCGCGTTACAAATTGCATAAACAACTGTGTCGGCTCCAACTACACCCTGTTGTGGAACATAAAATATCAGGTTGTTCGAATCAACGGCTATTGAAGCGCCCGGTATATCGTTGCTGATAATGTGTACCGTATAAGGGCCACCGGGTATTACCGAAGTATCCGACAGAACGTTAATCAGCGTATCGGCCGTGTACTGCATGCTTATATACTGAGTAGCGATATTCGTTGTTTCGAAATTATCCAGGGCGAAATAAGCCGGTGTTTCAAGACCGTATGAATCGTTTCGTGAACCAGTAACCACAAAAGTCAGGCTATCCACATTACCCAGGGGTAGCAGGCTTACCCATTGCCAGTTATGGACAATATAATTGGGTGTTGAATCCAACTGTCGGTAATCTGCCAGGTAGAAATTAACCGGCGTAGTATCCATAACCCCATTATTCCATCCATAAATGCTAAGCAGTAAGTAATCAGCCGAATCTGTGGTAAATAATGTATCAAACTGATCGCCGTTCAACATCGAAAAATAGGTGTAAGTGGTATTCGTAACATAAACGCCGGCTACAGACTTGCCAACCGCTCCGCCCGTCAACCTTACATTAACTCCACCGCCGCCATCATAACCTATGGCGTATTTGGCCGAGCCATGAACGCCCCCGGCGGTTATGGCGCTATACTGATTAGCATAACCAGGTGTGGTAGAATCTGTTTTGTCAGAATAAACAAAGCCGCTCCAGTATGCGTATCCTCCACTGGTGTCGTACTGATTCTCGAAATATGCATTGCCATCCTGGAAACCGCCCGAAAAATCAGAGCCATTCCAAAAGGTGTCAGTTCCTAAAGTAAGGTCTTCGAAAGTAGAAGTGGTTTGGGCAAACGAAACAAGCGTAAAAACTAAGGCAACAAATAACAGGTTGATTTTTTTCATCACTGAAAATTTAAAATTTGAAAAAATCGCCCCGAAAGTTAAAAGAAGGAAAAGAAACAGTCCATAGGTTTCTATTCACGGCTTTTCTTCCCGAAAGCTTTGAAAATATTTTGCTAAGGGCAGGTCTTCTGGCTTGTTCTTTCTGACGCCTTCCCGCTCCTTATAACGAAACAGTGGCAAAGTATTGTCAGAACTTTTTTAGAACTTACAGCAGCGGGTACTGCTCCTGATTTTAACAGGATTCCCTTTTAGTGCAATATCCATTGTTACATGGCTATTACCACCTTTAGCCGCGCAAAGAAAATTATTTTATCTTCACCGCGCAAAAATTAACTGAAATATTTTGTGAACATTGCGTTCTACCTTTAAGTATGAGAAATCGCTTCTTCCTGTTGCTGTTAGTCGTGTTTTTAATTTCAGTATCTTCCTGCAAAAAGGTTTGTTACCAGTGTAATCAGTACTGCGCCTACTGCGCTTTAAAAAGCGATACCTCAGTTATTTACCAGGTTTGTACCAGCAAATTTGGCGACCATAACCGCATTGATTCTATCGAAAGCACTTTCTCTGATACCACCTGGATTTGTAACCTGCAAAGCAACCAAACCAATGTTTGCGATGGAAAAAATAACATCGACCAGGCCGTAACCTACTACGAGCAGGAAAATTACTTCTGCACCCCTCAATAACTTATTCGTCATCGCTTTGCGGGTTAAATAGGGTTACACTTTTTAAACTGTTTTTTTCCAACAACATAGTTGTCAGCTATCTAAAGGTTTACATCTGCCCAAAACCGGCAAAAAGAGTAAACCCCTGTGCTTTGGCTGCTCGCGTGTTCAACTCGAAACTTGAAACCCGGAATTCGAAACTAATCCAATATGTCAAAGAACGTTGCCTAAATGGCCGGCCATGCTAAGCAATGCTAAGCCTTTTCGAAAAACAAAACCTTAACATCCGTACTAACCCTTATGTCCAACAGGGGTTTTCCCGCAATTTGCGTCACCCTCCACGAACCTGGTAAATCGATACCAATTAATACCGATCGATACCAATCGATACTTATAGATACCTGTTTTGAATCCGTCGGGGTATCGATATGTTAAAATTCCCGGATTGCCTGCCGCACGGGAAGGTTTACCTGCCGCACAGGCAGGTCCGTCTGCCTGACCCTCCCCCACTTTTAAATCTATGTCCCCTTTAAAATTCATTTCAACCATTTACAGCGCTAAGTTACTCAAATTAAATGATAATTCAAATATTTGTTTGGTTGTAGGATAAAAATGCGAAAACCTTTCAGTCATCACAGTTCAGGCCGGTAATTATTCAAACCCCGGATTCAACAAAAAAGCCCCCGGATTACTCCGGAGGCTTTATAAAATGCATTGATTTTTTTTACTTGGCTACAACAAACAACTTACTCAGCGTTCTTGTATCAGCGGTAGCAACTACCATATATGTTCCGTTGCTAAGGCCGCTGGCGCTTAAATCAAACAGGTTGCTTCCTGCTGTTGCGTTGTGGTAAGTGTTTTCGCTGTAAAGCTTACCGGTCATGTCGAACACCCTGATGGTTACATCGGCGCTGTTATCCAGCGTTAGTGATATTTTAGCCGTGTTATGAACCGGGTTAGGGAAAATGCTTAAACCGGAAACCGCATTGGGTTTAACATTATTAACTGCCGTGCCCACTGCTGTTTGGCAGCTTACAGGAGTAAGTGTTGTGCTTCTCCACATGCCTCTTCCATGCGAGCCCAGGTATAACACAGGGCAACCATCGGTATACAGGTTTCTTTGTATCAGGCGGTAAACAGGCACGCGCTCAAAATTATTGTCTTCTTCATGCCAGCTGCTTCCGTCCCAGCTCCAAACGCCAAATTCAGTTCCAATAACCATCGAATTGGTGCCCAGTATTACGATTGAATAGCAAGGCATATTTGGCAATCCTGCCGTATCAGCTTTCCAGGTTTGTCCGCCATTTAACGACTCATAAATATGGGGTTGGTTAGGGTTAGACGAAAAACCAGATACCGCAATAGCGATGTGGTTGTTATTATTAGGGTCTACATCAATACCTTCAATAATCCTGTTTACTGCAGGAGCCGAGTAGGTAATGTCAGCCGAACTTGAATTTGGATAAAGCACACCTACCACCGAACCGGCCGGATAAACACAGGTATCGGCATGTGCGTTCATATGCGCAAATTTGTAAACATAGCCCTGGTTGGTAGCCACATAAAGGTTATCACCGTCCGGGGTCGATACAAAGCTTTGTGCCTGGCCATTGATACTGGGCGTAAGTTTATACCATCTTGGTATAATAGCAATGTTTAGCGCGTCTGAGGTAGCATAAACCCCACACGAAGTAGACATAAATACTCTTGAGCGAATAGGGTCATCAACCAAAAGTGTGCTATCCAGGTAAACAGTGTCAGATAAAGTAACGTCAAATTGATACTTTCCGGTTTGGCTGGTTACCTGCACCACTTCGCCCGGGTAATGGGTTCTGTCAAGCGCCTGGTAAGAAGTTTGCTTCATTCCGTTAACCGCATTTAAAGTTTCGCTTAGGTAGTAAGGGGTGCAAAATTGTGCATCACCCGAAACAGCCTGCGCTCCGCATACCGAAGCCCCACCCTGGCCCAACGGGTCAACCTTAACATCAAAATATCCACCCCAAGTTGCTGCATGGTCTGACGAGCGGTATAAGGCAGCATAATAAATGGCGCCAAAATAAAAATCGGGATTAACCTGCGAAACATAATTCAGGAAGCCGTCGCCACCTAAAACCTGCGAACCGGCGCCGAAAGAATTTCCGTAATAATTGATGTAGTTAGTTCCGTTATCCTGCGAACCACCAATAACCGAACCGTCAAGGCCGGCTCCGATGCCGTAATTCTGGGTTACATTATAACCGCGGTTTTGGGCGGTATATGTAGGATTTGGGAAATCGGTTAAAGCATCGGTAGATTTAAATATACCACCATCGCAGCCCACAAACATCAAATCGGGGTTATTATCAGCAATAACAATAGTGTGCTTGTCAGGGTGCATGTAATACGGGTTCGATTCGTTTGAATATCCGTAATCGGCAGGCTGAACACCCGATGATGCTGAACCGGTATAAAAATTCACGCCACCCATATAAAATTTGTCGGGGTCAGATGATGAAACGGCAATGGCCATATCATAGCCTCCCTGGCAACCGGCACCGCCGCCTTCTTCAAATAACTGGAACAAAGGTCCGCCTACGGCAACTGCTGCCCAGGTATGACCCGCATTGGTTGATTTGTAAACACCCTTGGTGCACTCTGATGGATTACTCATTAATGCATAAACAGTATTTGGAGCAGTTGGTGCAATGGCAATATCAATTCTGCCCGGTGAAGTTGGATATCCGGTGTTTGAAGTGTTTTCCATAGCCCAGGTGCTGCCTCCGTTGTTGGAGTAAATCATGTTGCCGGTTCCTGAATAAAACGATACAAACACGTTTTTGCCATCGCTCGACCACTTAACATCACTCACCATTGAGGAGTTTAATGAACCCAGTGTGCCGGTTAATTGTATTTGTGTCCAGGTGCCACCGGCATTAAGCGATTTATACAAACCTGCCGCTGTACCCGCAATAATTTCGCTGGGGTTTGTTGGATTAACAGCTATGCGGTTAACCTCATACCAGGCCGAGCTACCGGGCTGATAAAAACCATTTACTATTACGCTTGGGGTAACCATTACGCCGCTATCGGCAGCATTTAATTTAAAAATACCATTTCCGTAACGGAAAGAACCGAACGAAGTGCCTGCGCTGTACGAGCCATCCAAACCAACACCGGTTCCCACATAAATCGAATAGTCAGGTGCGGGTGCCTGGGCAATACAAGCTATACCTACCCAGTTATCAAAGCTGGGCAAGCGGGTCCAGGTATTAGCACCGTCGGTTGATTTCCACATACCGCCCGATACTCCGCCGGCATAAATGGTATTATTGGTGGTATCGCGTTTGTCAATCAAAATGGCCCTGGTTCTTCCTCCCACATTGTCAGGTCCCAGTTCCTGCCACTGCAGCCCTAACCCGTTTGAGCGGCTAATAGAACGATAGCGATCGGCCTGTGCCAGGGCATTGTAAATATATGAGGGCGATACGTTGCCGTTTTCATCTTTCAACAGGTTAAACCTCCATTTGGCAGCATCGGCATAAGTTTGCGCCTTCGACTTAGGGTTTTCTGCCTGGGCCTTTTTCGACTCAAGGGTGAAACTTCCATAAGTTGCATCACCTTCCCGGCTTAACACCAGGGCCGAAGCACCAACCAGCAAAACCAAAGAAGAAATAAGTAAAAATTGCTTTCTCATTTTATGAATTAGATTATTTAATGCTTAGCAAATATAGGCTTAAAAAACCGCAATTTTAATGGTTGTATGTCACAGTTTTGTCATGATTTAATATTAGTTCCGAAATGTTGATAAATAATGCATACTTCCATGAGTATCAATTCCTGAACGCGGCTAATAGTTTTTGAAATACGATGCCCGGCGTTACAGAGGGATTTTTTAGCGTTCCCCGGTAAGGCTCGCCTCTTTTTAAATAGTATTTATGAAAGGTAGATTGCTTCATCCCCCATTTGTTAAAAAACTGTTTTCTGCCATCGTTTTTAACAACCCGTCCGGTCGATTTGGAGATGAAATGATACACCCGGCTATGGCCAACTCCCTTAAATATCCTGCATCCGGCGGCCCACATTTTCATGGCAAAATCATCGTCGCTGCTCATACCCGGCGAAAACTCTTCGCTGTATCCACCCACTTCGTGCCACCATTTTTTATGAACAACCGATGGTGGCCAGGTAGAGCCGCTCCAGTCATTTTTTGCGAATGAGCCAAAATCGTTTAGCAGCCCGGTTTTATTAAAATCGCCGGCGCTTCTTCCGTAATCGGCCACAATTACACACTTGTTTTTGGTATTCACCGGTTCAATCATAGTGGCCGATAGCATAAAGCAGTCGGTATGCAGCGCTTTTATTTCGTTGGCTAAAGCGGTGTCCCAACCCGGTAACACATACATGTCGTCATTCATAAAAATGATGTAGTCGTACCGGGCTTTTTGGGCGGCCATATTTACGGCGGTGCAAACGCCCGCGTTTTCAGGTGTGTGTGTGTAATCAAGCCCCTGTTGTTTTACCCAGGCCAGGGTGCCGTCGCTGCCGTCGTTTACATGTACAATTACCTGGGTTTCGACCTGGCCGTACATTTTTATGCTTTCAATGCACAATTGCAGAAAAGCAATGTTGTTCCATGATGGAATAATGATTGAAAACATTTGGAATTAAATTATGATCTTATTCAAACGCAAAGGCG
>Ga0316217_10002873_pt1 | contig 20325 bp, 17 predicted proteins | sample 1anoAmetaG_FD_203633 | JGI IMG/M metagenome (GOLD analysis project Ga0316217, IMG submission 203633) | Freshwater microbial communities from Trout Bog Lake, Wisconsin, USA - 1anoA | ecosystem: Environmental > Aquatic > Freshwater > Lake > Hypolimnion/Profundal zone | place: USA: Wisconsin...
ACGGTGGTGATTGAGCGCTGCCGCGATGAACTGGGCGATTGGCGCGTGTGCGTGCTGACGCCGTTTGGCAGCCGCATCCATATTCCCTGGGCGATGGCAGTGAGCGCGCGCATCCGCGCGGCAGGCGGACCGGAGGTGGAGACGCTTTGGGGCGATGACGGTTTTGTCCTACGTTTTCCTGACACCGATGAGCCGCCCGATCCAGATTGGTTTCTGGTGGAGTCTTCCGAGGCAATGCAACTGGTGCTGCGCCAACTGGGATCTACAGCGCTGTTTGCCGGGCGCTTTCGAGAAGCCGCAGGCAGGGCGCTGCTGTTGCCACGCCGACGCGCCGATGCGCGCTCGCCGTTGTGGCAGTTGCGCAAGCGATCTTATGACCTGCTGAGCGTAGCCTCGCGCTATCCCAGGTTTCCTTTGCTGCTGGAGGCTTATCGCGAGTGCTTGCGGGATGTATTTGACATGCCGGCACTGTTTGAGACGCTGCGCGCGGTGGAGCAGCGGCAGTTGCGCGTGCACGTGGTGGATACGCGCAAGCCTTCGCCGTTTGCGGCGTCGCTGCTATTCAGCTACGTGGCAAATTTTTTGTATGACGGCGATGCCCCGCTGGCCGAGCGCAGGGCGCAGGCACTGACGATCGACCAGGACCAGCTGCGCGAGTTGCTGGGCGAGGCGGACCTGCGCGAACTGCTGGATGCCAATGCGATTGCGGAAGTGGAAGAAGCCGCTCAGTGCCTGCCGGAGACGCATCGTGCGCGGTCGGCCGACGGGATTCACGACCTGTGCTTGCGGTTGGGCGATCTTTCCCGCGAAGAAATAGCGCGGCGCGTGGTTTCGCCGGATCTGCTAACGCATGTGGACCGGCTGGTGCGCTCGCGGAGGCTACTGGAGTTGCGGATAGCAGGCGAGCGGCGGCTGGTTGCGGCTGAAGATGCAGCGCGCTATCGGGACGGGTTGGGGATTCCGCTGCCGCCGGGACTGGCTGTTGCGTTATTGGAACCGGTGGCTCATCCGGAGCTTGAACTGGTTCGCCGTTATGCGCGCACGCATGGGCCATTTACGCTGCGGGAACCCGCCGAACGCTTTGCACTGGACGCAGTGGCAGTGGAGAATGCGCTGCGACTGCTTGCCGCCGAGGGGCGCGTGCTGGAAGGCGGCTTCCGTCCCGGCGGGCTGCATCGCGAGTGGTGCGACGCGGAGATCCTGCGCCAAATCCGGCGCAAGTCACTGGCAAAACTGCGCAAGGAAGTGGAGCCCGTGGAGCAGCACACGCTGGCCCGCTTCCAGACGCATTGGCAGGGGCTGTTGACGCCGCGCCGCGCGGGCCAGGCAAATCTTGACGGCTTGCTGGATGCGATTGAGAATCTGCAGGGCGCACCACTGCCGGCGTCATTGCTGGAGACATCGATTTTGCCGGCACGCCTTGCAGACTACGCGCCTGGCGGGCTGGATACATTGATTGCCGCAGGTGAAGTAGCCTGGGCCGGAGTAGAGCCGATTGGCGAACGCGACGGGCGCATTGCACTTTTCATCGCCGACAAACTGCCCCTGATTGCACAACAGCGGCCGCAGATTGAGCCATTGACGGAGCGCGAGGGAAAGCTGATCGCCGTGCTTGAATCTGCCGGCGCGAGCTTCTTTGACGCGCTGCACGAGGCTGTGGGTGGCGGGTATCCGGGCGAGACCATTGATGCGCTGTGGAGCCTGGTGTGGCGCGGGCTCATCACAAATGACTCGCTTCATGCGCTGCGCGTTTACGTCGCCAAACCGGAGACCGCGCGCACTCCACGGCGGCTGCAGACGGGCGCAGTGTTTCGTTCGCGCAGAACAACGCCGCCGACGGCGCAAGGGCGCTGGTCGCTACTCCCCTTGAGGTTGCCGCTGCGTGCACAGAAGAGCCCGGAAGGCGCGCCGACAGCAACCGAATCGAGCCACGCATTAGCGCTGCAACTGCTGAATCGCTACGGCGTGCTGCTGCGCGAACACGTTGCCGCGGAGAATGTTCCGGGCGGCTTTAGCACGGTGTACGACGTGCTGAAGGCCCTGGAAGAGAGCGGGCGGATTCGGCGTGGATATTTTGTAGCGGGGCTGGGAGCGACACAATTTGCACTACCCGCGGCTGTGGACCTGCTGCGGCAGTTGCGCACAGCGCCGCCGGAAGAGAAGCCGGAGTTTGTGCAGTTGGCGGCTACGGACCCGGCCAATCCATACGGTTCAGTGTTGCGCTGGCCAGACCTTCCCGTGGCAGATGAGGACGCGGAGACTGCGCCTCGCATCCTAACTCGCGCGGCTTATGCTGAGGTGATTTTGCGCAATGGGCAAGTAGTTGCATGGCTCAGGCGCGGCAATCCTAGCGTTCTTGTTTTTCTGCCCGCAGAGGAGCCGGAGCGGTCGCAGGTGGCGGCGGGGCTGGCGCATTTTCTGTGCTCGCGCGGACAGGAGACGATGCGCCTCAGCAGTCATCTGGGCGTGCTGATTACGACGATCAACGGGCAACCAGTAGCGGCGCATCCCATGGCGCGCTTCCTGATGGATGCTGGATTTCATCCTGGGCCGTTAGGCATGCATTTGCGGAGGATTCCTCAGATGGTTGGGCAGCATGGGACTCATGCGGGCGAGGTGCATTAGCCGTGCCTGAAGGCGACACCATCTTTCGAACCGCGCGCGCATTGGGGCGTGCGCTCGTCAGCAAGCCGGTCACGGTGTTCCGTTCCACCTATCCGCTGCTTACGCGCTTTAACGACGACACTCCGATTGCCGGTCAGCTCGTAGATCGCGTGGAAGCGCGTGGCAAGTGGCTGCTGATTCACTTCTCCGGCGGCGGGACGCTGGCTACGCACATGCTGATGAGCGGGAGTTGGCACATCTACCGGCATGGCGAGCGGTGGCAGCAGCCGCGCGCCAATATGCGCATTGTGTTAGAGAACAGCGACTTTATCGCGGTGGGTTTTCGCGTGCCGGTGGCGGAGATGCACACGGCGCAGTCGCTGGCTCGCGACCGGAGGATTCCTTGCTTGGAGATTGATGTGCTCCGGCCCGAATTTGACGCGGCAGAGGTTGCGCGCCGCGTGGCAGCGCATGGCGACGAGGAGATTGCCGATGTGCTGCTGCACCAGGAGGTGCTGGCGGGGGTGGGCAACGTGTTCAAGTCGGAGGTCTGCTTTGTGACTGCGGTGAATCCATTTTGCAGGGTTGCCGCGCTGGATGATGGGAGGGTTGCGGATGTGATTGCAGCAGCGCGCAGGCTGGTAAAGGCCAATGTGCTTGAGGACTCCGGCGACTCGATTGTGACTTACGGCGGCAGGAAGCGGCGCACTACGCATGAGGCGGATCCGACAGCTAGCTTGTGGGTCTATGGGCGCGGAGGCGAACCTTGCAGGCGTTGCGGAGAAGCGATTCGCAGGCGGCTTCAAGGGCCCGATGCGCGGGTTACGTTCTGGTGCGAGAACTGCCAGCCGATGCTGGATGGCACGGATGTGGATGGCTAAGGCGATGCGCCTGACACAGCGCAGGCAAACGCCCCTTTACTACCCGTGAATGTAAAATTGCACTGCCCTGCTATGAAGCCCCTGATTCTTTGCGCAGGATAGAGCTTTCTTGCTGCGCCCAGTCTGTTTGTGCGGGTAGTTCCGCGTGGACTCACCGCCTTTGCTAAGAGCGCTCACATGATTTCAGTTCTTGCCTAAGCCAAATATCTTCTGGAGGAGGTTTCGCCTTTCGGCGGGGTGGTCACATGTCGCCACGGGCGCAGTTCCAGCGAGGAAGGCTGCGTCGTAGCTGTCCGGGCAGGTTTCGTCGCTGAGCATATTGCTCGCTTTATCTATCTTCATGATCTCAATGCCTTCGGGTGCGCTGAATTCATTGGTGTCTGAGTACTGCGGGAGCAGTATTGCCTTCTTCATGAACTCGGCCCAGATGGGCAGGGCGGCGTCTGCGCCGTGGATCTTGACGTCCGTGTAGTCGTCATTTCCTACCCACACGATACAGAGCAGGTTGGATGTATAACCAGCGAACCATGCGTCGTGGCTGGTTCCGGTTTTGCCGGCGGCGGGTGCGGTGAAGCCGAGGACGCGCGTACCCGCTCCGGTGCCATGGTTAATGACGTTCTCCAGCATATTCGTGGTGAGAAAGGCGACGCGCTGGTCCAGAATCTGTTTGGAGGCGGGCGAGTAATCGGTGATGACGTCGCCGGTGGGGGTGCGCACGCTGGCTAGCATCCAGGGGTCGATGTGAAGGCCATTGTTGGCGAATATAGTGTAGGCTCCGGCCATATCGAGTGGCGTTGCGTCGTAGGAGCCAATGGCCATCGATGGCGTTCCGCGCGCGCTTTTAACGCCTGCGTCGCGGGCCAGCGCGGCCACACGATCGAAGCCCACCATCGAGGCCAGGCTGATCGTAGCGTTGTTCAGTGATTTCTGCAATGCGAACCGCGCCGTGACCTGGCCAAAGTACTTGTCTTCGTCGTTGCGCGGCGTGTATTCGTAGGGCGTCCCTTCCCCATAGGTGGCCTGCTCGTCGGTGAGCATCGTGAGTTCCGAGAAAGGCTTGTTCTGGCCGGTGAGGATTGTGCCCTCGACTGCCGTGGCGAAGGCGCTGGCGTAGACAAACGGTTTGAAGATGGAGCCGGTTGGACGATGTGCCACGGCATGGTTCAGTTGCGAGTTGCCGTAGCTGCGCCCGCCCACCAGGGCCAGCACCTGGCCGGTATGGGGATTGAGCGCGACCAGTGCGACCTGGGGATAAATGTAGGGTTGGCCGAGCTTTTTCTGCTTGGCGTGGAGCTTGTCAACCCTCTCGTCGACAACGTGAATAGTGGATTCGACCGCCACGGTAGCTACACGTTGCAGATCAGGATCGAGCGATGTGTAGATGCGTAACCCTTCGTGGTTGAAGTCGCGCTCGCCTAGTTTTTGCGTCAACTGCTCATGGACGAGGTCTACGAAGTAGGGAGCCTCACTGGCATCAACGTTTCCGGGAGCCAAGTGCAGCGGCTGGGCTTTAGCGGACTCAGCTTGGGACTTGGTGATGGCCCCGGTCTCGACCATCGAATCAAGCACCAGATTGCGGCGCTCGATAACGCGTTCGGGGTGGCGGTAGGGATTGAAGTAGTTGGGGCGCTGAATGATGCCTGCCAGCATGGCACACTCGACCAGATCAAGCTGGTGCATATCCTTGCCGAAGTACACCTGCGCGGCCTCGCCAAAGCCATCTATGGAGAAGCTGCCGCGCTGGCCCATGGGGACTTGGTTGGCATACATCTCAAAGATCTGCTTTTTGCTGAAGCGATGTTCCAGTTGAAAGGTGATGAGAATCTCAATCATCTTGCGCTTGATGCGCTTTTCCGGTGAAAGGAAGAAGCCGCGCGCCAACTGCATGGTGAGTGTGGAGCCGCCCTGCTGTTTTTGGCCGGAGGTCACATCGTGCAGAATGGCATCGATGAGCCGCCAGTAGTTGACGCCGTTGTGCTCAAAAAAGCGGCGGTCTTCAATAGCGAGGACGGATTGGACCAGGCTCTGGGGAACCTCGTCGTATGTGATAAGTCTGCGCTTGGTGCGGTTTGCGTCTTCGCTGAGTCCGGTGATGAGCAGAGGTTCAAGTTCGTAGCTGGAGAGCGCCTGGCCACGCTCGTCGGTAATGGAAGAGACCACGCCCCCGCTCACGCGGATAGTTGCGCTGTCCTGAGAGTGGAAAGACTGTGGCCCTGGGCGCACGGCGATGGAGAGTACGCCTTCACTGAATGTACCCAATTGCGATAGCTGTGAAGCGCCGTCGGCGGTGTAGCCGGCCTCGCTCAGTTCATTGGCGATGAGGTGGATGCTGAGCTTTTGCCCTGGGCGCACCTCGCGGGGCGCAGCAAAGATCTTGGCGGTGTTGGCGAAGATGGGCTGCTTGAGCCGCTCGTCCACGATACCCTGGTATTTGAAGTAGTAGAAGCCGACGACGGCAAAGAGCACCAGCGCGACAGCCGCAAATGCTATCAAGGTGATTCGCAGCACCAGCAATTGCATGGGGTGCTTTCCCATGGGCATTGCGAACCTGATTTTCAACGCCATTGCTGCTCCTTTTGATGCCGTTTCCAGCTGCGGGCTTCCAGCGTCCTATTCTCTTCGTGAAGTGCAAAATCAAAGCTGAACTGAAATGCAGGAAGAGCTAGAGACCGTTTGCCGCTCCAAGCAGCGCGTCTTCCTGCACGCGTTCTTTTACCAGCGCCAAAACATCGCCCAACGCAACATCCACGCTGTTTGCCGTTGCGCGCGTCACCAGTTCCACCATGCCCTCGGCGGCCTTCTTGCCGACGTTGATGCGGTAGGGGATACCAATCAGGTCCGCATCCTTGAACTTGACGCCGGCGCGTTCCTTGCGGTCATCCAAAAGCACATCAATGCCAGCCGATTCGAGCTCTGTCGCCAGCTTTTCGCCTGTCTCCACGAGCAATTCGTCGCGCATGTCGGTTATCGCCACCACCACCGTGAAAGGTGCGATGGAGGCAGGGAGCCAGAAGCCATTCTGGTCATTGGACTGCTCGACAGCCGCGGTGAGAATGCGTTCGATGCCGATGCCGTAACTGCCCATGATCGGCGTGACCTCTTTGCCATTCACATCCAATACCTTAGCGCCCATGGCCTCGGTATACTTGTAGCCCAGCTTGAAGATGTGGCCAATTTCAACGGCCTTGCCGACGACCAACTTGCCATCGCAGCCATCTTTTGGGCATCTCTCGCCCTCGTTTACGCTGCGAATGTCAGCTGCGAGGGTCCACTGGAAATCTCGGCCAGGGACAACGTTGCGCAGGTGGTAGTCCAGCTTGTTGGCTCCGGCAACGAGATTCTTGCGGCCTTCGAGAGACTTGTCGACAACCACGGTCAAGCCATCTTCCAGAGGCTTGGCGTCCGGCTTCAGGCCAACCGGTCCCAGAAAGCCGGCTGGCCCGTTGAAGTACTTCTCAAGCTCCTCGGCCTGCATGGTGCGCAACTCGCCCGCGCCCACCGCTCCCTGCAGCTTGGTTTCGTTTACCTGATGGTCGCCGCGCAGGAAAGCTGCCACGCCGTGCCATGTGTCGGGCTTTCCAGCCTCACCGCGCATTAACGCCATGTAGGCGACACATTTGATGTCGGAGGCCGGCGATATCTTGAAGAACTCCGCTACATCCGCAATCGCCCCGCAACCCGGCGTCGAAACCAACTCTGGCATTCCATCGCCGGTGGGCTCCATCTCTGCAACAGCGTCGAGGCGGGAGGTGCCCTTTTCCAGATTGGCCGCATAGCTGCACACCGGGCAGCTTGCGATCAAGTCTTCGCCGGCATCGGTGTAGACCATGAACTCCTGCGACTGCGAGCCGCCCATGGAGCCTGAATCTGCCTCGACGGCGACGAATTTGAGTCCGCAGCGCGTAAAGATCTTGCGATAGACGGAGTCGTGCAGCTCGAAGCTCTTGTCGAGGCCAGCCTTGTCGATGTCGAACGAATAGGCGTCCTTCATGGTGAATTGGCGAACGCGCAGCAGGCCCGACTTGGGGCGCGGCTCGTCGCGGAACTTGGTCTGAATCTGGTACCAGATCTGCGGCAACTGCTTGTAGCTGCGCAACTCGCTGCGCGCGATCGTGGTCATGATCTCTTCATGGGTCATGCCCAGGCACATTTCCGCGCCCTTGCGGTCCTTGAGACGGAACATGTTGTCACCCATGCCCGTCCAGCGGCCGCTCTGCTCCCACGGTTCTTTGGGCAACAGGGCAGGCAGGAAGAACTCCTGGCCGATCTGGTCCATCTCCTCGCGCACAATGCCGATGATCTTATTCAGCGTGCGCTGCCCGAGGAACAGGTAGTTATAGATGCCTGCGCCCAGTTGCCGGATGTAGCCGGAGCGGACGAGAAACCTGTGGCTGGCCACTTCGGCGTCTGCCGGGGCCTCGCGAAGAGTGGGAATGAAGAATTTTGACCAGCGTTGCATAACGATGAGGTTTCGTGCTTTCTCGCCGGTCAGCCGGCGCAAGGCAATTTTTCGACAGTAACCATTCTAAATGTTCGGGGGAGTTGGGCTGCCCGCAGAGCTTGCTTCGGAATGGTATCGGGCAGGTCTTCAGAGAGACTCGGGCCAATTCTGATTGCCATGCAGCAACGCGGCAACTAGTATTTCGTCGCCGTCAACTGTGTAGGCCGCAATGTACGGGGTTCCAGGAAGGACCAATTCGCGTGTCTGCGGGATGCGGCCCACCCTGCCGGATAGAGGGAAGTCTCTCAGGTGGCTAATGCCTTCTTTGATCTTCATGGCCACTTTTCGCGCGGCTGTGGGGTTGTCCTGGGCGATGTAGGTGCGGATCGATTTCAAATCGGAGATCGCTGTGGCAGACCACTGGATTCTCATTCTGGCGCTGGCAACTCGTTCTCCGTGCCCCAGCTCTCTAGCCATTCAACGACTCGGTCGCTTGAGACTTTCTTCCCTGCTTCCAGATCGGCCAGACCGGCGCGAATCTGCCTGTGTTCCCGGCTGTCCGGTGAAACCAGCCCTATACTGCCGTCCCCGTTCGTAACCCACTCGACTGGCTCACCGACAGGCAGCGCAGCCTGAGTGACCAACGCCTCGGGAATTTCGACGGTGAGAGTGTTCCCCACACGGACAATTCGAATTGTCATATGGCCAACTCCTATTGAAATCATAGCGCGAATCGGAATTTCCGGCAGTATATTGCCGTGAAGATCACACACGAAGGGAGAATGCCTACTCCGGAATGAGATATGGCTCCAGCAGTGTCTTCATGTCTTCTGAAAGAACTGGATAGTGGTATGGCTTGCCGTCAAGCCATGTCTTTGTTCCCTCTATCTTGAGGAGGAATTTTTTTAACAATTCTGCGTGGTTATACATGTACCAAGGGCCGTGCTCGCCATCTCGGAAGCAGATGTACAGGTCGCTATCTTGGTATTTTTTGTCGAAGGTCAACCGACCTTTGAGCTGTACCTTGTGGAAGGTTTTGCCGTCTGGGGCTTGCAGGATGAAATCGGCACCGTTCCAATCGTTGCTCAGACGGATGGTTACAAAACCGAAACCGGCCAACACCGCGGAAACCTTCTGAAAGTTGTAGGCCTCTTGTTGGCGGCTGTTGAGATCCTTGTATTCGATTTTCTTTTTGAATTCGATGGGCATTCATCCTCCTCGAACCGCGCTGTTCCCTAATCCCTAACCCGTGTTCAGATCAGCTCCACGCCCCAGAGATCGTGCAGATGCAGCACGCCTTCGACGTTTCCCTCGCCATCCACCACCACCAGCGAAGTAATCTTGCGCTCCTCCAGAATGGCCAGAGCTTTTGGCGCCAATTCGTCAGCATGGATCGTGCGCGGCAGCGGGTTCATCGCCTCGCCCGCCGTGCGGCTCAGCGCTGCGCCACCTTCGCGCTCCAAAAGCCTCCTAAGATCGCCGTCGCTGATCACGCCGCACAACTTGCCGTCTTCCTGCACGGTCGTCATGCCCAGTTTCTTCGACGACATCTCGTAGATCACGTCCGTCATTGCTGTCGCTGGCGTTACCACCGGCACGTCGTAGCCCCCATGCATCAGGTCGCGGACCTTGGCCAGGCGCTTGCCCAGCTTGCCACCGGGGTGCAGTTCGGCGAAATCCTCCGCTTTGAATCCCTTGCGCAGGCTTACGGCGATGGCCAGCGCGTCGCCGAGGGCCAGCATGGTGGTGGTGGAGGCGGTGGGTGCCAGGTTCAGTCCGCAGGCCTCACGTTCCACGCCGCAATCCAGAGCCACATCGCTGGCCTGTGCCAGGGTCGAGGTCAGATTGCAGCAGAAACTGACCAGCGCGTCGCCTTTGCGCTTGAGCGTGGCCAGCAGGCGCAGGATCTCTTCCGTCTCGCCGCTGGCCGAGAGCGCAATGACTACGTCCCCCGCCATGAGCACACCCAGGTCGCCGTGGACGGCCTCGGCCGGATGCAGGAACAGGGCCGGGGAGCCGGTGGAGCTGAGTGTGGCCGCAATCTTTTGCGCGATAATACCGCTTTTGCCCATGCCGGTGACCACCACGCGGCCATTGGCTTCTCCGCAGTGCAGGATCAGTTCGACGGCGCGGGCAAAGGGTTCAGCCATCGGCCCGTCGAGGCGCGTGGCCAGGGCTTCAAGCGCCGCGGCTTCCGTGCGAACGAGGTCGGACGGAAGGCAGGGAACTGCTCGGCGATTTTCCTGAGTTGACTCGTTCATCGGTTTTTGATGGTATCAGTTTTGAGGCAATTCTTCAGTTCAGGCCTCGTACAATGAAGTGGCAGAGGTCAATCCCCTTGAAACGCAACACATTGGTTCTTACCGCAGTTCTGTTCATCCTGGCCGTCTTTGCGTGGGCGGGTTGGGCCAACTGGGAGTACCGTCAACAGGCCGCCGAGCGGCTGCTGGCTTCAGCCGCGAAGGGCGAACTGGTGGCTGACCCGGCTGGCGGCATGGCGCAATATGCATCGCCGCTGAAGGGCAAGCCAGCGCCCGCCTTTGCCCTGGAAGACCTGAGCGGCAAAAAAGTTACGCTGGCCAGTTACAAGGGCAAGGCCGTGCTGATCAACTTCTGGGCCACCTGGTGCGGGCCGTGCAAGCTTGAGACGCCGTGGCTGGTGGAACTGCGCAACAAGTACGCGGGACAGGGCTTTGAGATCCTCGGTGTTTCCACCGAGGGCGAGGATCTGAAGAAGGACGACAAGGCGGGAAGAGACAAGGACAGGGCCGCGATTGGCAAGTTTGTGGAACAGATGAAGGTTCCTTACCCGATGCTGCTGGATGGCGACAGCATCAGCCAGGCATACGGCGGACTGGATGCCATGCCGACATCGTTTTTTGTGGACCGCAAAGGCACAGTTGTTGCAGCGCAGATGGGCCTAACTTCAGAGAGCGATATCGAGTCCAATATCAAGAAGGCGCTGGGCGAGTAAGCCGGACAGCGGACAGGTAATTTGGACTTGAGGCTATAAGCCCGATAGGTTGAGGGACCGGAAGCAATGACGATTGCGCGTTCGAAGATCGGACTTATGGCAACACTGGCGTTCGGGCTGGCTTGCCTGCTGGCGCATGGGCAGAACTACGGCGGCGAGCGCAGGGTTTTGAAGAGCGATGCCGTGCAGTTCATGTTTCCTGAACAGGTGACCGTGGTTGCGGGAAAGGCAAGCGTGGTTGCGCTGCACTTCCGCATTGCGCAAGGGCTGCACATCAATTCCCACACTCCGAAAGACGAGTTTCTCATTCCGACAACCTTCTCGATACCTGAAGGCGCAGGCGTGCGGATAGAGAGCGCGACCTATCCTGCTGGAACGGAACTGGTTTTGCCGATGGACCCCAAGAACAAGATCAGCGTTTATACAGGCGAGTTCACCATACTGGCGCGGATTGTGGCCAGCAAGGGAAACAACCTGGTGGAAGCGAAGCTTCGCTATCAAGCCTGCGATAACAGCGCCTGCATGCCGCCCAAGACGATCGCGGTGGCGATTGATGTGATTGGGCAGTGAAGGTCAGGGATCAACAGGGTTCTGGACTACTGCGCGCTGCGGTATTGTGCTAGCGTCTGGCGCATGAAAACAGCCATTTTTGGCCCGAAAACAGGCCGAAAATGGTCTTTTTTGTGCGTTTTTGTACTGTGAGGTGTTACTTATTGATTAATAGGCGCATCTTGCAAGTCTATTAAAAATATGGACTTGACGATTTCTCAATCGCGCAAAAAGCATCTTTCTGGCCCCAGGGGAGGGGGGTGCGTTTTTGTGGCTGTTCCAGCAAGAGGCGCTCCTGTGACTATTATGCTGGATTTCAAGTTAATCATCTGCAAGGGTATTGGGGCGAAGTTGGTGAGATGGGCTCTATGGAGGTCTGCGATTTGGATGGGCTGGTTCAATCCCAGGTCTGAGAAACCAGGGACTGAGGGGCTGAGGGACTCGAAGAACTGCCTGGATGATCCTCTTGCTATCCCACTAGCCGCAAGAACAAAGACGTGGCGAGGATGGCACCCCATCATTATCGGAGGGTCAGAAGTGGGCCACCTGCCTGCCCAGGCCGTCATGCAAGAGGTTCCCTGCCGCGTCGAAGGTCTCGCCGTTGGGCCGATTGGCGTGTAAGCGAGCTAGCCAATCTCCAGGCGACTGTTGTATCCCGCCGCGGCTAAAGCCGCCTCTATTTCAAGTCTGCGTTCAATGGCCTGAAGGCCCCTGCTCCCTCCGTTGAAGACCAGTGGATATCTATGGTCGGGAAGAACAACTGCGGATCCTTCGCATGCGGTTCAGGATGACAGCTTATTTTGGGTGCGGACTTTTGATGGGGACGATGGCAGGGGCTGGGGAGGCTGCATGATCTTAAGCGAGAAGAGCGAAAGGCGAGCCTCAGGGGCTAAAGCCCGCGCAGATTTTGCCTGCCTTATACGGGGGTTAAAACCCCCGCCTCCCTCCGGCAAGTTAATACCGTGGACAAAATCCCCGGCCTACCGCACGGAGGGGTTTTTGCGCAGTCTGTGAAGTCGTGGATTTTAAAAGTAGCGGCGTAACAAAAGCTTTTCTGGCGTTTGCCCGCCGCAGGTTGTCAGGCACCCGTCTTTTTTTCGATTCTGGCCCAAGTGTCTTTGAGGGGGAGGGTGCGGTTGAAGACCAGGTTTGCGGGTGTGGTGTCTGGGTCGAGGCAGAAGTAGCCTACGCGCTCGAACTGGAAGCGTCCCTGGAGGGTTGCGTTGGCGAGGGAGGGCTCAAGTTTGGCGCTGGTGAGTATCTCAAGGGAGTTGGGGTTGAGGTTGCTGATGACGTCCTGGCCGTCTTCGACGTCAGTGGGGTCCGCCTTGCTGAAGAGCTTGTCGTAGAGGCGAATTTCAGCAGAGATGGCGTGCGCGGCCGAGACCCAGTGCATGGTGGACTTGACCTTGCGGCCGTCTGGGGAGTTGCCGCCGCGGCTGGCGGGGTCGTAGGTGCAATGGACCTCAACGATGCCTCCGGCAGCGTCTTTGACGACGCTGTGCGCGGTGACGAAGTAGGCGTTGCGGAGGCGCACCTCCTTGCCGGGGGAGAGGCGGTAGTACTTGGGCGGGGGAATCTCGCGGAAGTCGTCCTGCTCGATGAAGATTTCTCCGGAGAAGGGCACCTGTCGGGTTCCGGCGGAGGGGTCTTCAGGGTTGTTTGCGACCTCGACAAACTCGACCTGGCCGGCTGGGTAGTTGTCAATGACCAGCTTGAGGGGGTGGAGGACGGCCATGGCGCGGGAGGCGCGGCGGTTGAGGTCGTCGCGCTGGAAGTGCTCGAGCATCTCAATGTCTGTGGTGCCATTGGTGCGGGAGGTGCCGATGGCCGCGCAGAAGGCGCGGAGGCCTTCAGGGGTGAAGCCGCGGCGGCGGATTCCGGCGAGGGTGGGCATGCGGGGATCGTCCCAGCCACGGACACGGTTCTCTTGCACGAACTGGAGTAGTTTGCGCTTGCTGAGCAGGGTGTAAGTGATGTTGAGGCGGTCAAACTCAAACTGCTGTGAGGGGAAGATGCCGAGGTGCTCGATGTACCAGCGGTAGAGGGGCTGGTGGTCAGCGAACTCGAGTGTACACATGGAGTGTGTGACGCACTCGATGGAGTCTGACTGGCCGTGTGCGTAGTCGTACATGGGGTAGATGCACCACTCGCTGCCGGTGCGCTGGTGATGGGCATGGAGGATGCGGTACATGACGGGGTCGCGCATGTTGATGTTGGGCGAGGCCATGTCAATTTTGGCGCGGAGGACGCGGCTTCCGTTGGGGAATTCGCCAGCCTTCATGCGGGTGAAGAGGTCAAGATTTTCATCGATGGTGCGGTTGCGATAGGGGCTGTCTTTGCCGGGCTCGGTGAGGGTGCCGCGGTGCTCACGAATCTGGTCGGCGGAGAGGTCGTCGACGTAGGCCTTGCCGGCCTTGATGAGCTGCAAGGCCCACTCATAGAGCTGGCCGAAGTAGTCGGATGCGTAGCATAGGCGGTCCCACTCGAAGCCGAGCCAGCGGACGTCAGCCATGATGGAATCGACATACTCCTGCTCTTCTTTTTCAGGATTGGTGTCGTCGAAGCGGAGGTTGGTTTTGCCGCCGACCTCGTCAGCGAGGCCGAAGTCAATGCAGATGGCCTTGGCGTGGCCGATGTGGAGATAGCCGTTGGGCTCGGGAGGAAAGCGGGTCTGGATGACGGCGTCGCCGTACTTTTTAGTGCGCACATCTTCTGCGATGAGGTCGCGGAGGAAGTTGGGCGTGAGAGCTTCTTGAACTGGAGTGACTGGGCTTTCCGGATTCGAGTTGGTCATGGCTTTATTTCATTATTCCATGGGAGGCCTTGATCAATGAGAGCGGCGGGGGAGACGACCAAATTCGCAGATGGGGGAGTACTGGGGTCTCAAAAGCGAGAGCGGGGGGTACGCGGCACTTTTGCCTATCGCACTTGGAGGTTGCGGCATTTGAGGGTGAGGAGCGTGGGTCTGGAGACCCACGCTACAGCCGATGTGGAGATCGGCGTTCCAGCTATTCGCTGCATTTATTTGCAGCGGGGGTTTTTACGTCAGCTGACGGCTTTCAAGCGGCTGCTTTGCCGGCGGCGATGGGCTGAGCCACTAAACGTACGCCGAGAGCAGCACAGACACGGCTGATGGTGTCAAAGCGCGGTGAACTGTTGGGGCGAAGGGCTTTGTAGAGAGCTTCGCGGGTAATTCCGGCGGCCTTGGCGATCTCCGTCATGCCGCGCGCGCGGGCAATGTCCCCCAGTGCAGAGGCCAACAGGGCCGCGTCATTCGCTTCCAGAATTCCGGTCAGATAGACGGCGATGCTCTCTTCGTTGTCAAGGTACTGCGCGGGGTCGAATTCAGGCAGGTCGTCCACGTTAATGGTCTTGCGCATTTTTGCCCCTTTCGCTTTTCAGCAATGCGGCCAAAGCCTTGGCCCGTTGAATATCTTTCTTCTGCGTGCGTTTGGAACCGCCCACGAGCAACAAGATGATCTGCGCACCGTGCTGCGTGTAATAGAGACGCCAGCCAGCGCCGAAGTCTATGCGCAGTTCGATTACGCCATCGCCAATCGCCTTGAAGTCGCCCAGCAAGCCGAAGGTGAGGCGCTTGATTCGTTCCGCCACCGCGCCGCGTACGCGGTTGTCTTTCACTCCATCAAGCCATGTGGTGAACTCGGGGAGCGGTCTGACGGAGAACATGGCTGAAGTGTAATTGAACGATTACAAGGTGTCAATCAAGAATCAGGTGGTTGTAACGAACAGGCTGGGAGCTGGGCTCGAAGAGAGCGTGGGTCTGGAGACCCACGCTACAGCCGATGTGGAGATCGGCGTTCCAGCTATTCGTTCCATTTATTCGCTATGCCTATTCGCTGCATTTATTTGCAGCGGGGGTTTCTGCGGGTGGGGTTAGGCGAGCGATTGCAGGTTGGCCTCGGCTTGCTTGATGCGAGCGAGGCAGACATCGCGGCCGAGGACGACCATGGTTTCAAAGAGCGGGGGCGCGTTTTTGCGTCCGCAGACGGCGACACGGAGGGGCTGGAACATGGGTCCGGCCTTGAGGCCAAGCGCAGCGGCGGCGGCTCGGAGGGCCTGGTCGAGCGAGTCGTGATCAAAAGCGGTTACGGCGAGGACCTGCTGGGCGTGCTGGAGGACGCGGAGGGCCATGGCGACATCGCCACCTTTCGGCGGGATAAGTTCTGCGGGGTCGTAGGGAGCAAGTTCCTTGAGGAAGAAAAAGTCGGCGGCCGCGGGGGCTTCGCCGAGGAGCTTGATGCGCTCGCGGATGAGCGGGGTGACGGCGAGAAGCTGCTGCGGCGAGGCGGCAAGGCCGGCCTGCTGGAAGAAGGGCAGGAGGCGGGCGCTGAGCTCTTCGACGGCGAGAGAACGGATGTGCTCGGCGTTGAGCCAGAGGGCCTTGGGGTCGAAGGGGTCGTCGTCCGTGAAGTTGATTACGGCGTTGGAGCGGTTGACGGCCTGGAATGTGAAGGCCTCGACGAGTTCGTTGAGGGAGAGGAACTCGCGGTCATTTTTGGGGGACCAGCCGAGGAGGCAGAGGAAGTTGACGAAGGCCTCGGAGAGGAAACCTGCATCGCGGTAGGTGGTGACGCTGACGACGGGGCCGTGCTTGCGCTTGGAGAGCTTGGTGCCGTCTGGTGCGACGAGCAGGGGGAGATGGGCGAATTGGGGCGGTTGGACGCCCAGAGCCTCAAAGATGAGCAAGTGCTTGAAGGTGTTGGTGAGGTGATCCTGGCCTCGGATGATGTGGCTGATGCGGAGATCGGCGTCGTCAACGCAGGAGGCGAGGTGGTAGGTGGGCATCGAATCCGAGCGCAGGAGGGCGAAGTCTTCAACCTCGTCTGCGAGTTTGGACTGCGCACCGTAGACGCTGTCAGTGAAATGCAGGGCGCGGCCCTGGCCACGGGGGACACGATAGCGGAGGGCGAAGGGCTCGCCGGCGGCGGCGCGACGATCAGACTCTTCGCGGGAGAGCTCAGGCATGCCGGGATTGAAGAGCCAGGCACCCTGCGCGGAGGACTGATTGTCATCCCCAGCGTGGGCGGGGGTGAAGTCGCGATAGGCAAGGCCTTTGGCGAGGATTGCTTCAGCCGCCTGGCGGTGGAGGTGAAGGCGCTCGGATTGCTTGTACTCTTCGTCCCATGTGAGGCCCAGCCAGTGGAGTCCCTCAAAGATGGACTGGACGCTAGCCTGAGTGTTGCGCTCGACATCAGTGTCATCCAGGCGCAAGACGAGGGTGCCGTGATTGTGGCGGGCAAAGAGCCAATTGAAGATGAAGGTGCGCGCTCCGCCCACGTGCAGGTAGCCGGTGGGCGAAGGGGCAAAACGGACGCGGGGAGAGGGGGCGGCGGAGGGAGTTAAATCAGGCATCGTGTGAGTAAGTTTCCTTTTACGATGCTAGCATTTGCGCCTGCGCCGCTGGAGTTTGCTCAGCCCTGGGGTGGATAGGGGGGCTGTGGCGGGTAAGGGGGCTGCTGCCAGAGCGCTTGCGGCGCGGGAACCACCTTCCACTCCGCAAAGGCCAGCACGTAGATGAGAATCAGGTTGCCGAGCGGGATGATGTTAAGAAGCGACAGCCAGGGCGAGAAGCCAGCCTTTTTGCAGATCATCCAGAAAGGCACAATGACGATGGCGAGCACAACCAGAATCACGAGCGGGAGGATGGTGAGCATACCGAGGACGATGTGCTGGACTACGGCTGGGTCAGGCCCATCCTGCAGGAGGAGTGCTACTGCGTGCATAGAGAACGCTCCGGATTGGGATTAAATGTCGGAGCAACGGTAAAGCCAAACCGTTGAAACTGCAATGGAAAATTGAAAATATGACGAGAAAGTGGACAGGGCTGGATACGGGCGGGGAAAAGAACAGCCCGAAGCCGATAAATAGCGGGCTTCGGGCGGGTCTTTTTTCGAGGCGTGTTGTGGCTTCGATTGACTCTTAGGTAATGTCGTCGGTGTCGTAGACGGGAGCGATGGAGCGCTTTTTGGGCACGCCATGGACGGAACTGAGCAGGTCTTCGACAACGTCTTCAAGCTGGCGCTGGCTTTCAATCACGGCGCTCATGCTCTTGAGGCTCTCGGGCTCCTTGACGCGCTCTACGAGGGCGATGGCGTGGCATTGGGCCACGTGGTCCAGGTTGAGGCCTTCAGGGGTTTTGGCCTTGATGCTTACCTGGTCAATGTCGACGCCGAGGAGGTCAGCTACGCGGGCGCGCATCTCGCCGGAGATGGGGCCGATTTTTGGCGCATTCAGAATGAGGGTGGCGTCGAGGTTGACGACGCGGTAGCCGGCATTCTGGAGTTCTTCCATGGCCAGGTTGAGGAAGATGGCAGAGTCGGCGTCTTTCCAGCGGGGGTCGCCGGGAGGGAAGAAGCTGCCAATGTCGCCAGCGGCCACAGCTCCCAGAAGGGCGTCAGTAATGGCGTGAAGCAGGACATCGCCGTCGGAGTGGCCGGCCAGGCCCTCGGGGTGGTCGAGCGTGAGGCCGCCGATGCGGAGGGTTACGCCGGGCTTGAAAGCGTGCGAGTCATAGCCGAATCCGATACGTGTATCCATGGTCTCTGTGCCTGCCTTTGGACCTGTGCGGCCGCGATGCGGGTAATATGATCCAGCTTTTTCAGCGGGCGCGCTGGCGGAGATAGAACTCGGCCAACTCCAGGTCGCCCGGCTGGGTAATCTTCAGATTAACCTGAGAACCGTGAACCACGGCAACGGGACGCCCGGCGCGCTCGACGACCGAGGCTTCGTCTGTGCCCACAAAGCCGTCTGCTGTAGCCTCGGCAAAGGCATTCTGGAGGAGGCCGTATCGGAAGCCCTGGGGTGTTTGCGCGAGGACGACATATTCGCGGGGGATGGTGGAGGTGATGAGTGCGCCATGGGCGGTGCGCTCGACCTGCTTGATGGTGTCCACGGCGGGGAGGCCGACGATGGCGGCTCCGAACTCGGCGACAGCGTCAATGGTGCGGTCGATGGTGGCAGCGTCAATGAGCGGACGCACGGCGTCATGGACGAGGACGATGTCGTCATCCTGTGCGGGGAGAGCGGCGAGGGCGTTGGAGACGGACTCCTGGCGGTGATCGCCGCCTTCGACAACGCAGACCTGGCCGGCGAAGCCGTACTCGGCGACCTGCGCCTGTACGCGCTCGATCTCAGACTTGCGCACGGCGACGTAGATTGCCGTGACCCGCTTGACGGACGCAAAAGCGCGCAGCGAGTGGATCAGGATGGGGACGCCATCGAGCGCGAGAAACTGCTTGGGCTGCGGACCGGCCATCCGTGTACCGAGGCCTGCCGCTGGAAGAATTACGAATACGTGCATGACTCGTGGAGTATACATCGTGCGGAGCGGCGGGAGGAGGGGTAAGCGGAGAATTAAGGCAATGCGCCGCATGAGCCGCTTATCATTTTGTGATGCGTCCGCTGAATGCTTCAAATAGGGAACCAGTGCTGCCGGTGAATACGGAGATGCTGAAGCCGGGGTTGCGGCTGGCGGTGGGAGTGTCTGGCGGGGCGGATTCAGTGGCTTTGCTGTGCGCACTGGCGGCGCGCAGGGGTTCGCTGGGGCTGGTGGTACATGCGGCTCACCTGCACCATGGGCTGCGCGGGGCCGAGGCTGATGCCGATTTGGCTTTTGCCCGCGAGCTTGCAGCCGGGCTTGGATTGCCTTTCCACGAGACACGGAGGGATGTGGCCGCCGAGGCGAGGGCCAACCCTGCCACGGGCAAAGGCGGCGAATCGATTGAAGAGGCGGCGCGGCGGTTGAGGTATGAGTGGTTCAGGGAGTTGATGGCCACAGGCGAAGTGGACGCGGTGGCGACGGCGCACACGCTGGACGACCAGGCGGAGACGGTACTGGCCAAATTTCTGCGCGGGGCGTGGACCGAGGGGCTTGCGGGCATACACCCGGTGGTTGAGTTCAGAGAGGGGCGGATTCTGCGTCCGCTGCTGGAGACGAGCCGGACGGAGATTGAGGAATATCTTGGCGAACTGGGGCAGAGCTGGCGGGAGGACTCGTCAAACCGTCACTTGACCTTTACGCGCAACCGCATCCGGCACGAGTTGCTGCCGCTGCTGGAGGGCTGGAATCCGCGGCTGCGTGAGCACCTGGCGCAGATGGCGGCGCTGGCGCTGGACGAAGAGCGGTGGTGGCAGGCAGAACTGGCCCGGCTGGCACCGCAGTTGCTGCTGCCGGGGCGGGCGGTGCGCGGAGGGGGCCGGGCAGCCGGTGGCGGGCTGGCACCCTCACTCTCAATGGACGTGACCCGGCTGGCGGCGCTGGCTCCGGCCTTGCAGCGGCGTTTGTTGAGGCATGCCGCCGGCGAGCTGGGCTCGGCGCCCGATTTTGCCGCGACGGAGGCGCTGCGGAAGCTTGCGCTGAGTGGGCGGGCCGGCCAAAAGCTGGAACTGGAGGGTTTGAGGGCTGAGCGATCTGCCCGCGAATTGAGATTGGCGGGCTGGTCTAAGGCTGGTGAGGGGGAGGTGGAAGGAGCGGCGGTTCCCGAGTATAGCGGGGCGGTCCCCGGGGTGATTGATGCTCCCGTTTTTGAGCTTCGCCTACGGATTGAAATTGAAGCAGATTCCAGCGTGCCGAGCGGGCAGGATGGGGCTGGAATGGACGGAAAGAGGCAGGCCACGCTGCGCAACTGGCGGGCGGGCGACCGGGTGCGGCTGCGCTACTCAAATCGTCCTCATAAAGTGAAGGAAGTGCTTGAACGCATGAAGGTTACGGGGTCAAGGCGGGCGCTATGGCCGGTACTGGAGTTGGAGGGCCGAATTGTATGGATGCAGGGAGCGGAAGTGGAGCCGGAGCCGGGGATTGCGGTGCTGGTTGAGACCCCTGCCGACGGCGGCCTGGAGGCCCCAGGAGAGCG
>Ga0316217_10002874_pt1 | contig 20320 bp, 17 predicted proteins | sample 1anoAmetaG_FD_203633 | JGI IMG/M metagenome (GOLD analysis project Ga0316217, IMG submission 203633) | Freshwater microbial communities from Trout Bog Lake, Wisconsin, USA - 1anoA | ecosystem: Environmental > Aquatic > Freshwater > Lake > Hypolimnion/Profundal zone | place: USA: Wisconsin...
GGATGATCCGCGCCAATCTTGCCCAAGACCAGCGACGTGTGCGCCAGCACGCCCGTCAGCGCGTTGTTGAAATCCAGCGACACCGTCCGCGCCAGTTGCAGCACGCAGTCCAGCCGCTGTTTCAGCGCCGCGTCGCTCGCCGGTGCCGCCGGCGCGGCCGACGGCAAAAGTTGCAACACAAACCATTTCTTCCCGGTGCCGCTAAACTGGCAGGCCATCGTCGAAAAAGTCTCCGCGCTGCCGGCCACTTGAAATTTCAGAACCGTTGCCGCCGGATTCGCCCGCGCCAGAAACTCCGCCGGCGAAACGAGGTTTCCCGGCGACCACAGGGCGGCCAACGACGCCGCGTCGCCATTCAACGCCGGCCCAAAAATATTTTTGGCCACCGCATTCGCCGTCAAAATGACGCCCTCGGCGTCCACCAGCAAAGCCGGCCACGCCGCGTTCTCCAGCCCAAATACAACTTCAGAATTCATGAACTACGGATTGAAAAGGCTACGTTGAATCCGTCAAATATCAAGACGCATTAACCCTTGAGGCCGGGCGGGGCGGTGCCGGCCACCGCAAAAGTTTCGTTGCCGGCGTGGCTTTCACGGTTTCAAATCTTTCCGTAAAGTGCCGCAAAATTTTTTAGCAGCGCCGCGCTGGATTTTTTCACGCGCGCCGCCGTCGCCAAAACGTCCGTGTGCGACAGTTTTTCCCGGCTGATGCCCGCCGCCAGGTTGGTGAGGCACGAGACCGCCGCCACGCGCAGGCCGCATTGCCGCGCCACGATGGCCTCCGGCACCGTGCTCATGCCCACCGCATCCGCCCCGAGCCGGGCGAAGGCGCGGATTTCCGCCGGCGTTTCGTAGCTCGGCCCGCTCACGGCGAGATAAACGCCCTGCCGCAATTTGATTTTTGACGCCGTGCCGGCGCGGAGCAATAGTTGGCGCAGGCGGCCGTCGTAAGCATCGGTCAAATCCACAAACCGGTCCAGGCCCGGAAGCGCCGGCCCGCGCAGCGGGTTTGCGCCCATGAGATTGATGTGGTCCGTCAACACCATGAAATCGCCGGCGCGGAAATTTTTGTTGATGCCGCCCGCCGCGTTTGTCAGCAGCAAATCCGTGACGCCAAATGCCGCCAGCGCGCGCACGGCAAACGTGACGCGCTCCATTTCGTGGCCTTCGTAAAAATGCGCACGGCCGCTCAAGACCAGCACCGACGTTTGGGCGAGCTGCCCAAAATACCATTCGCCCGCGTGGTCGCTGACGGTCGGCCGGGGAAGGCCGGGGATTTTGGCGCAGGGAATTTTCTTGTCCACGCGCAGCTCCGTCAGCGCGTGGTGAAATCCGCTGCCCAGCACGATGGCTAGCCTCGGGCGCAGCGGCGAAAACTGTTTGAGCCGCGCGGCGGCGGCTTGAGGGCTTGACGTTCCCATTTGCCCCAAGCTTAAGACCTGCAAACACCCTGCGCCAAGCCTCAACCACGTCAATCGTCGGCGCAATTTCTCTTATCAGTTGATTTTGTTAGTTTAACCTATCTGATTGACCTGTTTTATTCGCGCCTGTATGGTCATTTGGATGAGACCGCATCGCCGCCGACCATGAATCTCCGGGAAACGAACCACCCAGAAGCCCAATACTGGCATGCCATTGTTGAGGCGCTGCCGCTGCCGGCGTTCATTGTGGACGAGGATGTCCGCATATTGAATTTTAATGCCGAAGCCGGGAAGCTGCTCGGGGTCGCCCCCAAATCATCATTGCGGCGGCGCGGCGGGGAAGTGTTGCACTGCATTTATGCCGAAACGGCGGGCTGCGGCAAATCCAAGCTTTGCAAAACCTGCCTTATCCGCAACAGCGTCAAGGACGCCGTTCATGGCCTGGACACGCGCCGAAAACTGCATCAAGCGGAACTGCGCGGCAGCCGGGGAGCGGTGCCTGTCAGCCTGTTTGTCACCACCAGCCTGCTGCTGGAAACCGCACCGCCTCAAGTCCTGCTGGTTCTCGAAAACGTGACGGAAACAATCCGGCTCCACAACCAGCATCACAGCCCGTAATCGGCGGAATCCACCTCATTTCCCTGCCGCCAGATTTTGCACGTGCCGCTCGATGCGGTTGCTCGCTTCGATGAGCTGCTCGTAGCTGGTCGCAAAACACGCGCGGCAAAAGCCTTTGCCGTTCTCGCCAAAGGCGGCTCCGGGGACAATGGCGACTTTTTCCGCCTGCAACAGCCCGATGGCAAATTCTTTTTCGTTCAGGCCGGTCTTGCTAATATCCGGAAACGCGTAAAACGAGCCGCGCGGCAGATGACATTTCAGCCCGATTTCATTGAACCGGCGCACGATGAAATCCCGGCGGCGATGATACTGGTCGCGCATTTTCTTCATTGCATCCTCGCCGCGCACGAGCGCTTCGATGGCCGCTTCCTGCGCGATGATGGACGCGCAGAGCATCGAGTATTGATGCACCTTCATCATCGCCTCGATGAGCGTCGCCGGGCCGCAGGCGTAGCCGATGCGCCAGCCGGTCATGGAAAACGCCTTGGAAAATCCGTGCAGGAAAATCGTGCGCTCCTTCATGCCGGGCAGACTCGCGATGCTGGTGTGAACGCCCTCGAACGTCAGTTCGGAATAAATTTCGTCGCTCAACACGACCAGATCTTTTTCCATCGCGAACTTCGCGATGGCCTCGATCTGCGCGCGGTCGCACGTGCCGCCGGTGGGATTGCACGGCAGGTTGAGCATCAGAATTTTGCAGCCGGGTTGCCACGCGGCGCGGAGTGCGTCCACAGTGAGCGCGAAGCCGTCCTTCGCGAACGTCGGCACCGGCACCGGCACACCGTGCGCGAGCGTGATGCTCGGCGAATAGCTGACGTAGCACGGCTGGTGATACATCACCTTGTCGCCGGGATTGATGAGCGCGCGGCAGGCGAGGTCGAGGCCTTCACTGACGCCGACGGTGATGATGACTTCGTTTTCCGGTGCGTAGCTGACGTTGAAATTCTGCTCGACGTATTTGTTGATGGCGCGGCGCAGTTCGATGAGGCCGAGGTTGGACGTGTAATGCGTCTTGCCCTTTTCGAGCGCGTAGATGCCGGCCTCGCGGATGTGCCAGGGCGTGTCGAAATCCGGTTCGCCGACGCCGAGCGAGATGGCGTCATTCATCTTGGCGACGATGTCAAAAAAATCGCGGATGCCCGACTTGGGCAGGTTGACGACGTGCTTGGCGATGTAGCGTGACTGGTCCATTTAATCTTTCGAGGATAAAAAACTTAACTACATTCAGCAAACGAATAGAAAAATTCTGGACGACGTGCGCTTTGGAAATTAATCCTTCTTCGCGCCCGGCAATGCCTTCAAGTTGGATGAAGTCAAAACCTGCATCTGGCGAATAGCGATTTGATTCAGCCGCTTCAACCGTTCGCCCTGCGGCAATCCCATGTGAATGAACTCCGCGTTCATGCCTTCCATGTTCGCAAGGACGAGCAATTGTTCGACACCCGCATAATCGCGGACATTGCCTTCCAGTTTGGGATTGGTGTCACGCCATTGTTTTGCCGTGTGGCCGAAGATCGCGACGTTGAGCAAATCCGCCTCGGTCGCGTAAGTGATGGCCGCTTGCGCGGGCGTGACTTCCGGCGGAATCAGATGCGCCTTCACCGCGTCGGTGTGGATGTGATAATTCAGCTTCGACAACGTGCGGTTGAGATTCCACGCCAGCGACAGCCGGCGGCTTTCGTCGTCTTTCAGCCGCTGGAATTCTTTGATGAGGTAGATTTTGAACTCCGCGCTGATCCACATGCCGAACTCGAAGGCAATATCCCTGTGCGCGAACGTGCCGCCATAGCGGCCAGCCGTGGCTTTGAGTCCGATGGCATTGATCTTTTCCACCCAATCCTTGACGCTGATTTTGTAGCTGTTCAGCCCGGCCTGACTTTTAATTATGGCGAATTCGCCATAATTAAAACGCGGGTTGTGAATCGACTCCCAAACGCCGAGGAACTCCACGGTATTCCGGTTGCGCAGCCAGTCGGAAATGAAAAAGTCGCCGTCCTTGGCCTTGAGCATGTCCGTGAGCGAAATGAAATCCTCGTCTTTGTAAGACAAGACGGCGATGGCCGTGCCCTGCACTTCGATGACGGTTTTCTTGGGTTTGCTCATGGCAAATTTTTTGGGCAGATTGACAGAGTGCTTGGCAATGAAAATAGGATTGATCTGGAAATTAGATGCTCGCGAAATATTCTTTTTGAACTTTGATCTCTTCGACGACTTTTTGTTTAACCTCAACCCCAATTTCCAATTCTTTCAGCTTTTGAACCAGTTCTTCTCCGTCAATTAAATCAATCGGCATAGCGCCGTCTCTTTGCGCTTCGGCCCGAGCGTCGCGGGAAAATCTTCCGGTGGTTATCAGCAATCCCTTATCGGCCCTGCCGTCCATCGCGCCTCGAAAATCTCGCACTGTAGATGGAGGAACAGTTCCTTTATATCTTTTGCACTGAAAACTTACTCGAAAAGTTAGTAATCCTCCGATTCGCAAAACTCCTTTTCCATCAATGCCACCGTCACCTGATTTACCGGTGACTTGAACTTGGATAAAGCCAGATTCGCGCAAAAGCAGTTGGCATAAACGCTCAAAACTTTCAGCCGGCATGTCTTTCAATACAGACAGCAATTCTTCCTCCCAGTTCTCACGCTCTGGTTCGATTTGAAAATCTGCTTGTTCAATTGCGGTCTTATCTTCCAACTTTTCAGTCTTTTTAACCGCGCGCTTTACTTCATTAATATTGACTGGAAAATCTTTTCTTCCTTCAAGCGTGAGCGTCCACACGCCACGCGCCGAATTTTCCAAAAGTCCAAACCGTTTGAGATAATTTCGCGCCCAAGCAAGGCGGTAACTGAGCTTCGTTCTACTGCCGCGATGAATTTCAGCGATGTCTTTCTCGGTGAGTTTTAGAATCAAAGCCACGGCATCTTCTTGCTCTGAAACAGAAGCAGAGCCGCCCAATTGATTCATCGCCTGCAAAAGCGGATTGATCAATTCATCGTATTTTGGAACAGGCATAACCCAAGACTCCGCGTTAAAAATATTTCACGGCGCGACCTTGAGCCGTTCCGTTTCCTCGACTTTGCCGCCGAGCAGGAAGCCGTGTTCCTTGTAGGAGCGCAGCATGAAATGCGTGGCCGTGGAGAGCACGCCCTCGATGGTGGAGAGTTTTTCCGAGACGAACGCCGCGACCTTTTGCAGGCTCGCGCCGTTGACGAACACCAGCAGGTCGTAGCCGCCGGACATGAGGTAGCAGGATTCCACCTCGTCGAACTTGCTGATGCGCTCGGCCAGGCGGTTGAAGCCGCCGCCGCGTTCGGGCGTGATGCGCACCTCGATGACAGCGCGGACGACGCCGGAATCCTCGTCGGCGAGATTGAGCACCGGGCGCACGCCGAGCAGCACGCCGTCTTTTTTGAGGGCGTCAAGCTGGCGGTTGACTTCGGCCTCGGACAAATTGAGCACCTGCGCCAGTTGCGCGGTGTTCAGGCTGCCGCCTTCGAGCAAGAGTTTGATAATCGGCTTCATGACCCCGGCAGTTTCGCAAAATGCCGCCGCAAATCCATACCAAAACTCGCCGCCGCGCAGGCGGCGCCGACGGACAAAATCGCCGGCGACAGTTTTCAAGCCCATCTGTGGTTTGATTCCTTTTGCTTAACTTGTTAATCTTCCGGGGTGATTTACGACGCATCCCTCGACGAACTGCTGCAAAAAGTCTGGGCCGGCCAGCGCATTGAGCGGGCCGAGGCCAAACGGCTTTATGCGCTGCCGCTGGAGGAACTCGGCGCGCTCGCCGACCGCCGCCGCCAGCTTGCCAAGGCCGGGGCTTACCACGGCCGCGGCAACGAGATCGTCACCTACAACGTGGACCGCAATGTCAATTATACCAATGTTTGCAATGTGTATTGCAAGTTCTGCGCGTTTTACCGGACGGAGAAGGACGCGGATTCCTATGTCATTTCGCCGGCCGAGCTGGACCAGAAAATCGAGGAGACGCTCGCGCTCGGCGGCACGCAGATCCTCATGCAGGGCGGCCATCACCCGAAGCTGACGAAACAGTGGTATCTGGACTTGCTCTCGCACATCAAGGCGAAGTTTCCGCAGGTGAACATCCACGGTTTCAGCCCGAGCGAGTTCGTGCATTTCCGCGACGTGTTCAACGAGCCGCTGGAGAAAATCATCGGCGATTTCAAGGCGGCGGGCCTCGGCTCGATTCCCGGCGGCGGCGGCGAAATTCTCGTGGACAGCGTGCGCCAGCGCGTCGCGCCGCTCAAGGCCATGAGCAACGACTGGCTTGAAGTCATGGACATCGCGCACCGGCTCGGACTGTATTCGAGCGCGACGATGATGTTCGGCCACGTCGAGACGATTGACGACCGCATCGAGCATCTCGACCGGCTGCGCGCGCAGCAGGACATTTCGTTGCAGCGGAAGGCGGAAAGCGGAAACGAGAAAATGGCGCATTTCACGGCGTTCATCGGCTGGACGTTTCAGGCCGAGCACACGAGATTGAAAGCGCCCCCGGTCGGCGCGCACGAGTATTTGAAAACACAGGCGTTGGGCCGCATCTTCCTCGACAACTTTGAGAATATTCAAAGCTCCTGGGTCACGCAGGGATTGGAGATCGGCCAGATTGCTCTGAAATACGGCGCGAACGACCTCGGCAGCATCATGATCGAGGAAAATGTCGTGTCGCAGGCCGGCACCACCTTCCAAATGACCGTGCCGGACATGCACCGGCTCATCAAGGAACTCGGCTACGAGCCGCATCAGCGCGACAACTGGTATCGGTTAGTGAATTGAAATTCTGGCCAAAGCCAAAGGATTTTCTTGGCTGGCACGAAAAAATTGGCAGAATCCCCCGATGACCAAAATCCTGCTTTTAGGTTTGGGCCGCTGGGGCGCGAATCATCTGCGCAACCTGAACAATCTGCCCGTCGAGCTGTATGTCGCCGAAGTTGGCGACAAGCAGCTCGAACCCGCGCGCAAGCTCGGCATTCCCGCCGAACGGCTCACGACCAATTACAAGGATTTCATCGGTAAAATTGACGGCGTGGTCGTCGTCACGCCGGCGCAGACGCATTTTCCGCTGTGCAAGGAATTTCTCGAAGCCGGCAAGGACGTGTTCGTGGAAAAACCGCTGACGCTGGCCAACGAAGAATCCAAGCAGCTCGCGGAAATCGCCGCGAAGCATAACCGCATCTTGCAGGTCGGACACATTTTGCGCTTTGATCCGGCAACGCTCTGGCTGCGCGACGCCGTGCAGAACGGTGAATTCGGCAAGGTGAACATGATCCGCGGCCACTTCGGCGGCTTCAAGCGCCCGCGCAACGACAGCGGCGTGATGTTCGCCGACGGCATTCATTTTGCAGACCTGTTCAACTTCATCCTCGGCGCGCAGCCCAAAACGGTGCAGGCCATCAACCATGATTTCATGAGCCGCGGCATGGAAGACGTGTCCTTTGTTTCATTGGAATACGACACGCCGCGCGGCCAGACCTGGGCGACGGTGGAAACGGAATATTTCATTCCCGGCAAATTCCGCGAAGTCATCGTCTGCGGCGACAAGTTGAGCGCCGTGTGTGATTACAACGTGGCGCAATACAAGATCAAGACTTACGCGAACACGCACACGCCCTCTGGCGGCAACGATTTCAAGGCGACCGAAGGCGTCGTGACGCAGATCGAAACGCCGCCGGAAGAGCCGCTGCTGGCGGAACTGCGCGCGTTCATTGATTCGATCAAGACCCGCGCCACGCCGCGCGCCGATGCGTGGTCCGGCTACCACGCCGTCCGCGTGATGAACGCCGCGCTGGAATCGGTGAAAACCGGCAAAGCAGTTAATCTCTAATTTTTTATGAGCAAAATCCCGTTATCAAAATGTTTCGTGAACGCCGAAGTCGAGGAAGCCGCGCTGCGCGCCATCCGCTCCGGTCAATACATCCTCGGCAAAGAATCCACCGCGTTTGAAGCCGAACTCGCCGCGCACACCGGCACGTCCACCTGCGTCCTCGGCAGTTCGTGGACGATGATCGTGTATTGCCTGCACCAGTTGCAGGGCATCGGGCCGGGCGACGAAATCATCGTGCCCAGCCACACGGCGTTCCCCTCGATGGAACCGCTCATTCACCTCGGCGCCAAGCCGGTGTTCGCCGACATTGACGACACGTTCGTCATGGATCTGGCGCACGTCGAATCGCTCATCACGCCGCGCACGGTCGGCATCATCGGCGTGCATCTTTACGGCCATCCGATTGACAACGACAAGCTGCTGGCCATCGCCAAGAAAAACAACCTCTGGGTCATCGAGGATTGCGCGCAGGCGCAGGGCGCAAAATACAAGGGCAAAACCGTCGGCAGCATGGGCGACTTCGGCGCGTTCAGTTTTTTCCCGTCAAAGAACCTCACCGTCCTCGGCGACGGCGGCTGCATCACGACGAACAAAATGGATTACGCCGACCGCCTGCGGATGCTGCGCAACCACGGCCGCCAGGGCAAATACGACCACGAGTTCACCGGCTACAACATCCGGTTCAACGAGATCAACGCCGCCATCGGCCGCGTGATGCTGAAGCACCTCGACGGCTTCAACGAGAACCGCCGCAAGATCGCCGCGCGTTACGGCGAACGCCTCAAAGGCATCGTGCAGACGCCGATCACCAAGGAATGGGCCACGCCGGTGTATCACATGTATGTCACCCGCTGCGAACGCCGCGATGACCTGCAAAAATTTCTCAAGGAGAAAAACATCGAGACCGGCGTGCATTATCCCAAGCCGAACCACCTGCAACCGGCGGTGGTCGGGCTGTTCCCCTACATCCCGAAACTGCCGCAGACCGAAAAGGCGGTGAAGGAAATTTTGTCGCTGCCCATCCACGGCGAAATGGGTCTCGACGCGGCGGACAAGGTTTGCGACGCCATCGCCGAATTTTACGGCAAAAAATAAGCGCCAAGCCGCCACCGGCCTATCATTGCAAAACCCCCGCCCGGCACCGGGCGGGGGTTTGTTTTGGCGGATGATCATGGCGCGGCTTGATTTCTCCTTTTTCTGCTCTACTTTGTTCGACTCATTATGGAATTGAACAATGAAGAAATCCGCCGGTATTCACGGCATTTGATCCTGCCGGAGGTCGGTCTGGCCGGGCAGAAGAAAATCAAGTCCGCCAGCGTGCTTTGCATCGGCGCAGGCGGCCTCGGCTCGCCCATCGCCATGTATCTCGCCGCCGCCGGCATCGGCAAGATCGGCATCGTGGATTTCGACACGGTGGATTATTCCAACTTACAGCGGCAGATTCTCCACACCGACGCCGACGTCGGCCGCCCCAAGGCACAGTCGGCCAAGGAAACCATCGCCGGCATCAATCCCCACACCGAGGTGGTCATCCACAACACGCGCATCAGCTCCGAAAACGCGCTCGACCTCATCCGGCCCTACGACATCGTCGTGGACGGCACGGACAATTTCCCGACGCGCTACCTGACGAACGACGCCTGCGTGCTGCTCAAGAAACCCAATGTTTACGGCTCGATTTTCCGTTTCGAAGGCCAGGCCAGCGTCTTCGCGCCGCATCTCGGCGGACCGTGCTACCGTTGTCTTTATCCCGAGCCGCCGCCGCCGGGCATGGTGCCAAGCTGCGCGGAGGGCGGCGTGCTGGGCGTGCTGCCGGGCATCATCGGCTGCATCCAGGCCACGGAGATTTTGAAGCTGGCCATCGGCAAAGGCACTTCGCTCATCGGCCGGCTGGTGCTGTTCAACGCGCTGGACCTGAAGTTCCGCGAATTGAAATTGCGCCGCGATCCGCAGTGCCCGATTTGCGGCGAGAATCCGACGATCAAGGAATTGATTGATTACGAGACGTTCTGCGGCATCGTGCCGGAACCGGAAAACACCGGCAACCCGGACGAAGTCACCGTGCAGGACATGAAGCAGGCGCTCGACAATCCGGGCCTCAACATCAAGGTCGTGGACGTGCGCGAGCCGGACGAATACGAAATCGCCAGAGTGGCGGGCGTGCCGTTGCTGCCGTTGAGCCAGCTCAACGAACGCTTCACGGAGCTCGACCCGAACCAGCAATACTACCTGCATTGCAAGGCCGGCGTGCGCTCGATGAAGGCGTTGAATTTCCTGCGCCAGCAGGGCTTCAAATACGTCAAGAGCGTCAAGGGCGGCATCACCGCGTGGGCGGATGAGATTGACCGCAGCGTGCCGCGGTATTGATCAAGCCTGCTTGAAAGCGAAACGCCGCGAATCAGAAAGATTCGCGGCGTTTTAATTTGTCCGGCTGGACAAAATCCGGCTTAGAATTTGACCTGCTCGAGAAATTTCATGCTCTGGGGAATCTGTTCGAGCGCCGACGGCGATTCATCCTCGATGAAATAATATTTGATGCCCACCTTCTGCGCGGCTTTCAAAACTGACGGCCAATCCGTCTGTCCCGTGCCGATGACGACGTCGTTTTTCACATCCGTTTTGCCGGTCAACGCGCCCGTCGCCACGCCGCGCTTGAGATCCTTGAGATGCATCAGCGACCAGCGGCCGGCGTATTTCTGCAGCAGCTTCGTCGGGTCCTGGCCGGGGAAAACCACCCACGTTACGTCCATCTCGAAAGAAAGAAATTCCGGCTTGGTCTCCGACATGAGCAAATCAAACAGCGTGCCGTCGCCATACGGCACAAATTCGTAGCCGTGGTTGTGGCAATAAAGCTTGATGCCTTGCTGGGCCAGCAATTCGCCGGCATGGTTGAAAACCTTGGCGGCTTCATGCACGTCCGATTCCTTGAACGCCCCGTTGTGGGAAATCCAGGCCGTGCCGATATATTCGAGGCCCAGCGCCTTGGCCTCCTTGGCCACGCCTTCGGGATCGGAGCGCAAACGGTCATAAGCGACATGGCCGGCGACAGCCTTCAATCCACGAGCCGCCAGCAGCGCCTTGATTTCCTCGGGCGTCTTGCCATAGAGGCCGGCGAGTTCAACCAGGCGGAACCCCAGCGCATGCACCTTGTCCATCGCGGCGGGAACGTCTTTCTTAAATTCATCGCGCAGGCTCCAGAGCTGGAGGCCGAGCGGTCCCTTGAAGCTGGCGCCGATGTCGGCCGCCGGGGACGCATCGGCGGCAAAGGTGGAAGTGGCGACCAAGGCCACGAGCATTCCCGCGAAGGTGAGGAGGATTTTTTTCATGCAGGCATTAAAACCAATTTGGCATTAAAAGAAAAGCGATGTTTTGTCTTGGGCCGGCAAAAAACTAATCAGATCAGATCCACCGGGTCAATGTCCACCGCCAGCGTCACGTCGTCCGGCAGCACAAGCGTGGCGGTGATTTTTTCCAGCGCCGCGCTCAACCGGCTCATCGCCCGCGTCTTCAGCATGACCTGGTAGCGGTAAAGATTTTCCGCGCGGGCGAGCGGCGCGGCGGCGGGCCCGGAAATGATCAGGTCCAAAGCCGTTGCGCCGGCCGGAGCTTTGGCCTTGGGACTTTGGATTTTGGACTCGATTTCGCGTTTCAGATGTTCGGCGGAGAATTTCACCTTGTCCTCGCTGCGGCCCTTCAACGTGAGCAGCGCCACGCGGCTGAACGGCGGGTAGTTCAACTGCTGCCGAAACTCCAGTTCCTGCTCGAAGAAGCCCACGAAGTCGTGCCGCCGCGCGAATTGGATCGCCGGATGAAACGGCGTGAACGCCTGCACAAACACCTCGCCTTCGATGTCACCGCGGCCGGCGCGGCCGGCGACTTGCGTGAGCAGTTGAAAGGTGCGTTCCCCCGCGCGGAAATCCGGCTGGTGCAGCGCGGAGTCCGCGTAGATGATGCCCACCAGCGTGACGTTCGGAAAATGCAGCCCCTTCGCGATCATCTGCGTGCCGATGAGGATGTCAATTCCGCCGTGCTTGAACGCGTCCAGCACGCGCCGGTAATCGTCCTTCCGCTTCATCACGTCCGCGTCCATGCGCCGGATGCGCGCGCGCGGAAAAAGTTTTCCCAGAATGTCCTCGACCTTCTGCGTGCCGGTGCCGGCAAAGCGGATGGCGGGATTCCGGCATTTCTCGTTCGGGCAGACATTCGGCACGCGCTCGCTGTGGCCGCAGATGTGGCAGGCGAGCTTCTGCTCGATGCGATGATACGTCAGCGACACGCTGCAATTCGGGCACTCGGCCACGTAACCGCACTTGGGACATTGCAGCGAGGTTGAATAGCCGCGCCGATTGAGAAATAAAATCGTCTGCTCCTTGCGCTCCAGTCGCTGGGTGATGGCCTCCTTGAGCTGCGGCGAAAAAATCGGCGTCCCCTTGCCGTCGCGCGCCGTCTGCCGCATGTCCACCACGCGGACGCGCGGCATCTTTTGGTCGTCCACGCGCTCAGGCAATTCCAGCAGCGTGAATTTGCCCTTCTGGCAGTTGTAAAAGCTTTCCAGCGAAGGCGTGGCCGAACCGAGCACGACCACGGCGTTTTCCATCCGCCCGCGCATCACCGCCACATCGCGGGCGTGGTAGCGCGGCGCCTCCTCCTGCTTGTAGGTGTGCTCGTGCTCCTCGTCCACAATGATGAGGCCGAGCGGTTCCACCGGCGCAAAAATCGCCGACCGGGCGCCAATCACAATCCGCGCGCGACCCTGCCGGATCTTGTGCCATTCATCGTGGCGTTCGCCCGCGCTCAAATGCGAATGGAGGACCGCCACCAGCGTCTGCAATTTTCCCGAACTGAACCTGGCTTTGAACCGTTCCACCGTCTGCGGCGTCAGCGAGATTTCCGGCACCAGCACAATCGCGCCCCGCCCCTGCTCCAGCGCGTGCGCGATGGCCTGCAGATAAATTTCCGTCTTGCCGGAACCGGTGACGCCGTGAAGCAGAAATGTGGCAGTTGGAAGCTGGGAGCCGGGCGCCGGGACCAGGCGCTGGTCCATCGCCCATTTGATTTTTTCCAGCGCAACGGCCTGCGCCGGATTCACGACAATCGGCTGCGTGGCCAGAATGGTTTCCCGCGCATACGGATCGCGCTCGGAAATCTCGGAAGTGATCGCCACCAGGCCGCGATCCTCCAGCTTGCGGACGGTGGCGGCGGCGGTTTTGGTCAGCTCCAACAATTCCGCCAGCGGCAATTCGCGCCGCTCCTCGACAAGGTTCCAGACTTCCTGCTGGCGCTTCGGCAGCTTCGGAAAATCACCGCCCGCCGGCAGCGCGCGGACAAACAATCTTTCGCGCCAGCCGGCATCCTCCTTGCGCACGGCTTCCGGCAGCACCGACTTGAGCGCCGTCTCCGGCGCGCAGCAGTAATATTCGCCAATCCAGCGCGCCAGCTTCAGCACCTTCGCCGTGACGAGCGTTTGCGCGCCGATGACCTTGAGGATGGGCTTGAGCCGCGCCTGGCCGGATTCCTCCGCGACGGCGGTGACGACGCCCAAGATTTTGCGCGGGCCGAACGGCACCTGCACGCGGCTGCCGACATCCACCTGTCCGGCCAGCTCCGCCGGAATCGAATAATCAAATTCCTTGCGCAGCGCGATTTCCAGACTGACGCGGGCGATCATTTTTAATCGCGCGTGATGGCGCGCATTTCCGCCTCGAGCTGCCGGCGCAATTCCTCGCGCTCCGCATCGCTCGCCGCCGCCGGCACGCGGAAGGTCTGGCCCACGCGGACTTCGCAGCGGGCGAACGGCAGCGGTATTTGGAACCGGTCCCAGCTCTTCACCGCAATCTTCCAGTTTAAATTCAGCGCGACCGGCACGATGGGCAGGCCGGTCAACTGCGCCAGCGACGTGATGCCATCCTGGATTTGGTAGCACGGACCGCGCGGACCGTCCGGCGTGATCGTCAGGTCGTAGCCGCGCTTACCCCACGTCGTCATTTCCAACATGGCCTGCGCGCCGCGCCGGCTGGAAGAGCCGCGCACCGGCTGGACGCGGAACCATTCAAGGATGCGCGACAGGAACGCGCCGTCCTTGCTCGCGCTCACCAGCGCCGCCATGCCCGCGCCGGAATTATGCGGACGGCGGTGGACATTCAAAACCTTGATGCACGTCGCCAGCCGGTTGTGCCAGATGCAAAAAATTACCGGCGCCGGCGCACGCGGGGCCAAATATTCCGAAGGTTCCCGCAGCCGGCAACGCACGGTGAACAGCAACGTCCGCAGCGCGACAAACAAGGCCAAGGCACCCAGCCGTTGATACCACTTGGGCGCGTGCGGGACAACGATGCCACTGCGGCGTTGAGATTTGGGTTTGGACATGAGGGGAGACGAGGTCAACCTTTTTTCAGGCACGCGCGGACAAGCTGTTCCACTGACGCCGACGAACCGAGCATCGCTTGCGCGGCGCGGACGGCGTCGTGCGCCTCAACCTGCTTGAAGCCCAGCGCCATGAGCGCGAGCGTGGCGTCGTTGGTTTTCTGGTCGTCGGGCGTGAGCGCATGCTTGGCGCTCGCGGCCTCCAACGCGCCGGCCTGGCCGATTTTGTCGCGCAATTCGACGACGATGCGCTCGGCGGTTTTTTTGCCGACGCCAGAAATTTGCGAGAGCGATTTCACGTCGCCGTTGGCCACCGCGCCGCGAAACGCCACCGCGTTCATACCGCTCAAGATGTTCAGCGCGGTCTTCGGGCCGATGCCGCTGACGTTGTTGATGAGCAGGCGGAACAAGTCGCGCTCCACCGCCGTCGCGAAACCGTAGAGAATATGCGCGTCCTCGCGGACGATGAGCTGCGTGAGCAATTTCACATCGCCGCCGGGTGCCGGCAGCTTGTCGAACGACGACAGCGGAATCAGCACTTCATAGCCGATGCCGTTCACGTCCACGATGGCCTGCGTCGGCAGCGCCTCGACGAGTTTGCCCTGGAGAAAGGTGATCATGTTAAATCTTTTTTGACGCGCTGAAGCCAAACCGGTTTTGTGCCTGCGCGTGCGCCAGCGCCAGCGCCAGCGCGTCCGCCGCGTCGGGTGCGGGCAGCTCGGCGAGGTTCAGCATCCGCTGCACCATTTTGGCGACGGCGATTTTCTGCGCCGCGCCGTAGCCGACGATGGCCTGCTTCACCTTGCGCGTGGCGATCTCGAATATTTCCACGCCGTTTTCCGCCACCGCCGCGAGCGCCGCGCCGCGCGCCTCGCCCATGATGATGGCGGTTTTCAGATTTTGCGCGAAGAAAATTCCCTCGACCACGCAGACGTCCGGCTGATGTTCGTGCAGCACATCACGGAGCGTCTGGAAAATTTTGGCCAGGCAGCGCGAATGTTCCCAGTCTTTAGGACAGGCAATCGTTCCCTGGGCGAGCGCGATGGGGCCGGCTTTTTCAAAGCGGATGACGCCGTAGCCGGTGCCGCGCAACGACGGGTCAACGCCCAGGATGATTTGCGGCGCGAGGCGCGAGGCGCAGGGCGTGGGGCGCGGGACATCAACGCGCGCTTTTTTGCCGCCGAGGCGCTGCTGCATCTGCTCGAATTGTTGCCGGGAAATGCCCACGCGAAAAGGTTGCCAGCGGCAGCGCGGCGGCAAAAGCAAAAACGCCGCCAGGTTGCCCTCGCGGCGTTTGCCGGTAATACCGGTCGGCTGAACTTACTTGTCCCGGTCGGAATTGCGCGACGGACTCGGCGACGGCGCCGGCGCGGAGGGCGTGGAGCTGCGCGGCGTCGCAAACACCGATGGCGTGGAGCTGCGCGGGCTCGTGAACACCGATGGCGCCTGGCTGCGCTGGTTGTTTTCCACCTGGCGCACGGATTTCGTTTCGGCCGGCGATTGATGCGCATTGCCGCCGGCGGACGGAACGACATTTTGATGCGTGTCTACCGGCGCGCTGACGGCATGAGGCACGTCGCGGTTCCCGGCATGAATGTCCGTTTGAACGGAAACCGGCGGACGAGCCGGCGCGGTTTGGTTGATGCTCCGGTCGGGAGTTGACAGGTGCCGGCTGTTTTCCGGTTGGTGCGCCGGGTTCACCCCGGATTGCGGGGAGGCTGGCAGGTGCGGATTATTGTTTTGGTCATTGTGAAGGACCGGAGTGTTGTGGGATGGGCTGTTTCCGGGGGAAACATTCCGGACGCGGTTGTCCGCTGGCAAACCGGCCCCGCGCCAACCCTGGCGTTCGGCATGGGGAATTTGCGCGATGGGAACCGGCTGGATGGGCCGGTGGACGACGGCATTGATGCGCTCCACGGGAATACCGCCATTGACGACAATGCGGTTGTGAACGTTGTAATTATTGATGATGGCGGATTGGTTGAAAAATTGCCGCACGCGTTCCGGTTCGGCGCGGTAATACCGCGGATGCGGTTCGGAAAAGTGGTTCAAGGAAACGAAGGTGAAGGATTCCGCGCCCAGGCCAAAATCAAAGCCTACCGCCACCCGCGCACCGCGATAAAAAAATCCCGCGCCCGGCCGATACACCGTGAACGGCGGCAACGGCGCCCAGCCGCAATAGTCATCATGTGAACGCCACATCACCCACGACGGCGCCCAGACCGTGTCCGGCCACCAGCACCAGCCGAAACGCGAATGATGAAACCACCGCCCGTAATGAAACGTCACGCCCCAGGAATAATCGGAATTCCAATACCAGCCATAGTCGCTATAAACCCAGTGGCCGCGGTCACAATACGGCTGCCAGGTGGCATCATAAACCACCGTCGTCGGCCGCCAGCAACGCCCGTAGCCCTCGACTTCCACCCACGAGCCGTAGGGCGAAAGATTCTCGTAAAACTGATTCACCGTCACCTCCGACTCAGGCGCTGCCACGGGAGCCGCCGCCGGCGGCGCGACCGCCGCGACGGGCGCGGAAATGTTTTTGTCATGCTCCATCATCACGTTGACGATATCAGTGGGAACGCCCACGTCGTTGAGATAGACAATTACCCCCGCATCAAGCCCAAACGCGCCGGGAGTGTTGGCGATATAACTTCGGATAGTGCCCACCTCCACCCCGGCCTGAACCAACTTGATCACTTCCGCCAGCGGACTGCCCGGTTGGACATTGGGCGGCAGCGCGCCCTCGGCGGGCGACGGGCTGGACGGGGATTGCGCCAGACTGACATGGACGGCGGCGGCCACAACCGCCATGACCAGCGCAAGGGAAAAAGTTTTGGTATAAAATTGAGTTTTCATAAAAAAGAAATGGTTGCGCGTGAACGACAATAATATCAACAACAAATAGACCGGGAAGTTGCAGTGGCTGTTCAGCGGTAATTGGCATCACGCTTTCAATCAGCGACTTAAAATGGTGCTCCCACCCGGAATTGAACTGGGATCAACGGTTTAGGAAACCGCTGCTCTATCCATTTGAGCTATGGGAGCAATGTCTGGATTGCCAAAAAAAATTTAGAAACGCAGGCCATCGGAGGTTAACTATGCCCGGTTGCACGCGAAGGGCAAGCTCATCCGTAAGCGCCTTGAAACAAATGCGGGGAACCGTCAAGACGAGTTGCAAATTCGACAAGTGATGAGGCGGGAAATGTCAGAAATCAGTGAAACGCACCGCCGCAAAAAATTAAGTCGGTCCTTGCCACAACGAATGCAAATAGGCACGTTGGACGAAACAACCGTTCCTCCCGACATTGACTTGTGGATTTTTTATAGAATAAGAACTGAACCTGAAATTTTTTTATGAAAACACCTCGGCTAATCCTGTTCGGCCTGCTGATTTGCATCACGGCCCCGGCGGCGGAAAAAATTGATCGCGGCCTGGTTGCGCTGCCGGCGGGTGCGAACCAGATTTATTTGAGCTGGCGGCTGTTGCGCGATGACGCCGCTGATATCGCGTTCAATGTCTATCGTCAGCCGGCGGCCGGCGGCAAGGCCACCAAGCTCAATGCCCAGCCGGTTTCTCAAACCACCGACTTCATTGATGCCACCGCGCCGGTTGACGTCGCGTGCGAGTATTTCGTGCGCGGCGTGATTGCTGGCCGGGAATTGGAGGCCAGCCGCAAGCGAGTCGCCACCGCCAGCGCGAAAGAGCCGGTCATCAGGAAAGATCCCAAGAAGCCTGCCGCGCCGGAGGCCGCGTTTGTATCAATCCCGCTGCTTGGCAAATACAAGGCCCAATCGGTCGCTGTGGCCGACCTCGATGGTGATGGCCAGATGGATTTCGTCATCAAGCAGCCCGACGGCAACATTGACCCATACAAGGACTATTGGCACAAGAGCGCGGGCACATTTAAGCTGGAAGCCTACCGCCACGACGGCAAGCCGCTTTGGCAATACGACCTCGGCTGGGGCATTGAACAGGGAATTTGGTATGCGCCTTATATCGTTCATGATTTTGATGGCTGCGGCAAAGCGGAAGTCGTCGTCAAAACCAGCGAGGGCGACCCGCGTGACCCGGATGGCCGCGTGCAGACCGGCCCGGAATATCTCGCCGTGCTCGATGGCACCACCGGCAAGGAAATTTGCCACGCCGACTGGCCGTCGCGCGACCTGTTCAAGGATGAAGGTTACAACCACGCTTCGCGCAACCAGCTCGGCATCGCCTATCTCGACGGCAAAACTCCGAGCATCATCGTCCATCGCGGCACTTATGGACACCTCATCGTCGAGGCGTGGAAATTTCACGACCGGAAACTTGAGCGGCAATGGCGCTGGGACAACAAAGGCCTGCCCAAACCCTATCAAGGGCAAGGCTCGCACATGCTCCAAGCCGCCGATCTCACCGGCGATGGCCGCGATGATATCATCGTCGGCTCCTGTGTCATTGGCCCTGACGGCAAGGAATTGTGGACCACCGGAATGGGACATCCCGACAGCGTCTACGTCGGCAAACTCAACCCCGATCGCAAAGGCCTGCAGATTTATTACAACCTCGAGACCGCGCAGAAGATCAACGGCATGTGCCAGGTGGACGCCGCCACCGGAAAAATTTTGTGGGGATACCAAACTCCGACCAAGCACGTTCACAGCCATGGCCTGTGCAGCGACATTGATCCCGACCAGCCCGGCTGGGAGGGCTACGGCGCCGAGTCCACCAACCATGTTTTCGTCTACTCTCGCCTCTGGAGCAGCACCGGCAAGCTGCTCGACGACTCGTTGCGCTGGAGCTTCGGCCCCTTCGCCGTTCTCTGGGACGGAACCCCGCAGCGGGAACTGATTTTCAACGACCGCATCACGAAATACAAGGGCGCCGCCATCAATGCCGTGGAGGGAAATTTTCTTGCCGTGGCCGATGTCCAGGGCGATTGGCGCGAGGAAATCCTTGCCAGCGTGCCCGGCGAACTGCGCATTTACACCACCACCATTCCCGCGCACGACCGCCGCGTCTGGCTGATGCAAGACCCGATCTACCGCAACTGCGTCGCCCGCCAGACCTCGGGCTATTATCAATGCCCGACCTTGAGCTTTGACCCCGCCACCGGCGCAACCCGCAACACTGGCAAGTGATGCTTCCGGATTAAAAAATCATCCCCAACTGAAGCGCCAGCGGCATGGCGGCCTGGCCTGACTTTCGCCGCCTGATTTGGAAAACTCCGGCTGGATTTTTAATTGTCCCTTGCCGCGCAAAAGTTTTACGATTTTCCGATGAAAATCCTCCCGCTGCTGCTCCTGTTATCTTCCGGCCTCCTGCTGCATGGCTCACCCCTCGCCAGCGACGGCTTCGAGACCGGGCTGGACGGCTGGCGGTTTTGGACCCACGAAGCGGGCACCGGAACGATTGCAATCGACAGCCAGATTCGCCACGGCGGCAGCCAGTCCGCCCAAATCAATCATGGCGGGAAAAAGGACTGGAGCTTGGAACCCAAAGACCGCCTGGCGGTTCAGCCGAATGAAATGTTTGAAATGGAGATCTGGGTTCGCGCGGAAGGTGAAGGGAACGCGAGCTTCTGCGTCTCCACCTGGAACCAGGAAGATAAAATCGTCGATTGGGCTTACATCCGGCGTCAGGCCGTGATGGGCAACGACTGGCAACGGTTGCTCGTCCGCATGCTGGTGCCCGCCGGCGTCGCGAAAATCCAGCCCCGGCTGGTCGGCAACGGAAAAATCAAGCTTTGGGTGGACGATTTTGCCATCCGCAAGGTGGACAGTTCAAACTTGCAACGCAAACCCGGCCTGCCCGCCACCCTGACCATCGGAAACCCGTTGCTATCGGTGACGCTGAATACTTCCAATGCCACCCTGGCCGTGCATGACCGGCGCACCGGGCGCGACTGGATTCAAAAAGTCCAGGCGGATGGCGTGGTTCTGAATGATGCCGCTGCCCAGGGAAATCAGATCACGATGCGCCTGTTTCATATCGCCTCCGGCCTCGAAGTGAACGGCACGCTCCGGTTGTCAGCCGACCAACCCGAGTTCACCTTGGAAGTGGCGGCCGCCGGTGAACTCACTTCGCCCCTGCGAT
>Ga0316217_10002875_pt1 | contig 20315 bp, 18 predicted proteins | sample 1anoAmetaG_FD_203633 | JGI IMG/M metagenome (GOLD analysis project Ga0316217, IMG submission 203633) | Freshwater microbial communities from Trout Bog Lake, Wisconsin, USA - 1anoA | ecosystem: Environmental > Aquatic > Freshwater > Lake > Hypolimnion/Profundal zone | place: USA: Wisconsin...
ATGCAGTACAAGGCCGCCCCCGACTGGGGTTGACCTGAAGAACAACAGGATCCCGATGCCGCCCAAAAAGTCCATCACGCTCACTGAAGCCGAGCTCAGGCTCATGAAAATCCTCTGGCGGCGCGGTGAGTCCGCCGTCAACGATCTGGTTACGGCCATCCCGGACAGCGAACCCCTGGCCTACAACTCGGTGCTGACCACCATCCGCATCCTCGAGCAAAAAGGCTATGTGGAGCACCGCCAGCAGGGCCGCGCCTTCGTCTATCAGGCATGCGTCGCCGAGCAGGACGCCGGCCGCTCTGAAGTCCGTCACGTCCTGAGCCGTTTCTTCGGCAACTCCCGGGAGCGCCTGCTGCTCTCGCTTTTGGGCGACGAGGAGATCTCGCCGGAGGAGCTGGAGCGTCTGAAAGAAGCCATCCGCGACAAAGCTGCCGGAGGAGAGGCCTAGACCATGCATCCCGTCACCATTGCCGATGCTCTGCGGCTGCTGGCCGCCGCCTGGCCCGGTGCGGCCTTCCGGGCATTTTCCGCGTCGGCGGCGGTGATCGCCGCAACCGCTCTCTGGCAGGGCATGGCCGTGGCCTGCGGCGTGGCCCTCTGCCTCCGCCTTGCCCCCCCGCATCACCGCCGCGCAGCGCTTCCTGGTCTGGGCCGCGGGCTTTGCGGCGCTCGTGAGCCTTCCCTTTCTGCCTTTGTTTCTGCATCTTGCCGCTGGAACCGCCTCTGGCTCTCCTGCCGCCGCGTCAGGCCCCGCCACCCGGCCGTGGCTTCAGTTGGATATGCATTGGAGCCTGTGCATTGCGGCGCTCTGGGCCGCCGCGTCGGCCATCCGCGCCGTCCAGCTTGTCCTGCACGCCGTCCGCCTGCGCAAGTTGTGGCAGACCGCTGTCCCCATTGCACCCGCCGCACAGCTTGCTTCTGCCGCCCTGCGCGTCCGCGGCCCGGTAAGCCTCTGCACCACCGAATGCCTTGAACGGCCCGGCGCCATCGGCTTCTTCGCGCCCCGCATTCTCATCCCCGCCTGGCTTCTCCAGCGGCTTTCCCCGGCGGAGCTCGGCCAGATCGTGCTCCATGAAGCCGAACATCTGCGCCGGCGCGACGACTGGACCAACCTGCTGCAAAAGCTGTGCCTCGTCGCTTTTCCCCTGAACCCCGCGCTCTGGTGGATGGAGCGCCGCCTCTGCCGGGAGCGCGAAATGGCCTGCGACGACGGCGTGGTCCAGGCCACCGGGCAGCCCCGCGCCTATGCCGCCTGTCTTGCCGGCCTCGCCGAGCGCAGCCTGCAGCGCCGCGCCGAGGCCCTTTCGCTGGGAGCCTGGCAGCACCGCTCTGAGCTGGCCAGCCGCGTTCACCGCATCCTGCGCCGGCAGCACCCGCTCAGCCCCTTCGCCGCACGCCTCCTGCTCGGAGCGCTGGGCTTCGCCGTGCTCGGCGGCGCCGCCGAACTGGCCCGCAGCCCCCAGTTGATCGGATTCACAGCCCCGGAGAGCGCGGTCGCGTCCGCCTCTGCCGTCCCGGCCCAACTCCAGCCTGCTCATCTCCTCCGGGCGTCGTTCGCTCCGGCTTCCCCATCCGCGCCGGTTCCGGCGGAGGCAAAAATCGGACCCTCCGCAAAAAAGGCAACTCTGCCGGCCAACCGCCCCGCAATCCAGGCCGCCGGTCAGCCTTCCCGGCAGCCCACAGATTGGAACAATCCTGAAGAGGAAGCCTCCGCTTCGGAGCCAGGCCCCGGCCAGTCCCCTCGCCAGTTCCTCACGGCTGAACTCGCCGGCAGCCAGCCAGGCCCCACCCAGGAAACCCAGTGGCTGGTGTTCACCGCCTGGGAACAGGTGCAGCCCCCACCCGAAATTGTCGAACCCTACTCGGCCGCGGCTGCCGGGCGCACCGGGCAGCCCAACCGCCAGATCACCTTCACCCGGCTGATTCTAAAAGTCGTTCCCGCAAGTTCTGTACCTGCGCAGCCTGTCGCGGTTCCCATCCGCGGCGGCTGGCTCTTCCTTCAACTCTAAGCATCCACATCCACACCAGGAGAATAACCATGACCGCATCAACTAATTCATTAGTAGCAAAAGCAGAAAAATGGGCCCTTCCCTCCGGCTCCCTGGCCGCCATGCTCGTCGCCTTCACCTTCCTGGTCAGCCACAGCCCCGTGCATGCCGCCGCAAAAAGCGCCGTGCCGCTGGACGACAACAGCGTCTCCTCGCTGGTTTCGCTCGACAACGCCGTGGAGGCCGTCGCGGCCCGCGTCACTCCCGCCGTGGTCAATGTCTCGGTAACCTCGCGCGCCCCCCAGGAAGGCGCCATCAACATGGACGGCCAGGGCATCTCCCCCGGCGATCTGCCCCCCGGCTTCCGCCAGTTCTTCTTCGGACCTCATGGCCGCGGTGAGTCCGGTCCGCCGCCCGCGCGGGTGGAGCACGGCATCGGCAGCGGCATCATCATCTCGCCGGACGGCTACATCGTCACCAACGACCACGTCGTCGATTCCGCTGTCCAGATTCATGTCACGCTCAACGACCGCCGCGTCTTTCCCGCAAAACTGGTCGGCGTTGACAAGCTCAATGACATCGCCGTCCTCAAAATCGATGCCGGCCAGTTGCCCAGCATTGCCTGGGGCGACTCCGGCAAGCTGCATCCCGGCCAAACCGTCCTCGCCTTCGGCAGCCCCTTCGGCTACTTCCAGTTTTCCGTCACCCGCGGCATCGTCAGCGCTCTCGACCGCCCCAACCCCTACTCCGACGATCCGCGCAAGCCGGGCGACTTCATCCAGACCGACGCCGCCATCAACCCCGGCAACTCCGGCGGGCCGCTGGTCGACGCGCATGGCCAGTTGGTCGGCATCAACACCTTCATCATCTCCGGCAGCGGCTCCTTCGCCGGAGCTGGATTCGCCATCCCCTCGCAAATCGTCAAAAACTCCGCTGAGGCCATCATCAAGAGCGGCTCGGTCCATCACGGATACCTCGGCATCAGCATGAACGATGTCACGCCCGGCAACGCCGGCTTCTTCAACCTCACGGACGCCAAAGGCGCCATCGTCACCCAGGTCACTCCGGACTCGCCCGCCGGCCGCGCCGGGCTCAAAAGCGGCGACGTACTCCGCGAGCTCGACGGCAAGCCCATCGTCAGCGGCGGCGCGCTGCAGGTCGCTGTCAGTGAAATTGCTCCCGGCAACTCCATCAAGCTCGGTATTCTCCGCGACGGCAAACCGCAAACCCTGCAAGTTGAGGTCGGCGAGTTTCATGCCGCCGCTGAAGTGGCAGACAACAACGCAGCCGGCCCCCACGGCGGCGAGCGGCTTGGCCTGGCCGTCGACGACCTCACCCCGCAGCTTCGCGAGCAGCTCAACGTGCCCTCCCACGTAAACGGCGCGGCCATTGAGAGCGTTCGCCCCGCCAGCCCGGCTGAGGACGCGGGCCTCGCGCCCGGCGACGTCATTCTGGAAGTCAACCGCCATCCCGTTGCCAGCGCGGATAAATTCGTCAGCGAAGTCCACGATCTTCCCGCCGGCAAAGACATTCTGCTGCTGGTTTGGTCCAGAGGCGGCGCAAGCTACCGCGTGGTGCATCCCGGCCAGCCCGCGCAAAACGGCATGTAGCCAATACCGGGGCCAGGACCGCTGCCGCGCATCCATGCCGGCAGCGGCCCGTCCCACAAACGCATGAAGTGAGCGCGCGTCGGGATCGATAGTCCCACCCGGAAGGCGGCGGGAAACGAAAGCGAACGGCCAACTGGCGGCATCGGTGGCTCTTGTCACTGGCCGCCAGCCTCCCAATCGTTTACCCTCTCAAAAGCCACCTTTCCCATGCCCTCTGCCGCCGCCCAAGCACGCTATCCGCTCACCCAGGGTGTAAACCCATGGCTGGTCACATTCTCGGTCATGCTGCCCACCTTCATGGAGGTGCTTGACACCGCCATCGCCTCGGTGGCGCTGCCATATATCGCCGGCTCGCTCTCCGCCTCCAACTCCGAGGCCACCTGGGTCCTCACCAGTTACCTGGTCGCCAACGCCGTCATACTGCCCGCCTCCAACTGGTTCGCCCGCCGCTTTGGCCGCAAGCGCTTTCTGCTCATCTGCGTCACCCTGTTCACCATCGCTTCCTTCTTCTGCGGAGCCGCCCCCTCGCTCGGCATCATTCTCCTCGCCCGCGTCCTTCAGGGAGCAGGCGGCGGCGCATTGCAGCCGCTTTCGCAGTCCATCCTGCTTGAGAGCTTCCCCGTCCAGAAGCGCTCCATGTCCATGGCCGCCTATGGCCTGGGAATTGTCGTGGCCCCGGTCATCGGTCCCACCCTCGGCGGCTGGCTCACCGATACCTTCAGTTGGCGCTACGCCTTTTACATCAACATTCCCGTGGGCATCCTCGCGGTCATCATGATCTCCCGCTTCATCCACGACCCGCCCTACATCAAGAACGCCAAAGTCGGCCCCTTTGACAACATCGGCTTCGGACTCCTCATGGTCTGGACCGGCTCCCTGCAGATCGTCCTCGACAAAGGCCAGGAAGACGACTGGTTCGGCGCCACCTGGGTCCGCTGGACGGTCGCGGCCCTGGTCATCTCCCTGGTCCTCTGGATCTGGCATTCCTGGGTCCATCCCAAGGGACTGGTCGATCTCCACGTCCTCAAGGACCGCAACTTCCGCACCGGCTGCTTCCTGGTGGCCATGCTGGGCATGTGCATCTACATCACCATCGCCATCCTGCCCCTCTACTACCAGGAGATTCTGGGTTACACCGCCTTCACCGCCGGCCTGGTCGTCGGCCCGCGCGGCATCGGCTCCTTCATCGGCTCGCCCATCATCGGCATCCTCGGCTCCCGCGTGGACAACCGCAAGCTGCTCTCTGCCGGCTTCCTCGGCTTCGCCGTCTGCGCCCTCTTCTTCGGCGCCATCAACCTCGACATCGGCCCTTACACCCTGCTCGTCCCCATCACCCTCACCGGCTTTGCCCTGAGCTTTGTCTTTGTTCCCATGTCCACCATGATGATGGCCACCATCCCCAACAACGAGATGGGCAACGCCGCCGGATTGGGTAACATGCTGCGCAACATCGGCGGCTCCATCGGCATTTCCATGGCCACCACCGCCCTCATCCGCCGCTCCGCCCTCCACCAGAACGAGATCGGCGCGCACCTGTCGCCCTCCAACCCCGTTCTCCAGCAGAAATCGGCCCTCATCGCCGCCTACGTCGGCCACCACCTCGGCCCCGCCCAGGCCCGTGCCGGCTCCTACGGCCTGCTCTACGGCCTCATGCAGCAGCAATCCGCCCTCATGGCCTATGTCGATGTCTTCCGCTGGACCGCCCTGCTCGCCCTCTTCTGCGCCGCCGCCGCCTGGCTCTTTAAAAAACCAAAGAAGCACCCCCCTCTGCCCCCCGGCGTACATTAATGCTGTGAGGATTTCTGCATGAGTAAACCCATCCACCTGCAGACATTTCAAATCGGCACGCCCGTCCGTCACGGCGAAGGGCTCAGAATCGCCGTCACCCGCAGGCCGCCGCGAGGCGTGGCCAAAGCCGACTGGAAGCGCATCGGCCGCTTTGACGTCTGGTTCCCCGCGCTGGCGCCGTCTCCTGAATTGGTAGCAAAGCTCCAGAGCGCCGGCCCGGAAGCGGCCTCGGTCAGGAAAGCGCTCTTTGACAAGTATGAAAAAGAGTTGCTGGGCAGCGCGGAAAACCGCCAAACCGTAGCGCTCATCGCAGAGATCGCCGCCCGCATGCCGGTTTCCATCGGCTGCTTCTGCGCCGACGAATCGCACTGCCACCGTTCCCGGCTCTACACCGTCATCATGGCGCAGTCAAACCAGGTCTGATCGCAGCCGCTTGTTCTGAAGTAAATATCCTCCGGCAGCGCCGGAGGCTTGAGAGTTGGTGGCCCTCAAAGGGGCCTGGGCCCGAGCGCTCCATGCCAATAGAAACCTGTCGCCCCACGCCAGCAGAATCCCATCCGCCCCGCGCCAACAGAATCCCAGTCGCCTCGCGCCGGAGGCGCAGCGTTTGTTAGCCCCGCGCTTCAGCGTGGGGTGGGGTGGGGTGGGGTTGGCGTAACCAAACAAGGTATGAGGAGTCCCGTAGGGACGGCGCTGCTCGAACGCACCCATCCTTTTTGCGCGCTTGCGAAAGGAATGGAATATCCAGACCAGAGGCGACTCCAGAAACGTCAAACTCCGACTGACTCCCCGGCAGAGCCGGGGGGGGGCCCCTGTTAAATAAGTAGTCCTACGCCGCATCCCCAAACACCCGCACCCCAGCCGCCCTGGCCGCGTCCGCCAGCCGCCCGTCAAACGTCGCCAGGGTTCCGCTGGTTCGCAACGCCAATTCCAGATAGGTAGCGTCATAGGCCGTCAAACCGTACTTCCGGGCCAGCGACAAAACCGCGCCTTGCACCGCCGACGGGCGCATCCGGTCTTCCACAATCGGCAAAGCATTCACCAGGCCCATGAACGATGCCGCCGTAGATCCCCCAATCCCCCCTCTGCGCTCAGCCACCAGCACGCCGTTCGCAACCTCGGGAAACCACAACGCAGGCACCACGGCTTCCGCCATCTGAATGTTGCGAAGAATCGCATCGGCTAATTCGGCCTCCCCTCCATCGGCGCGATTCACCAGCCAAGCCATCGTCGCGGACGCATCAAGAACAAGTCCCATGCCCCGTCCTTACTTTCTTCCTTCGCGAATCCAGTCCAGAACCGTATCGCCAGAAACTCCCTCAATCCGCGGAAAATGCAGCAAACGCTCGACAGCCTCGTCCACGGCCCGCTGGTTCCGCGCCTGAGTAGGCACAAGGTCCGCCACCGCCCGCCCCCGCACCGTAATCGTGAACCTCTCGCCCTGATCCACCCTGCGCAGGATCGCAGAGAGTTTCGTCTTCGCGTCAAATGCCCCAATCTCCGTATAAACGCTATCTGCTGCCGGCATAGACCCTCCAAACTGCCATCTTGTAAACCAACTAGTTTACAAACTAGCTTACTCCATTCCACACTTTTTCAATAGAAATTCGCCTCCTACCTCCCCAAACCTCACACCCCCAACGGCAAAAACCTCCGCATCCCCTCGTCGTACTCCTCAATCCGCCCGCTCATAATGTCGTAGTACCACCCATGCACCGTCAGCCGCCCCTCCTCCACCGCCCGCGCCACCGACGGCTGCGCCTTCAGATTCAACAACTGCGCCACCACGTTGCCCCGGATCAGCGAGCCCAGTTCCGCGCTTTCCCCATCCGCCGGATTCAACGGCTGCCGGTGCGCAAACGCCGCCTCCACGTGCTGCAGCCAGCGCCGCGCCTTGGGCAGCGCATCCAGCCCCGCGCGGTCCAGCGCCGCCTTCAGAGCCCCGCAGTCCGAGTGACCGCACAGAATCGCGTGCTTCACCCGCAGCACCTCCACCGCGTACTCAATCGTCGCGGTGCACCCGTCCACATTCTGGCTGGTCAGCGGCACCACGTTGCCCGCATTCCGCGTAATAAACAAATCGCCCGGCCCCGTCCCCAGAATCAGGTCCGGCAGCACCCGCGAGTCCGAGCAGGTGATAAACAGCCACTCCGGCGCCTGCATCTCCGCCAACAGGTGAAACTGGCTCTTCCTGCCCGGAAACACCTCCGCCAAAAACCGCTTGTGCCCTTCGATCAGTCGCTCCATGTGATCCTCGCCCATCCGGCCCGCCTCCATCCCGCTCTGTCTTTGCCCAGCCTACCGCAAAGCCGTCCAGACTGAAACCCCGCCCCCGGCGCCCGTACGCTAAGCTCTACAATGCCAACAAGACCCCCTTCAAGGAGACGTGGCGCAATGAATAAGTTCGCAAAAATCACCGCCTGCATCGCCGTATTCCTGCTCTTCGCCGCCGCCGCGCCCGCCCAGTCCATCCGCAGCATCGATCCCGCCCTCGCCGGCCGCATTGACCGCATCGCCCAGCAGGTTCTCGATCAGACCGGCGTTCCCTCCGCCTCCGTCGCCGTCGTCCAGCACGGCCGGCTCGTTTACACCCACGCCTACGGCCACGCCCGCCTCGCCACCGCCACCGCGCCCGCCCTCGCCGCCACGCCGGAGATGCGCTACTCCATCGGCTCCATCTCCAAGCAGTTCACCGCCGCCGCCATCCTCCTCCTTCAGGAAGAAGGCAAGCTCTCGCTTGACGACGCCGTCGGCAAGTACATCCCCGGCCTCACCGCGGGCGACAAAGTCACCCTCCGCCAGATCCTCTCCCACACCTCCGGCTATCAGGACTACTGGCCAGAGGACTACGTCATGACCACCATGCTGCCCGCCGTCAGCCCCCAGCAAATCCTCGACACCTGGGCCAAAAAGCCCCTCGACTTCGAGCCCGGCACGCAGTGGCAGTACTCCAACACCAACTTCGTCATCGCCGGGCAGATTGTCGAAAAAATCACCGGCCACCCGCTCATGGACTTCCTCACCCAGCGCATCTTCCGCCCCCTCGGGATGCAGTCGGTCTGGAACTCCGACCAGACCAAGCTCACCCAGGCCGACGCCACCGCCTACTATCGCCACGCTCTCGGCCCCCTGCGCGTCGCTCCCAAGGAAGGCCGCGGCTGGATGTTTGCCGCCGGCGAACTGGCCATGACCGCCCACGACCTCGCCCTTTGGGATGAGAGCCTCATCGCCCAGTCCCTTCTCAAGCCCGCGAGCTACAAGCAGATGTTCACTGAGGTCAAACTCAACAGCGGCAAAGGCGCCCACTACGGCCTCGGCGTCGAAATCATGGACCGCAACGGCCACCGCTCCATCGAGCACTCCGGCGAGGTCTCCGGCTTCGTCTCCGACAACCAGGTCCTCATCGACGACGGTGTCGCCGTAGCCGTCCTCACCAACCAGGACGCCGTCGGCGCGGCCTCCGCCATCACCCGCCTCGCCGCTCCTGCCGTTCTCGGCGCACCCGCAGCCGCCCCCGAGCGGCAGGCCCTCGACCTCTACCGCAGCCTGCAAAAAGGCCGCATTGACCGCACCCTGCTCGCCCCCAACCTCAGCGACTACTTCACCCCTGAAGCCCTCGCCGATTTCCAGTCCAGCCTCGCCCCTCTCGGCGAACCCCTCACCTTCCGCCAGACCGGCGAGCAGTTACGCGGCGGCATGACCTTCCGCGCCTTCCAGATCGTCTATCCCGGCAAGCATCTCCGCCTCACTACCTACACCTACCCCGACGGCAAGCTCGAGCAGTACCTCATCGCCCCCGCCGAGTAGCCCGCGCACCCACGAACCCAAACCCCACCCCTGTTCATCGCCCAAAGAACACTCCGTGCCCCATCCATTTCACAGCTCCATCGTGAAATGGGTGGGAATCCACGAACCCCCACACTCACAGCGCGTCTACTATCCGCACGACCCGCGATACACTTACATTGACCATGTTTGAAAACCTTACAGACAAACTCCAGCGCGCCTTCAAATCCCTCCGCGGCCAGGGCACGCTCACGGAAGAAAACATCTCTGAAGCCCTGCGTGAAATCCGCGTAGCCCTTCTCGAGGCCGACGTCAACCTCAACGTCGCCCGCGACCTGATCGAGCAGATCCGCGTCAAGGCCGTCGGCACGGAGGTTCTCACCGCCCTCTCGCCCTCCGAGCAGGTCATCAAGATCGTCCGCGACGAACTCATCGCCCTGCTCGGCAAAGACACGGCCCGCTTCAAGTTCTCCTCGCAGCCGCCCTCGGTCATTCTCATGGCCGGCCTCCAGGGCTCCGGCAAAACCACCACCAGCGGCAAGCTGGCCGCCTGGCTTAAAAAGGGTGGTCACCGCCCCCTGCTCGTCTCGGTCGACGTCTACCGTCCCGCCGCCCGCGAGCAGCTCAAAGTCGTCGCCAAGTCCATTGAAGCCAAGCTCTATGAGGGCGATGAAAAGGGCGAAACCGCCGGCCCCGATCTCGTCGTCCGTCTCGCCAAGGAAGCCCTCCGCGAAGCCCGCATCCTGGGCTGCGACACGCTCATTGTCGATACCGCCGGCCGCCTCCACATCGACGAAGCCCTGATGGACGAGATGGCCCGCCTCAAAAAGCTGCTCAACCCGTCGGAAATCCTCTTCATCGCCGACGCCATGACCGGCCAGGACGCCGTCAACTCCGCGCAGGACTTCCACACCCGCCTCGGCCTCACCGGCGTCATTTTGACCAAGATGGACGGCGACGCCCGCGGCGGCGCGGCTCTCTCCATCCGTCACGTCACCGGCCAGCCCATCAAGTTCCTTGGCGTGGGTGAAAAGCCCGACGCCTTCGAGCCTTTCCATCCCGACCGCATCGTCGGCCGCATCCTCGGCATGGGCGACATGATGTCGCTCATTGAAAAGGCCGAGTCCTCCTTCGACCGCAAAAAGTCGGAAGACCTGGCCAAGAAAGCCCTCCTCGGCGACGGCTTCTCGCTCGAAGATTTCCGTGACCAGCTCCGGCAGATCAAAAAAATGGGTTCCATGGAGAGCATCCTCAAAATGCTCCCCTCGGTCGGCCCCTTCGCCGGCCTGCAGCAGGCCTCCAAAAACGTGGACGAAAAGCAGTTCACGCGCCTTGAAGCCATCATCAACTCCATGACCCCCCTCGAGCGCCGCAACCACGAAATCATCAGCGGCAGCCGTCGCAAGCGCATCGCCGACGGCTCCGGCACCGAGGTCCAGGAAGTCAACCAGCTCCTCCGCCAATACGCCCAGATGGCCAAAATGTTCAAGCAGATGGGCAAAGGCGGCATGGCCGCAAAAATGATGCGCGGCGGCATGGGCGCCATGGGCATGGGCGGCCGTCAAAAGTTCGGGCGGTAAGATTCGCAGTAAGATTCATGAAAGGGGGACAACGATGCGCAGGCTATCAGTCAAAAACTTCTCGGTCATCAAAGAAGCAGAGCTGGAGTTCGGCAAAATCACCGTCCTCATCGGCCCCCAATCCAGCGGGAAGAGTTTGCTTTGCAAACTGGCATATTTTTTGGGACCAACCTTAACCCAAATCATTGCGGAATTCGCAGGGCGGCAAAGGTCATGGAGTTATTTGGAGGAATATGCCTCCACGCAGTTTCGACAGAGATTTCCAGAGTCCGCTTGGGGGCCTGCAGCGTTTTTTATTGATTACCAACAGGGAAGAATTGGAGTAAAGGTCGTTGGTGAGCCTTTCGTGACAGGCCGAAATGTCTCCATTGTCTTTTCTGAGGGAATCAGAACTTTCTATTCAGAAAAGCTCTCAGCTCCCAGGGGAGGACTGCATGAGCCGGGGAGTCAAGGAGATGCGCTAACAACTTCCTTTAATGTCTGGAATTGTCTTGTTGAGTTGAACACCTTGCAGGGTCACCGCACGGTAGAGACAAGCGCATTCATTCCAGCAAATAGAGCCTTCTTTTCAAATCTCAATAACGTCTTTGAATTGTTCAGAAACGAGAACATCGATATTACGTTAAGGGAGTTTGCAGCAAACCTCGATTGGGCCGCTAAGCCCACATCGGAGAGACCTGTACCTGCCGTGAGAACTGAGATACTTGCGTCAATCGAATCGATACAAGGTGGAAAGGTACGTATTGAGGATGGGAAACCTGCTTTTGAGGGACCTAACGGCGTTATCGTCCCGATGGGCTTGACCTCTTCCGGCACGCAAGAACTCGTCCCTTTGTTTATGCTACTGTCGACGTTGGTAAACGAAACATTTGCAGAGAATAGCGACGATGGAGCATTACCTATCAGAGAGCGATTCTTAGTCGTCGAAGAACCTGAAGGCCATGTGTTTCCGAGCACACAGTACGAGCTTATGCGCCTTTTTTCATGGCTTCACAACGAAGATTATTTCCGGTTCTCATGGGTGATCACAACTCACAGCCCCTACATACTTACCTCCTTCAACAACCTAATTGAAGCAGGACAAGTCGCTCGCTCAAAACCTGAATTGAAGCAAGAAGTCGCCAAAATTATTCCCGAGCAATACTGGATCAAGGAAGGCGATTTCAAAGCCTACGCCATCGAGGACGGCAAGTTGCAATCCATCCTCAACGAAAGCGGATTCATTGAAGGCAACTATCTCGATCAGGTCTCGGAAGTTATCGGGAACGAGTTTGATGAACTTTTGAGGCTTGAGTATGACAATACCAAAGCCTCCTAGTCAGCCCGGCTGCACCTGGGTTGAGAATTGCATCGAAATGTGCAATGCAGATTCCGTCTACGTCGAGGATCAAGGCGTGCGGGCGACTTTCGCCAATCCACGCCGGAGAAATATCCGCAAGATTCACTTTGACGGCTGTTACTTCACTGGACGAGGACGGCAGGCAGACTATATCGTCGGGCGAACTGATGATATAGATATCATTGTCGAACTCAAGGGCTCCGACACAAATCTCAAAGAGGCAACTCTCCAGGTTGCAAGTACGCTCGACGCATGGAAACAGGATGCAAAATCTGCAAGTACGATTGCTGCCCTCATCGTCTACGGCCGCATTGAAGGCAGAAAGAAACTCCCTGGCCGTGTTCCCCGCACCGCCGCCGTCATCTTGGGATTGACCGCCGAATTTTTACATACGCACAAAATCTTGCTTCTCATCCATGAAAATGGAGAGAGACAATTCAGGTTCAATGATTTCCTTCGGAAGAGCGATGCCGACTAGCCTCCAAGACCAACTCGACGAGATCACCGCCAACACCCGCCAGTTGGTGCAGGCCGAACGACTCGCCGTCAGCGAGCGCGCCATCTCGGAACTTTTCGCCACGGGCATCGAGGACAACATCCTCCCCGTCGGCGCCCTCGCTCCCGAGTTCGCCCTCAACGACGCCACCGGCCGCATGGTCCGCAGCGAAGACATGCTCGCCCTCGGCCCCCTGGTCATCAAGTTTTTCCGCGGCCGCTGGTGTTCCTACTGCTCCACCGAACTCGAAGCCTGGCGCGACCTCTACGGCACCCTCCGCGAGCGTGAAGCCCTCATGGTCGCCATCAGCCCGCAAACCGGGCGGCAAAACGACTTCATGGCCGGCCAGCACGGCCTTCCCTTCCCCGTCCTCTCCGACCCCGGCGGCACGCTCGCTGAAAAATTCGGCCTCGTCTACACCGTCCCCGACTACCAGCGCGCCTACTATCACTCCATCCTTGTCAATCTCCCCTTCATCAACGGCGACCCGCACTGGCGTCTGCCCATCCCCGCCACCTATGTCCTCGCAAAAGACCGCCGCGTCCTCTTCGCCGAGGCCCACGCCGACTTCCGTGTCCGCCCCGAGCCCGACGAAGCCCTCGCCGCCGCCTTCGCCCACCACAACCGCTAGGGAAACTTCGATCAAGCCTTTGTTTTGAAAGGGCACGACTTCAGTCGTGCCGGAAGTAGATGAAAATAAAAACTGGCTTTAGCCACCGAGGGAATGAAGGCGCTAAAATTTGCACTGAATCAGAGGTCCCCTGGCGCAGTTCTTCAATTGAATTAAATGAGCGTGTCATCCTGAGCGGAGCAGACCGCGCATATTGCGGTCTGCGCAGTCGAAGGATCTGCCCTAAAGATTCGGCTAAGTCCTTTAGATTTGGATCAGCAAGAACCGTCGAATCTTTATGGTCTTGGGTGGCCTGTAGGGCCATGTATGACTGCGGTTGCATTTGCTGTTGCATTTGCTTTTGCTTTTGTCTTTGTCTTTGTCTTTGTCTTTGTATTTGTATTTGTTCTTGTTCTTGTTCTTGTTACATGATCCACTCAATATCTATCTTCCGGCTTACTAACTCCACTCCCCAAGCAAGGCCTGCGCCTTTTCCAAACTAACTCCCTTAAGCAGAAACACCTTGCTCCGTGATAACTCCCCGCTAACTATCTCTATCCCGCTCTTGGTCAACCCAAACCTCTCCGCCAGAAAAGCCACCAGCGCCAGGTTAGCCCGCCCTTCCAGCGGAGGCGCATGAACCGCAATCTTCAACTGCGCCGCGGCCCCTTCGCCGTACACGCCCGTAATCGCCGTCTTCTTCGCGCCCGGCTGCGCGCGCACCGCCAGCGTCACTCCACCGGCATTGGCCCGCAGCATCACGCCGGTCCCGTCCACGGCGCGCGCTTCCCAAACAGCGCCGTTCCCACGCGAATCCGCGTCGCGCCCTCTTGAATCGCCAGCGCAAAATCCCCGCTCATCCCCATCGACAACACATCGAGCGTCAACTTCGGATGCGCCGCGGCCCAGCGCTCGCGCCAACCGCGCAGCGCGCGGAAGCACGCCCGCGTCTCGTCCTCGGCCACGCCCCACGGCGCAATCGTCATCAGCCCCCGCACCTGTATATGCTCAAGTTCCGGCAGCCGCTCCAGCAGTTGCCCAGCCTCGGCGGACTCCGGCTCCAATCCAGCCTTGGTCTCCTCCGCGCTCAGCTTCACCTCGATCAAAACCGGCAGCCGCTTGCCCAGCTTCCCCGCCGCCTCGTTCAACCGCTCCGCCAGCCGCAGCGAGTCCACCGAGTCCACGGCGTCAAACAGCTCCACCGCCCGCGCCGCTTTATTCGATTGCAAATGTCCAATCAGATGGCACTCCGTGCTCTTGCGCCACGGTCCCAGATCCACGGCTTTCGCCGCAAACTCCTGCACACGATTCTCGCCAAACAGCCGCAGACCCAGCCCCGCGGCCTCGGCAATCGTCGCCGCCGGATAGGTCTTCGACACGGCCATCAGCTCCACTTCGCCGCGCCCGCGCCCCGCCTGCCTGCACGCCCACGCAATGGCCGCTTCCAGCCGTTCCAGATTTTCACCCAGCGCCGTCATAGTTTTCATGAAACTCCTGCGAGCGCTACAGCATTTTCGATTCTGCTCTTTACAGAATCCTGGTAGCCACGTGGCTTTTTCCTCAAGAAAAAGCCACCTTCCACGATCTCCAAACATCAACATGTGAATCGAAAATGCTCTTAGCGAGCGTCCGCCCCACCGCAGGTGGTCAATGCCCGTGCGCTTCCAGAAATTTCTCCGCCTCCAGCGCCGCCATGCATCCCGACCCGGCCGCGGTAATCGCCTGCCGGTAGCGCCGGTCCTGCACATCGCCGCATGCATACACACCCGGAATCACCGTCCCGTTCAGCGTAGTCAGCACGTTGCCCGTGGTGCGGATGTAGCCGTCGTCGTCCAGGTCCATCTGCCCGGTAAACATCTTTGCATTCGGCTCGTGCCCAATGCCCAGAAACAATCCGCTGATCGGCAAAACCGACTCCGCGCCGTTGGTCACATCCTTCAGCCGCAGGCCCTTCACGTCCTTGTCTTCCACGCCCAGCACCTCTTCCACCACGGTGTTGGTGCGCAGCACAATGTTGGGATGCGCAATCGCCCGCTCCAGCATGATCTTCGAGGCCCTGAAGCTCTCCCGCCGGTGCAGCAGCGTAACCTTCGATGCAAAGCGCGTCAAGAACAGAGCCTCTTCCATCGCCGAGTCGCCTCCGCCCACCACCGCAATCTCTTTCCCGCGGAAGAAGAACCCGTCGCACGTGGCGCAGCTTGAAACTCCATGCCCAATCAGCGCCTGTTCGCTCGGCAACCCCAGCCACCGCGCGCTCGCCCCTGAGGCCACAATCAGCGTGCGCGTGCAAATCTCCCCGGCTGAGGTTTCCAGCTTGATCGGATGCGCGCCCAGCTCAACCTTGTTCAGGTGCGCCAGTTGAAACGTCGCCCCGAACCGCGCCGCCTGCTTCTTCATGTTGTCGATCAGTTCCGGCCCTTGAATGCCCTCCGGCCAGCCGGGAAAATTCTCCACCAGCGTGGTGATGGATAGCTGGCCGCCGGGCTCGTGGCCCTCCAGCACCAGTGGGTTCAGGCCTGCCCGGCCCGTATAAATGGCCGCCGTAAGCCCGGCGCAGCCCGAGCCCAGAATTACCGTATCGCGAATCTCTGTCATATCGTTTCCTGTCTCGATTTTAGATGCTTGCCCGCTGGTTTTCGGCTCAACCCAGCGCCGCGGCCAGCAGCCCCGGCCGCTCCTTGGCCAGCTTCACCACCAGTTCGCCAAGCAGCGTGTTCGCCCACGCAAACCACGGCCGCGTAAACTTCGCCGCATTGTCCTTGTCGAACGACTCGTGCATGAACCCCGTCCCCGCCGTCGTATCCCGCAGCCAGCGCAGGCACTGCCGAATCTCCCTCTCATCCCCGCTCGTCAGCGCGCGGTACATAATCGACATCGGCCACACCATGTTCAATCCCTCGTGCGGGCCGCCTACGCCCTCCGCCGCCGTGCCGCGGAAGAAATACGGATTCGACGCACTCAGCACAAACGCCCGCGTCCGCGCATACAGCGGATCGTCCATCCGGCAGCAGCCCAGGTAGGGCAGGCTCAGCAGTCCCGGCGCGTTCGCGTCGTCCATCATCAGCACGTTGCCGTAGCCGTCCACTTCGTAGGCCCAGATTTCGCCGTGCTTGGCGTGCTGTGTCTTGCCATACTGCGCCAGCGCCCGCTCCACCTCCGCGGCCAGCGCCTCGGCCTCGGCGGCCAGCTTCGCGTCGTCCGCGGCGTGCGCGGCCAGCGCCGCCAGTTGCCGCAGGCTCACCATCGCAAACAGATTGGCCGGAACAAATAACGGATACATGCACGCATCGTCTGAAGGCCGGAACATCGAGTAGATCATCCCCACCGGCCGCGCCGGATTCCCAAACCCGCTCAGCGGCAACGTATCGCTCGGTATCGCCGACTCGCGCTCGAACGAATACGGCCCCCGTCCCTCCTTGCGCTGCTGCGTGCGGAAGGTCCGCACAATCGCCCAGGCCGCTTCCTTCCACTGCGCGTCGAAAGGCCGCGTGTCCCCGGTCGCCTTCCAGTATCCATGCGCCAGCCGGATCGGATAGCACAGCGAATCCACTTCCCATTTGCGTTCGCCCACGCCGGCGATATGCTTCGTTTTGTCGTTCACGGCCCAGCTCAGCGGCTTGGCCGCCGCATCGCGCATGAACGCATTCGCATACGGGTCCAGCAGAATCATCCGCGCCTGCCGCCGAATCACGCCCTCCAGCAGCGCGCGCAGTTTTTCGTCTTCCTTGGCCAGCGGCAAATAAGGCCACATCTGCGCCGAGGAGTCGCGCAGCCACATTGCGTCGATATCTCCCGTCACCACATACGTATCCAGCTTGCCCTCGAAGCTGCCCGGCCACACCGTCGTATCCAGCGTGTTTGGAAAGCAGTTCGCAAAAATCGTCGCCAGTTCCTTATCGGCGATGCCATGCTGAATCCTGGGAATCAGCGCCTCCACCGCCTCGCTGGTAAAGTGCCTGTCTCCCTTCGCAGGCCTGGCCTGCGGCAACGCCCCTGCCAGTGCCGCAACCTCGCCCCAACCGCTCCGCGCAACCGCCAACGTGGCAGCCGCCCCCTTCATCCAATCCCGCCGGCTGATCCCATCCATCGTGCACACTCCCTTGCAACTCGCTTCAGCAAGCCTACCGCGTTCTTCTCTATCATGTCTCTTATGGCGAATCTGACTCTGATCTACGGGCTCCGGCTCCTCCCCGAAGGCGAGGTCGCTGAAATTCAGGATGCAACCCTCAAGCTGGCCAATGGCCACCAGGCCCACGTCACCATGCACTCCATTGAGGGCTCTCGCCAGGAGATCGAGGCCCAGCTCAAGCGCAGCCTCGACGCCTTCTTCGACTTCTATCCTGAGCTCTGACCTCTGCGCCAAAAATCTCTCAATGCCAGAAAATCGTCGCCGGCTCCTTCGCCGCCAGATCGATCTTCACCGGCGCGGCCATCGCAACCAGCGTGCTGAAATCGAACTCCTTGTACAAATCCAGGCACATCAGCTCCGGCGCTTCCTCGTAACTCATCGGGTGCGTGTACACCTCGCCCAGGCTCGCCATCGCCTTGCGCGCTTCCACCCCTGAAAACAGCTCCGGCTCAAGCGCCGCCGCCACCACCGCCACCGTCTCCGCGCGCGGCCCGCTCGTCACCACGCGTACCGGCAATGCAGCGTCGGCAGGCGCTGCAAGCTGCGCTCCCGGCGTCGAAGTGCCGTCGATCCGGCCCGCCTGCAGCCAGCGCGTCACCGCGGCCATCTGCGCCGCCTCCAGTCCCAGCGGCCGTTCGCCCACCGAGCTCAGCATCTGCGCGTAGCCCGACACGCCCGGATGCTCCACCGTTCCCGGCACGTTCTCGCCAAAAAACAGCGGCTCAAACACCAGCACCCGCTGCCCGCGCGCCACATCGTCGCCAATCTCGTCCGTCGCCGTCTTGCGGCCCGCGTCGGGAACAATCATCGTCACGCCGCCATTTGCCGGCCGCACCGCCGACTCAAACAGCACGCCCGTCGCGCTCAGCCCGTTGCTGAACTCGAAGCGGTAGCCCCGGCTCTGCAGGTTGTTTTCCAGCGCCGCGCTGATTGGCCACGCATGAGTCACCGTCACCGCCTTGGAACGCACCACCTCGCTCAGCTTCCTGCGCTGCCCCGCAACCCACGCCGCGTCGGCCTGCGCCGGAGCCTCGTGGTGAATCGCCTGTGCCATCTGCCGCGCCAAGCCCACAATCGTCAAGTTGTCCTTCGGCAATCCGGCCTCCAACTCCTCTTCGCTCAGCACCTCGGTGTCGGTGTCCGCGTCTTCCTTGTCGGAAACGTTCAGCCCGAACGCCGCGTCGAAAAACTTGTACGCCCGCTCCCGGCTGTCGATCTGGTAGTTGTGATTGCCGGGAATCAGGTTCTCGTACCACTGAAAATTCTCCGGCTTGCCCAGCAGCGCAAAGTACGGCTTGATGTCGTCGTAGACGCCCTGCTTCACCACGTTGGCGCGGTAGCAGCAAGTGTCCATGGAGTTATAGATCAGCAGCGTCGGCCTTGGTGCGCGCAGCGCCGTCAGTTGCGCGTAATCGGCCACAGCCCGCATGTCGGGCGAGTTCTGTTCCGCATCGCCCGCGTACTCCGGGTGTTCAATCGCCGTGGTCAGCGAGCTGTAGCCCGCCACCGGCGCAGCCGCGCCCACCCGCGTATCCAGCCCGCTCAGCAGCATCGTCTGCCAGCCGCCGCCGGACAGTCCCGTCACCCCAATCCGCGTCCGGTCCACGCGCGGATCGTCGTACAGGTAGTCCAGCCCCCGCCGCATCGCCAGGTAAAACAAGCCCACGCCGTTCTCGCCGGCCAGGTCCAGCAGCCCGATGTGGTTGTGCGCATTTTCTTCCCCGCTCAGCTCGCCAAAGTTCATCCACTCCAGGCTCAGCGCCAGAATCCCCCGCCGCGCCTGGTTGATGCACCGCTTCTGCTTGTGCTCCACAGCCTTGCCGCCCGGCCCGTGCCCATGCACATCCAGAATCGCCGGAGCCTTCCCATCCAAATGCGCAGGCTCGTACAGCAGCGCGGTCGACTCAAACCCGGGCACAATCTCGTAGCGCAGCTTCACAATCCGGTAGCCGGTCCGCTCCAGCACGCCCACTTTTTCAAACTTCGGCGCCGCATCCACCCACTCTCGCGGCCAGCCATGATAGATCACGCCCAGCTCGTGCTCCCGTAGCTGCGCGGCTTCCTTCTGCCAATCCCCGGCATTGGTCGCCGCCGGCAGCTCCGGCACATGCGTCAACATGAAGTGCCGCAACTGGTCGGCCACCAGCCCTGGACTCTGCAACTGCTGTTCCAGTTGCGGCTCCACCGCGCGATGCGTCACCTGCGCTGCGCCGCTCCCCGCGCAGAAGATGGTAAGCACAGCCAACAGCCCAATCCCCTTCATCGCCATCCCGCCCCCTCTTTCCATCTCTTCCCCTCAAGCCCGTGCCAAATCAAGCCGGCGCCAGACCGCAATCCTCATCCCGTCAAACCGCAACTCTCACACCGCAAAACCGCAATTCTCGTCCAGGCCTCTGACCGCATGAATATGCACTTCCACGGCCTGTACCGCCGGCCTCCCGGCCGGCTGTAGCGCGGGCGTCCCCGCCCGCGCTTTCTCATGGCAATTCACCAATCCATGCCGTCATCACATGCGTGCCCTGTCTCTGAAATTCACAATAAGTCATTCTGAGTGAACGGGGCCCCGAACGCTTTTCAGTTCGGGGGTGGTGAGCGAAGAATCTGCGTTTATTCTTTCGCGCATTCTACAAAGAACCTCAGAAACGCCACACTCGTGTACCGCAATAAACTTCGTCACGATTCGCTCGAATTGTATCGCCCCGGTACCCCCTGCGCTAAACCACCCCTGCGGTTGAAGCCTCAGGCCCGAATGCATGGCATCAATAAACTCTGAACAATCCAATATCGTGAAGGTTACAGGTCTTAATGAAGGCACGGCCTTCCCAGGCTGCGGAAAAACTCAATCCAGCTCTCGTTGCGCAAATTGTGCGTTGCGGCCCGACTTCACAGCTTGCGGAAAAAAGGCTGGGGTGTCGAACCTGGCACGATGGTTTCCACATGCTGATGGGTTAAGTAATAGTTATGCGCGGAGACGACCAGCAGCAGGAAG
>Ga0316217_10002876_pt1 | contig 20314 bp, 21 predicted proteins | sample 1anoAmetaG_FD_203633 | JGI IMG/M metagenome (GOLD analysis project Ga0316217, IMG submission 203633) | Freshwater microbial communities from Trout Bog Lake, Wisconsin, USA - 1anoA | ecosystem: Environmental > Aquatic > Freshwater > Lake > Hypolimnion/Profundal zone | place: USA: Wisconsin...
GACCGGCCCTTCGCTTTGGCTCCGGGCGTTCGTTGTTCAAAACGATTCACAGGATCGTTTTGTTTGCTTCGCAAACCACGCCTCACCCCTCATCAGTCGGCTCCGCCGACAGCTTCTCCCAAAAGGGAGAAGCAAGTTTAATGAGAAAAAATGGGGATCGCCCACTGCCTACGGCCTACTGCCCACTGCCATAAAAATTCTTAACCCCTCCCTTGACACCGCAATAAACCCGATCCAAATATGTAAATGTTATTTACATTAACATCACCGAGCAACGAAAGGCATGAGGAGCGGAAAATGAATGCACTGGTTCACAGATTGGATGATTGGGGCCGTCCGGGTTGGATTGCCGCGATGGTGCTTGGTTTTATTTTCTTCTGGCCCATCGGCCTTTTTACGCTCGGCTTTTTGATATGGAGCGGAAGAATGGGATGCATGAGCTATACCTATGCCGGAGGTTATGACCGGCGCGCACGGTGGGAACGTAAAATAGAGCGGATGCAATCTCGCGTCGATCAGATGCGAAGCTGGTTTGGCCAAACTACCGACCAACCCCGCAGCCCCCGCTTCGCCCCCACCGGCAACCGCGCCTTCGACGATTACCGCGAAGAAACGCTGAGCCAACTTGAACGCGAAGCAGACGAATTCCGCACCTTCCTCGACCGCTTACGCCATGCAAAGGACAAGGCAGAGTTTGATCTGTTTATGGCCGAGCGGAAAAAGGGCGAGGAAGCGTAAGGTTAAGCGCTTATTGTGCGAGATAAAAAACCGGCGGGGAAACCCGCCGTTTTTTTATTGCAAATGAACAATGAGGAGGTCCTACTCTAACGCTCGCTCATGGCCAATTTGACACCGAGCAAGACAAAGGCCGCCGCAAAAGACCGACGCAACCATGTTAATGTTGTGGGTCGCGAAATCACATGGTTGCGCATAAACGCAGCAAATACGCCATAAAGAGTAAACACAACAAAAGTCATCGCCATAAACACCATATTCAAAACCATCATATCCAATAAAGGTGTCAATGACTCACGATCGATAAATTGCGGAAGAAAAGCGACAAAAAAAATAGATAATTTTGGATTGAGCAGATTAAGCGCAATCCCCTCGCCAATCACACGAAGAGCCGATTTTGACTTAGTGTCTGAAGAAACCGTCAGCGCGCCATGCTCACGCAAGGTTTGCCAGGCCATAAAAAGCAAATAGGCAACACCTGCATATTTAACCGTATCAAAAAGCAAGGCTGATGTATGCAGCAATGCCGCCAGCCCGAGCATGGCTGCTGCCAAATGCGGGATAATACCTAAAGTGCACGCAAATGCCGCCAACACGCTGGCCCGGCCGCCGCGCCCCAAACCCGTAGCAATCGTATAAATCGCCCCAGTTCCTGGCGATGCGACAATAATAAAAGTGGTGATAAAAAAGGTCAGATTCATGCTCGTCCCTGTTCCTTGTGGATCTTTTGATTCCGACATTTGCTCGGGAGCATTGTATCAGACGGATGCAAATGTCGGAATTGGACCACTCGTAAAATGTTTACCGCATCAAAACATGAATGAGGGCGGCAACACAAGACATCCGCCCAAATCTATCAAAACAGCTCACATGTCGCCAGCCTGTTCGACTTCTAGAACTTTCTCCAAGCCTTCCAGTTCAAATTGAACAGCATCCCAGATAATCTTCGGCGCGATCCGGTGATATTCGTGCCTCAAAATATTCCCGATAGCTTTGATCTTGTTCCACTCGATTTCGGGATGACGCTCCATCAGATCGACAGGTAAATGCCGAACAGCCTCGGAGATGATCTCGATTGCGCGCTCAGTCGCCAATCGCTCAATTCGACTTTCTGAAAATACTTCAAAAGACAATTTCAGACTGGCTTCACGCGCCATATCAATCGCATCAAGGATATCCGTGATGATGATATTGACGTTCCGCATCAAAATATCCGGATCGCCTGCCGCTCGATGTCAGACCGAACCGATGGATAAAGTGAGTCGCGCGTCGTGACATGGGCATCAACGCCCAACCTGTCTTCAATCGCCAATTTGACGCCAGCAAGGTTGATCAGACTGAATTTTTTGGTCGCATCAAAATCGACAAAGACGTCGACATCGCTATCCGCGCGATGATCACCTCGCGCGTGTGAACCATAGAGATACAAGGATGTTGCACCCTCCGCTTCAAGCTGAGAGCGACATCCCCTTAAGGCTTTGATCAGAGCTTGCTGCATCATCGGTGCATCAACTCCCTCTCATTAATTATCCAAGAAGCTCCTAAGCTTCCATCACATCCTTACGCTGCGGCAGAACCGATCAGCAAACCTGACTTTTCCAATTCCATATGCAGCGCGATGGCATCGACTTCAAAACCATTTGGCCAACTTGGCACACCAAAGGAGATGAAAACACGCTTGAAAAAAATGGGGTCACGAAGAGGCTCAACCATCTGGCCTCCCTCCGCCAGCATATCAGAATAATCCCGAATGCCTTCAGTACCATCCGAAAATCTAACCCAAAGCCGAGCATCGTCGAGCGGCTTGAGTTCTGTCACTTTGACCATCTTTATCATTCTTCGTCGGCTCCCCGAACCGTGTTCAATGGCACTTTAATTTTACACCGCTCCCAGTTGGCAAGCAATTCCGGTTTATGGCGGATTGCCCATTCCTTCAGGATGCGCCGGGGACCGGGCGACATTTGCCCGGCGATCAACTCGCCACTTTCAATCGAGACGAGCGCTTCGTAACCCTAATAATAGGCGTGAAAATGCGGGGGGTTATGGTCGCGCCAATACATCTGGATGACAATGCCATAGAAAAACGAAATCGTCGGCACCGCCCCCTCGTATCAATTATCCAAAAAGCTCCTCAGCTTCCGGCTTCTGCTCGGGTGCTTCAACTTCCGCAAAGCCTTCGCCTCGATCTGACGGATACGTTCACGCGTCACGCTGAACTGCTGGCCTACTTCTTCGAGCGTGTGGTCGGTATTCATGCCGATGCCGAAGCGCATCCGCAGCACGCGCTCTTCACGCGGCGTGAGAGACGCGAGCACACGCGTTGTTGTTTCGCGCAAATTCGATTGGATCGCCGCATCAATCGGCAGGATCGCGTTTTTGTCTTCGATGAAATCGCCCAAATGCGAATCTTCTTCATCACCGATTGGCGTCTCTAAGCTGATCGGCTCTTTCGCGATCTTCAGAACCTTGCGCACTTTTTCGAGCGGCATCGCAAGCTTTTCAGCGAGTTCTTCCGGTGTCGGCTCGCGGCCAATCTCATGCAGCATCTGGCGCGAGGTGCGCACAATCTTGTTGATCGTTTCGATCATATGCACCGGAATACGGATCGTGCGGGCCTGATCGGCAATCGAGCGCGTAATCGCCTGCCGGATCCACCATGTCGCATAGGTCGAGAATTTATAGCCGCGGCGATATTCGAATTTATCAACCGCCTTCATCAGGCCGATATTGCCTTCCTGAATGAGATCAAGGAATTGCAACCCGCGATTGGTGTATTTCTTCGCAATCGAAATCACGAGACGCAAATTCGCTTCGACCATTTCCTTCTTGGCTTGGCGGGCTTCGCGCTCACCCTTTTGCACCATATGGACAATCTTGCGGAACTCAGGAATTTCCAATCCCGTCTCGGAAGCGAGATGATGAATTTCATGTCGAATTTCGCGGATCATATCCTTTTCTTTGGCAACAAATTCCTTCCATCCGCGCGTGCCAAGCTTCGACACGCGGAGCAACCATTTCGGGTCAAGTTCGGAGCCTTGATAATTGCGTAAAAAATCCTCCCGACTCACGCGATGGCTTTCCGCCAAGCGCATCAGGCGGCCTTCAAGACCAATGAGGCGTTTATTGATATCGTAAAGCTGCTCCACCAACGCTTCAATACGGTGCGTGTTGAGCGAAAGCGATTTCACATCGGTGATAATCTCGTCTTTCAGCTTTTTATATTTGCGTTCCTGCGAGGGGGTAAGCGAGTCATTTTGTAATTTTGACTCGACATTCTGCTCCTGCAATCGACGCAGCTTTTTATAAGCGGATGCGATGCGGTCAAACGTCTCCAGCACCTTTGGCTTTAACTCCGCCTCCATCGCGGAAAGGGAAACATTATTATCAAGATCATCATCGTCGAGTTCGCCTTCCGGCATCGGCGGCTCTTCGCCTTCCGCCAGCGGTTGCGGCTCGGCGGGTATCGCTGCCAATTCCTCGATCTTCGGCACGCCTTTGCCTTCAGGTCCGGCATATGTCGCCTCAAGATCGATAATATCGCGAAGCAATACTTTGGCTTCCACCAGCTCATCGCGCCAGATGATGATCGCTTGGAAGGTGAGCGGGTTTTCGCACAAGCCCGCAATCATCGCCTCGCGGCCTGCTTCGATGCGCTTTGCAATCGCGATTTCGCCTTCGCGCGACAACAATTCTACCGAACCCATTTCGCGCAAATACATGCGCACGGGGTCATCCGTACGGTCGGTCGGCTCTTTCGCGGCGGTGGTAGCAGGCAGCGCCGAGCGTGTAGCCTCGACGAGATCGGTACCCGCCTCTTCCTCTTCCTCGCCCTCGGCCTTTTCTTCCGCGGTATCCGTTTCGGCTTCTTCCTGCTCGACGACATTGATACCCATATCATTCAACATCGCGAACACGTCTTCGATTTGGTCGGACGTTACTTCTTCAGAAGGCAATACTTCGTTGATTTCTTCATGGGTGACAAAGCCGCGTTTTTTCGCAAGCTTGATCATCCGCTTGACGGCCTGATCGGAAAGATCGAGCAGCGGACTATCAGCGCTCGGCGCTTCTCTTACTTCGCCGTCGCCTTTATCCGTCGTTTTGGTCGCCATGGAAATGTTGCTCCGCCAACTTCGAGAACGCGTTTTTTAACGATACCGCTCTCGTCTCACCTAAAAAATTTACCTGTTTCGGAAGCACAAAAAGGCGGGCGCGTCCATGTAAGGCCGCACCGCCCTTAAAGCCCGAATGAAAGTCTGTCATAAATGACAAACTTCCCCTACCCTATTAGGCGGCGTAAGAAAAGGCCTTCACCGCCTAACGAGGCCATCTATCCTACCGCTGGCCAACCAGCGCTAGAATCCCGCTCAATTTCGGCCTCTGTTCCATCAAGCGCGAGGAGTTGCGCCTTTAAATCAGCCAAAAGCGTGAAATTAGCCTCGCTCGCATCTTCAGAGAACGCACGCTCGGCGGCGCGCAACTCCGTATTTAGGGTCAAAGCGCGCCGATGCAAGGTCATCGCCTGTCTTAAAACACTGTCATGGTCAATTTTTTTAGGCGCGGAGACAATTAATCGGTCGCCGGGCCGTAACGCCGCCTCAATCCGCGCCACCGCCGCCTGCAACCCACGCCGTTCCAACTCCTCTTTTAACACCTCCGCCACAAGCGGTACCTCACCCGCTTCGGCAATCGCCAGAAAATCAAGCATCGCGCGGGAAACCTGCTGTGTGTCGGCATGGGTAAAGCCCATCAACGTCAATTCATCCGCTAAACGAGGCAGACGCTCCGGCTCGCGCAATAATTCAATCAAAATAAGGGCTTCCCGTGCCGAAATCGTACCCGTCCGGGCAAAAATCGCCGTCCGAACCAGATTCTCGCTTGGCTTAATGGCCTCGCGGATCGACGCCCCCTCGATGGGCATTTGCCAGCGCGTGTTCCCCTTAGCATAGCGCGCCTGCGCCCCGCCACGCATGGCCCGTTGCGGTTGAAACAACGCTACCAACCGCCGATCCATATCCTCGCGGTAATAGCGGCGTAGATTATCATCCGGGATCGCTTGTAATTGCTCGCGCATCCGCTTTTCAAACGCTGCGCGCCGCTCCGGCGTATCCACGGGGCCTGCCTCTAACGCGCGCGACCAGAACACATCCACAAGCGGCATCGCGCGTTCCAGCACCGCCTCAATCGCGCCCGAGCCGCCATTTTTATAGAGATCATCCGGGTCCTGACCTTCAGGTAACAACGCAAAGCGCAGGGATTTGCCAGGCTGCAAAAATGGCAACGCCACATCAATCGCTCGATACGCCGCCCGACGCCCGGCTTTATCGCCGTCAAAACATAAGATCGGTTCGTCCGCCATCCGCCAGAGCAAACCAAGCTGATCTTCCGTCAACGCGGTACCAAGGGGAGCTACCGCATTGCCAAACCCCGCGCGGGACATGGCAATCACATCAACATAGCCTTCCACCGCAATTACGGTGCCTTTGTCATGCGCCAGTTTTCGCGCGCGATGATGGTTATACAACACCCGGCCTTTTTGAAACAAAGGCGTATCCGGCGAGTTCAAATATTTCGCCTGCGCGTCTTTCGCCATCGCCCGCCCGCCAAAGGCAATCACGCGGCCTCGTACATCATGGATCGGAAACATCACCCGGTCGCGAAATCGATCGTAGGGTACCGCGATCTCCTCGCCATGCACCAAAAGTCCCGCCTCGATCATATGTTCAGACGACACCCCCTTCCCCGCCAAATGGTCGCGCAACGCAAACCGCTCGGCAGGCGCAAAGCCCAAACCAAAATCGGCCCATACTTCGCGGCCTAAGCCCCGCCCCTCCAAATAATTGCGCGCTCTACCCCCGCCCGCCCCTTTAAGGGTAGCTTCAAAAAACGCCTGCGCCAGCGCCATCACATCCACCAGCCCCTTGGCCCGCTGCTCTTGCTGCTCCGCCTCAACAGAGGCTTTTGGTAGCGTAACACCCGCGTCAGACGCCAATCGCTCCACGGCCTCCGCAAAACCAAGGCCTTCGGTTTCCATTACAAAGGAAAAAATATCACCATGCTTTCCAGATGAAAAATCATGGTAAAACCCCTTCTGATCATTAACAAAAAAGGATGGCGACTTCTCCGCATTAAACGGCGACAACCCCTTAAACTCGCGCCCCGCTTTGATAAGCTTCACGCGCTTGCCCACCACCGACGAAACCGGCAGCCGCGCGCGTATCTCATCCAAGATAGAGGGGGTGAATTTCATAAGAGGCTACATAGCGCGAAATAGAGGAAGAGCAAAACGGGGAGAGAAAGGGAATTTAAGACAATCGCGTGAATAATTAGATGACAAGTGCCAGATTGGCACAGATCAAATCATTAGAGAGCTATCTCTAGCAACAGGCGTAAATCCTTTCCCGGATTGCCAAGCTTATCCTATGGTCCTCCAGCTATCACACCAACCTTGCCTGCTCCACCGCCGCCGCGATAAAGCTTGCGAATAATGGGTGCGGCTCAAACGGCCGCGATTTCAACTCGGGGTGATATTGTACGCCGATGAACCAAGGGTGATCTGGAAACTCAACCGTCTCTGGTAAAAGCCCATCAGGCGAAACGCCCGCGAAGACCATGCCTTTTTTCTCTAGCCTTAAGCGATAGGCCATATTCACCTCATATCGGTGCCGATGACGCTCGGAGATCATCGTATCGCCATAGATTTTGGCAATGTGGCTATTGGCTTCAAGCCTTGCATCATACGCGCCTAGACGCATCGTGCCGCCGAGATCGCCAAGGGCTTCGCGTTGCTCAAGCTCATTGCCGCGCATCCACTCGGTCATCAGGCCGACGAGCGGCTCGTCGCAGGGGCCAAATTCGGTGGAGTTGGCGTGGGCGATACCTGCAAGGTTGCGGGCAGCTTCGATTACCGCCATTTGCATCCCAAAGCAAATGCCGAAATAAGGCACATCGCGTTCGCGTGCGAAGCGGGCGGCGTTGATTTTGCCCTCGGCACCGCGTTGCCCGAAGCCACCCGGCACCAGAATGCCGTGGACATGCTCTAAAAAGGGTGCCGGATCTTCCCGCTCAAACACTTCCGACTCGATCCAGTCGAGATTGACCTTCACCTTATTGGCGATGCCACCATGGGCGAGCGCCTCGATCAGCGATTTATAGGCGTCTTTCATGCCGGTATATTTGCCAACAATGGCGATGGTGACCTCGCCTTCCGGATTATTGATCCGGTCGGTAACCCCCTTCCAGCGCGAAAGATCAGGTTTGGGCGCAGGCTCGATGCCGAAGGCGGCGAGCACTTCCTGATCGAGCCCTGCGGCGTGGTAAGCGGCAGGCACGGCATAGATCGAGGAGACGTCACGCGCCTCAATCACCGCCGTTTCGCGCACATTACAGAACAGTGCGAGCTTGCGGCGTTCCTCGACCGGAATTTCGCGGTCGGAGCGGCACAGCAGTATATCGGGCTGAATACCGATGGAACGCAGTTCCTTCACCGAGTGCTGCGTTGGCTTCGTTTTAAGCTCGCCCGCCGCCGGAATATAAGGCAGAAGCGTCAGATGAACATAAACCGCATGGCCACGCGGCAAATCATTGCCCAATTGGCGAATGGCCTCGAAAAACGGCAGGCCTTCAATATCACCCACCGTACCGCCGATTTCGACGAGCACGAAATCAACGCTTTCATTGCCTTCAAGTACAAATTCTTTGATGTGGTTGGTGACATGCGGGATAACCTGCACAGTGCCGCCCAGATAATCGCCCCGGCGCTCTTTGGTGATGATGTCCTGATAGATGCGACCTGTTGTAATGTTGTCGCGCTTCGTCGCAGGGCGTCCCGTAAACCGCTCGTAATGGCCAAGGTCGAGATCGGTCTCCGCCCCGTCATCGGTGACAAAACATTCGCCATGCTGATAGGGCGACATGGTACCCGGATCGACGTTCAAATAAGGGTCGAGTTTACGCAGGCGAACCGAGTAACCCCGGGCCTGAAGAAGAGCACCCAGGGCCGCCGACGCAAGCCCTTTGCCCAAAGAAGACACCACGCCACCGGTGATGAAAATATACCGTGCCATGGGATTTTCCTTCTAAAGATGCTTCAATGATTCGCCAAAGGCCGAGTTACACTATTCACACGAAATACGAGCCAATTCAGCCCCAAACAAAAACGCCGGAAGTAACCCCCCGGCGTTTGATATGATTTAAAAGCATAAAACCTTATTGGGCAGGTTTGGGCTGGCTTTCAAGCTGTTTCAACTGGTCCAAAACGCCAGTCGGCTGAGCGGGTGCCGCGCCAGAAGCCGCAGGTACCGCTTGATCGATAACCGATTTTGGCGCGCTCGCATTGCCCGAGATAATCGCCAGTAAAAGGCTGGTGGCGAAAAACGCCGCTGCCAGAATGGCCGTCGTGCGGGTAAGAAGGTTCGCCTGCCCGCGCCCGGTCATCAACCCACCCAAGCCACCACCGCCCCCCCCAAGCCCGCTCAACGCGCCCTGCTCGGAGCGTTGCAGCAGGATCACAGCGACTAGCGCGATGACAATGAGAAGATGAATGACGATGAGAACTTGTTGCATAAAACCAAAACCTTCGGAGAGACACGAATTTTTTCTTGCGCGGCTTTAACACGGGCCGCGCCAAGGATCAAAGTAGGAATATGGGGTGTGGCGTCGAAAAATTCAAAGCCACCCAAGTTTCAAATCCGATACGCCGCCGCAATACCCAAAAAATCCTCAGCCTTCAAACTTGCGCCACCTACCAACGCACCATCGACATTAGCCACCGCCATCAATTCCTTGGCATTGGAGGGCTTCACTGAGCCGCCATAGAGAATACGCACTTTGGCGGCTTCTTCTTTGCCGACGATCTTTCGCAAATCGGCGCGGATCAGCGCATGGACTTCTTCCACATCTTTGGTCGTTGGCGTCAACCCCGTACCAATCGCCCAAACGGGTTCGTAGGCGATGATGATATCCCGCGCCGTCATGCTCTCAGGCACCGAGCCTCTGAGTTGGCGGCGCACAACCGCGAGCGTCTTGCCCGCTTCGCGCTCGGCGCGGGTTTCGCCGACGCAGATGATGGCCAAAAGTCCATTCCGATATGCCGCTTCGGCTTTTGCGCGAATAATGGCGTCCGTCTCGCCGTGGTCGGCCCGGCGTTCGGAATGGCCGACAATGACGGCGGTGGCACCCGCATCCGCCAGCATTTGGGCGGAAATATCACCTGTATGCGCGCCATTGTCTTTAAAATGACAGTCTTGCGCGCCGATTGCGATGCCCTGCCCGATGGCGGCGTGGGCCAGAGCTGAAATAAGAGTCGCTGGCGGGCAGATCATCAAATCGACGACCCGACGCGTCGACACATCATTTCCAACACCCATCAGGTCAAATTCGGCTAAAGCCGCCTGTAACCCATTCATTTTCCAATTTCCGGCAACAAGCGGGCGAATGGGGCGGGTCATTGGTCAGTTTCCTTCGTGAGTGCTGGTTTGGCCTATTTCTTCCTAAAAGACACAAGCGGCGGAAAAAATAAACCGCTTCTTTGCTTCTTTTGCTTGCATCCGATCACCAAACGCGCTTTGCCAAGCATCGAATTGCAGGCGGCGCGCTCTCCCCTTATGATGGGCGTGCGGTTTTGATACAAAGGTTAGATTGGATCGCTTCTCATGATGGACGGTATTCGCAAGGCGGGGCAAAGTTTGATTGGCCGGATTATCATCACGGTCCTGTTCGGCTTTCTGGTGTTTAGCTTTGCCCTTTGGGGCATCGGCGATATTTTTCGCGGCTATGGTCTGCGCAACGTGGCCTCCGTCGGCTCAAGCGAAATCGATACCCAGACCTATCGAGCGGCGTTTCAGACGGAATTACAGGCCCTGTCGCGTCGGTATGGGCGTAATATCACAACCGAACAGGCCCTGTCGGTTGGGGTTGACCGCCAGGTTCTCGGTCGCTTGATATCGGAAGCGGCGTTAGACGACACAGCGCGCGCGATGAAGCTCGGCATTTCGGACGATACAATCGTCAAAAAACTGCTCACAGACAGAAATTTCACGGGGCCTAATGGCCAATTTGACAAAGCGCGCTTCAATGAGGCGCTGCGTGCAGCGGGCTATACGGAAGCTGGATTTATTGCTGAACAGCGTAAACTCGATATTCGACAGCAGGTGATCCAATCGCTCTCCGGTGCGCCCAGCGTTCCGGCGCTGATCAGCGATGCGTTGAACGTGTTTACGAATGAAGAGCGGTCAGCCGAAGTGATCACCATCGGGAAGGAGCATGTCGGGGCATCAGCATCACCGGATGACGTGACGCTCGCCAAATTCTTTGAGGAAAATAAGCAGAATTTCCGCGCGCCGGAATACCGCAAGATCGCCTATATTGCCTTATCGCCCATCGATCTCGTGGCGCCAGATACCATTTTAGAGGCGGAAGCCAAGGCCAAATATGAGGCAGAACTGGCAACCCGCTATACGTTCCCCGAAAAACGCGCTGTTCAGCAATTGGTATTGACATCGGAAACCGACGCGAAAGCCCTGTCAGAGCGCATCAAAGCGGGCGCAAGCTTTGATGACATCGTAGCTGAGAAAAAACTGCAAAAGGCGGATACGGATTTAGGCGTGGTTGAAAAGCAACGCATTCTCGATCCTGCTGTTGCAGATGCGGCCTTTAGCCTGGCAAAGGGGGCTGTGAGCGACGTTATTGTCGGCAAATTTGGTTTTATCCTAGTTTCAGTTACCGATATTATTCCGGCAGAAACACGTAGCTTCGAATCCGCTCTACCTGAAATCCGCGCCGCTTTAGCGATCAGCAAAGGCAAGGAGCTGATCCGCGATCTGCACGACAAAATTGAGGATCAGCGCGCCTCGGCCAAGGCGCTATCGGAAATTGCCAAAGATCAATCGTTAAAACTTTCCGTCTTGGAAATGACCGACCGTGCGGGCCGTTTGCCAGATGGTGCTTCCATTGAGACGATTCCGGAGCGCGATACGCTGCTTAATGCCGCGTTTAGCTCGGATATTGGCGTTGATAACGAGCCTCTCCCCACCCGCACGGGCGGCTATATCTGGTTTGATGTTCAAACCATTACGCCCGCGCGCGACCGCCCGCTTGAAGAGGTCAAAGATAAGGTTATTGCTTCTTGGGCAGACGATGATTTGAATGGTCGGCTTGCGGCAAAAACTGCCGAACTCGTTGCTATGCTCAATACGGGCAAATCCATGCAAGAGGTCGCAGCCTCGCTAAATGTGGAGATCAAAACGGTGGCGGGACTTAAGCGCAATGGCCAAAGCCCAGACCTTGCGCAAGCGGCAGTTGCGCAAGTCTTTGCAGTGCCGGAGGGAGCAGCGGGCTCCGCCATTGGCCATCAGCCTTTGGAGCGCGTGATTTTTCGTGTCACCAAAGCCGGGCTTCAAGCCTCCGTTACCGCCTTGGCCGATCAGGGTAAAATCATGAACGAGATTAAGCTTTCTTTGTCCGATGATTACGCCAACGCCTATGTCGGCGAGATTCAAAAGGAACTTGGTGTTACCGTGAATAACGCCGTTTTGGGCATGGCCCTTGGCGTGAATTGATCCGGCTATGGTGTTTGAACCAGACTACAGAGGTTTTGAAGAAGCCTATCTCGATGGCAAGACGCAATTATTGCGGACCGTGCTGGTGGGCGACCTCGAAACGCCGGTTTCAGCGTTTCTGAAGCTGACCGCCGAAGAAGCTCGCAACGCCTTTCTGCTCGAATCGGTGGAAGGTGGCGCGGTGCGTGGGCGCTATTCCATCATCGGCCTTCAGCCCGATATCATCTGGCGGTGTCGGGGGCATGAGGCTGAAATCAACCGCCATGCTTTGACCGACCGCACGGTCTTCGAGCCTTGCGGCAAGCCGCCTTTGGCAGCCCTTCGTGATCTTTTGGCGGAAAGCGCCATCCCGGGCGAGAGCACCCTGCCCCCGATGGCCAATGGCGTCTTCGGCTATTTAGGCTATGACATGGTGCGCCATATGGAGCGGCTGGGCGAGCCTAATCCCGATGCGCTCGGCGTGCCGGACGCGATCATGGTTCGGCCCACCGTGATGGTGATTTTTGACTCGGTGAAGGACGAAATCACCCTCATTACCCCGGCGCGGCCCAAAGACGGTGTAAGCCCAAAAGCCGCTTATGAAGCCGCCATCATGCGGTTGGAAACCGCAGGCCATGCGCTCGACCAGCAGCTTCCCGCAGGCGCACAGGCCCCCGCTTCGATTGCCGCGATTGCGCCTGCACAATCCAACACCACCGAGGCTGAATATCTGAACATGGTGGAGCGGGCGAAAGAATATATCCGCGCGGGCGATATTTTTCAGGTCGTGCTGTCGCAGCGGTTTGAAACGCCCTTTCAACTGCCGCCCTTCTCGCTCTATCGCGCCTTGCGCCGCGTTAATCCCGCGCCGTTTCTGAGCTATCTCGATTTCGACGGCTTCCAACTCATTTGCTCGTCGCCCGAAATTCTTGTGCGGGTACGCAACAACCGCGTCACGATCAGGCCCATCGCGGGAACCCGCCCGCGTGGCGCAACCGAAGCGCAGGATACGGCACTTGGCGAAGAACTCTTGGCCGATGAGAAAGAGCGCGCGGAACATCTGATGTTGCTCGATCTCGGCCGCAACGATGTGGGCCGTGTCGCTAAAACGGGGACGGTGGAGGTCACCAACTCCTTCTTTCTCGAACGCTACAGCCATGTGATGCATATCGTGTCGAATGTGGAGGGCGATCTCGACCCTAAATATGACGTGCTCGATGCACTAGCGGCGGGCTTTCCCGCTGGCACCGTATCGGGTGCGCCCAAAGTTCGCGCGATGCAGATCATTGACGAGCTGGAACGCGACAAACGCGGACCTTATGGCGGGTGCATCGGCTATTTCAGTGCGAATGGCGAAATGGACACCTGCATCGTGTTGCGCACAGCCATCGTGAAAGACGGCACCATGCATGTGCAGGCGGGCGCAGGCATCGTATATGATTCAAACCCGATGTCCGAGCAGCAGGAATGCATCAATAAATCAAAGGCGCTGTTTAGAGCCGCTGACGAAGCCGTGCGCTTCGCAAGCTTTGCCAAGCGGGGGCAGTAAGGCACAGTATTACTGGCCTGTCCCTGATATACATTTTTCACGTTGTATATCATGGAGGCTCCGATGCTGGTTTCAAAATGGGGAAATTCGCTCGCTATCCGCTTGCCCAAACACATTGTTGATCAATTGGGCCTGAAAGAGGGCGACGATATTAAAGTAACCATGCAAGCCGCCGATGGCACCGCTATGGTGGTTGAAAAACCTCGCACAAAGCACGAATTGCTGCATAATCTACGAAAATATCGTGGATTATTCCCCGCAGATTATAAATTTGACCGCGAAGAAGCCAATGCGCGCGGCAAATGGGATGATCCGGAATGACGGGGTCTTTATCGACACCCAATTCTTCGTCTACCAAGCGACACACTTTATAGCGAGGACATGAATCACGGCCAAAAGATCGGCTCACTCCATATCATCAATCCCTTCCGCCCGGCATAGACCCTTTCGCTTGACGAGACGGCCCTAAATCGACGAAATGCTCCTCGCCATAAGGATTTAAGGCTTTGCATCATGCGCGTCACTCTGATCGACAATTACGACAGTTTCACCTTCAACCTGTTTCACGATCTGGGGAAACTCGGGGCGGAGGTGACTGTTATTCGCAATGACGACATGACAACCGAAGCGCTGATCGCCTCTGAGCCCGATGCCATCGTTTTGTCGCCTGGACCGGGGACGCCTGATGATGCGGGCATCTGTCTTGAGACCATTGAAAAAGCCTCGGCAACGACCCCCATTTTTGGCGTTTGCCTTGGTATGCAGGCCATGGGGCAATGTTTTGGTGGAAATATAATCCGCGCACCCCTTCCAATGCATGGCAAATTATCCACAATGCACCATCAAGGCCGAACGGTTTTTCGCGGCATCAATGGACCGTTCAAGGCCACGCGTTACCATTCCTTGATCGTGGATCGGCAATCTTGCCCCACCGATTTTGACATCACGGCAGAAACAGATGACGGATTAATCATGGGGTTATCCCATAAAAACCTACCCGTTCACGGCGTCCAGTTTCACCCCGAAAGTATTTTATCGGAACATGGTTTGGTGATGTTCAAGAATTTTCTGGATATAGCCATAGATTGGAACCGGAAGACAGGACGCTTAAAAGGAACCCGCGAATGGATGCGATGAAATCCATCATTGCCAAATTAGCAACCGGGGCCACCTTGTCCCGCGCCGAATCTAAAGACGCGTTCGGGCATATGCTATCGGGCGAAACCACGCAGGCGCAAACGGCGGCGTTTTTGATGGGTTTGCGCGTGCGCGGTGAAACCATCGACGAGATTATCGGTGCCGTGTCCGCCATGCGCGCCCGGATGCTGCGCGTCGATGCGCCTGATAACGCGATGGATATTGTGGGAACGGGTGGCGATCATTCCGGCAGCTATAATGTCTCAACGCTCGCGGCGCTGATCGTTGCCTCAGCCGGTGTGCCTGTGGCCAAACATGGCAATCGAGCCTTGTCCTCTCGTTCGGGTGCTGCCGATATTCTAACCGCCTTAGGCGTCAAGATTGGGCTTGAGCCTGAAGGGGTAAGCCGTTGCATTCGCGAAGCGGGCGTTGGTTTTATGTTCGCGCCAACCCATCACGCCTCGATGCGGCATGTTGGTCCGGTGCGGGTGGAGCTTGGAATAAGGACCGTTTTCAACGTCTTAGGCCCGCTCTCAAACCCCGCCAGTGTAACGCGACAATTGGTGGGGGCCTACTCCGCAGAATGGCTTGAGCCGATGGCGGAAGTGTTAAAATCACTGGGATCAACCGATCTGTGGCTGGTGCATGGGACCGACGGTCTGGATGAAATCACCACGACCGGAGCAACCGACATTGTTGAATTAAAAAAGGGCGCGGTGCGGCGTTTTTCCATTACGCCCGAAGATGCAGGCCTCGCCCGCGTCGATGGTAGTCTGCTTAAAGGCGGCGACGCAGAGCATAATGCCAAGGCGTTAATGGCCGTATTGGAGGGCGAAAAAACGCCCTATCGCGATATCGCGCTCATCAATGCGGGCGCATCTCTGGTCGTTGCCAATCAAGCAAAGACCGTGAAAGAAGGCGTGGCAATGGCGGCTGATGCAGTCGATTCCGGTGCAACCCGCAAAACACTTGCCCGCCTTGTCGAAGTCTCGAACACATAAATGACAATGATTGATATCTTGGCCAAAATCGAAGTCTATAAGCGCGTCGAGATTGCGGAAGCCAAATTGCGCGTGTCGGAAAGCGAAATTCAAAAACGCGCGCATGAAGCGCCGCCGCCGAGAGGCTTTGCACAAGCCATTGAGCGGCATCTGGCGCAAAATCGACCTGCATTGATTGCGGAAATTAAAAAGGCAAGCCCGTCCAAAGGCCTTATTCGTCCCGATTTTGATCCACCTGCTTTGGCAAAGGCTTATGAATTAGGCGGTGCCTCGTGCCTTTCAGTGTTGACCGACGAGCCTTCTTTTCAAGGCCATCCTGACTTTTTGAGCCAAGCAAAGGCTGCCGCCGCCCTTCCCGTCTTACGGAAAGATTTTCTCTACGATCTTTACCAAGTCTATGAGGCGCGGGCGTGGGGCGCGGATTGTATTCTCATTATCATGGCAGGCGTTGATGACACTACGGCGCGAACGCTCACCGATACCGCGCATCAGTTGGAAATGGACGTGTTGGTCGAAGTCCACAACCGCGCGGAGCTGGACCGGGCTTTGCCGCTCGGCACAAAGCTTGTCGGGATCAATAACCGCGATCTACGCAGCTTCGAGGTTTCCTTGAGCGTTTGCGAGACTTTGGCCCCGCTTGTTCCGCCAGACCGCATTCTGGTGGGTGAAAGCGGGATTTTTACGTTTGACGATGTTCGGCGCTTATGCCACGCCAATATTCACACCTTGCTCGTGGGCGAAAGCCTGATGCGGCAGGAGGATGTCGAGGCCGCAACCCGCACCCTTTTGTTTGGATCCGCGTCATGAGCCGATTAACCCATATCGACGAGAGGGGTGCGGCTTCCATGGTGGATGTTTCAGCAAAGCCCAACACGGAACGCGAGGCGCGGGCCGAGGGGTATGTTGTTATGGCACCCGAAACGCTGGCGTTGATCAAAAGCGGCAATGCCAAAAAAGGCGATGTGCTCGGCGTGGCGCGCATTGCCGGAATTATGGCGGCGAAAAAAACGCACGAGCTTATTCCCTTATGCCACCCCTTGCTTTTATCGAAAATAGCCGTTGAGCTTGAGCATGATGACGCCCTGCCCGGTATTCGTGTCATAGCTACCGCGAAACTCTCGGGCCAAACGGGCGTTGAGATGGAAGCGCTCACCGCCGTTTCCGTCGCGTGTCTCACACTCTATGATATGGTAAAAGCCGCTGATCGCGCGATGCGGATTGAGGGTATTCGTTTGATCGAAAAAAAGGGCGGCAAATCAGGCCATTATCGCGCGGAGTAAACGGGATGTCGCATTTAAGTGTTGAAGACGCGCTCGCCCACGTTCTGGCCTCCGCAAGGCTGCTTGAAGGTGAAAGCATCGCCATTACGGATGCAAACGGACGCACACTCGCGGAGCCTCTCCACGCCAAACGCACGCAGCCGCCGTTTAACGCATCCGCAATGGATGGCTATGCGGTGCGCGGCGAGGATGTTGCGCTAGCGGGTGCGGTTTTGAACGTGATTGGTGAAAGCGCTGCGGGGCATGGATTTTACAGTTCCATCGGCCCACAAGAAGCCGTCAGGATTTTCACGGGCGCGCCTGTTCCAGATGGCGCGGATACGATTTTATTGCAGGAACATGCCGCGCGCGACGGCGACCAGGTAACGGTGATCGAGCCTGAAGCGAAAGGCCGCCATGTGCGAACCATTGGTCTCGATTTCGCTGAAGGACAAAGCCTGCTGGCCAAAGGCCATCGCTTGAATGCGCGCAGCCTCGCACTCGCGGCCGCGATGAATTATGGGCATGTGACGGTTGCTAAAAAGCCGAAAGTTGCGATCCTCGCAACGGGCGATGAGCTGGTTTTACCCGGTCACGGCACAGGATCGGATCAGATCGTGGCCTCCAATCATTTGACGATTGCCGCTTTGGCCCAACAGGCGGGCGCCGATACCGTGCAGCTTGGCATTGCGGGTGATACATTTTTAGCCCTTGAGCGCGGCATTTTGGGCGCGGAGGCGGAAGGCGCGGATATTCTCGTCACCATTGGCGGCGCATCCGTCGGAGATCATGATCTCGTGCAATCGGCCTTAACCCGACGCGGCATGGAGCTTGGCTTCTGGCGCATCGCCATGCGGCCCGGCAAACCTTTGATCCACGGGAAGCTCGGACCCATGGCCATCCTCGGCCTGCCCGGCAATCCGGTGTCGGCAACGGTTTGTAGCCTCTTGTTTCTCGTACCCCTCATCCGCGCGATGCAAGGCGATCCTGACGCCGGAAAAGACCACTCCGAACCCGCACGGCTCGGTTGCGCAGTGAGGCAGAATGACAAGCGACAGGACTATCTGCGCGCGGCGTTGAGCTATGACGCAGACGGGTTTCCGGTAGCAACGCCCTTTGAGCTGCAAGATTCCTCGATGATTTCGACGCTGGTGAATGCAGGCGCGTTGGTGATCCGCAAGCCGAATGCGGCGGCTGAGGAGGCTGGGGGGATGTGTCGGGTGTTGCGGTTGTGAGCGGACGTATAAATATCACTTCCATGGAGCCTTGCTTTGAAAGGTTCGCTTCAACCGATCAGACGGCGGTAGCGGCGTATCAAGGCGAGCGATGAAGGCTGCATAGGCGTCACAATTAACCTCTACGAGCGCACAATCTAACTTCGCCTCTTCAGCCGTAACCGTCGATGCAACGCGACGGCGGCCTTCGGTATTCGTTGTCATATGAGGTTTGAGGCGTGCACGACGAGGCATACTTTATCTCCAAACTGGATTGATTTATCGCGGAACCACACCTTTGTCATATCATGATTGGAAATTTCTGACGGGTTGAAAGAAAAACCACTTGCGGAACACATCAAGAACAGATAAGTTTGTTCATCTTTTGTTTTGGTCCCGAATCGAAGGGCCTTTGGACGGAGTGAGCCGCCTTATGTTGACCCGCAAGCAGATTGAACTTCTCCGTTTTATTCAAGACCGTCTCGCGCAAGATGGTGTGCCGCCCTCATTCGACGAAATGAAAGATGCGCTCGATTTGCGCTCCAAATCGGGCATTCATCGGCTGATTACGGCGTTGGAGGAGCGCGGGTTTATCCGGCGTCTTGCCAATCGGGCGCGGGCGATAGAAGTGATTAAGTTGCCGGAGCAGGCGCTGCCCAATCATACGGCGCGGACGAAATTTAATCCAAGCGTGATCGAAGGCGATCTTGGCCGTAATCGACCCAGTGCGGCCAATGACGCGCCTCCCTATGTGTCGATCCCGGTGATGGGACGTATTGCGGCGGGTACGCCGATTTCGGCCATTCAATCGCGTAGTCACACGATTGGTATGCCACCCGATATGCTGGCAAGCGGGGAGCATTATGCGCTTGAGGTGCGCGGCGATTCGATGATCGAGGCCGGGATTTTTGATGGCGATACAGTGATCATCAAAAAGCAGGATACGGCTGACACAGGCGATATCGTCGTGGCGCTCATTGATGATGAGGAAGCAACGCTCAAGCGCTTTCGTCGGCGTGGCTCTTCGATTGCCTTGGAGGCCGCAAATCCCGCCTATGAGACTCGCGTGTTAGGGCCGGACCGGGTACGAATACAAGGGAAATTGGTCAGTCTCATGCGACGATATCACTAACGCGGCGTGATGGGTTGAGCGGTTGGATCGTCGGCCTCAGACGGGGGTAGGCTTTGCACTGCTGGCGCGGGTTTGGGTTTGGGTGACCAGGGTCGGTCGTAATAGGCAGATCGTGCACCTTGAATCACATATCCGCCTGTGCCGTCGGGTAGCAAGGCGACGCTGCCAAGGGATTGAGTGACTTTGGCATCAATGGCCAATGCTTTGCATTCGCTTGGGATGTCGAGCGGTGAGACGATGATACTCACCGCGTTGCAATCATCTTCTAAATCGCGGCTGCGTAAGCTAATCGCGATAGATTTACCGTCGGTGATGCGCGCTAAACATCCGCTCGCATTGCAAAAGGTGCCTTGACGGAGGGTCGGGTCGGTGGGACGCCGCATATCACCATCGGCGGAAAGCCATTGCGCGACAACAAAAGCCGATGCGCCTTTTCCCATAACGATCAATTTTCCATTCGGCCCCCGGGCGGCCAAAGACTGACCATCGCGCGCGACAACGACATCGGGGCGGGTATTGTGTAGGGCCAATACGAGTCCGAACAGAATGGGTACGACGCCTAAAAAGCGGAGACGGGAAGACCATAACGTGATCCATAAAAAGCCAAAGGTTAGACTAACCAAACAAGCAATCGATATCGCCGGCAGGGCGCGTGTAGCAAAAGGCGTTGCGGCAACCATGGCTGATAGATACAACATGAGATCAACCGCAAATCCCATCACCTGCCAAAATACATGATCCAAGCCAAAAGGA
>Ga0316217_10002877_pt1 | contig 20292 bp, 17 predicted proteins | sample 1anoAmetaG_FD_203633 | JGI IMG/M metagenome (GOLD analysis project Ga0316217, IMG submission 203633) | Freshwater microbial communities from Trout Bog Lake, Wisconsin, USA - 1anoA | ecosystem: Environmental > Aquatic > Freshwater > Lake > Hypolimnion/Profundal zone | place: USA: Wisconsin...
GCGGCCTGGGGCCTACTTCTTGGGGGCGGCCTTCTTGACGGCCGGCTTCTTGGCGGCCGGGGCCTTCTTGGCGACCGGGGCCTTCTTGGCGACGGCCTTCTTGGCGACCGGAGCCTTCTTGGCGACCGGAGCCTTCTTGGCGACGGCCTTCTTGGCGACCGGAGCCTTCTTGGCGACGGCCTTCTTGGCGACCGGGGCCTTCTTGGCGACGGCCTTCTTCACGGCCGGCTTCTTCACCGCGGGCTTCTTGGCGGCCGCGGGCTTCTTGGCGGCGGCGGCCTTCTTCACGGCGGGCTTCTTGGCGGCGGCCGGCTTCTTGGCTGCGGCGGCCTTCTTCACGGCGGGCTTCTTCGCGGCCGGCTTCTTGGGAGCGGCGGCGGGCACGACGGCTTCGACGGCGGGCACGATCTCGGCAGGCACTTGTTCCATTGGGAACTCCTTTTTGCCCTCGCGGGCTGGTTGAGAGGTGTGGGCGGAGGCTCGCCTGGTCGCGGCCGGAACGCCCGGTTTTGTTCTACTCACTTCGTGAGAACCCGCCGCGGCCTTGCCAGGCTTGACGACCTTGGCCGAGGGGTCCTGCAAAACGTCCTGCCTGCCCTTGGTCTTGATGGGCTTTTTCGGGATCTCGACACCGGCCAGGATCTGCGCCAGCCGTTTACCTGGATAGAACTCGTCGAGCAGGGCGTCGCCGACCATGACGCCGTGCACGCCCATGGCTTCCAGCTGCTGGATCTGCTGAAGGGTGCACACGCCTGCCTCCAGGATCCTCAGGCACCTGCTCTGGGGCACCTTCTCCAGCAGGGCGAGCGCTTCCTCCCAGCGGGGCTCCCAGGTGTCCAGGTCGCGGCCCAGCACGCAGACGATGTCGGCGTCGGCGTCCAGGGCCCGCTTCAGGTCGGCTTCGCCGGCCACTTCCACGATCACGTCGAGGTTCTTGGCCCGGGCCAGCTTCTGCAGCGCCACCAGGCGGTCCGGCTCGAGCAGGGAGGCCATGAGGAAGACCCCGTCCGCGCCGAGGATCTTGCTCTCCTCGATCTGGTACTCCTCGAAGATGAAATCGTGACGGAGCAGCGGCACCTTCACTGCGGAACGGACATCGGACAGGTGCTTGTCCTCGCCGTAGAAAAGGAAGCGGTCGGTGGCCACCGAGATCACCCGGGCGCCGTTCTCCACCAGGCTCTTGGCGTGCGTGGAGGCGCGATAGCCTTCGCGGACCTGGCCGCGCAGCGGGTTGCCTCCCGCGGTCTCGGCGATGATGGAAATGCCGGGCTGGCTCAGCTCCTCTTTGAGCGAGTGGTGCCCCTTGTAGGCGTCCTTCACTGCCGCGGGACCTTTTTGCTTCTTGATTTCGATGTCCAGTGCTTTGAATATCTGGACTTTTTTCAACATTTACAACCCCCGGGTCCCATCGGGTCCAAACACGTTTATGCGCGAGGAGTCGAATGGGAAGCTTCTTACTAGAATCCACTAAACCAGCGTTTCCAATACGGTCAATAGAATTGTGAAGGTTTTTTTCGATATTCTATTCGTGGTTTTTGTTCGCCTCAACACTTTGCGGATCCGCTGGAAGGCGCGAGACTGCTACAACACAGGAGATTCGACCATGGACGCCACGGTGCTCGACCACCCGCTCTGCCACCACAAATTGACGCTGCTGCGCGACGTCAAAACCCCTGGGAGCCTCTTTCGCAAGGTGATCGAAGAGCTCGGGCTGATCCTCGCGGTGGAGAGCACCCGCCAGCTCGCCACCGAGCCGGTCGCCGTGGAGACGCCGCTGGAGCGCACCCAGGGCCGCCGTCTCACGCCGCTCGACCCGGTCCTGGTGCCGGTGCTGAGGGCCGGCCTCGGCCTGCTGCCGTCCTTCCTGCAGCTCATCCCCACCGCCAAGGTGGGCCATCTGGGCCTGTACCGCGACCACGATTCCCTGGTGCCGGTGCCCTACTACCGCAACTTCCCGCCCCTCCTGGAGGAGCGGACGGTGTTCGTGCTCGACCCCATGCTCGCCACCGGCGGCAGCGCGTCGGAAGCGGTCCGGCAGCTGAAGACGGCCGGCGCCAAGAACATCACCCTGTGCTCGGTGCTCGCCGCGCCGGAGGGCATCAAGCGGCTGCAGGCGGACCACCCCGATCTCAAGATCGTGGTCGCCGCCGTGGATCGCGAGCTGAACGAGAAGGCCTACATCCTTCCGGGCCTGGGCGACGCGGGCGACCGGCTGTTCGGCACGCTGTAGCCATCATGCCCGGGCATGAAGCCCGGGCGCGGGTCCCGCTGATCCGCGCTATGCGAGGATGTTCACCCCCGACCCCTGGCTGATCATCTGGGTCAGCTGGGCGGCGGTGGTGGCCTCGGAGGCCAGGGCCGTCTTCAGGACGCTGGTGCCGATCTGGGGCAGGAGGCCGGCCTGGGCCTGGGCGGCGACGCCGCCGGCGGTCGGGTTCTGGCCGACCGCGCCGATGGCGTTCTGCAGGGCGGCGACGTTCTGGGTGAGCGTGCTGGCGGCGATGCTGGCGGAACTGAGATCCATGGGACCCCTCTCTTTCATCACTGGATAAAAGAACAAGGACCCGGCCCTGCTCTTGGCAACACCTCTGCATCGGCAGGACCGGAGCCGGGGATGAGGGCGGAAAAGATTCGGCAAGAACCATATTTATTGTTAAAGGTCCGGCCGCCCGGATCCGAAAAGGTGAATGTCGGGGGTCTCCCCCACGCATCTCAGGCAACACGGATGTTGCCCAACCACATCAGGAGGATGTAATGACTTCAATTCTCAGTAACGTCACCGCCACCGCCGCCAGCCGCCAGCTGAACATCACCTCGCAGGGGATGCAGCAGACCATCGAGCGGCTCACCACCGGCAAGCGCATCAACCGCGCCTCTGACGACGCCGCCGGCCTGACCGCCGCCGACCAGTTCGACGCCGCGGCCCGCACCGCCAACCAGACCGTGCAGACCGACAACAACAACTACTTCGCTGCGCAGGCCTCGGACGGGTACCTGTCGGAAGCCACCACCCAGGTGCAGCGGCTGGTTGAACTGTATGCCGGCGGCAACGGCGGTTCGGCCGAGGCCACCTCGGTGCTGGCGAACGCCAACACGGCCATGACCAAGGCCGGGCAGTCCAGCCTGACGGTGAGCTCGCTCGCCACCGCCACCGCCGCCCTGGCGACCATCGACTCCGCCCGCAGCACCTTCGCGGCGACCATGGCCACCAACCAGTCCGCGGCCAACCTGAACGGCATCGCGGCTGAGAACGCCACCGCCCAGGAAAGCAACGTGATGGACGCCAACATCGGCAACGAGGTGGTGAACCTGACCAAGTGGCAGATCCTGTCCCAGGCCGGAACCAGCGCCTTGAGCAGCGCGAACTCCTCCAGCCAGTACATTCTTGCCCTCTTCCGGTAAATCGGTTTTCCAACCTCCGGGGGGCGGGCAGCACGCCCGCCTTCCGGACGTTAGGTAAGGAGCGATGTCGTGACCGATCAAGTCAGCCCTTTGGGGAGCTTGGGCGCCGGGTCTTCGGTTCTGCCTTTACCTGTGGCAAAACCCTCGGCGGCACCGGACAGTTCCAGCCCAGCCACCGCCAATTCCAGCAACGCCAGTGCCGCCAACACCGATCCCGCCGCCAGCGCCAAGGCCGGCAGCGTCCAGCCCGCGAAGAATGTCAACCTCGATCCGCAGGCGATCAACGCCAATCTCCAGGAGGCCAACTCGAGCCTCCAGTTCAAGGTGGACAAATCGACCGGGATTTCCTATTTCAAGATCGTCGACGCCACCACCGGGAAGGTCATCCGCCAGGTGCCTTCTGCGGATGTGCTGGCGATGGCCCAGAAATTGCAAGATTTTTCCAGCCACCAGAATTCGTCCGGAATCCTGATGGACCAGGAAGGCTGAGCCTCCCTGGCGGCCGGAGGTAGCAGATGAGCGCAGGAATCAGCTTCCAGGGTATCTCGTCGGGCGTCCAGACGGATGCCCTGGTGTCGGCGATCATGGCGCAGGACAGCCTCCCGCTCGTGCGTCTGCAGAACCAGCAGAACGAAAACAACAACGAAACGACCGCCCTGAACACCATGCAGACGGACATGACCAACCTGGCCACCAGTCTGCAGACCCTGCAGTACACCAGTTCCGGCTTCGACGCCAGGACGGTGAGCAGCTCGGACACCACCTCCACCTACGTCTCCGCCACCGCCAGCGGCACCACGACCGGCAACTACGATGTGCAGGTCACCAGCGTCGCCACGGCTGGGCGGATTCTGCCGACCCTGGACGCCAGCGGCAATTCCAGCCTGTCGGTGGCGGACCCTTCGGGCGCCGCCGGTTCCGAGATATTCTCTCCGACCGGGACCCCGGCCAGCTTCGCGATCCAGGGCACCGACGGCTCGATCAAGACCGTCACCCTCACCGCCGGCAACAACAGCCTCAACGGGCTGGCGAGCGCCATCAATGCCAGCTACGCCGGCGCCGCCGCCGGGGCCGGGGTGACCGCGTCGGTGGTCAACACCGGCACCGGGGCGACGCCCTACCAGCTGGTGCTGACCGCCAACTCGACCGGGACCGGCTCCACCAAGGGCGTGGTCTCCATCGCCGACATCACCAGCAACGACGGCGCCACCTCGGACAACCTGATCGGCATCGCCGCCGGCAAGGTGGACAGCACCACCGCCCCCACCACCCTCACCGGCGGGCTGCAGTCGGCGGCGGCCACCAACGCGGTGTTCTCGGTCAACGGCATCACCCTGACCCGCCAGACCAACACCGTGACCGACGCGATCGCCGGGATGACCTTCACCCTCAGGCAGGGCGGGCAGACCGGCAAGACCACGCTCACCGTCGGCGAGGACACCAGCACCATCACCGCCTCGATGCAGGACGTGATCAGCAAGTACAACACCATGCTCAACGATTACACCACCGCCTCGACCGCCACCAAGGACGCCAGCGGCGGCATCATCCCGGCGGCCTTGAGCGGCGACGCGACCGCGCAGGACATGATGCAGCAGGTCCAGGCGATGCTGACCGGCGTTCCCGCCGGCATGCCGGCCACGGCGGCCTACAAATCGATCGGGGACCTGGGCATCACCGCCGGCACCAACGGAACCCTGTCGCTGGACAGCAACACCTTCACCACCGCCCTCACCAACAATCCCGCGGCCGCCAAGGCGGTCTTCGATTTCACCGGCACCACCAACAACGGCGTGGTGAATTTCAGCCAGGGCGCCGGGACCACCACCGCCCAGAGCGTCGCCTTCAACATCACCAGCTACAACGGCAACACCGGCGTCTGGTCGGGCACCCTGGCGGCCGACGGCGGCACGGCCATCGCCGTGACCGGGACCAAGGGCGGCATCGTCACCCCCACGGTTTCCGGCACGTCCCTGGGATCGCTGGCCGGGCTGCAGCTCAACGTGACCGGCACCGGCAGCGGCACCCTGTCGCTCACCAAGGGCGTGGCCCAGGCGACCCAGGACCTGGTGAGCAGCCTGACCGCCTACAACGGGACGATCTGGAACACCCTGCAGAGCATCAAGAACACCAACACCGATCTCGCCACCCAGATCACCCAGGACCAGGAGCTGCTCAACACCAAGCAGTCGGAGCTGGAACTGCAGTTCGCCACGATGGAGGCCAGCGTGGCCCAGATGAAGGCGGCCAGCGCGGGCATGGTCAGCTAGGCCGAGCTCGTACAGGCAACCGCCCGATGCCTTTTCGTGAGAAAACAGAAAGGGCAGTCGGATCGAGGGGAGTCGCGTGCCGGAACTGAACCATCTGCGGATGCTCGAAGCGGCCAGGGAACTGGACCGTTCAGGCCAGCGCGAGCCGGCGCTGGAGGCCTACCGGCGCTACCTGGAGGCCGAGCCGCGCAGCGCCGAGGGCTGGGCCGACTACGGCGGCCTGCTGATGGTGTCGGGGCGGCTGGAGGAGGCGGAGGAGGCCTGCGCCGCCGCCCTGCGGATCGACCGGGCCTGCCTGACGGCCAGCATCAACGGCGCCTGCGTCATGATGCACCAGGGGCGGCTGGAGGAGGCCGCCGGCCGGTTCAGCCAGATCCTGGCGCTGAACCCGCAGCGCAACGACGCCCGCCTGGCCCTGGCCGAGTGCCTGGTCAAGCAGCATGCCTTCGACGCCGCCAGGAAGGTGCTCGGGGCCATGCTCCAGCAGGATCCGGGCAGCATCCAGGCCCACCAGATGCTCGGCAACATCTATCACCGGCTGGGCCTGTGGGATGACTACCGGAAGGAGATCGAGCGCCGGGTGAGGGTCGAGCCGTCCTGCGCCTATGTGGACTATGAGCGGGGCTATCTCAGCCTGCTGTTCGGGGAGCTGCGGGCCGGCTGGCGGGGCTTCGAAGCGCGCTGGCGGGTTCCCAGGCTGGTGGGCCCGGAACGGCATTTCAGCCAGCCGCGCTGGGATGGCCGGGGTTTCGCCGGGAAGACCCTGCTGCTCTTCCATGAGCAGGGCTTCGGCGACACGCTGATGTTCGCGCGCTACGCGCCGATGGTGAAGGCGCTCGGCGGCAGGGTGCTGATGGAGGTCCAGCCCCAGCTGGCGGAGCTCGTGGCCACCTGCCCGGGCGTCGACGCGGTCATCCCGCACGGGGACCCGCTGCCGCCCTTCGATCTGCAGCTGCCGCTGCTGAGCCTTCCCGGCGTGTTCGGCACGGACCTGGACTGCATCCCCGCCGACGTCCCCTACCTGGACATCCCCGGGCACGTGCCCAACCGCGAGTGGCTCGCCCAGGTCCTGGGCGCGGCCAGGAACTGCACCCGGATCGGGCTGGCCTGGGCGGGCAGCACCGCCCACCGCAATGACGAGGTGCGGTCCATCCCGGCCTCCGGCCTGCGCCCCTTCGCCGCGCTGAAGAACGCGTTCTTCTTCGGGTTCCAGATCGGTTCGCCGCAACCCGCACCGCTCCCCGGTTTCGTCGCGCTGGGGCCCTGGCTGAGCAACTTCTCGGACACCGCGTACGCCCTGAGCGGCATGGACCTGGTCATCACGGTGGATACCGCCCTGGCCCATCTGGCCGGCGCCCTGGGCGTTCCCACCCTCCTGCTGCTGCCCTTCGGCCCGGACTGGCGCTGGATGCTGGGGCGGGACGACAGCCCCTGGTACCCGTCGATGCGGATCTACCGGCAGGCGGTGCCGGGCAACTGGGACGAGGTCATCCGCAGGGTGGTGGCCGATCTTGCCGGTCCGTCCTAGGCACGGGTGTTGCATGTACGACCCGGCCGCTTGGAAAAAGCGGCTCATCCCTTCGTGAACGGCAGCCGATAGTAGATTGTGGGAGGAACACATGCAGGGATACCCAGGCGCAATGGCTACGGATCATTACCTTGCCCAGCGGATCGAAGCGGCAAGCCCGGAGCAGCTGACTGCCATCCTGCTGGAGGGGGGGCAGAAGTACGTGACGCTGGTCCTGGCAGCCATGGCCAGCAACGACATCCCCACCAAGGCGCGCCACGTGAACCGGGTGTCGGACATCATCCTGGAGCTGGGCCTGCGGCTGAACCGGGTGGATGGCGGTGAAGTGGTCGCCAATCTCGACCGCATCTACAAATGGTGGATGGATGAGCTTTTCGACGGCGCCCGGAAGAACCAGCCGGACCGCCTGCGCCTGATCCACAAGCACATGGGGGAACTCCGGGGCACCTGGGAAGAGCTGCATCGGAAGAAGGTCCTCACCCATCGGCCGCTGACGCCCACCGCCTCGCTGGATCTCATGGTCGGATGAGCGACCGGGATGTCGTCACGGCGCTCGACGCCATGGAGGTGATGCTTCAGGAGGGCCGCTTCCCGGTCAGCGAGATGGCCGCCTGGCAGGCGCGGTACGACGCGGCCAAGGCCTCGGCCGAGCGGGGCCCGGGCTGGGAAGCGATTGCCGAGCGCTCCCGGCTCATGGCCAAACGGCTGGACCTGGCTTTGGCCGGGGTGCTGGCCGACCGCGACAGGGTGCAGCGGGAACTGCGCCTGCTGGCCAAGGGCGGCCGGGCCCTCAAGGGCTACAAGACGTCCGCCAGCTAGGCAGCCATGACCGGGACCCAGGCCGACGCCGACGCCCTCTTCGACCAGGGCTACGCGCATCTGGAGCGGCGCGAGTACGGCCCGGCCCAGGCCTGCTTCCGGGCCGCCATCGGGATCCGCCCGGGCTTCCTCGAGGCCCAGGTGAACTTGGCCTGGGCGCTGGAAAAGGATGGGGTCCCCGGCGAAGCGGAAGCCTGCTACCTGCGCGCCCTGGAACTGGATCCGGCCTGCCTGGGGGCGCACCGCAACCTGGCGGTCCTGCTGGTGCGCCAGAAGCGCTTCCGGGAAGCGGAGGCGGTCTACCAGCGGGTGCTCGGGATCCACCCGGAATCCGCCTCGCTCTGGACCAACCTGGGGGTCCTGCTGGCCGACCTCGGGCGGGAAGCCGAGGCCGAGGGCTGTTTCCGCAAAGCCCTGGCGCTGGACGGAAACTTCCCCGGGGCCCACTACAACCTCGGCTACCTGCAGCTGCTGCGGGGCCAGTTCGCGGAGGGCTGGCGCGGGCGGCAGGCGCGCTCGTGGTCCGCCTGCGCCGCCGGGTTCGAGTTCCCCCGCTGGCAGGGGGAGGACCTCTCCGGGAAATCGCTGCTCATCGCCGCCGAGGCCGGGCACGGGGACATGATCCAGTTCTGCCGGTACGCCGCCGTGCTCAAGGCGCGGGGCGCCGCCCGCATCGGCGTCGTCTGCCATCCCCCGCTGACCCGGCTGTTCGCCACCCTGGACGGCGCCGACCAGGTGATCGGCCTGGACCGGCCGCTGCCGGCCACCGGCTGGGACTGCTGGACGCTGCCGCTCAGCCTGCCCTTCCATTGCCAGACCCGCCTCGAGACGGTGCCCGCCGCCATCCCCTACCTGCGCTCCGATCCGGACCTGGCGGCGGCATGGCGGCTCCGCATGCCCGGGGACGGGATCCGGGTCGGCCTCGTATGGAAAGGCAGTCCCGGGTTCGAAAGCGACGGCGACCGGTCGCTGGCCGGGCTCCACCAGCTGGCGCCGCTATGGGCGGTGCCCGGGGTGAGCTTCGTCAGCCTGCAGAAGGGGGCGGGCGAGGCCGAAGCGGCGAACCCCCCGCCCGGCCTGGCGCTGGCCGACCTGGGCTCGACCATGGAGGACTTCGCGGACGCCGCCGCCATCATGGCCAGCCTGGACCTGATCATCGCCGTGGACACCGCGGCGGCGCACCTGGCCGGGGCCCTGGGCCGGAACTGCTGGGTGCTGCTGCCGGACTACCGCCTTGACTGGCGCTGGCTCCGGGACCGCGCGGATTCCCCGTGGTATCCGGGCACCATGAGGCTGTTCCGGCAATCGGGCCGCGATTGGCCCGGGGTGATCCGGGAGGTTGCCGCCGCTCTCCAGGGCTTCGCGGCCGAGCATCCCCGGAATCCGCGGCCGTAGCCTATCATTTCAGGGGAGTCAACCATGTCCGCTCGCCCCAGGCTTTCCCTGTGCGTCCCCACCTGCAACCGGTCCGCCTACATCGAATCGGTGCTGCTCGCCGGGCTCAGACGGGCGGCTGGCCAGCCGGCAGGGACCGTGGAGGTCCTGGTCTGCGACAATGCCTCCACCGATGGGACCCTTGGCGTGCTGACCCGGATCCAGGCCGAGCACCCGGAACTGCGGGTGCTCAGCAACAGCGAGAACCTGGGCTTTGACGGGAACTACCTGCGCTGCGTGCGGGAGGCCCGGGGCGAGTTCGTCTGGGTCATGGGCGACGATGACGACTGGAAGGCGGACTCGGTCGAGCGGGTGCTGCGCGAGCTCGACCTGGGGGCGGACGCGTGCCTGTGCCTGTCCCAGGCCTGCAACCTGGAGATGGAACCGGTCACCGTCCTGAAGTGGTACCTGGACCCGGATCCGCCGACGGAATGGCGCCTGGACGGGCGCGATGACCTGATCCGCTACTTCGACGCCTGCGCCTACAACGCGGCCGTGTTCGCCTTCATCTGCGTGGCGGTGTTCCGCCGGGACCGGTTCCTGGCGGCCCTGGAGACGGTGCGCTGGGCAGCGGGCGACGGCTACGTCCACCTCTGGGGCATGATGGCGTGTTTCCGTCAGCCCCTGGTGCTGCGCTACATCCCCGAGGTGCTGGTGCGCAACCGGATCAGCGACCTGCACGTCACCTCCTCGGCGTTCGGCAACCTCTACGGCCGCTGGATGCAGGACCTCAAGGCCTGGGCCCGGGTGGCGGACGGGGTGTTCGGCGACGATCCGGAACTGCACGCTGCCTTCTCCCGGATCCTGGGCCGCAACCACCACAACACCATCCTGCCGGGGCTGCGCCGGCACGCGCCGGACGACGCAGCCTGGCGCGAGGCCGGACCCTACCTGGTCCGGGCCGGGTTCAGCCCGGTCCGGATCGCCGCGGCGGATTTCGCCTACCAGCACCTGGAGGGCGGCCGCCTGCCCATGCCCGCCCTGGACCCCGCCGGCCTGTGCCTCGCGGACCTGGCCCTGGTGGCCCGGGGGGCCCTGCGGATCGCCGTCCTGGCCCTGGGCGGGGTGCAGGACCTGCTGGACGGAGCCGGCCTCCTGGAGGCCTTGCGCAGCCAGCGCGGGGCCTCCAGGATCCGGGTGCTCTGTCCCGCCGGCGCCGCGGTGCTCCTGGACGGTTTCGAGGTCGTGCCGGTGGACCCTGGGCGCTATGCGGGGGACCTGCCCTACCGGGAGGCGGTCGCCGGGGAGCTGGCCGGCTTCGCCCCGGAGCTGGTGGTGAACCTCGATCCGGAGCGGGGGGTCGAGGCCGACGACCTGGTGAACGCCGCGCTTCCCGCCGGCGCCATCGCCTTCGAGCTGCCCCGGCGCGGCCAGGATGCGCGCATGGTCAAGGCGGCCAACGGCGCCTACCACCGTCTGATGCCAAAGGACGACTGGGCCGGGATGGCCGGAGCCCTCGGCCTGGAACTGCGCGGCCCCGCCCTGTGGCCGGCCCCGGCGGCCCGGCGGGAAGCGCGGGAGCTGCTGGCCCAGCTCGGCTGGGCAGCCGAGCGGACCCTGGCGGTGCTGGGCGACGATCCTTCCCGGCTCGCCGAGCCTGGGTTCCTGGCGGCCCTGGAGGAGGCGGACGCCCGGGGCTGGACCTTCCTGGGCGTGGGCGACCGGGGCGCCTACCGCGCCCTGGAGGCGCTGCTGGGCTCCCGGGAGGGACGGGCCGCGAACCTCGCGGGGGTCCTTGACCTGGACGTCACAGCGGCCCTGCTGCAGGGCTGTGGCGGCTGCCTGGGCGGCGGCCGCTTCCTTCGGGCGCTGGCCGCCGCCTGCGGTCTAGCCTTTGTCGGAACCGCCAAGGATTGACTTGAAACGGCCGAACAGGGAGGTGGGCTGGGGCGGCGCCGGTTCGGCCGGGAGTTCGGCCTCCAGGTCCCGGTAATCCACCTCCGGCGGGATGGGCACCGACGGATCCAGTTCGAGCGCCTTGTGGAAGCAGGCCACGGCATTGGTCCGGAAGCCCTTGCGGTAGTAGACCTCACCCATGGCGACCCAGGGGTCGGCGGCCTTGGGCTGGATCCGGGCGGCGGCCTGGAGCGCGTTGATGGAGCGGGTGGACCAGGCGGGGTTGGACATCCTCAGCTTGCCCAGGAGCAGCCAGACCGCGTAGGCGGCGTCGGAGCCGGGGTCCAGCTGCACCGACTGCTCCAGGCAGTGGATGGCTTCGCCGATGCGCTCCTGGAGGTGGAAGGCCTTGGCCTTCCGGTGCAGGGCGCGGGCCTTCGCCACGGGCGAACGCTCGCTGGAGCCGCCGAAGGCGGAGCCGGACTCGACCTCCACCTCTGGCTCCACCTCGATGAACTCCGGGAATTCCGGATGGATGTAGGTGTGGTCGGGATCCAGTTCGATCACCGCGGGCGCGGCCGGCGGAGCGGGCGGGGCCGCCGGTGGCGCCGGCGCGGCCGGTTGCGCCACAGCCGGTTGCGCCGCGGCCGGCCGTGGGACAGGCTGGGCAGGCGGGGCGGCGGGGGGGGGCGCCGGGGCCGGGGACTGGATCACCGCCGGCGCCGGGACGGGCGGGCGGTCCGGGACGGACGGCGGTTCGACCCGCCTGGCCAGGGAGGGGAGCCTGCCCTGGGACAGGGTCAGGGCGCCGACCGCCCACAGGATGAGGAAGATCCGCGCCGCCTCCTCTTCGTGCAGGTCGCTGAGGGAAAGGAAGGTGTCGAAGCTGATCGGTTCGCTGCTCAGGAACGAGAGGGCGTAGGCGGTGGAGGGGTTGAGCGGCAGATCGGAGACGGATTCCAGCAGGCCCTGGATCCCCGACCATTTCCAGTCGTCCTGGGCGCGCAGGAGCTCCATGCTCGGCAGGACGTGGTTGGCCTCCAGGAAGGTGTTCCAGACGAAGTGGCGGTGGTCGAGCTTCAAGTGCAGATCCTCGCTGAGCTTCATCTGCGAGGTGTCCGGGTTCCAGCTGAGCTGCACGATCGGATGCTCGAGGGCATTGATCATCACCTGCTCCTGGAGCTTGCGCAGGTGGGCGTCCCGCTCCTCGACCGTCATCAGGCCGGTCTGGACGACCTTCTCGCCGAGCCGCGAACGGTCGACGCTGGCCAGGATCTGGTTGAGCGCGGCGAAATCGAGGATGCCGCGCCTGAGCAGGAAATTGCCGAACTGCTCGCCGGCGGCGTCGCTCTGCAGGTAGACCAGCTCGCCCGCCTTGAAATAGAGCCGGCGGAAACCGTCGTTCTGTTCGAGCACCAGTTCTCCGCTCAGGCCCTCCTGGCGCAGGGCGGCCAGGATGATCGGCAGCTGGTTCGATGAGATCGCTTGGGTCACCATGGCTCCTGGTTCGATGCTAATGAAAATTCAATTATTATAATATTATATAGCCTGTTTCGCACACCAGCGGGCCCATATCTCCCTGAATGCGGCTTCAATACTACGGGCGAAGCGGTCCCCGTCCATGAGGGGGGAGGCCGACATCCGGGCGCGCAGGCCGGCGCGCAGACCGGCCAGGCGGGGCAGGTCCCCGGCCAGGCCGGTGGCGATGCGGACGAAGGCATCGTCGCTGTCGGCCGCCAGTTCCCTCAGGTCCAGGTTGCACAGCTGGCTCCATCCGGCCCGGCCGACGACGGTCCCGCCCAGGCGGGTCACCACCGGCACGCCCATCCAGAAGGCGTCCAGGCTGGTGGTGTGGCCGTTGTAGGGGAAGGTGTCCAGCCCCAGGTCCACCCGCCGGTGCAGGGCCAGGTATTCCAGCCGTGGCCGGAACGGCGCGAACTCGACCCGCCCGGCGGCGACACCGCCGGCGGCCAGGCAGTCCAGGACCCGCTGCCGGTGCCCGCCCGGCTGGGAGAGCAGCAGCAGACGCGAATCCGGCACCGCGGTCAGCACCCGGGCCCACAGGGCCAGCACCTGCGGGGTGACCTTGCAGAAGTTGTTCAGGGAGCCGAAGGTGATGAAGCCGTTGGCCAGCGCCGGCAGGGGGCCGGGCGCCGGTTCCGCGGTGAGCGGGTCGTAGCACCAGAAGGTGTCGGCCAGCCGGATGGAGGTCTCCGAATACCAGTCGTCGTGCTCCCCCGGGGGATCCAGGTAGGGGTCGGTCAGCCGGTAGTCCATGGCCGAAAGGCCGGTGGTGCCCGGGTAGGCGAGCCAGGCGGCCTGCACCGGCGCCGGCCTGCGGGCGAACACCCCGGGCCGGTTGTTGGACATGTGCATGGTCAGGTCCACCAGGATATCGATGCGGTCGGCGCGGACCAGGTCCGCCACGTCCGCGTCGGCCATGCCGGCGGTGTCGCGCCAGAGGTCGGCGTGGCTCCTGATCCGGCGGGTGATGGCGTCCGGCCTGGGGACGCTGGCGTAGCAGGCGATCTCGAACCGGCCGTGGTCATGGTTGGCCAGCAGGGGCAGGGTGAACAGCGACTGGCAATGTTCCCGGAAATCCGGCGAGACATAGCCGATCCGCAACCGGCGCCCGGGGTCGGGGGCGTTCGGATGGGCCGGCCACGTCGGGGCCTGGCCGTGGGCCCGGTCCCAGTCCAGGTTCTCCCGCAGGATCTGGGCGGGCGAAAAGCCGGGAAGGAAGCAGACCGCGTAGGCGAGGTTGCTGTGGGTGACGGCGTCGCCCGGGTCCAGCTCCAGGGCCCTGCGGAAGCTGCCGATGGCCGCCTCCATGGCGCCGATGTCCTTCTGCACGTTGCCCAGGTTGCAGTGGCTGACCGCGGAGTCCGGGTGCCGGCGGATGGCCTCCTCGAGCAGCTGGACGGCCTGGTCCATCCGGCCCAGGGTCCGGGCCGCGGCGCTGGCGTTGTTGTAGGTGTCCACGAAATCCGGGTCCAGGGCCAGGCCGCCCAGGTAGGTGTCCAGGGCCTCCCCGCACCGGCCCATGGCCTGGAGCACGTTGCCCAGGTTGTTGCAGGCCCGGATGTGGCCCGGGTCCAGGGCCAGGGCCCGGCGGTAGGCGGCTTCCGCCGCCTCGAACCGGGAACCGGCGAAGTGGGCGTTGCCCAGGTTGTACCAGGCCTCGGTGAAGTCCGGCCAGCGGCGGGTGGCGCCCATGAGCACGGCCACGGCCTGGTCCACCTTGCGGTAGAGCAGGAGCGCGTTGCCCAGGTTGCTGTGGGCGAGCGGGAAATCGTCCTGGAGGTCCAGGGCCCGGCGGAAGGCGGCGACGGCTTCGGCCACCCGGCCCGCGTCCTGCAGGACGATGCCCAGGTTGTTCTGCACCTCGGCGCGTTCGGGGGCCAGCCGCGCCGCCTGGCGGTAGGCGGCGAGGGCCTCCTGGCCCAGGCCCAGGGTCCGGCAGGCGGCGCCGGCGCCCAGCCACGCCTCCAGGCAGTCCGGGTTCAGCGTGGTGGCCAGCCGGAACGAGCCGAGGGCGTCCCCGGACCGGCCCATGGCCTCCAGGGCCTGGCCCCGGCTGCAGTGCGACCACCAGGCGGCGGGGTCCAGGGCCACCGCCCGGGCCAGCAGGTCCCCGGCCAGCGCGGGCTGGCCGGTCTGCAGCGCCAGGATCCCGAACCGGTGCAGGGTGACGCCGTGGTCCGGGCGCTGGGCCAGCACCTGCCCGTAGCCGGCCGCGGCCTGCTCCAGCCGGCCGGCCATGTGGTGCTCGGTGGCCGTCCGCAGCATCTCCTCCAGTTCCGCCGCGGGGTCAAAAGGGACTGCCATGGACCCTCCGAAGTCTCGTATCCGTCAACCCATGATTGTGGCCCAACTCCGGGCCGGAATGGCCGCGTTATGATGGCTGGAAGTCGCCTTCGCCGACCGGGAGAACCCTTGCCGCCAACCCAGCCCAGCGCGCCATCCCCCCTGGAAGCGGGGCTCGGCTACCGTTTCCGGGACCCGGACCTGCTCCGCACCGCCCTGACCCCGCCTTCGGCGGGCCTGCCGGCCGACAACCAGCGGCTGGAGTTCCTGGGCGATTCGGTGCTGCACCTCTGCGTCTCGGTCCTGCTCTACCGGGAGCATCCGGACTGGGCCGAGGGCGCGCTGTCCAAGCTGAGGGGGCTGCTGGTCTGCACCGACGCCCTGCACGAGTGGGCCAGGGACCTGGGCATCGAACTGGGCCGTGGGCCGCGCTCGCCGCGCAAGCCCGGAGCGGTGGACCTGCGCAACCCCCTGGCGGACGCCGTGGAGGCGCTGCTGGCCGCGGTCTTCCTGGATGTCCAGGCCCGCGGCGGCGACGCTTTCGGCACCGTGCAGGCCATCGTCGAGCGGCGGTTCCTCCAGCAGATCCAGGGGGCCTTCATGGGGATCTGGGAGGCCAGGGACAGCAAGACCACCCTCCAGGAGCGGGCCGCCGCCATGACCCTGCCGCCGCCGGTCTATGAGCTGGTCGGGCGGTCCGGGCCGGACCACGCCCCCAGCTTCACCGTCCGGGTCAGCGTGGGCGGGAGCGCCGCCACCGCCACCGCCGGCACCCTGAAGCGGGCCCAGACCGAGGCCGCGCGGGCCCTGCTCCTAACCCTTTCTGTCCTATAATGGCGGTATGGGGTAACATCGCTGGATCCCCTGAGGGAAGGTATACGCCTTGAAGCTGCTCCCCACCCTGAACCTCCAGAACGGATTCGCTGTCCCCCTGTCCGGGGCCGGGCAGGGCCCCCGCAAGCCGTGCGAAGTGCTGGAGGCGCTGTGCGGCCGGGGTCTGCACCGGCTCGCGCTGGTGGACGTGGACGCCGCCGCGGGCCAGGGCCACAACCGCGACCTGATCGCCAACATCATGCGCCGGTTCCACCGGGGCAACACCAAGGTCTGCATCCAGGTCGGCGGGGGCATCCGCAGCTCCGACCAGGCCCAGTTCTTCCTGGACAGCGGGGCGACCTGGATCGTGGTCGGGACCATCATCCAGCGCTCCCCGCTGGTGGTGGACCAGATGCTGGCCCGGTTCCGGGACCAGCTCACCGCGGGGGTGGACGCCCGGTGCGGGCAGATCCAGTCCTCCGGGTGGAGCGAGCCGGCCCCGCTGACGCCCGACTGCGCCGGCCAGCGGATCCGCGAGCACGGCTTCAAGCGCATCATGTTCACCGACATCCCCGCCTCCCGGGAGGCCGCGCCCGACTTCGACACGGCCCGGACCCTTTCCCAGAGCGCCCGGGTTCCCCTGTTCATGGGCGGGAGCATCACGACCCGGGAGCACCTGAAACTGGCCCTGGAGGTTCCCGGCGTGCAAGGCGTGGCCCTGGACGCGTTCCAGCTCATGGAAGACTCGGATCTGCTTGATTCCCTGAACCTCGCGCACATCTGAGGAGGGGGGCGGTGGCTGATGAAGTTGCGTTCATGGCCCAGCTTCCCGAGACGGACCGGCTGCATTTCCGCAATCTGGCCCTCATCCGGCCCCAGGTGCCCACGGAAGGGCAGCTGCTGCTCATCGAAGGGCTGGCCCGGACCCTCTCGTCGCCCCGGCTGCTGACCCTCATCACCCGGACCCCCCACTGGCTGGTGCATGGCCCGGTGCTCCAGGCCCTGGCCGAGAACGAAGCCACCCCGGAGCTGCTGCGCCGGGACCTGGAACTGGCGGTCTCCCTGTTCGACCTGGTGCGGGAGCTGGACCGGGCCCCCGCCGAAGAGAAGGAGGAGCGGGCCGACACGGTCAAGCACCTTTATCAGCAGTTGCCGCTCGAGCTTCGGGCCATCGTCAAGCAGCAGGCCAAGCAGCTCGCCCGCAACGTGCGCAGCTCCGGGCAGACCCTGGAGCTGCCGGCCCTGCCCGTGGGCGAGCAGGACTGGGAGGCCCTCACCGCCCCGCCCCGCAGCCCGGAGCCCAGCCCCCTGCCCTTCCGCCTGTCCAAGCAGGACCTCGTGGCGCGGGCGGAAACCACCCCGATCCTGGAGGACCTGCAGGGCTTCCTGCTGGAGGCGGATCCGGACATCCGGGCCGCGGCGCTGCGCAACCCCGCCCTTTCCGAAGAGGTCCTGCTCCCGGCGATCCCCCTGTGCACGGTGCCGGACCTGTTCGAGGAGACCTACGCCGAAGCCCGCTGGTACTTCCGGGAGCCGCTCCGGGAGGCGATCTACGGCTCGCCCCACTGCCCCGGCGCCCTGGCCAGGAAGATGGTCCATTCCCGGGACCTGGTGGCCCTGCTGGAACTGGGACCGCAGCCCGGGCCGGCGCTGCGCCGCATCGCCTGCCTGTTCACCCAATTGGACGAATCCGAATACCAGTACCTGACCATGTGGGCCAAACGCCGGGCTCCCAACATGCTGCGGGTGATCAAGATCTTCTTCGACCGGCTCCAGCGCCGGCGGGCCAACCAGGCCAGCGGCCTTTCCGCCACCCAGAGCGAGGGGCGCTGGGTCTCCCTGAAGGAGCGGGTCTACATGGCCAACCAGGCGACCCAGCCGGACCAGCTGATCGCCGCCCTCCGGGACGAGGATCCCAAGGTGTTCAATACCGTGCTCGAGAACCCGGGCCTGAAGCCCCAGGAGCTGGTCGCCGTCATTCCCGGGCTGGACGGCCCGCAGGCGGAGCGGGTGGCCGCGCACCGGACCTGGCGGACCTACCCCCGGGTGTGCGAAGCCCTGATCCACAACATCCACCTGGGCGCCAGCACCTCGCTGGGGCTGCTCCAGGGCCTCAGGCTGCCCCGGATCCTGCTGGACATCCTCCGGGACCAGCGCATCCCCCACCTGGAAGTGAAGCAGATGGCCCTGGAGATGCTCCGCGGCGCCTACCGGGACATGGCGGTGCCCCAGCGGATCCTGGCCCTGCGCGCCAGCGGCGGCGAACTGCTGCGGCACCTCACCCAGGAGATCCTGAACGACGAGGAGACGCTGCACCAGCTGGTCGGGGACCGGCAGGTGGACCCCGGGATCCTGCTCCGGCTCGCCCGCAACAAGCAGACCCCGCGGGAGATCCTGGAGCTGATCGCGGTCCACCCGGTGCTCATGGCCCATCCCTCGGTCATGTCCGAACTGCTGCTGAACCCCAAGACCCCCCGCCAGGCCTCCAGCCGGATCTGGGGGCTGCTCTCCGAGAGCGAGCAGCAGCACCTGCTGCGCAGTCCCCACCTGCCGGCCCCGCTCAGGCACCTGAATTGAGCCCGGCGAAGCGCGTCCGGACGCTGCTCCTGTGCCTGGCCCTGCTGGGCTGTGATGCCCGGCGCGACCAGGCGCCGGACTGGGTGCGGAGCGCGCCCGCCGCGGCGGTGATGGCGGTCTCGTTCCGGTCCGACTGGGCGCTGGAGCAGCCGCGCCTGCGGACCCTGCTGGAACCGTTCCCCCTGGCGGGACGGTCGCTGGACCTGTTCCTGACCCGGGCCCGGGTCAACCTGAAGGGCGCCGGGCGGCTTACGGTCTATCTGGCCCGTTCCGCGGCGGCGGCCGCCCCGGGCGAAGCGGTTCCCGCCCCCGGGTTCGTCATGGCGCTGAGCGGGTTCCAGGATCACGGGGGGCTCCAGGTGGCCATCGCCGACGCCTTCCCGGTCTCCGGCGCCCAGACCCTGGACAACCGGGACCGACCGCAGTTCGTGATCCTGGACCTCGGCCCCAGCCACATCCGCGCCAGCGCGGACGGGGAAGGCCGGCTGTGGCTGGGCGAAGAGACCGCCCTGGCCGGGCTGGATTCCGGCAGCGGCCCGGATCGCGCCGCCCTGGCGGCCTCGGCGGCGTGGATCAGCGGGACGGCGGCGATCCAGGGTTTCATCCGGCCGCCGGAGCTCCTGACCGAGGTGGCCGGGCAGCTGCCGGGAGAACTGGCCAGGGACCTGCCCGCGGGCATCGAGGCTCTGGTCTGGGGGGTGAGCCCCGGTCCCGCCCCGGACTTGGCCAACGGGTTCGAACTGTCCCTCTCCGGGTCGGAACATGCCATCCAGCGGGCCGCCGCCTGGCTCCAGCGGTTCCTGGCCGCCGCCTCGGCCGTGCCGGGTGCGCCGGCGCCGTCCCCCGAGATCCTCCAGGAAAGCCGACGCATCAGCCTGCGCTGCCAGCTTTCCCAGGAGCAGCTGGACCTGGCGATGGCCAAGCTGAGCCAGCCGCCTCTGCCCAGACCGTCCGCTCCGGCGAGCGAAGGCCCCGGCCGCCAGCCGAGGCCGTGAGTCTGGCGTTCGGATCCCGGCAGCTGGGCCGTGGTCGCCTGGGAAAACCACTCGCTGAACGCAAAGGTTGCTTGACGGGTGGTTGGACCGGGCTAAGCTGCTTCCATCGCTCAAATTTATAGATAAATGCAATAGACCGTCGTTTTTCCTGGAGGGCTGGGCATGCTCATCGGAATCGTCGTGGCCGCGGTGGTGGTCCTGCTGCTGCTCATCACCTGGCTGAAGGTGCACCCGTTCGTGGCGTTGATGCTGGTTTCGGTGTTCGCCGGGCTCGCCGCCGGCATGCCGCTGGACAAGATCGCCGGCTCCATCCAGGCCGGCATGGGCAACACCCTGGGCTTCATCGCCATCGTCCTCGGCCTGGGCACCATGCTGGGCAAGCTCATGGAGGAGTCGGGCGGCGCCGAGCGGATCGCCCGCACCCTGATCGACGCCTTCGGCCAGAAGAATGTCCACTGGGCCATGATGTTCGTGGCCTTCATCGTGGGCGTCCCGGTGTTCTTCCAGGTCGGGTTTGTCCTGCTCATCCCGCTGATCTTCACCATCGCCAAGGAGACCAGGATCTCGCTGATCAAGCTGGGACTGCCCCTGCTGGCGGGCCTGTCGGTGGTGCACGGCCTGGTGCCGCCCCATCCGGCGGCCATGGCGGCCGTGGGCATCTTCAAGGCCGATGTGGGCAAGACTATCCTCTACAGCCTGATCGTCGGCCTGCCGGCGGCCATCCTGGCCGGACCCCTGTTCGGCAGCATGATCAGCCGCCGGATCGCCCTGGTGACCCCGGAAGGCATGATGGATTCGGTCAAGGTGGGGC
>Ga0316217_10002878_pt1 | contig 20286 bp, 15 predicted proteins | sample 1anoAmetaG_FD_203633 | JGI IMG/M metagenome (GOLD analysis project Ga0316217, IMG submission 203633) | Freshwater microbial communities from Trout Bog Lake, Wisconsin, USA - 1anoA | ecosystem: Environmental > Aquatic > Freshwater > Lake > Hypolimnion/Profundal zone | place: USA: Wisconsin...
CGCATCCGTCCTGCGCTCCCTCTTGCAGCGAACCCGTGACCCGAAGAGCCGGATGCGTTAATTGCGCACGTCCGGATCTGTGGGGGGCCGGGGAGGGCGCGTGTCCCTCCCTGGCCTACCCGACTGCCCCCCTCCTCCTGCCCGGGTGACCGCCCGTGAACGCCGTGGTAGCGTCCCGCCACCTAACATGATGATGGAAACCCGCCCTCTCTACGCTCGCGTGACCGCCCTCGGCCTGGCGGCCCTCGTCGGCTTCACCACGCTCACGTCGCTCGCCCCCGAGGCGCGCGCCGACGAGGTCAGCCCCACCGGGAAGGGGATCGCCGGCGGAGCGCTGCTCGGCGGCGAGGTCGTGACCATCACCGAGTCGCTTATCGGCGTGCAGTCGGGCTGGGCCTACGTCGTCGGAGGCGTGCTCGGCGCGGGGGCCGGCGGCGTCGGCGGCTACTTCGTCGAGCAGTCTACGGTCAACGGCCAGGGGCCGGTCTACATGCTCGCAGGGGGCGTGGCGCTCCTCATCCCGGCGCTCGTCCTCTCGCTCAACGCCACACGTTACCGCCCCAGCGAAGGGGCGACCGAGGACCACCCGCCGGCCGACACCCCCGCCGCGGACCCCGGAAACTCCAAGGGGAGCATCGTCTCCCCTGGTCCGGCCAAGCCGGCGACCCCCGCGGCGACGTCGCTGCTCGACGTGCGCGTGGTCGGCGAGGGGAGCGACGGCCTGCGCCTCGGCGTCCCCGTCCCCGACGTCCGCGCCATGTACTCCGTGCGCGAGCAGGCGGCGTATGGCCTCCCGTCGCGGACCGAGGTCCGGATGCCGGTCCTCGCCGTCACCTTCTGATCGAAGAATCTCGCTCCAGCCGCCGCGAGACCTCTGCTACTGTGGGCTAGTTCAGCTGGCCTCCACAATTCCCAGCGCCTCTGGGGAGCCTCGACGGCATGCAACCGACCCAACGATCCCAGGTGCCCGGAACCGCCCCCGCAAAGCCCGTCGACCCGATGCTCGGTCGCGTCATCGCTGGCCGCTATCGGCTGGAGGCGCGCGCCGGCGAGGGCGGGATGGGGATCGTCTACCGGGCTCGCCACGTCCTCATCGACCGCGTCGTCGCCCTCAAGCTTATCCGCCCGGACCTCCGAGGCGAGACGCACCTGCGCGCGTGGATGCTGCGCGAGGCGCGCGCCGCCAATCGCGTCGACCACGCCCACATCATCGACATCCATGACATCGGCGAGACCGAGGAGGGGGAGCTCTACCTCGTCATGGAGTACCTCGTCGGGACGGCGCTCTCCAGCGAGCTCGCCCGCGGGCCGATGCCGCTCGCCCGGGGCATCGACATCCTCGAGCAGATGTGCGCGGCGCTCGCCCGCGCTCACGACCTAGGCGTCGTCCACCGCGACCTGAAGAGCGACAACATCCTCCTCAGCACGCGCGGCGGCCGGAAGGACTTCGTCAAGATCCTCGACTTCGGCCTCGCCCACCTCGCGCTCGATCCGCGCCTCGCCCCGAAGGGGGCCGTCTTCGGGACGCCCGAGTACATGGCGCCCGAGCAGGCGCGCGGCGAAGAGGCCACCGCCCAGAGCGACCTCTACGCCCTCGGCGTCCTGCTCTTCGAGATGCTCACCGGCCAGCTCCCGTTCCGCTCGAGCGACCGCGAGACGCTCCTCGAGATGCAGCGGACGGCCCCTCCGCCGAGGCCCCGCACCCTGAAGCCCGACGTCCTCCCGGCCGCCGAGGTGATCGTGCTGAAGCTCCTCGAGAAGGACCGGAGGAAGCGCTTCCAGGACGCCCACCACCTCCACGAGGACCTGAAGGCTATCCAGCGCGCGCTCCCGAGCGTCCCCTGGGAGGTCGCCGGCGCCGAGAACTCCCCCGCGCCGCCCCCCGCGCCCCCGCCGGAGTCGCCCGGGGTCATCGAGTGGGCGAACCGCGCCGGGCTCTTCTCGCGCATGGTGAGCCGCGCCTACCCGACGAACAACGTCCCCCCCGAGGTGCAGAGCGCCCTCACCCAGTCCTGGGACCTGGCCGCTCGCGCCACCCGGCTCGAAGGCGAGGTCGCCAGCCACTCGCGCAAGCTCGAGGCGCTCGAGCGCCGCGGTCGCGCCCTGCGGGCGGAGATCGGTCGAAAGGTCGAGGAGCTGGCGCACGAAGAGTCCCGCGCGCTCCGCGAGGTGGCGGCCGAGCAGAAGGAGGTCGCGCGGCTGAAGGACCTCGTGCTGACGGCCGAGAAGTCGTTCTCGCTCGCGAAGGCGCAGGCGGACGCGCTGGTGCCGAGCGCGCTCCCCGCCCACGCGCGCCCGATCTACGAGCGCTGCGGAGCGGCGACCGCGCTGCTCGAGGCTCGCAAGGAGGGGCTGGCCGAGCACGAGCAGAAGGCGTCCGTAAAGGACACGCTCGCCCGTGACCTCCGCCGTCAGATCGAGGAGCTGCGCGGCCAGCTGGCGCGCTACGCCGAGGCGCTCGAGGACGACCTCAACCAGGGGCGCGAGAAGGTCGCAGCCCGGACCCGCGAGGGGCTCGCGTTCGAGAAGTCGTTCAGCGAGGTCTCGACCCTGCTCCTGAACCACCTGAAGGCCAAGCCCGAGGTCCGCGACCTCCTGCAAGACCTGATGGCCAACATGCACGGCCAGACGCCGCCGTCCCCGGGCTCGCGCCCGCTGGTGCAGGACAGCCGCTCGCCCGGTATGCAGTAGCGCGGCGCGGGAGAGCGTCGCGGAAGACCGTCGGGAGCCGGCCTCGCCGCGGCGCTGACGACTACGGCAGCTTGGCGCTGAGGAAGGCCTTCAGCTTGATGAGCGTCTTCGGGTCGCGCGAGAAGGCCGGCGTCTCGAAGGACTGCGACCACCCCTGCACCTCGCTGGCGAATGCGCGGAGCATGCCGGCGTCGGTCATGATGTCGTCGACGGTGCGCCCACGGGCCGCCCCGCGCCGCAGCCCCTTCACGTAGGACTCGAGGCGCTCGTAGTCCTCGCCCAGGAACTCCTTCACGGTACGTGCCTCGCCGGCCAGCCGCCCGAGGGCGTCCACCCCGGCCCCCGGAGGAGCCGCCTGTTCGGCCAGCGCGAGCGAGGCAGCCACGCGGAGGACGAAGGCGTCGTCGAGGAACCCGATGTCGTCGATGCCGTCGGGGATGAGGTCGAGCGACTTGAACAGGTAGTTGAGCCCGGCGACGACGTAGCGACGGATGGGCTCCGGGGCGTCGCCGGACGCGATCGTCCCGAGCGCGGCGACGTCGGTGCCGAGCCCACCGAGCCAGGCGGGGAACAGCTCGAGGTAGCCGGGGTCGTTGGGCGATGCGGTCATGCGGTCACGGTACCAAGCCCCGGACGGGCGGGGGCGAAAATTGGGGCTCTTCGCGGTGCGTCACAAGCCTCGCGTGAGCCACTTCGCGAGCACGTGGGCGAGGAGATCGACGCCGCCGGTCTCCGGGTCGAAGGTGCGCGGGGCCCCGGGCGCGTTCGGCGGGTCCGGGAGCTTCTTCACCGACATCAGGCGCTCGTCGTACGCCGCCGCCGCGGCGCGCTCGCGGAGCAGGCGCACCGTCGCGAGGAAGTTCTCCACGCGCGTGGGGTGCACGGCGTCGCCGAGCCCGGCGTACTGCGCGACGCTCTCGCACAGGAGGCACGGCCCCCCGCCACGGCGGAAGAGGTAGAGCACCGGCTCGCGCTCCTCGTTCGTGCGGACGACGTCGCGCTTCACCGTCTTGGTCAGGATGATCCCCCCCGACGCGATCGCCGCCATCGGGCGGAACTTCCGCTCCTTCGTCTCCTCGTGGGTCTCGGTGGAGCGGCGGTGGGTCGCGCGGATGAGCGCGAGGAGGTCGCCGAAAGGGATGCGCAGCTCGGGCGCCGCGCCGGTGCGGGCCTCCGCCGCCTGCTCGAGCACGAGCGCGTCCGCATCGAGGCGGAAGCGACGGACGAGCGTCATGGCGCTCGAAGGGACGACGTCGTCGCTGCTGCACGCGACGACCCCGTGGCGCCGCGAGCGGAGCGCCGCTGCCAGCGCGAGCGCGCGCGGACGGTCGGTCGTGGCGAGGACGACGGCGGGGAGTCCGACGGCCAGCTTCTGGCGCGCGTCGTAGGCCGTCACACCGAGGTCGCGGGCGAGCTCGGGGACCTCCGTCTCCGGCGGCGTCGCGAGCTCGGTCAGCGCGAGGATGTCCATGGTCCCTCAGGGGGTGTGGCCGACGACGAGCCCGACGGCGAGGCCCGCCGCGAACGCCAGCGCGACCAGCGAGGCCACCGCTGGCACCCCGATCCGGCGCGAACCAGGGGCCGCGGATCTGTCCACCGCCGGACCCTCGGCCTCGCGCGCCCTCGCCGCGGCGAGCTGGTGCTCCGGGACGATGACCACCCTGGGCGATGGGCGCGTGGTGTGGAGCACCTCGGGGACCGCGGCGCGCTTGGGGCTGGCGAGCGTGTCGAGGTTGACGTTGGCCGGGACCTCGGCCGTGAGCGGCTCGGGCCGGCGCTCGGGGCGCCGCGCGGTCGACGCGTCCGGCTCACCGTCGTCCTCTGCGGGCGGGCCGTCGACCGCGGCGGACCAGCCCGCGCCCGGGGCGTTCGGCCCCATGGGTGCCGAGAGCGTCGGCATGCTCGACTCATCCTGTGGCGGGGCGGGAGCCGGCTCCCCCGGTCGCGTGACCGGCGCGGTCGGCATGATGGCGTCGAGCGCGAGGGCCATCTCGCGCGCGGTCTGGAAGCGGCGCTCCCGGTCCTTCTCGAGGGCGCGCTCAATGAACGGGGCGACGGGCGCGAGGTCAGGGTCGATCGACTCGATCGGGACGGGCTTCGCCGAGATGACCGCGGCGAGCCGGGCGTACTCGGTCGGCGCCGGGAAGGCGATCCGGCCGGTGAGCATCTCGTAGAACATCACCCCCACGCTCCAGAGGTCCGACCGGCCGTCGACGTCGCGAGCGCTCTTGACCTGCTCGGGGCTCATGTACGCGGGCGTCCCGAGGAGCGCGCCGGTCTTCGTCTTCGTCCCCATCCCTCCGGCGGCGTCCATGACCTTCGCGATGCCGAAGTCGAGCAGCTTGACGCTGAAGACCCCGCCGGTCCGCACGAGGAAGACGTTGCCGGGCTTGAGGTCCCTGTGGACGATGCCCGTGGCGTGCGCCGCCTCGAGGCCGGCCAGCATCCCCTGGAGGATCGGGATGGCGCGGCCGAGCGCGACGCGACCGCCGTCGCGCGTGTACGCCGAGAGCGGCACCCCCTCGAGCAGGTCCATCACGAGGTAGGGGGTCCCGTCCTCGGCGGCCAGGCACTCGTGCACGCGCAGGATGTTCGGATGCACGAGGCGCATGCAGGTGCGCCCCTCTTCCAGGAAGCGCGTCATGACCAGCTCGTCCGCCAGGAAGAACGGGTGGAGGATCTTGATCGCCACCGGCCCGCCGCCGTCGACGCGCTCGGCCGCGTAGACGACCGCCATCCCTCCGCGCCCGATCTCGTGCTTGAGCAGGTAGCGGCGCGACAGCACGGCTCCGACGAGGCTCGGTTCGACGGGGGCGTTTGCCGGGGCCATCACGCGGCCAGTCTAGCCCCAATCGTCGTCGAACACCCCCACCCCGGGGACGCCTCGCGCTCGTCGACGAGGCGTCCCCGGTGCGGCCTGTCCCCTCCCGCTCACCACCCGAGGTCGGCGGGGAGCCTTCGCGGCGCCGTCCAGACCCTGGCGACCGGCTGCATTCGCATGAGGCGCGGCGGGTCGACGCTCGTGTCCTTCGGCCAGACGAGGAGCCACGCGTCGTCGTTGGCCAGCCACGCCTCCCGGATCTGCTCGCCCGCGTCGAACGCCGGCAACGGCACCGGTTGCCAGGCGGAGGCGGCGTCGAGCGGCGCGTCGGGCCGTCGCTCGAACAGCGAGAGGCGCTCGCCGGCGTAGCCGACGACCCGCTCGATCCCGCGCGAGCTCCGGTCGTAGGCGGCGACGCGGTCGACGCCGGGGGGCGTCGCGACGGCGGACCACCCCTTGCCGTCGAACCGCTGGAGGACCGGCCGCTTCTGCCACCCCTCGACCTGCCCGAAGAGGACCGCGTCCTCCGGGCTCGCCGCCCACAGGGTGGCCTGCGCCGAGGCGCCGCCCAGCTTCTCGAGGTCGACGAGCGGGTCCACCCGGTCGGTCGCGCCCGCGCGGCGCCGCTCGACCGTGAGCTTGCCCCGGTACGTCGCGACCACGAAGAGCGCGTCCCCGGCGCTGGCGACGGTCTGCACCGGGTGCTCGAAGCTCGGGCTCGCGGCGACGACGCGGGTCGAGGCCGGCGTGAGCTCCGTCCCGGAGGCACGGACGGCGCCGAGCGGGTACTCCCGCCCCCCCTTCCCATCCCCCCCGAGGTGCACGAGCGGCGTCACGAGCAGGCTCGACTCCGACCTCGCGACCGTCTGGGCGGTGACGTTGTGCCAGGTGGCGAACGGGGCCCACGCCCCTGACTCGTAGCGGTACGCATGGCTCTCCATCGCCGCGGGGGCCGAGGTGACGAGCCACGTGTCGTCGGGCCAGGCGCCGAACGCCTGCGCGGCCACGCCGATGAGGGGGCCGGCCTTCCCGCGGGCCACGGCCTCCTCCATCGCGACGTCGTTGACGACGCCGACCTCGGTCGAGACGAGCGGCACGTCGCTGACGCCGCAGACGAACGTCCGGCCCCGCACCGGGCAGAGGCGCAGAGCGCCTGGGGTCACCGAATCGGGGGCGTCCCGGCCGCCGATGACGGCGTCGTGAAACAGGGAAGAGGCCGTCGGCCCCACGAGCGCCGGAGGGGCCTTCGCGGACGCGGCCGGGAGGTGGTCGGCCGCCAGGCGGGCGAGCTCGGTGGAGGGGCTCCCGCCCATGACGTACACGTGCGTGAGGGGGCGGAGGCGGAGCAGGCGCCCGGGGCGGCCGGACGCGCTCACGTGCAGCCACGCGTCATCGTCCGTCACCCAGTGCCCGTCGATGACCTCGTCGTCGGCGACGGCGGGGAGGGGGAGCGACCTCCAGGCTGACCTGTTTGCGCGCTCCCAGCAGGAGAGCTCCTCGCCGCGGAACGCGAACACTCGCTCCGTCCCTGACGCCGACCGGTCGTAGCCGACGATGACGTCGACGCCGGGCGGCGGCTCGAGCGCGGTCCAGCCGTCGCCGTCGAAGTGGCGGAGCACGGGGAGCTCGTCCGCCCGCGTCGCCCCCCCGTACGCGACCACGTCACGCGCGCTCTTCGTCCAGAGGTGCGCCGTGGCCGCGCGCGGCGCGAGCTCGTAGGGGGTGAACGTCGCACGGTCGCTCGACCACCTTTCCACCATGAGGCGGGGGGGGCTCTCGAGACGGGCGATGGCGAAGAGCGTCCCGTCGACCGACGCGGCCTCGTCGATCTCTAGCCATGGCCCCTGCGAGTCCGGCGTCGGCGGGGCGGTGAGCGGCGTGGTCGCGGCCCCTCTCCGGACGCCGTCCGGTCCGACGAACGCGAGGAGGGCTCGCCAGGGCTCGGTCGGTCCGCGGGCGTCGTCGGCGTCGTCTCGTGCGTCGACGACCAGGCCGCCTCCGTACGGCGCCGCGAAGCGCGGGGCGCCGTTCCACCCGGCGACTTTCGCCCATCGCCCCTCGGTCCAGCGGTAGGCCCGCGTCCGCTCCGCCTTCGACGCCGCGTCGCGGGTCAGCATCCACGCGTCGTCGGGCCAGCGGCCGGAGACCGTCGCGACCGCGCCGAGGACGAGGGGTCCCCTCGCGTCCCCCATCGCCGCCGCGAGGGGCGGGTCGTCGTCGACCCCGACGTCGGACGAGACGAGCGGCACCGGGCCGCCGCAGACGAGCGTCCGGCCGCGAACGGGGCAGGGGGCGGCCCTCGGGCCCCGGACGCCCCCCCTCCAGTCGGCCTCGACCAGCGCGACGTGGAAAGGGGAGTCGGCCGGCGCGCGCGCCGCGGCTCCGTGCGACGGCGCCCGCTGTGAGGAGAGGCTCGCGGCGGCGGCGGAGGCTGCGCCAGGGGCGGCGCTGCCAGCTTCGCTGCGCGTCGTGCAGGCCGCGAGGAGCAAGGCGAGCGTGAGGCTGGAGCGTGCGCGCGTGCTCACTGGGCCCCCTTCACGCGGAAGAACCCGGTCAGCGCCTGTTCCATGTAGGGGACGCGCGCCTCGAGGACGCTCCTCGGAGTCGTCTCCTTGCACGTGCACCAGGTGTTCGAGGCCCCGTCGTAGAGGAGCACGTCGCGGCGCACGCCGCCGTGCGGATCGCCGCCGCGCCCCGCGCCGAAGGACGAGTCGACCTCGAACTGTTGCACGCCGGTCTTCCCGCCCAGGAAGCCGGCTGCCTGGGGCCACTTCCGGGTCAAGGAGGCCCCGTCCGCGAGCGTCGCGTGCGACCGCACGATGAGGTTGTGACCCGGATCGCCCGCCCCGCTCCCCTTGAGGACGAGGACGTCGCCCGCCCGGACCTCGGTCGGGTCGACCTTCGCGAAGCGGGAGTTGCCCGGCAATTCCGTGAAGTCCTCGAAGCCCGCCGCCTTGAGGCCCAGCTTCGCGGCGTCGCCGTGGATCGCGGCGAGCGCCTGGTGGACGTAGCCGGCGCAGTCGACGCCGATCCCGAAGCGCCACTGCAGATCGTGAACCTGATCGGCGAGCGGCTTCGTCCCGCCCGACCGCAGCTGGTCGTCGTCGATCAGCGCCTGCGTGAGCTTGACGAGGGCGGCGGGGCTCCCGCGTCCGACCTGCAGCGCGGGGAGCGCCGACGTGAGCCCGGCCCGCTCGGCGACGCGGAGGAGCGTCCGGTGGTCCTGGCCGCTGGAGTCGACGCTCCCCTGGTTGTAGCCGCCGTTCATCCGGAACTGCGCGCCCGAGTGGACCGTCGTGCCGTTGACGTTGTACGGACCGCTCATCGCCGCCTGGAGCTGGTCGAGCCGGGTCGCGACCGGGTCCATCCTGGCGACGACGGCCGAGAGGGCGACCGACGGGCTGGGGAGCCGGTCGAGCGCGTCGTTGTAGGCGGCGTCGATGTCGCTCGCGGAGCGGGTCGCGCCGGCCCCGGCGCCGGGGCCCGTCTGGGTCGCCCCGGATGGGGTGCTGGAGGGGGAGGTCGCGCGGCTCCAGAGGTCGCGCAGCGAGCTGGTGAGGGGGTTCGTGGTGTTCATGCCCCCCCATCGGGGGCGCCCGCGCCCGGTTGCGTGAAATCGTACGGCCGGCCTCCCCCTCTCGGAATCTTCTGGCCCCGCCGCCTCGGGGGAGACGAGACTGGCCGGGTCGTGAGCCGCAGCTTCGAACTGGTCGCGGGGGACCGCTCCCCGCTGGGGAGGGCGCGCCTCGCGCTCGAGGGGCTCTCCATCGGCGACGCCTTCGGCGAGCGGTTCTTCGGCGAGCCCGACGTGGTCGCGGGGCGCATCGAGGTGCGCGCGCTCCCGGTCTCGCCCTGGCGATGGACGGACGACACGGCGATGGCGCTCTCCGTGTACGAGTCGCTCCGCGAGGACGGCGGCATCGATCGGACTCCTCTCGCTCGAAGGTTCGCCGCCCGGTACCGCGACGATCCGCGGCGGGGCTACGGCGGCGCGGCGCACGGGATCCTCACCTCGATCGCGCAGGGCGTCCCGTGGGAGGAGGCCGCCCGGGCGGTCTTCGAGGGGCAGGGCTCGATGGGGAACGGGGCGGCGATGCGGTCGGCCCCCGTCGGCGGCTACTTCGCGGACGACCTCCAGGCCGTCGTGCGCCACGCGCGCGCCTCTGCGGAGCCGACGCACGCCCACCCGGACGCCCAGGCCGGGGCCATCGCCGTGGCCGTCGCGGCGGCGCTCGCGTGGCAGGTCGGGGGGGCCGCGAGCGACACGGCCGGCGAGGTGCTCCTGCGCGCCGTCATCGCGCGGACTCCTGCAGGAGCCACGCGCGACGGGCTCGAGAGGGCCGCGTCGCTCCCCTTCGGCTGCGCGCCGACCCAGGCGGCGGCGGTGCTCGGCAGCGGCGGCCGGGTGATCTCCTCCGACACCGTCCCGTTCGCCCTCTGGTGCGCCGCGCGCCACCTCGACGACTTCGAAGAGGCGCTCTGGGCGACGGTCTCGGGGCTCGGCGACCGCGACACGACGTGCGCCATCGTCGGCGGCACCGTCGCCCTCGCGGTCGGTCGCGACCGTCTCCCGCGCTCGTTCGTCGAGGCGCGCGAGCCGCTGGGGCTCTCCCTCTCGGGGCGGTAGAGCGCCGTCGCGGTGGCCGCAGCTCAGGGGGCGTCGCGCAGGAAGAGGCTGGACGCCGCTACCGGGGCGAGGCAAGAAACGGCATGACCTTTCAGGACCTCTTCAGCCAGCCGCGCGACGGTCACGAGCTGATCACGCTCGATCTCGAGCGGGGGGTCTCCTGGTGTCTCCGCTGCGGCGCGCTCTGCCTCGACGCGCGGCCGAGGCTGCGCGACCGCACGTCGTGGGAGGCGCCGACGCCCGCCGGTCGCTCTCGCGAGACCGAGGCGGCCCCCGCCTGCATCCCGGCCGCGGACGCCGGCGCGGTGAACTTCGAGGGGGACGCGCGGCTCATGCTCCACGCCCTCACGCACGGCTGGCGCTGCGAGCCGGTCCTCCTGCATGGCAACCCTCGCACGGAGGCCTGGCGCTGGTCACACGAGGGGCCGCTCGGGGGCGAGGCGTGGTCCGTTCACGGCGCGTGGGCCGAAGGGCCCATCGTCGACGACACCGTGAGGCGCCTGCTCCTGACCTCGAGCAACGTCCGTCCGCCGCTCAGCGGCGATCGCTGACGCAGCCGGCGAGGTCCCGGTCAGCCGCGGAGGGTCGCGCCGAACCGCTGGGCGACGGCGGCGACCGCCTTGGCGTGCTGGGCGTCGACCTCGGCGTCGGTCAGCGTCTGCCCCTCGGCGCGGTAGACGACGTGGAACGTCAGGCTCCGGTGCCCTTCGGGGATGGCCCCCCCGACGAACCGGTCGAACAGCGTGACCTCGGCGGCCAGCGCTCCCGCGGCGTGTCGCACCGCGGCGAGGACCTCCCCCGCGGGGACGTCGTCGCTCACGACGAGGGCGAGGTCGCGCGTGGTCGCGGGGAAGCGCGGGATGGGGGCGTAGCGGGGGAGCTTCTGCCCCCTCGCGTCGAGCGCCGCGAGGTCGATCTCGACGACGATGGCGCCGGCGCCGAGGTCGAAGCGATCGACGACGTCGGGGTGGAGCGGGCCGAGGGCGCCGACGGGGGCCCCTCCCAGCGTCACGCGCGCCGCGCCGCGCGGGTGCAGGTGCGGGGGGACGGTCGCGTCGGCGAAGCGCTCGACCTCGATCGCCGCGCTCCCGGTCATCCGTCGCACGAACCCCTCGGCCAGCCCCTTGCCGTCCCAGGCATCGACCGGCTCCGGCTTGCCGAGGTAGGGGGCCCGCTCGCCGGCCAGGATGGCGGCGAAGAGGAGGCGCTCGTCTGGGAGGTCGCCGGCGCCCGCGAGGAAGATCGAACCGACCGTGAAGAGACGGACGTCACGCTCGCCGTGGCGGCGCGCCCGCGAGAGGGCGTCGAGGAGGCCGGGGAGGAGGCTCGTGCGCATCACCTCCTGCTCGACCGACAGCGGGTTCTTGAGGACGACCGAGGGAGGGGGGGCGCCGAGCTTCTCGAGCGACGCGCGCGAGACGAAGCTGTAGGTCACGGCCTCGGACAGCCCGAGCTGCACGCCGGCGGCGCGGGCCTTGCGGGCGGAGGTCTCGCGGGGGGCGTCCTCGCGGCTGGGGCGGACGCGCGGGAGGACGACGGGGATGGCGTCCATCCCGCGGACGCGCGCGACCTCCTCGATGAGATCGACCTCGCGGGTGACGTCCGGGCGGTGGGCCGGCACCGCGACCTCGGCCGTGTGCGCGTCGCTCGCGCGGACGGTGAACCCGAGGCGCCGGAGGATGCCGAGCGCCTCCTCGAAGGGGACGTGGACGCCGAGCAGCGCATCCATGCGGCCCGACCGGAGCTGCGCGACCGTCTGCGGAGCCGGCGGGGCCTCGACGTGGAGCTCGCCCCGCACGGCCGCGCCGCCCGAAAGCTCGGTGAGCAGCGAGACGGCCCGCGCCAGGACCGCGCGCGAGTCGTCCGGGTCGACCCCGCGCTCGAACCGGTGGCTCGAGTCGGTGTGTAGCCCGTGCCGGCGCGACGCCCTGCGGATGCCTCGCGGCTCGAAGTAAGCGCATTCGAGCAGCACCCGGCGCGTGGCCCCGGTGATCTCGCTCGACGCGCCCCCCATCACCCCGGCGAGCGCCACCGCGCCCCCGCCGTCGGCGATGACGAGGTCGTCGGTGACGAGCTCGTGCGGCGCGCCGTCGAGCGTGGTGAGGCTCTCCCCCTCCGACGCGCGGCGGACGACGATGGGGTGCGAGCCCGCGTCGCCGACCTCGCGCCCGCCTTCGCCGCGGACGCGGTCGAGGTCGAACGCGTGCATCGGGTGGCCGTACTCGAGCAGGAGGAGGTTCGTGACGTCGACGACGTTGGAGATCGGCCGGACGCCGAGGGCTGCCAGGCGATACCGGAGCCAGAGCGGGGAGGGAGCGATGGTCACGCCGGTCACGGCCGCGGCGCCGTACCGGGGGCAGCGCTCCGGATCGCGGACCGTCACGGTCGCGAGCGCTTCGATCGCCGGGTCGCCGGCGGGGGCCAGCCGGGCCGGGGCCTTCACCTCCGGCAGGGACCAGGAGAGGCCGTAGAGCGCGGCCGCCTCGCGCGCGAGGCCGACGTGGCCGAGCCCGTCCGGGCGGTTCGGCGTGAGGTTGATGTCGTAGATCGTGTCGTGCGTCTCGGGGAGCGCGTCGGCGAGGAGCGCGCCGGGGCTCGCGCTCCCCGCGGGGAGCACCAGGATCCCCTCGCCGTCGTCCGAGAGGCCTAGCTCCGACTCGCTGCAGAGCATCCCCTCGCTCGTCACGCCGGCGATGGCGCGCCGCTCGATGGTGACCCCCTTGGCAGGGAGGTGCGCCCCGAGCGGGGCCAGCACGACGAGCCCGCCGGGGGGGGGGACGTTCGACGCGCCGCAGACCACCTCGAGCGGCGGGCTCGACGGGTCGCCGGTCCGGTCGATGGCGACAAGGTTGAGGCCGCTCTTGGTCGGGTGCGGGCGCTTCCCCAGCACCTTCGCGACGACGCAGGCCGCCGAGGCCGCTCCGTAGACGTGGACCCCTTCGACCTCGAGCCCCGCGGCGGTGAAGCGTGCGGCGAGCTCCGCGGGGGACGCAGTGAGGCCGGGGACGAGGGCACGGAGCCAGCGGTACGAAGCTTTCATGGGGCGGGCGGCCTGTCAGAACTGCGCGAGGAGGCGCGGGTCGTTCTCGAACAGCATCCGGATGTCGGGGACGCCGTAGCGGAGGATGGCGACCCGCTCGACGCCGATGCCGAAGGCGAACCCCGTGTACCTCTCGGAGTCGATGCCGCACTGCTCGAGCACGACGGGGTGGATCATCCCGGAGCCGAGGATCTCGATCCAGCCGGAGCCCTTGCACATGCCGCAGCCGAGGCGGCGCCCGTCCGGCTGCTTGCAGAAGACGCAGCCGATGTCGACCTCGGCGCTCGGCTCGGTGAACGGGAAGTAGCTCGGGCGGAAGCGGACCGGGGTGTCCGGGCCGTAGAGGCGCTGCGCGAACTCGGTCAGCACCCCCTTCAGCTCCGCGAAGCTCACCCCCTCGTCGACCAGGAAGCCCTCGACCTGGTGGAACATCGGCGAGTGCGTGACGTCGTTGTCGCGCCGGTAGACCGTCCCCGGCGCGATGAAGGCCATTGGCGGCTTGTGGGTGCTCATCGCCCGGACCTGGACGTTGCTCGTGTGCGTGCGGAGCAGGTGCCCGGACGTCGTCCAGAAGCTGTCCTGCATGTCCGTCGCCGGGTGGTCCGGGGGGAAGCCGAGCTTCGTGAAGTTGTTCTCCTCGAGCTCGACCTCCGGGCCGTCGTGGACGGCGAAGCCGAGGTCGCGGAAGACGTCGACGATCTCCTCGCGGACGATGGAGACCGGGTGCTTGTGCCCGATGGGGGCGAGGGGGCGTCCGGGGAGCGTGAGGTCGAACGGCCGGGCGTGTAGGTCGGCGTCGCGCCTGGCGCGCGCCAGCTCGGCGAGGCGAGCCTCGAAGCCGCGCTCGACCTCCTGCTTCAGCAGGTTGACCTTCTCACCGATGGCGCGCCGGGCCTCGGGGGGGACCGCGCCGAGTTGCTTCAGGACGGCGGTCAGCTCCCCCTTCTTGCCGAGGATCTTGGCGTTCTCGTCGCGGAGCGCCTGCTCCGTCGCGGCGCCGGCGAAGCGCGCAGGGAAGCGCTCGCGGAGCGAGTCGAGCGCCGCGTCGACGCCGTCGCGGACGCCGTCCGTGCCCGCTGACTCGCCGCCCTGCTTGCCCGGCGTCGCGCCTCCGGAGCCCGACACCGTCAGGCCTTTGCCGAAGCCGCCTTGACGATCTCGGTGAACGCCGCCGGATGGACGATCGCGAGATCGCTCAGGACCTTGCGGTCGAGGCCGATCGACGAGACCTTGAGCTGGTGCATCAGACGCGAGTAGCTGATGCCGTTCGCGCGGGCCGCGGCGTTGATGCGCACGGTCCAGAGGCGACGGAAGTCGCGCTTGCGGAGGCGGCGGTGGGCGTAGGCATAGACCCAGGCCTTGTGAACGACCTCCTTCGCGTAGGCGAAGAGGCGGGACCGGGCGCTGTGGAACCCGGAGGCGTGCTTGAGGATGCGGTTACGACGGCGACGGGCCTTAAACCCTCGTTTTGCGCGCGGCATGGCGGAAGACTCCTAGACGATCAAAGACAGACAGAGAGAAGGGGGACGAGGCTCGCGCCCCGTGGGATCAGCCGTAAGGCAGCATCCTCTTCACGTGACGCTGGAGCGCCCCGTGCACGGTGTCGTTCTTCCGCAGACGGCGGAGACGCTTCCGTGACTTCTCCTGCATCCCGTGGTTACCGCCGGCCTTGGGGCGTCGAACTCGACCCGTGCCGGTCACCCGGAACCGCTTCGCAGCGGCCTTCTTCGTCTTCATCTTCGGCATGATGCGCGTCCTCGGACCGCTTCGGGAGGCCGCCTGGCCACGGGCGCCGCGAGGACGGCGTGTGGACATGCGTTGTAGGCCTGCGGAATGCGGGACGAGCTTTATGGTCGAGCGCCGCCGTACTGTCAAGCAAGGCTGTGGGGGGGCGCCAGATCCCACGGCGCGTTTCGACCTCCGTCACCGCCGCCCCTCGGGCATCCGGTCTCCACCGCGTCAAAGAGCGCGACGACGGTCCCGTGGACGTTCTTCCCCGGGTCGCGTGCGGTGGAGCGCCCCGACGGGACGCGGGCCGCGCGGGGTTGCCGGCAGGCCGCGCGTCGCCGACCACCCGACGCGGGCTACCGACCACCCGGCACGTCGGGCCGAGGTTCGACCGCGCACCGTCGAGAGTGAAGGCCGCTCCACCGTGCGCGGGACCCGCGCCGTCACGGGATCATGCCCGCCGAGGGGGAGCCCGCCCTCGGGGCGGGCTTTGATCGGGGTGTTACCTCCTGGATTCCAGCTGCCCCGGACATTCAGTCCGGGGTGCCCCAGCCTCCGAACGGCCTCCTTCCAGCCCGGGGTGCCCCAGCCTCCGAACGGCCTCCTTCAGTCCGGGGTGCGCGTCCCCCCCGGTCACGGCGCCGGCGCGGCCCGCGGCGCCTGTCGCGCCGGCCCACCCGGAGCCCCCGCGCCGCCCGGCGTCACGTCCGGGTCCACCGGGTTCCCCACGATGACGTGCTCGATGCGCTCGACCGCCCGCCCGAGCGATCGAAGGCTCGTCGACCCCGCCAGGATCACGAGCACATTGTAGGAGGCCAGGTCGACCACGGCCCACTGGTTCGGCGTGACGTACGGGTTGGCCGCCAGCGACTCGCCCCACCCGTAGCCGAACTGGAGCCCGAGCAGCACGTTGCCGCTCGGGCCGTACGACCCGACGCCGCCCGAGACGATCGCCGTGCTCCGTCGCTGCTGGACGATGTTCCCGACGGTGAGCGTCGGCGAGAGCGGCGGCTCGGCGGTGAGGTTCAGCGACGCGCCCCCGACCACGCTGAGCGTCGGCTTGAAGAAGTACTCCGCGCCGACGCCCGCGTTCACGACGACGTGCTGCTGCACGTTGAAGCTGGAGAGGAAGGTCGTGGAGCTGAGCACGCCCGACGCCAGGGTCGTCGTGTTCCCCGCGAGCCCCGCCGTGAAGCCGCTCGGCGCCGGGATGTCGACCGACGCGTCCGCCTCGACGGTGAGCCCCGGCCACTCCGCTCCCACGCCGAGCCCCACGCGGACGGGGGGGGCCGCCGAGAACGACCCCGTGCCGTTCGAGATGGTCGCGGAGGCGGCGGTCCCGGAGCCGAAGGCGCTGTGCATCGTCCCCGCGTAGGAGCCAGCGATGTGCAGGGCGGGGAGGGCGAGGCTGAGGCCAGTCGTGTACGCGCCGGCCCGGTAGATGCCACCCAGCGTCGCGGACATGTCGTAGGAGGTCCCGCCCCCGGCCGCCCCGAAGGAGGACTGCACGCCGCCGCCGGCGACCGACGTGGTGATGGCGTTGCTGTCGAGCGTGTACGAGTCGGTCGTGACGACGCCGTGCAGCGAGAGGCCGAGCGCCAGGCGCTGGCCGAAGGAGACGCTGTAGCTCGGGCCCACGTAGAGGCGGTTCCAGCTCTGAAGGAACGACTGCGACTGCGCCGTCTGACCGAGCGAGGTGCCCGCGTCGAACGGGAGGGCGCCGAAGCCGACCCCCAGGCTCTCGAGGCTCGCCAGGCAGAGCGAGAGCTTCTGCCGGCCGGGGTGGAGCGTGGGGTCGCCGGACGTCGAGGCCGCCGCCCCCTCGGCGGTGGTGAAGAAGATGCAGAGCGTCGAGGGGAGCCCGCTGAAGCCGCTCGACGTGATCGCGGTGTTCGCGAGCGCCACGTCGCCGAACTGCGAGGCGTCGACCGGGCCGGGCTGGTGCCAGTTGCTGAAGTGCGTGACCGAGTAGTTGTAGAAGTTGACCGAGAACGCGAAGCGCTGGTCGTCCATCCTGACGATGGTCGCGGGGTTCAGGAACGGCGCGGCGCCGTCCACCGCGAGCGCGATGCCGGTGCCGCCCATCAGCGCAGTGCGGCCGCCGATGGGCGCTCCGAAGGCGTTGCCCTGGGCGCGGGCGCGCCCCGAGAGGCCGACGCCCAGAAGGACGAGCGTGAGGATGGCCCGCCGCGACCGGCTCCGAGGTCGCCCTTCCTGCCTGCGCACGCGCGGAGAAGAACCGCACGCATCGCCCGGGGTCAAGAGGGGAGGGGTGTCCGGCGCCGCGGAGGGCGGATCTGCGACGGGCCCGAGGGGGGGCGCGCTCGATTCACCCACGACGGGGCGCGGGCCGCGGTAGAACTATCGCGTGTCCATCGTCCCCGCTCGCCTGATGCTCGCCGCGACCGCCGTCGTCGCGTTCGCCGCCCCGGCCACGCTCGCCGGCTGCCCGGCCTTCAACCCCATCCCCTGCTTCCCCACGTCGTCCGCCACCCCGCTCCCGGAGAGCGAGGGGGGCTTCTCGCGGACGACGCTGATGTGGGAGATCGACAAGATGGCCGCGCTGGTCGACGTGCCGGAGAGCGACGCGCCGCCGACCGACGTCTTCCTCCGGGCGCAGCGCGACATGCGGACCGAGTTCTGGCTCGATGCGGCCAAGGGGTTCCTGTCGGTCGTCCGGGGCGACACGAGCGACGGGAAGAAGATCCGCCAGCACGCGCAGTTCGACCTCGCCGTCTCCCTGTTCAGGCTCCGGTACTTCGACGACGCCAAGCGCATCTTCCGGATGATCGCCGCCGACTCGAAGCACCCCAGGAACCGCGAGGCGAACGAGTGGATGCAGCGGAAGGTCTGCAGCGCCTGACCGCGGCGGACGCGGTCAGGGGGTCGGCTTCGCCTCGTCCCCGCTCCCCGCCATCGTCCGGAGCGTGGCGTCGAGCTTCGTCCCGCGGACGACCTCCCCGAGCAGCGTCGCGACGTCACGCCCCTTGAAGAGCGAGACGAGGTTCATGTTCTCCGCCACCTGGCCGAGGACGATCTTGTCGCCGAGGCCGGTCAGCGCCTCGATGAGCCCGCGCTGGACGGCGTTGCGCTCGGCGACCGTTGCCTGGGACTCGGCGGCGATGAGCGCCAGCTCCAGGGTCCGCAGCCGCTCGGCCTTCTCGAGCTCGGCGGCGTCGACCAGGCGCGCCGAGTCGGCGCGGGCCTTGGCCTCCTCCGTCATGCGCAGGATCTCCGCCTGCTTGTCGGCCTCGAGGCGGGCGTTCTTCGCCTCGAGCGCGCTCGCCTCGCGCTGATCGGCGAGCGCCTGCCGCTCCCGCGCGACGACCTCCTCTTGCCGCACGGCGGCCAGCGCCGTCTCGTGCGCCAGGCGCTCGGTCAGCTCGGCGAACCTCGCCGCCTGCCGCCGGGCCTCCTCGAGCAGCACCTGTTGCTCGCGCTGCACCTCGGCGCGGAGCTTCGACGAGACGAGCGCCTCCTGCACCTGCCGGTCGCCGATCTGCAGCGTCACCGACTCGGTCTGCACCCGCTGCATCAGGTCGGCGACGACGCGGTCGACGATCGTCGCGGAGAGCACCTCCACCTCCGTCACCGCCGTGCCGTTCTCGGCGAACTGCCGCCCGGGGCGCGGTCCTTCCTTCCGCTCGCCCAGAATGGTGTCGCGCAGGGTGTTCGGCAGCTGCGGCCAGAGCGCCATGAGCGAGAGCGTCCTGCAGCGCCCGCGGACGATCGACCGGAGGTGGTCGACCATGATCTGGATGTAGTTCTCGTGGTTGAACCACCGGTCCCGCAGCGCCGTCATGAAGGTGACGGAGTACGAGACGCGGATGGCGACCCGGACGAAGTCGGCCGTCTCGACCGCGATCTCGTCGCTGACGCGGTTGCCGACCGCGCGCAGGAAGCAGGTGCGCAGGGGAGCCTCGTCGGTCTTCGGCGTGCCGGTCGACAGGAGCACCGGGTAGAGCGTCTCCTCGTACCCGAGGAGCGTCACGCAGGGGCCCTCGACGACGCGACGGTCGTTCGCCGAGGTCACGAGCACGGCGCTGTTGTTGGGGACGTTGATGGACACGGCCCACGGGGTCGTCACCGGCGCGCGGGTCTGCTTGTGCGGCTCGTTCGCGCCGATCCAGAGGTTCCAGTCGTCGGCCGGGACCGTCCGCGTGATCTGGACCTCCTTCCTCGGGTCGACCAGGTAGCTCTGCTTGCCGCGGACGAGCCGCACCTCGCCCGTCGTCAAATCGCGGACGTAGATGCCGCTCTTCTGATCGATCCCGATGGCCTCGATGAAGACCTTCGAGTGATCGTTGCCGACGATGGCCTGGCCGCTCTCGGGCGAGAGGATCTCGATCTCGTTGAACGGGACGAAGAAGGTGGAGACCCCGGTCAGCAGGATCTCGTCGCCCGGGTGGTAGTCGTCCTTGTCGAGCGCCATCCCCCGCGGCAGCTTGTCGGCGAGCTCGGCGCGGGTCATCGACGCGATCACGCGGAGCCAGAGGGCCCGCTGCGGCAGGAGCTCGTAGGCGTCGTAGATGCGGTTGCGCGACCCCTCCGTCATGAAGGTGTCGTACGGGCCTGGGAAGACGCGCGCCGGGCCGACCTTGATCTGCCGCTTGCCGTCCGCGTCGACGATGACGCAGTACTCCTTCTCGCCGAGGACGACCGCGTTGCGGATTAGCCGCGTCTGCCGGGCCTGTCGCTCGATGGCGCGGCGGACGGTCGTGGAGACCAGCACGTCGGCGGCCTCCTGGGGCATCGACGCGGCGGCCTCGGTCGGCGCGGCCATGGGTGCCGGGGCGCGCGCGGCGGCCGGGGCGGCCTGCTGGAGCTTCCTGTGCCGGGCGCGCGCCGACTGGTCGACGTAGGCGTTCGCCATCTGCGGGCGCGGCGTCCCCCGGGCCATCTGCCCCTCGACGACCTCCTCCTCCTCGAGGACCTCGTCGCCCGCCTGCGAGAGCAGCTGCCGGGCCGCCGCCGCCGACATGGCCGCGCCGCTGTCGTCCACCGAGGTGTCCGGCACGATGTCGACGCCCGACGGCGGGATGTAGAACTGCGTGTCGAGCCCCCGGATGACGATGAGCTGACCGCGGCGCAGCTCGACCGGCTCGCGCATCGCCGTCGGGGCGTCCTTCTCCCCCGTCGCTCGCAGGATCCCGGCCGACCGGGCGGTGATCTCGTAGTACGGGGCGTCCTTGTCGACCTCGCCGTACACCTTCACGACGAGGTACTGGTTCGACGCCAGCTCGTGAGCGTCACGCACGTCGGCGCGCTGGCCGGGGCGGACGTAGAAGCTGCACGGACCGGGGACCATCGACCGGGTGCCGTTCCGGAGGGGGCGCGACTCGTTGCGGCCCGGGCGGAAGCGCCCGTTCGGGCCCCCGT
>Ga0316217_10002879_pt1 | contig 20278 bp, 14 predicted proteins | sample 1anoAmetaG_FD_203633 | JGI IMG/M metagenome (GOLD analysis project Ga0316217, IMG submission 203633) | Freshwater microbial communities from Trout Bog Lake, Wisconsin, USA - 1anoA | ecosystem: Environmental > Aquatic > Freshwater > Lake > Hypolimnion/Profundal zone | place: USA: Wisconsin...
TTTCAATATGATCTTTATTATTTTCAATATGATCTTTATTATTTTCAATATGATCTTTATTATTTTCAATATGATCTTTATTATTTTCAATATGATCTTTATTATTTTCAATATGATCTTTATTATTTTCAATATGATCTTTATTATTTTCAATATGATCTTTATTATTATGCATTAAACGTTTGATTGATCCAATATAATTATCACTAATAATATTCATTTTATTATTAATAATTGAATTATCTGATATTTTTTCTTTATTAATTTTTTTTTTATTTTTTTTAATGTGATCATCATAAAAATTATTACCAATTATTAATCCATTTTCAAAGTCTATTTTATTTAATTCTGATTTAAAATTAAAATTAACGGGAAATAAATCCAATCCCAAAGTCAAAATAAATTCTCCTTCTAAATATTTTAATAATTTTTTAATACATATAATTGGTGTTATTATTATTTCATAATTGGTAATATAAGATACCATTCCAACCAAACCATCAGAATCAAATACTCCAGAACCAGTTATAGGTAATAATTTTGAATTTATATTTGAAATATCAACAATATAAGGTATTTGTGGTAAATTAATGTATTTGTTATCCCAAACATATTTTAATGTTGTTATTTTTGAATAAGATTTTTTTTTCAGTTCATTATTTGTCCAACAATAATTTATTAATTTTTTTTCTGTTTTATTTCCAATATCTTTTTCAATATTAAAATTATTATCAATTTCAATATAATTAAAGTAATCATGTTTAAATTTTATCAATACCAAATTACAAATTGAATCAATATAACAATCATAATGTTTTGATGGAACATAATTTTCTTCTGTAAATGAAACAATTGATTTTAAATTTAAAATTTTAATTTCTTTTTCTAAATATAATTTAACTGTGATATTATTTCTATAATCAATAAGATATCCCTCTAAATTTTTCAAACATGTTAAAATATAATATTCATTAAAAATTTTAACGGGAATAAAATTATATATTATTGATTTATCCTTTTCAAGTCCATAAAATTCTTTTTCCAAACCATCATAAAAATTTGTTTGTGTAATAAATTCTATTAACATGTGTTAATATGTATATGAGATTTTTAGATTCTTAATTGTCTTTTATATATTTAATGATTTTATCAATTTTTTTCATAACATTATTATATTTATCATCTTGATATATCTCTTTTGAAAGTTCCTCATTAAAATTTAAGTTTTTTGTAAATAAATTAAAATTAATTGACTCAAAATAATTATTTAGTGTTGATACCAATAATTCTGATAATACCATTATATTATTTAGATCAAAATAATCATTCATACCAACAGCAAAAATATTAAAATTACGTATATCTTCCGGAACTTTTGTTAATGTATAAGTTATTGTTTTTTTATCATTTATTTTAAACATATTTTTTTCAAGTGAATATATTCTATTAATATCTTTTTTATAATAATCAACATAAAATTCAGTTTCAGGAACTTTAATTACAATATTTTGTGGAAAATTTTTTCCTATAATAAAACATAACTTATCATAATTTGATAATTTTTCAAATTGATTTGTAATATTTTTTGAATATTTTTTATTCAAATATAAATTTATCTTTGGTAAAGATTCATTTTCAAATATTGAACCAGATTCAAAAATTTTTTTTATTTTTCCAATCGTTTCATTAGCTATTTTTCCTGATACATTAGTTTTTGTGTCTGGAATTGTATTTTTTAATTCTAATATTAAATTATTTATTACATTTTTTTTTATTAATTCAGGACTATTTGACAAATACAATATAAATTTGTTAACAAATATTAAATATTCATTGGATAATTTTTTGTTTTGTTTTTGTTTAGTTAAATTTTCCACAAGTGCTAGAAAATTTTTTTTCAATGCATATTTTGAATTTAAAATCATTATGTCAATTTTAAATTTTAACATATAAAAGGAACTCAATGCTTTTTTTATTTCTTCAATATTACTATCTAATTTTCCATATCCGCTAACAATACTATTTTTTATCTTCCCGTATAATTTATCATCAACTAATTTTCTGACATTGATATCGACTAATTCTTTTAATTTTTTTAATTCTGGATCTAAATAGTCCAATATATCTTTTTTAAAATTTATTTCATGATAAAAATTTTCATCTATAATACTACAATATATCAAATAGTCGGCTTTTCCCAAAAGATAATTTGATACTTTAAAATTGAGAACTGTTGTCTTGAATGTGATAAACATTAATATATTTTTAAATACATCAGAATCAATATCTAAACCAAAACTAAAACAATCCAAAATTATTCTTGTGAAATCAATTGGATTGTCTGAGATTTCAGTAAAATCAACAATTGAATTAATAAGAGTTCCATAAGGAGTTAATAAATTATTATTTCCAATAATATCATGAGATTTTCCATACTCAAATGCTTTTGTAATTTTATTAAAATAATTTGATTTTATATTTGTTATTTTCAATGTTTCCGGATTTCTTTCAAAATAATCTTCACCTGGATGAATAATAAAAAATGTTCCATCATTGTCTTCTAATGTCTCAAGTTTAAATTTACCATCTGAATATGGATATATTATATTTGACACATCACGCAAACCAATCCGATTATTAAATAAAACTGTTTCAAATGTTCCATTGAAATTGTCATAACTTAAATATATGTATTGGTTTTGCAAACATTCTTTAATATTCCCATAATCATTTACTTTATATGGATCTGAATTTTCATTAATAAATTTTGTATCGGATACAGTTACCAAATCCAAGATAAATGAATTAATATTTTCAATATTCATCTTATAAACAACCTTTTCTCCTAATTTAGTTCTATCATAAGTATAATATGCAAAACCGGGTTTTACTCTACCAACACGCCCCTTCCTTTGTTTTTGATTAGGAATTGCAATTTGTCTTGTTTCCAAATTACCCTGATTTGTGTCTGGATCATATACTGATATTTTTTGATTTCCCGTATCAATCACAAATTCTAAACTATCTATTGTGATGGATGCTTCTGCTATATTGGTTGCAATTATAATAAATCTATTATATGTACCGGGGGGGACTAATTCATTTTGAGGAATTTTAAATATTTGTGTTATATCATATTTATTTTTAGGATATCTTATTTTATTTCTGGTCTCTTCTTTATCTATTTTTTTAACAATATTTTCTAAAATTTCATTATCTAATTTTGAATAAAATGGTATTGCTATAACATTTGATGAAGTTTGTTTATTTATTTCTGTTACCAATTTTTTAATATCGGCTTCACCAGGTTGAAAAATTAATATATCTCCTTTTGGACTATTCGCCAATATATATTTAACAATATCTATAACTTTATTATTTATTTTTTTCATATCTGTAAAAGTATCAACACTTGCAGGATAATTAACTGTTTCATTTGGATATTCTTTTACCTCAAAATTCATTCCTCCAAAAGGAATCGATAAATGTATACGTCTATCAATAATATTTACATTAGGAATAAATTTATTTTTAATATTTAATTCATCATTTTTATGTACATCATATTCAAAAATATTTAATGGAGCTTTCCAATTATCGTCTATTGGTTGAAAATATTTTCTATATATTTGTTCATCATTGTCCATTGTTGCACTAATAATACCTAATGTAATTTGATTATTTATATAGATTCCGAATTTAGATAATGTTAAAATCATATCCATATAAGTATTATGTTCATGAGCTTCATCAACTAAAATTATATCAAATATATTTGTTGGTAAATATTCTTGTACATTTGTATCGGGATTAGAATCGGGATTAGAATCTGGATTAAAACCAATAGTTTTTTTAAAAAAATAATTTTGTTTTATTATATTATAAAGTGAACCATCAGTATATAATCTTAAATATGGATGATATAAATCATCAGTCAAATTTCCATTTTTATGTTTATATTGGATGTAATTTATATCTTGTTTAATTGCTTCTCCAATTGTTGTTTTTCTATATAATTCATCTGTACTGTCTAAATCTTTATTTTTTTTAATTGTAATTGGAATACCTATATTTTTTGATATTTGTTCAGAATTATCTTTTACGGGTTGTGTTCTAGGTTGAGTGCATACTACTTTTGCATTATTGTTATAATTTAATATTTTTACTGCATAAACTAATAAAAATGGTGATAAAGTTGATTTACCTGCTCCAGTAGCTCCAGTTATAAACATTACTCGATTATGTATATAATGATGATATAATTGGATTTGGGCTATCCAATTAGCACCAAAATTAGTATACCATTTAGAATTAACCATTGTTTCAATTGTTTTGGACCCATGTGCTTCTAACATTGTATTAGAAAAAGCATGATATGATTTTGTGTAGGATTTTATATCAATATTAGTCAATACATATGATTCCCATTGTTTATATTGTGTATTTTTATTTGGAATAATTGAACTATCAGTCATTTTAGGATTATATTTATAAAATGATAGCATTCCATTGTACACGAGTGTTTGAAAAATAACATTCACAAATAATGATGTATTTGTTAAAATTTCTATATATTTGTTCATTATATTTTGAATTTGAGTATTAGTTATTTCTGGATATGATTTTTTAATATTTCTATTAATATTAAACCAAATATTCATTTTGCTTACATCCTTTATTCTTACAATAAACCTTTTTTGATTAATAGTATTTACATTATTCCATTTTGGTTCTAAACTCAAACAAATATATTTATTATCAGGTGTTTTAAAATGAATTAATGCTTTACAAAAATTATAAATATTTTTAGGAGTTATATAATAGTATTTTTTATTATCTGTTGGGTTTATATTTAAATGTACTGAATTGATTAAAAAATATTTTTTAAAATAATTATCTTCACTTAAAATATTGTTATTTTCATCTAAACAACAATATCCATACCAAGTATATCTGAATTTATGTAAACAATTATAAATATAGTTATAAATATTTTCTAATTTTATTTTTGAGTATATTTTTTTTAGACAATTATCTAAATTTGAATCGTCAAATATATTTAATTCAACACGATCATCAACTTCATTACTAGTACCATTTTTTGAAAATTCATTTTTTTCCTCATAAACATTATCCAAATTTGTTTTAATTTGTTCTAAACATTTTTTTGAAAATCCCAAATTATTTAACTCATTATTGTCTTTTTCCCATCTCAAATAAAATAATACTAATGATCTTAAACTAATTTGATTGGTTTTATTTGATTGGATAAAATCTTTCCATAAATCATTTACATTTTCTTTTTCCTTCCCAGATAATTTTTCCCAAGGTTTATTTACTATTGGGTTAATACCTAATTTATTTCCCAAATAAATAATATTCGGCAATATCGTTTTATTTTCTATATTCAAGTCATAAATCATCCATTTAATACTTTTAATATCCATGTATAAAAAACTATATATTGTACCGTATAATATAGGATATCCCAAAATAAATTTTGTTTCTGATTCAAAATCAAAATCTGTATGTTTATCAGTACTTATTAACTGATTTACTAAATTTGAATACACAAATTTTTTTTCTTTGTACAAATATTCTAAATTTTTATAAATATTAGAATTTTTATATGTTTCCATTGTGTGTGGGAAAATATTACACCAATTTGGTAATATTAAACAATGTATTTGTGATAATGTATTTTCCACACATAATAAAGCAGAATTAAAATATTTTTTCAAATAATCTGGTTCTGATTCCAAATTCAAATCTAAATGATCAATATAATAACTTGATTCTAATCTTTTTGCACCTAAATCTTTATTTAGAAATAATTCATCAAGTGTTATTATTATTTTTGATTTATTTAAATCATAATATGGCATTAATAATACCAATAAACTAAATATGTCCTGGTATTTGTTTAAATATAATTGTTCTATAAAATTATCTGTGTAGAAATATACACCAAATAAAACAACTAATTTATATAAATATTTTACTAATATTTTTTTATGTATTGTTATGAGTTTATTAAAATTATCATTTACCAATGCTGTTATTTTATTATATAATACATCAAGTTCCTTTTTAGAAAATATTTTAACACTATCCATTTTACTATGGGTATATAATTATAATAACAATTAAATTTATTTTATTTTATAGTAAACAAATAATATTTTAAAAAAAAAAAAAATATTATAGTAATAAAAATCTTATTTTATGACTATACTTTAATAATTAAATATTATTTTTATAGTAATTAAATTTTATTTTTATAATAATTTATTTTATAATATTTGTTAAAGTTTCAATATCATTAATTTTGTCTAATGGTATTTCCACAATATTTATTCCATTTATAACATAAAGCATTGGTAATGATGTAATTTTTATTGTCAAATTAATTCCCAATACTTTATCACATTTAAATTTTTTGTCTGTTTTATTGCATTTTATTATTTTATAAATATTTTCTGGAGAATGTTGTTTAACATTTTTAATTAACTTTACATATTTATTTTCTTCATTATCAGTATCGGATAAAAGTAATACTGTTAATGGTTTTTTATTAATAAATTTTGGGTATTTAATTGCTATTCTTTTATATTGAAAATCAATATTATTTATTAGTTCATTTGTATTTGTTATTATTGAACTAAAAGTAGATAAATCATAAAGTTTATTAATTCTATCATCATCGGTTTCTAAATCTTTAGTATTGGTTTGATCTTTAAATTTATCCATCATTAATAAAAGATTTCCATGTTCTGATCTTAATAAAATATAATTTTTTGTTAAAGAATACAAGCAATTTATTACTGTATCATCAAATTTGTTTCCACTTATCCCAATTACTTGTTTATAATTTTCATCAAATTCTTTACTTAATATAACAAAATTATCTATTCTATCCAAAAGTAATTTATTAAAATTCATTTTATATATTAAATATACAAAAAAAATACTTTTTTTTTACAATAAATTTACAAAGGATTTTTCCTACATAAAATTCCTATATAAAATTCAATATAATTTTCTATAAAAAATTTTGTCTAACTTTATTGTATAAGACTAGGATTTTTATGAATGATAAAAAAAAAAAATCTATATCAAATAATTTAAATGTGATAAAAAGTAACGAACAAATACTAACTAAAACTGACAATAATAATTTTACTTTGGTAAAATCAAATGACGGTTATAATTGTATTGGTCCTTGTTATCCTCCAAATACTATATATTATAATCCATCAACACTCACTTTTATTAAATCAAGTTTTCCATCATGTCCTATTAAAAAAAGAGAAATAATATTAGACAATGGTAATAAAACAACTATATATGCGGATAAATGTAATGAAAAAGATATAAATAAAGGACATAATTATTTTGACATTTTCAATGATTCCGTACAAATTGCTGAAACACCAAATATGTTTTTAAAACAAATTTATAATATTAATAATATATCGGATGTAATTATTTTTTTAAATTATTCAACCGATATATTACCATTATATTCTCAAAGGAGACTTTTAAAAGCAATTTATGAAGTTTATTATAAATATATTGAATTTCCAAAATTATTTTTTTCAAAAAAAATAATTCAAATCCTTAAACAAATATATAAGATAACCTATGATTTTGGTGAAAAAAAAATTATTTCTGATCTTGATGAAATTAATTTTAAATCATTAGATTTTTATAATTATTTTTTAGAAAAATATTCAAAATAAATAATTTTTATTATTTTCAAAGTCATATAAAATAAGATTTTCAAAATAAATATTTTTATCTAATATATATAATATATAAAAAATTATGTCTACTTTTTCCAGTTATTATGCAGATTCTATTAATCCAGAATACAAACAACAGACTTCATTCCCACTTTTTATTGCCCAACCAAATATTTTTAATCCTAAAGTCGACACAACTTTTGTATCGGTAAATACTGTTAATCCAGGATTTATAAGTACAGGATTTTATAAAGATCTCAATAAAGATAAATCTGTCCAAAAAACACTTTCCAAATATTATTTTTATAAAATTATTGATAAATGGATTTATAAAGAATTATTACCATTATTAGCTTTTGTTGATATGAGTTCTGGAAAACCACAAGTAATTAAATCTTTAGCTGATTATGATGTTCAAAAATTAGCAAAAGATTCAGAAGAAGAAATTGAAAAAAAAGCAAATTATATGGAACAAATTATTATTACTAAAGATATGGTTAGACATGTGCTTAAAAAAATTTGTTCTGATAACCATATCAATTGGTATGATTTAAATAAACATGAAAAAAAAATAAAAAAAGTATTTTATAATTATTTACTCGATAAATTAAAAGAATCTGTTAGTAAATATGGTGAAAAATAATTTATTATAATTTTATTGAATTTATTATAATTTTATTGAATTTATTATAATTTTATTGAATTTATTATAATTTTATTGAATTTATTATAATTTTATTGAATTTATAATTCCAATCACAAACATAAATTTTATCTAATACAAGAAACAAAATTTTTATTTAATAAAAATTTTGTTCTATTACTATAAATTAATTTGTTATTTTTGTGTAAAATAACAAATTAAAAACATCCCTAACAAATAAAAAAAAAGATTTAAATATTATTTGTTATTATATAATTAGTTAATGACAAAAGATAATAAGCAAAATAAAAATATAAAAATAAATATAAAAATAAATATTCATGAAGAATATTTACAGTATCATGAAAAATTTGTAGCAAAATACGGTACTAAAACATTAGTATTAATGCAAGTTGGTTCATTTCATGAATGTTATTCAACAGAATCAAGAGGTCCAAACCTATTTGGAATATCTGATTTATTAAATATTGTTTGTACTCGAAAAGATAAATCAGTACGTAATATTGATGAAAAAAATCCATTTATGCTTGGATTCACTTCAATAGCTATTAATAAGTATCTTAAAATATTAATTGATAATCAATTTACAGTTGTAGTAATAGACCAAGTAACACCTGCACCAAATCCACAAAGAGCAATAACAGGAATCTATTCACCAAGTACATTTATTGATAATATAAGTATTGAAAATAAATATTTGATGACATTATATTTTGAAACTAATTCTGCATTAAATTCATCAAAATCAAATATTTCAGTTGGAATGAGTGCTGTTGATACATCAACCGGACAAGTATTTTGGTATGAATCTCATGGATCAGGTATATTGAATGAGAATGATAGTTGGGAAGAAGCACAACGATTTTATCATTTTTTTAGACCTGTTGAATTAATTGTATATCAGATAAATAATACAACTGATCAAAAACAAGATAAAATTAATATTGGTGAAAAAATAGATATTTTACCAAATCAAATTATGCAAACACATATAAAAATAAATCCTGAATATACAAAATTATCATATCAAAACAAATTACTTAAAAAAGTATATCCTCAAAGTAAAATGGAATCTCCTATTGAATTTTGTGATTTATCAAAATATCCTTATGCAATAATATCAATAATTAATTCATTTGATTATATTCATCAACACAATGAAAATCTCATAAGGGAATTAAAAATTCCTCAATATTTCAATGAACATAAATATATGATTTTAGGTAATAATGCTCAATATCAATTAAATATTGTAGACTATTATAATTGGGATAAAATTGATTCTAAATTTCATTCATTAAATTCAGTTATAAATAATTGTTCAACTTCAATGGGTAAAAGAATATTAAGACAAAGATTATGTGCTCCATTTACCGATATTAAAACTATTGAATCATATTACAATCTAACTGATAAAATGTTAAAATTACAATTATGGGAAGAAACAAGATCTTATCTAAAAGAAATATCTGATTTAGATAAATTATTTAGAAAACTATCAATCAAATTTATTCAACCATATGAATTATATTCAATTTATAAATCCATGGAAAATATCGTTAAAATTATTGAATTGTTATCGGGTTCTGAATTTAAAAAAGAATTATTTGAAATGTTTTCAAAATCTCAAATTAAACAATTTGTAAATTCAATTAATCAAATTGAAAATAAATTTGATATTGAAATATTAAAAATTAGCAATTTAGTTGAGGTCAAAAATTCTTTTTATTTAAGAGGAATTTACCCTGATTTAGATGCAATTTCAGATCAAATAGAAAATGGTATTGGATTAGTTGATAAATTATCCAAAGTGTTAGAAAATATGTGTCCGGATATAACATTATCTGTTAAACATAATGATAGAGATGGTTATTATATTAACACAACAAAAATTCGTGGTGAAAAATTAGAAACAGAACTTAAAAAACAAAAAAAAAATTTTAAACTAGGAAATAAAGACGTTAGATATGATGAATTAGTTTTCAAATATCAAACTACAACTTGTAAAATATCATATCCAGGATTATCCGATCATTCCGATGAAATTGAAGATTTATATTTACAATTAGATACAAAAATAAAAGAATATTTTTTTCAAGATACTTTGGGATGGTATCGGAATAACACTCCAATATTAAGAGATTTAATTAATATGATTGTGCAATTAGATTTAATTACAAATAACGCTTATACTAGTGTTAAATATCATTATGTTAAACCTGTCATTAGTTCAAGTACTGAATCATATATTCATGCTTCAAATTTAAGACATCCTATAATTGAAAGAATTATAGATTATGAATATGTTCCTCATGATGTTACATTAAATAATGAAACTAAAGGAAATTTAATTTATGGTTTTAATTCTTGTGGTAAATCTTCTTATATGAAATCTATTGGATTGAATTTGATTATGGGACAGTGTGGAATGTTTGTTGCTGCTGATTCATTTGAATTTGGTATTTTTGATTCTCTATATACAAGAATATCTGGAAATGATAATTTATTTAAGGGTCATAGTTCTTTTATCATTGAAATGAATGAATTAAGAACTATACTAAAAAAATCAACACCAAAATCTTTAATTATTGGTGATGAAATTTGTCGTGGAACTGAATATTTATCAGCAAATGCGATTGTTGCTTCTGCTATTATTAAATTAGTTGATTTAGGAGCAAAATTTTTATTTGCTACACATTTACACGAGTTAGCAGATATTGATAAAATAAAATCATTAAATACCATAAAATTTTTCCATCTGTCAGTTGAAAAACAAGGTGATGAATTGATTTTTAGTAGAAAATTAGTTAATGGTACTGGAGAACAAATTTATGGAATTACTGTAGCACAATATATTTTAAATGATCCCATATTTATTAATACAGCTATTGAGCTTAAAAATGAGTTATTAGAAAAAGCCGGAACAAATACAAAATTAGTATCGGGAAAAAGATCAAATTATAATAAAGAAATATATATGGATTCTTGTACAATTTGTAGTTCTGGAGAAAAATTAGAAACACATCATATTAATTGGCAAAAAGATTTTATTCCAGATACAAATGGTGAAATTAATAAAAAGAAAAAACATATCATAAAAGATTCTAAAGCTAATTTAGTTGTACTTTGTTCTAAATGTCATGATGGACTACATAATAAAGATTTTTCAATAAGTGGACTTGTTAAAACATCTAATGGAATTAAAGCAATGTAATGATTGTTTATTTGCTATTTAATACTGTCGATTAAAATCCGGAAAATTAAAAAAATAATATTATAACATTTTTATAATATTATTAGTATTGGTTGGTATTGGTTGGTATTGGTTGGTATTGGTTGGTATTGGTTGGTATTGGTTGGTATTGGTTGATATTGGTTGGTATTGGTTGATATTGGTTGGTATTGGTTATATTTTTATATTATATTTAATAGATAATGTGTTTATATTATATTTATAAGACATTAATTCGATTGTCTTCTATTAGTTTTTTTATTATATTGTTTAATCCCTTTTTTCTTTTTTTCTTATCAGAATCAGATGTTGAATCATCAATTATTACAACATCAAATTCAGATTTTCTATTATTGTTTCCTAATGATGGAACTGAAAATAATAAAGGAATTCCATATTGTGAATATGTTGATTGATATGTTGAACCTACACTTGATCCCATACCCATACCTACACTTGATCCCATACCCATACCTAGACTTGATCCCATACCCATACCTAGACTTGATCCCATACCCATACCTAGACTTGATCCCATACCTGGACTTGCTACTGAACTTGCCCTTACACCTGGACTTGCTACCATACCTAGACTTGCAACTGAACTTGCCCTTACACCTGGACTTGCTACTGAACTTGCCCTTACACCTGGACTTGCTACTGAACTTGCCCTTACACTCTTATCAAAACTTACTTTTTTTCCATTTACACTTTGCATTGAACCTACACTTAAATTTTCTTCATCTAAAATTTCAGATGAAATTTCTTTTTCTTTTTCTTTTTCTTTTTTTATCATATAATTTTGTATAAGTAATCCTATTAATGTGATTACTACTTTTATTGTATCACTTATCCATGATTGTTGTGATGATAATGTTTCATTATATTCTGTTGGTGATTTTAAAAATGGTTGTAATGATTGTTTTACTTTATCTAATGATTCTATCAAATTATTATTATAAATAACTAATTGTTGTGTTGTTGATGAAGGTTTTATATCAAGTAAATTTTTTATTATTTTAGAAAAAATAATATATTGTTCTAATACTAATTCAATTTGTTGTAATGTTAATGGTAATGGTAAATCTACTAACTGTTGTAATACTTTTTGTACTTCTTGTAATTCATGTACTGTTTCTGTTGAATCCGATACAAAAGGTACTAATTTAGTAAATTCATTAATAAATACGTTTATTGAAGATGATGTATTTTTAAATTCATCTAATAGTAATTGTGCATTTAATGGTGATTGTGATTGTGATTGTGATTGTTGTGGTTTATATAATACTAATGCTTGTGTTAATTCTTCTTGTGTTAATTCACGTTGTCCTTGTGCATTTGTTAAAATTTTTTTTATTTCATACAATTCTTTTATATTTGTGTCTTCATTTTTTATTATTTTTATTATATCGTTATCAGTGTATTTTTGTTTGTCTTGAATCATATTTTTCAATTTATATATATCATCAATTATATAATTAATGATTTTACTTAGTGGGTTATATGCAGACAGCATATCATATTGGCTTTTGTTAACTATCATTACATTACGAAAGTCAATCATTACTGTTTGAACAATCTTATAACATGACTGTTCAAATTGTGTTTTTTTTTCAGAATTTAAACCATAAACTTTGTTATTAATGATATTTGAATATTCATTAACATTACTTACTATATCATAATTATTTGGTTGTATTATGGTTAATGCTAATTCATTTTCAATATCCAATAAATAATTTATGTTTTTAATTCCATTTTTTATATCGTTTATAGTTTTATCCATAGTATTATTATTAGATGAAGTGATATTAGCAACACAATTAACACTTATAAAAAGTAAAAAGATAAGTTTAATTATTAAGTCAATATTTGCAGTTAAAACCCCTCCAGTCATATTTAAATTTTCTTTAAGACCACCTAATATATTTTCATAAATATTTGAATTTTTTCTTATGGAATGAATAATTTTATTGTTAAATTCTTCTAAACTCATATTATTTGTTGAATTTAAATATATATCTTTGGAAATATCTTTATCATATAGTTTGATTATTATATCTTTTAACTTAGAATCTAAATTATTACTACCACCTAATTGAATTATAGTGTTTATATTATTTATTTCTTTTTTAATAATATTGTCATTATTTGAATGGTCTAAATATTTTGTAATATATTTATATAACTCTGTATATTCATTATCAACTATTGATTTAATAAATTTATATTTGTATTTTTTTTGTTTATAATTTTCATTCATTATATTATATTTTAATAGAAAAAAATTTTCAAAATTTATTATTTATTATTTATAATAATAATTATTTATTATTATATTTTAATAATTATGCCAAAAAATTCTTAAAATTTGCATCTAAACGATCATTAATTTATAGTTATATTTTTTTTAATTAAAGTCATTATTCATAATAAATTTAAAAATATAATAATAAATGATATATTCTTATGAATTAAATTGAATGAAATTCAATTTAATTCAATTCTGATTATACAAATATAATTATTTTTTATTATTGCAAATAATTAAAATCATAAATAATTAATTTTTATCAAATACCCAAATTATATCTTTTATTTTATTAAATCTTTTTGATTTGAATTCAAAATAATTGTATTTTATTTTTGAATTGGATAAAATATTTTTAATCTTTTTTATATAGTTTGAATAAAAATTATCATTCATATCCATTTTTGATATAGAATTTTGAACCAATATTTTTTCTTTATTTCCATATTTGACTGATGAATAATTCCATTCATTAGATCCCATTTTATATTCTATATTTAATGGACAAATCCAATTAAAAAACATTATAATATCTTTACAATTGGAAATAGGAAAAGATATGTCAGAATTCAATATTAAATTTATCAAATTAAGTTTTTTTTGATAAGGATTCACAATCAAATTATAAATTTTATTTTCAATAGTATCATCACATGTAAATATATTGTCCCATATAAAATCACTATTTTTAATAAAAGATTTTTTATAATTGTTCATTAAAATATGTTGTCTATTTATTATTTTTTTTGAAATTCTATTAGGATTTTGGTTTTGATTAAGTAAATTATAATTGTTTTCAATATGTTCATTTTTAGATTCTTCATTTTTAGATTCTTCATTTTTAGATTCTTTATTTTTAGATTCTTCATTTTTAGATTCTTCATTTTTAGATTCTTCATTTTTAGATTCTTCTTTAGATTCCCCATATAATAATTCTCTATTGAAATTTTCATTTTTTAAATCCATTATAATAATTTAATAATAAATATCATTTCTTAAATTATATTAAATATTAAAAAAATGGAAAGTTTTTTCAATACAAATATAGATACAAATATTGAAACAGAAAATTTATTATACAATGTAATAAATTCATATGATCCAAAATCAATATTTATGTATGGGGTAATAATTGTTATAATCACATTTATTTCAACAAAAATATCTTATAATTATAATATTTTAATAGGTTTGATATTTTGTTCATTAATAATATATTACCTATATACTTTTAAAAAATACAATATTTTAACAAGAACACAAATTAACAATGAAAAATTTACTCAATTATATTCAAAAAATCAAATATTATCTAAATATCCAAAAATTGTTGATTTTTTATTTTATATGGAAAATTTTAAATCAGACAATATTCAAGAATTTGAAAAACTAATATTAGCTTTTGAAAATTTTTGTAAATTATATGAATACTGTTTAATTGATTATAATTTAATTTTAACTAGTTTTAACAGTTTAGTTGATCAAAAAATAAAAATATTAACAACCATCAATAGTTTTATTTTTACAACCATTCCTATTGAATATGAAAATATATTAATTAAACAAAAAGATTCTGCAGAAAATTTACTTAATGATTTATTAAATAATTTAACATTATTATATAAAAAAAAAATTTACTATGACGGTTTAAATATAAATTCAAATTTAATATCAACTTCTAATATATTACCATATAATATTTCATATGATTCTGATTATAGACAACATTATTCCAATTATAATGTTTCAAATTTAATATTTTTTTAATATAATGTATATTATATATAGTATTTTCATTTTTTAATGCTTGATGAATATTTTAAAACAACAGATTATAAAAATTTAAAAATTACTCCCGAACAAGGTTTACTTGCCGGAAAACAAATACAATTGGTTAAAGGTTCTGATTTTCATAAAAATTATTATGATATCCCAGATAAAAATTTAGTTCAAAATATTATTGTACGATATTATCAAATAGCAATGTTTGATGAATTTGGTAAATGTGCCATTAGATCTTTTTTATTTAAAGGTTCTTCATCAAAAGGAGCTTGTTTTTTTGATTATAAAATTATAGAATTAAAAGATTATCAATTATCCAAAGATAAAATTGATAAATTTGTTAAATATCTTGATGGGGAAAAAAATAAATCAACAAGTAAATCTAAACTAATATATAAATTTCATCCTGTATATAATTTTAATTTTATAAATCCACCAACTGGTAATGATATAAATCAATGTCAAAGTGAATTGTTAAATTAACATAATAAAATAAATATCCTATTCAAAAATAAATATCCTATTCAAAAATAAATATCTTATTCAAAAATAAATATCCTATTCAAAAATAAATATCCTATTCAAAAATAAATATCCTATTCAAAAATAAATATCCTATTCAAAAATATAACTTAACATTATATATAATAAAAATATAACAATTAAAGAAATTCCATAATAAAATAAATTATTTGTTGTAAAATTATCCATAGGATTTTTTGACTCAATTATATTATCAAAAAGATTAAACCAAACATTTTTAAAATTTATTAATAATTTATCCAATGGTAATTGAAAAGGAGCAATTTGAATATTATCAATATTGTCAAGATCATATAATTGAACTTTTTGTTTTAATAATCGTTCTGCATTTTTTTGTTCAATATATTGATCAAATTTTTGATTAAATAAATATGTGTCAAAATATTTTCCTCTGTTATCATACATTGATTTATTGGATTTCATATAATTATCAACTAGTTCTGCTGTTGGATCATAAAAATTATTTTCTGTCCCCAATGGAACTCTATGAGATTTAATTGGATTTTCGGCATCTATTGAATAATTATTATTATTATTATTTTGTGGATTTGATAAATTTGGTTTTTTACCAGATGGTAAATTTAATGTATTATATGGTGCTGTTGTTATTGTCTCATCCCAAATCATTAAAATATAATTAATTTAATGTATATATTATAAGATATAATAAAAATTTGAAAAAACAATTAAATATATACTTAATATATATACAATATAAATATATACTTAATATATATACAATATAAAATTATCTAATGATCTATTTAAAATGTCCAACTTGTGGTTATATTTTAGCTAATAGACAAAAAATTTATGATGTTGGATTAGAAGAAATTGAATCTAATCCTAATAATGATGAACAAACAAAATTAGATTTAAAAAATAAATTAATTGAATCCCTTAAAATTAAAAATTATTGTTGTAAAATGAGAGTTATCACTTATAAAAATAAAACTGAAATATTTAATTAATTTTTATAATTTTTTTTTGTAATTTAATAATTTTTTTTTATTAATTTTTTTTTGTAATTTATTTTTAAAAATATATTTAATAAGTTCATTATATTCATTGTTCAACTCATAGTCATCGCTATTTATAATTCCAATTATAATTTTATTTAATATTTTTTTACTTTTGCATGTGAGATCAGATTTTAGTTCATTAATGTGTTTTATATTTGATTTACCTGTTTTAATTATCGCTGATAAAACAGTATCCATTTTATTATCACAAGCACATATTAAAGCAGTTTTTCCTAAACTATTTATTTGTTCAGGAATAGATTTACCACTTTTGACCAAATTATATGCAATAATATTCATTTTATTTTGACAAGCATATATTAAAGCAGTTGTTCCATATTCATCAACAAAATCAATTGATGATGAATTATTTTCAATTATTTTCAATGCTAATATTTCATCACCTTTAAAACAAGCATCATAAAGTGATTTATCTTTGATACTATTTTTTGACGTGATGTTTATAATATCATTAAAAATAGTTAATTTATCAATTTTTGTTTTTGTAAATTCTTTAATTTCTTCTGGGGAATAATTTTTTATTATTTGATCTAATGTTAAATTTAAGTAAATTTCTGAAAGTGCCATATTTGCCATATTTGTTATTATTGGTGATTAGTAGTTATTATTAGTTATTATTAGTTATTATTAGTTATTATTAGTTAGGATTATAACATTAATTTTAAATATCAATTTTTCACAATAAAACTTAATAAATAGGTTCTATAATTGTACCCACACCTAAACAAAGACCTTCTCGTAAGAAAAATGATTCATTTGGTTCAATAATTTCTGGATTAAATTTAAATTCAATACAAATTATAGCAGTATCACCAGGATAAATACATTTGACTTTGTTTATTTGTTTTGGATTATTTTCATTATTTTCATTATTTTCATTATTTTCATTATTTTCATTATTTTCATTATTTTCATTATTTATATTATTTTGTTTATTTATATTATTTTGTTTATTATCGTGATTTAATAATTGTGATTTTTTACCTTGTTTATTTTTAATTTCAATAATAGTAATTTTTGCAGATTGTCTTATTGTTGCACAATGAATTACCGGAGAAAAATTATCCCGCACATTAGATGGATGTGATAATAATTTAATGATGGCTTTATATTTATAAGAAGCATATTTGATAACATCCAAATTATTAGTTATAATTGTTCCTTTTCTAAACATATTATATGCTAATTTTCTATCTGATCTAATTGCCAAACATCCCCGTTGACCTGAGTATATTCGATCAATTTTTTCACGATAAAAATTATGTATTGACCAAATTTTAACTTGAATTTGTTCTGTTCCATGTGGACCTAAAAAACAGATTGAACCTGTACTTAAATAACTTTCGGGATCCGAACATCTTAATATACCAGTTATAACCCATCCGATACCTTGAGGACAATATACTTTTTCGATGTAAAAAATATATGGACTTGTGATGGCTTGTTTTTTATTTGATTTTAATAATATCTGATCTGCTATTGGACACGCAATTACTGATTTATTTTTTGGTAATTTTGAAATATAATTTTTAAATAATTCTAACCCCCTACCTGTTTTTGATGATAATTTAAACAGTGGAATTTGTGTTGGATTTGGAATAATATCATGAATATTGGACGAATTAGTATCATATAACCCCGACATATCTATTAGATCATAATTTCCTTTTGAGTATATTTTTTTTATATCCCCTATTATATTATTTATCATTTCTTCTGGGTCTTTATCAGTACCCACACATAATTTTTCTATCAGATCTATTTTTGTTAATACTATTATCATTGGAATTTTTAAATGATGTAAAATTTTAGTATGTTCTCGTGTCATTTGTAAAATTCCTCTATTTGCTCCAATTATAACTATTGCATAATCAGGATAATATCCCATAATCCCATATAATGTTGTTTTAAGATATTTTTCATGACCACATAAATCAATTAAAACAACAGAATTGTTTCCTTGGTATTTTTTTATACTATGAACAGCAATACTTGAAGTTTTACCAGATTTTTTTTCATGATTGTGAGGTGATACTAACACTCTATTTGACCCATTTCCATTATCTAATTTATTGGATATTAATGTACCAATTAAAGTTGATTTTCCCGAATCAACTGAACCTACTACAACTATACCTATTTCATTCATTATTTATATTTATCTTTATATTTGAATATCCCTAATATACTTTATATAAATTTAATTATTTTAATTATTTTAATTATTTTAATTATTTTTCAATTATTTTTCAATTGTTTTCCTAAACCAAAATTTTTGATTATTTTTTCAACTTCAGTATTTTCTTCTAAAATTTGTTTCATATTTATATAGGTTTCTGAATAAAAAACAAATTTGCTATGTTTTTTCAAACCTACAGGGACAATATCTTTATCCAATAAAATATTAAAATCAGTATCAAAAAAATATTCAGTCCCATTAATTTCTACCAAGTCAAATATTTTTTCATTTAGAGTCGGAAATAATCTTACCGGTTTTACTGGTTTTGCTAGTTCTAATTCTAATAATTTGGCTTTTTTTGATTTTCTTCCTTTTTTTTTTTTAATTGGTACTTCTACTATAATATCTTGTTCTAACTCGATTTGTTGTTTCAACTCAATTTGTTGTTTCAACTCAATTTGTTGTTTCAACTCAATTTGTTCAGTTTTATCTGAATCTACCAAGTTCCAACATGTATCAGGTATATTGGAACAAATTAACTCATTAATAGGATTACCTCCATTATTTGATATTTCTATAATATTGGGATTATTTGCAATATTAGACTCATTATTTATTAAAAAGTCCATCTTTAGTATTGCCATTATAGTAAGTATTATTATAGTAAGTCCAGTTTAAAATTGTGTTTATTGACTGTTGTATTTTTTCTAATTTTCAACTTTTATTACTATAAATGGTCCATTTGGACTTATCAGTTTTATATGACGTGTTGAACATCA
>Ga0316217_10002880_pt1 | contig 20277 bp, 32 predicted proteins | sample 1anoAmetaG_FD_203633 | JGI IMG/M metagenome (GOLD analysis project Ga0316217, IMG submission 203633) | Freshwater microbial communities from Trout Bog Lake, Wisconsin, USA - 1anoA | ecosystem: Environmental > Aquatic > Freshwater > Lake > Hypolimnion/Profundal zone | place: USA: Wisconsin...
GCGCTGATGGACGTGGCCCTTCTCGCGGAAGCTCTCCACGATCTGAAGATAAGCATAGGAGCCGGTGCGTTTTACTCGAAAATACATAGCGCCATTTCTTTTCCTCTACAAGGATCGCGCTATCATCCTCTGCGAATCGGCCATCGACGCCATCAGTTGCGCGGCGTTTCATCCCCAGAACCGTTGTCTCTCCACCGCCGGTGCCCGACCCAACCCACGATGGCTGCACACGCTCACCGGGCAGGGCCTGGAGATCTTCTGCGGCTATGAGGAGTGACCCGCCTGGTGAGCAGCGAGGGACAAGTTTCCGCTGCTTCAGCGACACGCTCGGCGATGATGTAGCGCACGCCAAAACGGGTGAGTCGGCTGGCTTCGCGGTTGACGAAAAGCGGTGTCGCCTCATCCAGACGGACTCCGCGTTTTTCTAAATACGCTTTGAGAGCGGTGACGGTTTCCGTCCAGAGCGGACAGGTGCGCTCTCTCCGACCTTTGCCGTGGATGCGAACGGTGTGCGGACGGCTGAACCGCAGATGGTTCACGTCCAGATCAACGAGTTCCGACACGCGCATCCCGGTGTTGTAGAGCAAGCGCAGCAGGGCGTCATCACGCTGTCCCTGCATGGTCCGGCCATCAATGCCGGCAAAGATTTTGAGCACTTCATCCCGTTCCAAATAGTTTGCGACGTGGTATGATCGGCGTTTAAATGGCACTGCCAGGATGGTCTGAGCCTGGGCAATGTGACGCGGGTCAATGCTGGCCAGATAATTGAAAAAGGCATGGAGGGCGGCCAGCCGGGCATTACGAGTCGGGACGCTGTTTTTGCGGACACGCTCCAGATGTTCCATGAAGGCGCGAACCGCATCGGCGGTCAGGTCCTCCAGAGTCAGGGCGGTGCAGGTTTTCCGATGCCGGTGGCAAACGAACTCCAGAAAGAGCTTCACGGCATCCCGGTAGGCCAGGACGGTATGGCCGCTGAGGCCGCGCTGGGAAAGCAGGTGTTGCTCGAAGAACCCGCGCATGGGTGTTGCGATGTCAGTCTTTGTCATGAGTTTTCTTTCTGCGCAGCGTCGGCACTGCGAAGTGGGAATGAAACCGCGTGCCCGCACTTTCCAACAACTCTGCCGTGGCGTGAAGATAGACTTCGGTGCAGGTCACCGTGGAGTGTCCCAGGTAAGTTGATAACACCGGCAGCTTGGCGGCCAGGTTCGCTCCTTCTCGATACCAGGCCAGCAGACGATTGACAGCGAAGGAATGACGAAAGTCATGGACGCGCGGGCCACGATGACCCGGCGCCTTGCGGATGCCGAGCTTGCGGATGATTTCCAGGAAGATGGTGGTGAACCCCGCCTCTCCGTAACGCTTGCCGCGAAGATTAACAAAGAGGGGTGAGTTGGCGGCGGTGGACATGCCAGCCATGGAGCGCTGATGCAGATAAACCCGGAGTTGCGTGGCAGCGGAGGAGGACAAAGGAACGTTGCGAGTCTTTTTGAACTTGGTTTCGCGGATCAACAGCACGCACCGTTTGAGGTCAACGTCCGCCAGCGTCAGCTTCAATGCTTCGCCGATCCGCAAGCCGGTCGTGTAGAGCAATCCAACGAGATTGGATATGACGGCCGGTCGCAGACTCCCGCGTGGACCAATCCGCCTGGCAGCGGCCATGATTTGTTGCACTTGCTTCCGGGAGTATATATAGGGCGCCGGACGGGTGCGGCGCGGTAAAAAACTGCGGTGAACCACACAGGTTCGCGGATCGAAGTGGGCCAGGTACCGGCAGAACTAGCGCAGCACCGAGATATGATTAATCCGGGTGCCGATGCTCAAGGATTCCAGGCTCTTGATCCGGCGCTCGGCGATTTCGCGCGTGATAGTTTCTCCCGGCTGGAGTTCACTCAACAGAAAGCGGTCCAGGCTAATGAGGAGTTTCTGGCTGAAGACACCTCGCCGGCCCACCGCTTTGCGTGTTTCCAAAAAACATTGGAGCCGGAAAGCCAATGGACTGCGAAAGAGGCACGTCGCCATACGCTATCCTTTCTCCGGCCAGGGCATGGCCGCATCGCGCAGGGTCTTCAAATCCGCCTTCGCATAGATGAAAGTGGTGTCGATGTAACGATGGCCCAGCACGTCGGCGATGGCTTTGATCGGCGAGTCGTTCGCCAGGGCGCGAATCGCCCAGGAATGACGGAGCGTTCTGGATCCGCCGCCAGCCATGGTGACGCCGGCCTTGCGCATGTATTCACGCACGAGGTGGGAGATAACCAGACTGTTGAGCGGGCGAACCGGCGCTTTGACCGTGAGGAACATTTCCCGGAACGGTGTCTTGTCAACTCGGTGGCGGAGATAACCGATGAGCGCGTCCCCCACGGTGTCCATCAGCGGCAGCACCACCTCCTTGCCGCCTTTTTGGGCGCGGATGCGGATTTGAGAACGCTGCCAATCCATGTCGTCCAGCAATAGTTCGGCGACCGAGACACCCCGCAGGCCATAAGCCATCATCAGAACCATGATCGCGTAATCCCTCGCGCCGGTCGGCGTGTTCTTGTCAATCGCGCCCAGCACCCGTTCCAAAGCCGAGTCTTCCATCCCTTTGGGCAGCGAAGCATGGCGATAACGCCGGACAGGAGGAATCAAGCCCGAAAAATCCATGCGCGTGTGCTGGTGGACGGCACAGTATCGAAAAAACCTGCGGAGAGCCCCGGCCAAAGCAGAGAGATTCTCCGGGCTGTCCTTAAGGTGCTGCTTCACGTAGCCCTCGACCGCCTCAGCCGACAAGGTTTTGAAGTGCTTGGGAGCGGCTTTCTGCCGCAGGGTTTCCAGGAATGAGCCGACCTGCGCACGGGCTCTCTGCATCGTGACCTTGGAAAACTCGCACTCCTCCTGGAGATGTTGGAGATAGGGATCAAGCAACCAACGGTAGGGTGTTCTTACTGGATTTGGCTTGGACGGCTGAAGGACTTTGATTTGAATCAGATAATCCCATAAGCGGTTCAGTGCGTTCCGGGCGGCATAGCGTGGCGAATACAGGCAGGCCGTTCGGCTTTGCACCAAATAGAGTTCAAGAAAAGAATCCCGGGCTGTCTCTGTGATTTTGCTGGCCTGCATAATCCTGCTTTCAATCAGGAACGCATTGAACTGGCAGCATTTTCCTAAAATCCCCGTGACCGAATCGGCGGCATATCCGCGCTCCTTGAGGTGGGCGGCAAAGCGGTCGAAATAGGGGCCAACGGGGCCGCGCCGAAAATCGACGAGAGTTCGTTTTTCTCTGTACCAGAATTCGAGCATACAATTGGCGTTATTTTTTGGTTGCAACCGACGGAGAGAAGGTGAACGCTTGGTAGCTTAAGGTTGAAGTTCCCATGCTTGCTCCGATCAAGCCGCCGTTTGCCCCTGCACAATCCCCGAGCATAAAAAAAACCGCAGCGCTGAAAAAAGCACTGCGGTTATGTGGAGTGGATCATTTCAAAACGGACAGTCGGGATCCTCTTCAGGGGACTGCTTCGTCTCATTGATTGTCGAGGCATCGGGGGATCGCAATACTATGACGCCGGGAGCAATACAGGTGACTTGAACGTGATTGCCGGGATTGAACCCCGCTTGTTCAAGCCAGCGTCCCATGAGCCGAATTTTCGGTTTGATGAGGCCTTTCCAGGGGTCGCCATCAGCCTCTACCTTCAGCGTGCGAACATTCGGATCCGCCTCAATCGGCTGGAGCGATTTGTTTTCAAGCATGACAACCCCTTCGCGGCGAAATCCGCAGCCACCTCAATACCACATCCGGCAGTGAAAGTACAGCCGTCCCTCTCGCCTGCTCCCCGAACCGAATCAATCTCAGTGCCGTCAAGCGGTCACTGCACATAAATCGGCACTTCACATAACACAATCATCCCAGCGGCGACCCGACCCCTTCGGAGGCGGACATCAAGGTCACGCGCGACCTGATCCGCGCCGGCCAGCTCCTCAAAATCGAGGTGCTGGACCACATCATCATCGGCTTCCCCGAACCGGACCGTCCCAAGGACTTCGTCTCGCTCCGCGAACTGGGCTATTGGGCGGGCTTCTAAACGCCACTCCACCGTCTTTTGACGGTTCCGTTCAACTCTTAGGCCATGCTAAGAGTTGAATGGAGCAATCAAAACACCGCGCCCGCTCCAGGCGCATCACCATCCACAAACTAAACACCTACATTATGGCCGAAAAGACCCGGACCGTCATGTTCTCGAAAGAGAAGGACACCAAGAACACCGTCAAGTTCACCGAAGTCGCCGCTCCCGGCGAGCCCACCGTCATCGGCTCCCTCTACCTCCAGAAATGGGTGGCGGGCTCGGCGGACAGCGTCAAGGTCACCCTGGAACTCCCGTAACCCAGTCCCCGGTCGGATTCCGTGATTGCGCAATTTGCAACCATTGAACCTCTGACCGCCGCGGGCCGCCCGGGGCTCCGGTCCCAGGCGGCGCGCGCCGGCCATGCCGGACAACTCACCCATTTTCAACGCTTATGGAAAGACACGATCCGCTCAATCCCCATGCGGTCGCGGAGCCGCTCGCTCCCGAACCGCCCAAACGCCCGCGCAAGCGCGGCAAGGAGAAGGCACCGCCGCCCGCCGCCCCCGCCGCACCGCCGGGCGCGGACCAGCCTTTGCTCGCCGCGCTGGCGGAGGTAAAGGATGCCACGCTCTCCTGGTTCTACGCCGGCATGGCGAAACGTCCGGCGCCGGATAACCTGCGGCGCGACTTCACCGCCTTTTGCCAGGCGTGCCCGGCCTTCAAGAGCTGGGGCGAGGCCATGGGGGCCTACGTGGTGCGCGGTAATGCCACGCCCGCCGCTCCTGCGCCGGCGTCCGCTGCGGACGACAATGCCGCCATCGTCAAGCAATTCATGGCCGGCGGACGGTCCGCCGTGCTGCCAAATCGGCCCGCCACCGCTCACGAACCCGCCAAGCCTGAGGCCAAGCCAGCCTCCTTCGCCGTCGGTTGCAAGCAACGCGGCGACACGACTTGGTCCACCAACCGGATGCGCTATGCCACGCGCGCCGAGGCCCTGGCCGCAGGCCATGACCTGGCGGGCCGCTGGATGGGCTTGGATACCTGGCAGGTGATCGAGACCCAAGACGCCGTCACCGCCCGATGGGACAACGAAAAGGGAAGTATCCTGCTGGATGTGAAAGGCGCCGACGCGCCGGTACCCCAAGTGGCCATCCCGGTTGTGGTACCTATCGTTCCCGTGTCGGCCCCCATAAGCATCCCCGTCAATCACACGAGCGCTCCGGCCGCTGCCGCGCGCGTCGGAGTCACGCCGCTCTGGCGTCGCCGCCTGCAATCTCTGCTGGTCCTCGCGTCCGCCCCATAGTTGTCAACGCAACCCGCCGGAGCATGGCCATCCGCAATGGCAGCGCATCCGCCACATCATCGAAGCCATCCCTACCTGCGGCTTCCTCTTCTGCGTCGGCGCGGATTGCCTCTGCACCAACGCCAGCATCGACATCCTCGACCACCGCCCCATGCGGCCCGCCGAGATCGGGATTTCGCGCGACTGGTCGGCCGCGCCGGGATGGTCCTCGGATGGCATCCTCCTCGACTGCTCGCCCAAGGTGTTGGACTTCTTCCAGACGGTTCAAATCCTCGCCCCCAAGTGGGCCGAGCAACCCTACTTCCGGGACAAGTCCGCCATCGAAGAGACGGCGCGGCTGCCGCGCTACCATGGCCTCATCCATGAACTGCCCTCCAACATTCTCGGCGCCGTGCCGGCCTCCACCGGCTGGAGCGGCATCGTGAATCCCTGGAAAGAGGGCGACCTCCTCGCCCACATCACCGGCATTGACATGGAGCGCCGGCTCAACGTCATGCGGGACTTGCTCCCGTTCTTCTGATCTGTTCCGCATTCATCCTTCAGCCTTCGCCCTTTCCCTATGCCCACATCATCCATCCTCTACGGTCGCGTCTCGACCGACCAGCAAGACGACTCCCTCGTGGTCCAGGAAGCCCTGAACCAGGAGTATTGCCTCCGCCTCGAAATGCCGCCCGTCCCCGGCGACTACTCGGACAACGACACCTCCGGCAGCATCCCCTTCCTGGAGCGGCCCGGCGGCAAGGCGCTCATGGCCCGCCTCCAGCATGGCGACATCAAGCACCTCATCACCGCCAAGCAGGACCGCCTCGGTCGCGACACCCTGGATTGCATCGCCACCATTCGCGCCGTCTGGGCCATGGGCGTCACCCCGCACTTCACCGCGGAAGGCGGCGCCCTGCCCCGCACCTCGCAGAACGAGCTGCTGTTCGAGATCAAAGCCAGCGTGGCGCAGTATGAGCGCAACCTCATCCGCCAGCGCACCCAGATGGCCATGAACCATAAGTTCAACCATGGCGAACTCACCGGCAATGTCCCCTTCGGCTACGACTGCCTCTATGTTTTCGAGGATGGGGCGGAGCACCTCAGTCCCGTCGCGCTGAGCCCCGTCGCCATGCCCGCCGACCTCGCCGCCCATGGCAAGGTCGTCAGCAAGCGCCTCCTGGACAACACCCTCGAGCAGGACCTCATCCGGCAGATGGCCGCGCTCCGCACCGCCGGGCGCTCGCTCAAGTACATCGCCGACACCCTGAACGCCGCCGGCCACTTCACCAAGCTCGGTCGCGCCTGGCAATGCGGCAGCGTGGACGGCGTCCTGACCAGCCGCCACACCGCCCGCCTCTTACAAGCGCCTGCGCAACCCATCGCCCAAGCCGCCTGATTATGGAAACCATCGCCCTCGCCTGCATTGTCGGATCCCTTTACCTCACCCTAACCCTGTTCGCCTGCTGCGCCCACGCGTCGGAGGCGGACCCCACCAAAGAACACATCACCAAAGATAACCAATGAACATTCCCAAACGTACCGATGGAACGTGGTTCGCCGGCAAGCCGATGAGCACGTCTGGCAGTTCCGTGAAGGAACTCAAGGGCGTCATCGGCATAGGCAACGGCGCCTGCCATATCGCCTACGTCTCCATCACTGGCTGCGTGCCCGCCGCCGAGGCCGAGGCCAACGCCGAATTCATCGTCCGTGCGGTCAACGCGCATGAGGCCCTCCTGGCTTCGTGCAAACGCGACCTTGCCTCCATGCGCCGCAATGGCGCGGACGATCCCGAGACTCGCGCCGCCATCGCCCTGGCCGAAGGCCCGGGCGAACCCTGCGCCGCCAACCGGCAGCCCCAGCTCCTGGAAGCCATCCTGGTCATCAAGGAACTCGCCAAGTACGAAGGCCCCTTCAGCGCCGACATCACGCGCATTTGTGAGACCGCCATCGCCAAGGCCAATGAGACTGTCCCGGCGAGCGCCTTCCCGAAGTACTTTCCGCCTTGGTACGTCCAACACCGCGACCTGGTGGACGTGATCCGCGACCGCAACAACCACCTGATAGCGCACTGCCAGCCCGAGCATTCGGGATTGTTCGCCGCCGCCCCGGAGCTGCTCGCCGCCTGCAAGGAACTCAAGGACTGTCTCTTCCGTTGGATGGAGATCGCCGAGGAGAACGACAAGCGCGACTACGACGACGAGGCCGTTGCCAAGGCCACTGCCGCCATCGCCAAAGCCGAAGGAAACTAACCATGTATTACGAATCCCGCCAACACACCTCCGTCCCCGTAGCCGACGCCGCCGAAGCGGTCCATCTCATCCACACGCGCCAAGCCGTGGATAGCCATTGCCCCACGTGGACCAATAACCATGGCCACCGCATCGCCCTGGTGGATGACAGTCACATTGACGCGCCGTGGCTTGAAGTCGCCGTGATCAACCTCGACACCAAGGAGCAATACGAATCCATCACCTTCGGCTGGTGCCCCACCGAGGCGGAAAAACTCGGCCATGTTGTCGAATGCGAATGCGGCACCACGTTCGCCCGGCCCGCCACGCTTCCCATCGAAGGCCAGGGCGAGGATCGCACCTGTCGCTTCACCTGCGGCTGCTGCGGCGAAAGCTTCCGTTCCACCCTCACCCTCCAAAAGAAATTCGATCAGGATGCCGGCTACGGCATCTGCCCCAACTGTGAAAAATACTACCCCGAATCCAATGACTGAATTCCTTGACGTTCCCTGTCCCCGCGAAACCCCGTGGGGCCACGCCGACACCATGACGCGGCGCGGCCCCGGTTTGTGGGCCGTCTCCACGCCCCGCCATGGCGGCCTTTGGCTCTCGCCCGAGCGCCTCGCCGTCTTCGCCGCCCGCTTCCCCGGCTGGGATGGCTGGGGCGGATTGCCCTGGCTCGAGGAAGACCTCGACTGTTGCGCCGGGATCCTCGCTTTCCCGGAATGCTTCGACGCCGAGGCCATTTTCGCCGCCGCTGAATCGGTGGCAACCTACAAGTCTTCCTACACGATGAATGCCGGTGGATATTACTTCGGCGTGGTCCGCGACTGGCTGCTATCTCCCGCCGGCGCCGGCGTCAAGAAGATCGCCGACGACTATCGCGCCACGCGCCAAGGCATGTGGCGCTATTGTGGATGCTGCACCGCCGAAGGCGGCTGGAACACCTTTTACTCCCGCGGCAATGAGCGCCGCACCGTCCGTTCCAAACACTACCACGCCACCACCTGGCTCACCGACGCCGAACTCGCCACCTATACCCAAGTCCCCGACGAAACCCCATCACTCGCCACCGTATGAGCACCCAAATCATCGTCCCTTCCTTCCTCCACCCCGACAAGATCGCTTACAAGCTCGTGAGCGACGCGTATAACTACTACAGCCATCGCGGCGAGCACCCGCTGCACACCTCCATCCTCCAGTTCGAGACCTATGGGGATGGCACTTGCCAGCACTCCAGCGAATGGTGCCCGCAATTCAACGCGCTCGCGGACGTCTGCATCTCCTTCGCCGCCGGCATCGTCGCCGACCCCGCCATCGAAGCGTGGTATCCGCTCCAGGACCTGAACAACCTGGTCGCCAGCGACATCCTTCCCTTCGCCCTCTCCATCAAATACGTCGAGGGCAAGCCCAAGTACTTCTCCGTCGGCGAGCGCAAAGTCACCAGCGCCGACAAGCGCAACGACCGCCGCTATGAGCGCGTCGAGCGCTGCCACGACGGCTCGCCCACGGGCGCTTTCGCCGCGTTGGGCCTGGTCCGGTCCCGGGACTGGCTCGAGAAAATGCTCATCATGGACAAGCTCCGGGGCTTGGCCGCCGCCTCGGGCCAAGGCTGGTATGACTGGGACGACCTCATGCCCGCCACCAAAGAACTCGCGGGCGATTGGCGCAACGCCCTCTCCGCCCTCAACAGCGCGGTCGAAGCGCTCTGCGCCCTCCGCCTCGCCGGCGGCAACCTCCGCTGCGCTCAACACAACTCCCAACCCCGGCCGGAAGCCGTCGCCGCCTAACCCATTTCCTCCTTAACCCTTCACCCTTCACACCCACTATGTCACGCTACCGTCAAGACCCCCGTTGGATTGTTGCCCGCTTCGCCTCCACCTGCTCGTGCGGCAAGCCGATTGCCAAAGGCGAACGCATCTACTACTACCCCACCGCCAGAAAGGCTTACTGCCACGAATGCGGCGAGCCCATGCACGCCCGCTTCGTCGCCGAGTGCCAGGACGAAGCCATGATCAGCGGCCAAAGCTGGTAACCCCTCCCGCGCCGCCTATGCATCTCATCTCCTTGGCCTTTGGCTTGCTGCCTCTGGCCTTTCCCCTTGCGCTGCCACCACCCTCGACGTATGGTTCGAACGTGGACGATAGCCAAATTCGGCGCGTACTGGATGGCATGGCCTGGGAAGAAGGCGGCAAAGACTACCCCCATGCCACGCCCGAGCGCGGCGCCGCCGCCATGCAAGAGCGCGTTGAATTCCTCGAATACTCCCACGCTCAAGTCCTCAAGCAGACCGACCGCCCCGACCAAACCGAGGCCATCATCCGACTCGAGCGCGAGATCGCTGCCGCCAAAGAACGCCTGCGTCAATATCAGGCCCTCATCGGTTCCAAGAACTAAGGTTCCCTTCGTCCGTTAATTTCCGCGCCTGTCCGCGCGGCGTTTCCCCGCGCGCCCGGTCCCGCCCTACACTGCGAGGCCGGGCGCGTCCCTGTCCCCACTTCATCCTTCATCCTTTAGCCCTTAGCCTTTATCCTTCCTATGTCCCATCCCTTCGTTGGTAAAACCGGCGTCATCGCCGACATCCTCAGCCTCAAGCTCGACCGCATCAAAGCGGGCCAGCTCACCAACTCCCTCGACCGCCGGTTCCTCTTCACCGGGCCGCCCGGGGTCGGCAAGTCCGCGCTCGCCGCCTGGCTCGCCCATAAGATCGCCGGCCACCCCATCAACGTGGACTTCCGCATGGGCACCGCCGTCAGCGTCGAAGCCGTCCGCGACTGGGTCATGAACGGCTGCTATCGCCCCCTGCAAGGCGACTTCACCGTCCGCTTCATTGACGAGCTGGACACCACGCCCGCCACCGCCGTCACCGAACTGCGCGGCTACCTCGACACCCTGCCCGCCAGCGTCCTCTTCGTCGCCACCACCAATCGCGCCGTCGCCGACCTCGCCGAGCCGCTCCAAACCCGCTTCCAAATCTGGAAGTTCGATCCCGTCCCGCCCGCCGACATCGCCGCCCTTCTGCGCGAGCGCCACCCCGAACTCTCGATAGTCGTCGTCAACAGCATCGCCCAGAAGTGCGCCGGCAATGTCCGCGCCGCTCTCATTGACGCCGCCGCCGACCGCGACTTCCTCGCCTACCGCAACAGCCTGCCCGCCGCCGCCTAACCCGTCTCCTCAACCGCCAAAATAAAACCAAAGGAAATCAATGAGCGAACCGATCACCTTCCCCCGCAAGCGCCACAGTCACCGCTGCCTCAGTTGCGGCGGCCCCGCCGTGGCCTGCTACAAAACCCACTGCGCCCTGCCCCAGCGCATCACCCAATGCCGCTGGTGCCGCCCCGTCCAGCGCCCCTCCATCCCGTCCGCCCCGCCCGTCCAATACTCCCGCTAACCCTATGCCAACCTACCTCTGCGCCTTCGACAACGAAACCGATACCGTCCCGCCGCGAAGCGACTGGACGGTCGTCACCGCCGATAGCTACCGCAACGCCTGCCTGGAATTCTGCAAGACCATCGAGCATACCGGCACGTACGAAGTCATCGTGGCCAGCGAAGCCCACTACCAAAAGCGCGGCTGGGAAGGCATGGCCGTCCATTCCTTCAAAGTCACCTTCACCCCGCCCGACATCGCGCCCCGGGACCGCTTCACCCCGTTCGCCGAGCCCGGCGCCGTCAACTAACGCCATGAAACCCAAACCCATTCAGTTTGAATTCCTCGCCGCCGCCGACGCCTTCAATCTCGTCCTCGAATCCACCGTCGACGGCGACCGCGCCCGCCAGGAAATGGACCAGGCCGCTCGCGACGCCTTTGAAGCCCGCCAGATCGAAGCCCAACGCCAGACCACCCTCATCCCCGACCCAGCATGAAAATCAAGAGCCTCTACCAAGTCATCTGGGAGCATGGCCAGGCCAGCGGCTCCCTCCCCGGATACCACACCAGCCGCAAGCAAGCCGAAGCCGCCGCCCGCGAGTGGAAACGCGGCATGCTCGACATTGAAACCACCCCCAAGGACCGCCGCGACGCCCGCGCGGAATACCACTGGGAAGTCATCACCGTCCGCCAGGAAGTGGAAGAGCCCGCCGCCGCCAAGCGCCTGCCGCCGGACCCCGACGAGATAAACGACGATCGCGCCGAGTGGGCCGGCAAAGCCCTCGCCGCCTTCATGGACTGCACCCGCACCTGGGAAGAGGACGCCGTCGCCGACCTCATCGCCGACCTCATGCACTGGTGCGACCGCAATGGCCAGGATTTCGCCCGCGAACTCGCCCGCGGCCAGGGCATGTACCGCGAGGAGACCCTCGACCCCAACGAGTCCGAGGACCCGCCCATTGAAGACCCCGCCAAGGAGGGACGATGAACACCGCTTCCAATGACACCAGCCTGGAGGACGTCGTCAAGGTCCTCGCCAGGATCGGCATCCTCGCCAGCGTGGAGCATCCGGGATACATCAGAGTCTCTGTGTTATTCAACGAAAGCAAGCACTACACCGCCAAACTCGCCTGCGGTTTTGCCGATGGTTACTTCGGCTGAAATTACAACTACAACTGCCAGACCGTCGAATCCTTCACCGTCCCCGAGATCCTCCTCGCCACGCCCGCCACCATGATCGCGGGCCCCATCATCAATGCCCTCAATGCCATCGAACCCAAGTAAAGGAATCCCCATGACCGCCCAGGAATTCATCGCCCAGTTTCCCGACCAACACATTCCCAACGACGGCTGCCTGCGGGACATCGCCTGTCCTCAATGCGGTCAGCGCCGCCGGTTCTCCGTCCGCTGCATCGCCAGCTTCGCGCTCACCGACGATGGCGTCGGACGCGATGAAGACGACGCCCGATATGATTCCGAGTCCACTTGCGTCTGTCCCTACTGCGAGCGCGAGTCCACCGTCAAAGGCTTCACCATCGAGGGCCTTGACAACCTCATCATCGAAACCAAAGAACGCCGCCTCTGCCAGACCAACCCCGACGACGACTAACCCCCATGTCCATTGCCCCCCCAATCAAGCTTGCTGGGCGGCGCGTCATGGTTGCTGCCTTTGCCAAATTCTGGTTGTGACCAAAACCTCGGGCCTTGTCAGTCGAAAAACCTTCAACGAAACCTTCAACGCCCTAGAAGAAACTGTGCGAGCGCGGGGTTAAGACTTGTTTACGCCAGGTAGCGAAGAATCGCTTGAAAACCCCTATAGAATCTGGCTATTCTCTTCCTTGGTAATCAGGATGTTGGCGCTGGTTGTCGGAGGGGTCCTCGTTCGATTCCGTCCCGTCCGCCGACATCGCCGCCCTCCTGCGCGAGCCCCACCCCGAACTCTACCTGGTCGTCGTCAACAGCATCGCCCAGAAGTGCGCCGGCAATGACCGCGCCGCCCTCATCCGACGCCGGTGCCGAGGCCGACGTCCTCCGCTACCGCTCCACTCCCGCCGCCACTGCCCTAGTCGCCCATGCGCGCGGCGAAGCGTGAGGATGGCGGGTTGTGTTTGTCTCTACATTATGGCTTTGCAATTGGACGAAGCGCCTACTATCAGCCGCACCCGAATGCGGGTGCTCTCTCTTCTCCAAGGATGGCTCGAACACTCTCGGTTTCCAGCAATGCTGGCCCTCGGAGCCGTATTGGTCATGTTGCCGGCTTTGAAGCTGGGCCTGATAATGGATGATCTGCCGCAGCGCATGGTGGCGCTGCCGCCGGACCAGGTGCCGGCGAGAATCCGCGACATGGGGCTCCCGCTAAACTCCGGTTCGTGCTCGACGGTCATGCGCGACTTCTTTTTCGGCTATTACCGCGATCCACAACGTGGGGCGTTGGCGCGGAATTACGGCCTCCTGCCGTGGTGGACGCCGGACAGCTTAAGGATTGGTCTTTGGCGGCCGGTGACCGCGTTCACTCACTGGTTGGATTACCGGCTCTATCCGGATTCGCCGGCGCTGATGCACGCGCAGAACATCGCGTGGTTTGCGGCCGTCGTGTTTCTCGTCACCGTCCTCTACCGCAAACTGATGGGGCCGGGGTGGGCTGCGGGTTTGGCCGGGCTGCTGTTCCTGCTGGATTACAACACCTATTTCCCGGTGGCCTTCGTCGCCAACCGAGGCTTCATCCTTTCACTGTGCCTCGGCTTGGCCTGCTTTTACCAGCACCACCAATGGCGCGCCGAGAAGCGCCGCTCCGGGTTATTTTGGTCCGCGCTGTTTCTAACGCTTGCCGTATTTGCCAATGAAGGGGGCGCCTCCACCCTGGCCTTCCTCCTCGCGTATGCGCTGGTCCTCGAGCCGGGTCCACTTCGCCGGCGCGCGCTGACGCTTTTGCCCGCGCTGCTGGTCATTGTGCTGTGGCGCATTACCTATACGCTCTGCGATTCCGGGGTATTTCATGTAGGGGGCTACATTGACCCGTCTAAAGAACCGCTGCTGTTTGCCCGGGAAGTGATCCCCCGAGCGATCGTCCTGCTCGGCGGCCAGTTGACACAGTTGGCCCCGGACCTGATGCTCGCCGTGAAGCCTTCCTTGCAACAGCAGGCCGCCCTGCTTTGTGGCGCGCCCGTAGTCGCCGCGCTGGCGGTTTTTTCCCCGTGGCTGCGCCGCGAGAAAACCGCTGTGTTTTGGCTTACGGTCATGCTGCTGGCGGCCATCCCGGCGGCCACGGTGGCACCTTTGGGCAAGAATCTCGGCTTTGTGGCGGTCGGGGCCTATGGATTGATCGCCAGTTTCCTGGCGGGCGTCTTCAGCCAACCCGACTGGTTGCCGTCTTCCTTGACCTACCGCAGCCTGGCCTGGGCGGCTTGTGCTCTGCTGCTGCTGGCGCACGGTCCGGGAGCGGTCGCCGGCAGACTCCTGGTGACTATGGGCTTGCGGCCAAGCTGGCAGAACGTGGACCGGGCCCTGGACATAGGCAATCCACCAGGCCTCGAAAACAAGGATGTAGTTATCATTAACTCACCCAGCGTGCTCGCGCTGGCTTATGTGCCTTTTGCCAAAGCGTATGCTCACCAACCGCTACCCCGGACCTTGCGGACTTTGGCGCCGGGCTGCGCGAGCTTTGAGGTCAAACGGGGCGATGAAAGAACTTTGGTCATTCAATCCAAAGCCCCGAACATCTTCGCCTGCGACGATTTCGGTCCGGTCCATACGCTCTACGCGGTCCGCTTTTCCAACGTGTTCCTTGGGGAACTCCAATTCAAGAGGGGCGAACGGCTTGAGCGCGGCAACCTGGAAGTGGAAATCCTGGAGTTGGATGCGGCGGAGTTGCCTTGCCGCATTGCTTTGCGGTTCAGTGCTTCACTCGATGCGCCCACGTTTCACTGGCTGCAATTCAACTTCCAAACCCATTCCTACCAGCCGTTTCTCGTCCCGGCCATCGGCCAACGCGTTACTGTTCTCGGCCCCGTTCGTTGATTCGCGTTGCTCGTCTGGCAATGGTGGTTCGTTCGTATTTTGAGAACCGGCCAGCCAGTTGGCACTATCAGGGATTTTGGAGTAATGCCTGAATCTGCTCACGTGGGCGATACCGGTCGTTGCGTCCACTGAACGGCTCGGTGTCCCGGAGAATTGCCTGGCATGGCGCAAACCGGCGGGCAAAATGGCAAGCCCCGCCCACGTTCGGCAAGTCTGCTTGGCAAGCTCGTTCAGCCTTTCAGCCAGGTGCAGAAGCGTGCATTGGAGGCCGGCAATCTCTTGAATAGCCCATGCCTCAAAGATCTTCCGGGGATCATCGGCTTCCGGGTGCATCTCTTGGACCGTGGCTTGCTCAAGCATCCCACTACGGTCATCTCCCGGTGCCGCCTGACAGCAGCGCCAGGTTCGGATGCTCCCGCACTCCAGGGGCGGCTGGGCGCTCAGGTTGCACTACTGCAGAGCCCTGTCCTCCCAGCCGCAATTTCACTCTGCCCGGGAAAAGAGCCTTTTCGCCAGCTTCCCGTTGACAAACCACCTACCCGCACTATGAGTTAATATGCAATGTCCAATATTAGCTGTCCGCATGAATTCCACGCCCCGCATTCAATCCTTTGCCCTTGCCTTGGCGTTGCTCCATTGTTCGGTTGCGATCAGCTTTGCCGACGAAGAACCCGGTCACTCCAGCCACGGCACGGCCTTTGATTCAAGGCTAGATTTCCACCTACAACCATGGTCTCGGTCCTGTACAGACCTCCTCATCGCCTAGTCGTCACCAGAATCTCTGGCCTGTCGGCAGGCGAAAAGCCTTCAACGAAACCTTCAACGTCCGAGTAAAAACAGTGTTAGCGCAGGGTTAAGACCGGCATACGCAGGGTAGCGATAAAACGCTTGCAAACCCCTGTAAAATCAGGCTATTCTCTTCCTCGGTAATCAGGATTTTGGCGCTGGTTGTCGGTGAAGACCTCGTTCGATTCCGACCCTCGCCTCCAACGTTAAAGTGTGGCGTTTCGGAGGAAAAAGACCCTTAGCTCCAGTGAATTGGGCACTCGCGAAGAATTTCGCGTAACTGGGTTTAACTGGGGCTCTACGGGCTAACGCGGGCGGAACGGTTTCATGTAGCCTTTGAACAAATGGCTGACGACATGAAATCACGGTTTAGATTGTTCCAACGCGGCACCGGCATTTTTTTCTCTGAAGATCGGGCAACCGGCGTCCAAGCAAGCCTCCGCACCCGAGACCCGCGCGAGGCAGAACGACTCATCAACGCCCGAAACGAAGCCCAAGACCAGCCCGGATTCGCCCTCCAAATGGCGCGGACGTATCTGGCCGCCGCCGACCCGACCCTGACCAAGCGAACCTGGCGGTTCGCAATCGAGGAACTGATAAACACCAAGCATGGCGAGAATGCCCTGCGCTGGCAGAGGGCCACCAAGGACCGGGCCTACAAGAAGGTCTTGGACCTGCCCATCATCGAGACCCGCGCCGACCATTTGCTGGGCGCCGTTGGCTCGAATGGAACTATCGGAGTGAGCGTACCGATGTTCTACCGCGTACTTGGGGCAGCGGCAACCAACCCAACCACAAATGGCATGGCGCTCATTCCCGCTGGAACGTTTACGATGGGGGACAGTCTGGACGGCGAGGTTGATGCCATCCCCAACGTCACCGTAAATGTGTCAGCATTTTACATGGACGTAAACCTGGTGAGCTATAGTCAATGGCTGTCAGTATATTCTTGGGCGACGGAGCACGGCTATGGCTTCGTCAATGCGGGTTCTGGCAAGGCGGCGAATCATCCGGTGCAGACGGTGGACTGGTATGACTGTGTGAAGTGGTGCAATGCGCGGTCGCAGCAGGCGGGGGAGACGCCGGTGTATTTTACGGATGCGGGGCTGACTCAGGTTTACACCAGCGGGGAGGTCACACCCTATTTAAATTGGAGTGCCAAGGGGTATCGGTTGCCGACGGAGGCGGAGTGGGAGAAGGCGGCTCGGGGTGGGTTGAGCGGGCAACGGTTTCCGTGGGGCAACGTCATCAATGAAAGTTTGGCCAACTACTACGGAAAAACCGTCGATTTCAGCTACGATTTGGGACCAAACGGCCTCAACGCAGCATTCGCCAGTGGAGCGCAACCTTACACGAGTCCGGTGGGTTACTTTGCGGCGAACGGGTATGGGCTCTACGACATGGCGGGGAATGTGTTTGAGTGGTGTTGGGATTGGATTGGGACACCGTATGCTGGAGGCACCGACCCACGAGGCCCCGAGTCAGGCTCCTACCGTGTCTTGCGTGGCGGCAACTGGGGCTACAACGCCAACGACTGCCGGGCGGCGAACCGCTTCAATTTCGACCCGGCGGTCAGCTACTACGGTATCGGGTTCCGGTCCGTGCTGCCCTCAGGTCAGTGAATTGGGATACGCCCACGGGCGTAATCCAACTCGTCATGGACATTCTCAAGGATGGGCGGGCCAAGGACTGTCTTGCGGATGCCGCCCGGTTGATTTGCGTCGGCTACGAGGTCACAACTGCGGTCATCGTGCTGTAAGCCTGGATGAAGATGGCCAAGCCAGGCGAAACCCTGGATGTGAGCGAACCGCCGTCTGAAGCCTTCGACCGGCGCGAGGTCGTGGCGCTGACCGGCGAAACGGTCACGCAAGCCACGCAACTGCTGCTGCCCATCATCCGCATCGATGCCGGTGGGTTCTTCGGCTTCGGCGAGCACGTCGGCCCGCAGCTCGACAAGTTCGAGGGCAGGTTCGCCTACATGCCTCCTCCCAAGCGGCCCAATGCCGAGAGCAGGGAGATGGCCCGTGTGCTGTTGGCGGCGATGGGCGTCACCGAGGACCGGCTGTGTGGGGATGCTGGGCGGAATTGACCTGATTTTGGTGCGCTGATTTTGTTGCTTGTGTGGTAACCCGTTGGTCAGTCCGTCAAGGAACTTTTCAGTCTGTTGCGTGTTTTGGAATCGAGCAAGTGGAGTGTTCAGCCACCGCGTTGACATTGTAAACGCCACCGGCTGGGCACTTCAGCAGTCGCCCCTTTAAATACGGCGCAAGCTCGCTCAGGGTCGGTATGTCCGTTGGCTGCTTTTTGTTTTGGTCCGCCCATTGCTGTTTGGCGGCATCAATCTCGCGAAGATTAGCGATGCAGACCGTGGTCTGCGCCGTTTCACGGGCTTTGATGAAGTTGGGGACAGCGATGGCCATCACCATGGGAATGACAGCCATTGCCAATACGATGCTAACTACTATCCCAACGTAGCCCGTAACCAATCCAGCGATGGCCAGACCTTTTCCCGTTACGGTGCCCCCTGAACGCTTGATGCGGGAAAACGCCAAGTGCCCGCAGATGACGCCAGGAATAGCGGCAAAGACCCAAAGACAAAACAGGCTTAGTATCCCCAAGATCAAGCTCCAGATAGCCAAGGCGGATGTCTTGGGTGGTGGAGCGCTGCCGATTGGGGGAATTGTATCGATCATGCGCCACGATTGCAGGGGTGTTCTGGATGTCAACCACCAACCTCATTAACCCCACTTCCAGTGGCCTCGGCTAGGCGCGCCTGAGGTCACCGGACCTGGTGCGGCCATAAGCGCGTCTTTGCAACCGAAGGGCAGCTTGGCTGCGACCAAGGTTCCGGCGGCATAGCAAAAACCTGAAAGCCCCAGCAAATCGCCACCTGTCCTGGTTTGCTAACTACAGAAAAGTCCAGGTTTGAAAACTCCACGACAAAAACCACAGCATCTATTGACGTATGCTAAGGATAATAGATGATTTAGCGGCGGCTCGATGGCAGACCGAGCCGAGAGCGGTCTTCGGACGGAACGAACGTCAGGTTTGAGTGCACGTCCAGCCATCCCAGCCACTCGGTTTGCTTCGAAAGTGGCACCGAAATGGCACCACCAAAATTAGTGGCCCAGTAGGAGAAGTAGTTATTATGAGGACTTAGAGAATGAAACACATTGCACTTCCTGAAGCAGCCATCTAGATTCTCCAGCAAATGATCGTTCATGACTACATCGGCACCGGCAAAGTTGCAGTAGTTGAAACGAGTGTCAGCGACCACGGGTCTATGGTTTTCATCATCGCTCCAGCCGGGTAGAAGGAGTTTCGCGTTGTAAAAATTGCACAAAACGAAGGTATTGCTAACAAGCGCTGTTGTTTCGATTGTGCTCGATGAAAAGTCGCACCCGTAGAACAAGGCATTCGTCATAGTTGCGTTACTGATGTGGGCATTTGAAAAATTGCCGTAAATACACCTAAGATTGCCCAATCGTGCCTCGTCCAGGTTTGCCCCCGCAAATGATGGTCCATTGAGGAACGCATTAGCAAAGCTGGCTTTACCAAGTTTCGCGTTTGTAAGCACCAAGGGCTGGTCGAAGACTGCGTTAGACACGTCAACGGCATAAAGGGGCACCCCGTCTCGATTCAAATCTTGCAGTGCATCGCTTCGACCCCCGTCACCTGGTTTTCCAATGGCGGAGTTGATGCTTTGCCACGCCTGGTAATGCTTGGTCTTCCTTGCATCCTCTGCTGCCTGACGACGTTCGCCCGCAGTCCACACGTATGCAATCATAGCGCCAAGCAACGAGAGCTTTCCTATGTATTCGAGCAGCCGAACGAATGCCCTTTGACTGAGCCAGTAAGCCGCCCATTCGCAAAGCCACTCCAGGACTAAGAACGTTGCTTGCCACGAGTGCGAGAGCGCATTCTTACGTTCGCCCCAATTCTGGGGCCGTTGCAGTTGGTCTGCCATATAAGTTGTTGTTGTTCGGTCACTTTTTGCGTCAAGCCAACATCAAGTCTTCCGGGAGGATGGCCGAGCCATTCGGCAACCTCTGCGCATCCACGGATACCATCATCTAATGAAGCACAAAAAGTGTTCTTTTCAAGCGTGGTTCTTGGCCTTGAAAACTGTTGCTAGGTGGTTCTCGGCGAAGGCGCAGACCACGGCGGCGTTCTAACGGAGAAACCACCGCCAGCCCTCGTTGAGTTTTATTTCGCCCTGCCCGAACCAATATGGGCAAGCCAGCGGAGTTCCTTGGCTCTGGGCCGCAAGATTCAGAATGATAACGGAACGCCGCCCATCGGGCATTCCGCGCAGTTGGTCGGTAACCCGCCTCATTCGACTTCCGCACATCGATGGTGGTTCAACGGATGCGAGGAACCGGAGAATCCAACACATGACTGCGTATTTCGGAGTTGGTCGGACAGTGATTTCGGAGTTATTCGGACACCGATCTCGAAATCAATTCGGACAGCGATTCCGGCCGCAAATCGGACAGCCGTTTCGGTTTTAATTCGGACAGGTTTCACCGAGTCCGAATTGGGTGTCCGAAA
>Ga0316217_10002881_pt1 | contig 20275 bp, 16 predicted proteins | sample 1anoAmetaG_FD_203633 | JGI IMG/M metagenome (GOLD analysis project Ga0316217, IMG submission 203633) | Freshwater microbial communities from Trout Bog Lake, Wisconsin, USA - 1anoA | ecosystem: Environmental > Aquatic > Freshwater > Lake > Hypolimnion/Profundal zone | place: USA: Wisconsin...
CACCACGGGGTGCATGCCGGTGCGGTCGTCTTCAACCAGAATCTTGGTGGCCGGAGCCTCGGGGGTGAGCATCGGCCGAAAGCCTATCGAATGTCAGCGCATCTTTCGATTGCCCTCGTGGGGGGGGGCTGCCGAACCCGTCGGCGGGATGCGTCATGCTCGGTCGCCTCGCGGGCCGGGTCGGAAGCGGAGGCTGTCACAATCGCCGCTGGTGGGGTTCCGCGGCGATCCGGACGACAGCCTCGGCAAACGCCGCCGCTGCGGCCTGACAGGACGGCAGGCTCCCGGTGAGCCATGCCGCCGCGAAGTTCGTCTCGGTAGGCGGTGGGAAGATCTTCATGGCCCGCACCTCGGCCGCCTTCAGCGCAGCGTCGAGGCCCACCGTCGCCTCGATTGGCGGCGCCACGAGGTAGGCCATCGCGTCGCCGACGGCGAGCCCGGCCCGCGCCGAAAGGTAGTGCCCGAGCGACGCCACGACATGTGGGAAGACCGTCACGGTCCCGCGGGCGTCCGCCTTGTAGAAGCAGGCGTCGTGCGCAAGGCAGTGCAGGAGCGCCTCGAGCCCCTGGTCGATCTCGTCCGGGTTGGCGGCCGCAAGCACGCCCAGGATCTCGCCCGACAGACGCCCGGACGGGTGCGCCGAGCCCGCGTAGAACGAGCGGGCGAAGACGACTTCCACGCGAGCGTGCTTGGTCGCCTCATCGAGCGCGACGTACGTCGGGTCGTCCTGGTCGACGGTGACGAGGCCGAGCGACGTGTGACGCTCCGGGTCCGCGCCGTACGCCAGGAGCAGCGCCGGGTCTGCCGCGGGAAGGCGCCGGACGGAGAGGACGGTCGGGACAATCGGCTCGAGGATGCTCACCGGGGCACCTCCACGAGTCGCACTCGCTCGGCCCCGGCGCGGTAGCCGCGGCGAGCGGCGTCGCCCAACTCGCGCGCGAGGCCCGTGAGGTCAAGCCCGACCCCGGAGGTCCCCTGGCTCAGCATTGCCTCCGCGAGCAAGGCCAGCCGCGCGGCAGCCTGCGCCGGAGGCGTGCCGCGGGCGTGGATGTTCGACATCATGTTCCGGTCGCCGTCGGTCTTGCCGATCTTGGGGTCGTGCACGACGTACGCCGAGAGCCCGTCCCCGGTGCCGAGCCCCGGTCGCTCGCCGAGGAGTATGACCGCCACCCTGGCGCGCACGAGACTCCCGACTTCGTCCTCGAGCCACACGCGGGCGAACTGGGCACAGACAGGTGTCCCGACCGAGAGGCCGCGCGTGGAGCAGGCGGCGGTGAACTGCTCGAGGAGCGCGAGCCCGGACCCCATGCACGCCACGGCAGAGAGCCCGTCCGCGAGGATAGGCTGGACGTCCGCGCCCTTGCGAGCGTCCCGCTGCAACCGGTCCACCGACGCCTCGTCGAGGCGCCGTCCGAGGTCGGGCCGGAGGAGGAACTGGCGGTGGTCGGCGACGCGTGAGCGGAGCGGGAGGAGCCCGTGAGCGGCGGCCCAGCCGTCGGGGAGCACCGTCGCGACGGCCTGGTGAGCCACGGCGAGCTCGGCCTGGAACTGAAGCACGACGTCGGTCGCGTACCGCGTGCCGACGTGGCCGATGCCCACGAGTGCCGTCGTGTGTGCCGCCGCGCGGGTCGCGTAGCGGCTCCTCGAGTGCGGCGTCGGGAAGACGCGGTGGGGCGGCGACGGGATCACCGGCGCGGGAGGCGGAGGCGGGAGCGGGTCCTCGGCCACGATCCGGCGCTGCAGGGCGCGTATCAGGTCGCGCGTCGCGCTCATCGGACCACCTCTGGATCGCCGAAGCGCTCCCCGGGGCCGTCCCCGATCCAGATCCCCTTGTCGGCGAGCCACGCTTCGAACTCGGGGGCGGGCCGCCGGCCGGTGAGCGCGCGCACGGAGGGGATGTCGTGGAACGACGTGGACTGGTAGTTCAGCATGATGTCGTCGCCGACGGGGAGCGACATCAGGTATGTGCAGCCCGCCGCCGCCAGGAGCACCTTCAGCGCCTCGAGCTCGTCCTGGCTCATCGACGAGTGGTAGGTGAAGCACGCGTCGCACCCCATCGGGAGGCCGAGGAGCTTGCCCATGAAGTGGTCCTCGAGCGCGGCGCGGGTGATCTGGGCTCCGTTCTCGAGGTACTCGGGGCCGATGAAGCCGACGACCGTGTTCACGAGAAACGGACGGTAGCGCCTGGCGAAGCCGTAGCAGCGCGCCTCGAGCGTCACCTGGTCGGCGCCGTGGTGTGCCGCGGACGACAGCGCCGACCCTTGACCGGTCTCGAAGTACATGACGTTCGGTCCGCGCGTCGCGCCGAGGTGCTTCATCTTCTCCCAGGCTTCGTCCATCAACGCCAGCGAGATGCCGAAGGCGCGGTTCCCCTTCTCGCTTCCCGAGAGCGACTGGAACATCAGCCCCATCGGGCAGCCTAGGTCGAGCGCCCGCATCTGGACGGTGACGTGCGAGAGCACGCAGGACTGCGTCGGCACGCCGTTCTTCACCAGGAGGCCGTCGAGTGCACGCAGGATCTCGGCCGTCGACTCGGCCGAGTCGGTCGCTGGGTTGACGCCCAGCACCGCGTCGCCGCAGCCGTACGAGAGCCCCTCGCGGGCGCTGAGCAGGATCCCTTCGATATCGTCGGTCGGGTGGTTCGGCTGCAGACGGGACGAGAGCCGCCCCGGGAGGCCGAGCGTGTTGTTGGCCCGCACGACGACCTGACACTTCGACCCGGCGATCATGAGGTCCATGTTCGACATGAGCTTGGCGGTGGCCGCGGCCATCTCCGGGGTCAGGCCCGGCGCGATGGAACGCAGGGTCGCGCCCGTCGTGCGGGTCTCGAGGATCCACTCCCTGAACTGCCCGACCGTGAGGTCCTTCACCGCCCTGAAGGCCTGCTCGTCGAGCGTGTCCTCGACCATTCGAGTGAGCTCGTCGTCCTCGTACGGGACGACGGGGTTCTCGCGGAGCTCCTGCAGGGTCAGCCGTGACAGGACGGCGCGGGCGGCCACTCGCTCCACGGGGTCGCGCGCGGAGACGGCGGCGAGTTCATCCCCCGACTTCGGCGCGTTGGCCTTCGCGAGGACCTCCTTCACCGACGCGAAGCGGTACGCGATGCCGCGAATGGTGGCCGTCAGCTGCATGGCGCGGGACCTCGACCCTACGAGGGTGTCGACGACGGGACAAGCCCCGCCGGTCCCCCGGTCACCGTGGCGGGCAGGGGCGGCCTTCGCGGGCGAGCTCGCCGACGACGAGCGGCTTCATCAGGTAGACGTGCCCGCCGCAGATTCGCGACACGACCGCCTCGGCCGCGGCGTGATCGCCGGCCGCGTCGAACGCCCGGGCGATGATGTAGAGGTCCTGAAGGTCGTCGTCCTTCTCGACGTCGACGCGGCGCGCAGCGAGAGCGGCCTCTTTCCCCTTCCCCGCGCGCAGCAGGAAAAACGCGTCGAGGACCGCCATCCCGTCGCTGTCATGGTTCGCCCGCGCCAGGCCGTCGTACGTCGCCTTCGCCGCGCCGGCCGCCTCGAGCGGCCGTGCGCGCTGCGCGGTCGGGGCCTGCATCGCGAGCTCGAGCAGGAGGTAGGCGCGGTCCCAGAGTTCGTGGAGGCGCAGGGACGTGCGCTTGGCCTCCGGGAGCGTCCCGTGGTCGAGCGTCACGCCGGCCGCATCGACCTCGGCGAGCGCCCGGGTCAGGTCGCCCTGGCGCCAGCGCACCCACGTCAGCTCGTTGTGGAGCCAGAACTCGGTGTCGGCCTCCGGGTGCCGCTTCGCCTCCGGCATCGCGTCGAGGAGCGCCCGGGCCGCCTCCTCGAGCGGGTCCTGGCCGGCCTGCGCCGTCGCCGTCTCGTAGGCCTTCTTGTAGAGAACGTCGAGGCTCGCGGCAGCCTGTGGCCGCGCCGCCGCCTCGATGAGGTTGACCACGGCGCTCATGCGCGCGTTCGGGATCGGGACCGTGAGGTTGTATTGCGCGACGCGGAGCCGCCCGTCCTCGCGGACGAGGACTCCGGTGCCGCGAGCCAGGCCGACGTGAGAGTTCTTCAGGTCCTCGTCGAACCAGACCACCCGCCCGTCGGGGGAGCTCTCGAGGGAGCGACGCACCGGTTCGTAGGTCCACCCCTTCCCCGCAGCGAACCGCTCGTGCGTGTATGCGCGAAAGGTCAGAAGGTCCCAGCGCTCGGTCGCGTCTGTGCCTAGAAAGACGGCGTGCGCGGCGAAGTGGCCGAAGTACCGGGGCTCGTCCGCGGCGGCCGCGGCGGCGTGGAGGTCGTCGAGCTCGCGGGACGCTTCGTGGGTGATGGCGGTCGGGTCTGGCGCGGGGCGCGGGGCGGCGGCCGGGACGGGTTCGGCGCAGCCGGACGCGAGGACCAGCGAGACCGCGGCGGCGGCGAACGGGGAGAGTGCCTGCAGAAACGCGCTCATCGGGTGGTTCAGATACCTCAGTCGGCTATCGTGCGCGAGGTGACACCGAGCCGCCACCTCCCAGCGCAGGCGTGCGCCGCCCGGTCATGAGCAGGCTGGAACGCCTCGGCCTGCGCCTGGTGGAGCCCTCGAGGATGAGGGTCTACCCCGTGATGCTGGCCGCCACGCCGCTCGCGCTGTGGGCCGTCAGCGTGGCGTCCGGCAGCGGCCTCGTCGACAGCGCCGGGAACGTCGTCGGCGCCGACTTCGCCGCGTTCTACACGGCGGGCTCCTTCGTCCGGGCGGGGCGGACCGACGCGCTTGGCTGCCTCGTCGCGCAGAGTGACTTCCAGCACCGGCTCGTTGCCCCCGTCGTCGTCGAGGGGTTCACCCCCTGGATCAGCCCCCCGTTCGTCGCCTACCTGTTCGCCCCGCTCGCCGGGCTCCCGTACCCCGTGGCTCTCGGCTGCTTCTGGTCGCTCGGGATTCTGACGCTGGTCGTCACGTTGGTGCTCTCCCGTCGCCTTCTCGGGCTCGCGCAGCCCACCGGGCGCCTGCTGCTGCTCGCGCTCTCGTACTTTCCGACGGCAGCCTGGCTCACCTTCGGCCAGACGTCCGTGTTCTCGCTCGCGCTCATGACGGCGTCGGTCGCCGGGCTCCTCTCCGGGCGCGAGGTCTTGGCCGGCCTCGCGCTGGGCTGCTTTGCCTGCAAGCCGCAGCTGGCGCTCGGCCTCGGCGCCGCGCTCCTCTTTGCGCGGCGGTGGCGCGCGGTCCTGGGCGCCGTCGCCTCCGCGGTCGGGCTCTTCGGCGCCAGCGCGCTGTCCCTCCCGGGGCCAACGCGGGCGTGGCTCGTCGGGTCCCCCGCGCTCTTCTCATTCATCCGCCAGAGCGGCTACCCGATGGGGGGGCTCGCGAGCCTCTACGGCGCGTCGGCGCTGCTCCTCGACGGCGTCTCGAGGACCGTCGCCGGGGTCGTCGGGGCGGCCCTCACCCTCGCCGCCGTGGCCGGGCTCCACGCCCTCTGGCGCCGCGTCCCGTGGCGTCCGTCGCGTCCGTCGTTCCGGTTCGCGCTCGCCGCGACGCTCGCAGTCGCTCTTCTCGTGAGCCCGCACCTTTACTTCTACGACCTGATGCTGCTCCTCCTGCCGGCGGCCCTCGCGTTCGAGGCGCTGTCGCGTCGTCCGTCGCTCGACGCCTCCCCGATCCTCGCCGCGACCTCCTGGGTCTACTACCTCGGCCTCCCGAGCCCGTACCTCGCCCTGGCGCAGCAAGCGGTCTCGCGACGCCTCACGGGCCACCCCGCGGCGCTGCAACTGGAGACGCTCGCCGTGGGACTCTGGGCCTGGCGGGTCGGGCGGCGCGCGGTCGCGGAGGTGGCGCTCGAGGGCTAGAAGGTCCCGCGGAGGGCGCACCACGCGCCGCCGGGGGTCGGCGAGCAGGGGAGTGTCAGGGCGGTCGCCTTCGGCTTGCTCGACGGGGCCGTCAGCAGGAGCACGGCCGAGAGCGCTCCGCTGACCCCCGCTCCGACGAAGCCGGCGACCGCGAGGGTCTGGCCGGTGTTGCCGTTGTCGAGCCACCCGCTGCACTGGGACGAGAGCGCGTTGCTCTTCTGCGTGGTGCAGGCCGTGTTGCCGTTGAAGTCTCCCACCGCCACCGATCGCTCGATCAGCCCCACGACCCCGGTCGCCACGAAGATGCCCGCGGCGCCAAGCACGACCCAGCCGAAGGTTCGCTGCACGCGACCCGGCTCGCTGGCGACGACGACCCGCACGGGCCCGGACGCCCCGGCCGGGGAGACGCCGTCGTCGAGGAGCGCGTGCTGCTCGACCTCGACCCGCACGACGCCCCCTGGAAGGACGTCCAGGATGCGGGAGAACGGGTACGCCCCGGGCGCCCGGACCTCCAGCGTGCGCCGGCCGATCTCGAGGCGCAGGTGAGAGAGCGCGTCGGGCTCCTTGATGGCGACGCCGTCGACATAGACGGAGCCGGTCGTGGCGCCCACCAGCTCGACGTCCCCGAGGTGCCCCTGGATGACGCTCATGGCCCGCTCGAGGATGGGGCGTCGCGTCTCGATCCACGCGTCGTCCTTCGCGCCGAGCGCGGCGCGGAGGTTTTGTTCGGCGAGCCCCCATCGCCCCAGCGCCTGCTGCGCGAGGGCGACCTGAGCCTGACCCCTCGGCGACGGCGCGAGCGCCTGCGCCTTCTCGAAGAGCGCGAGCGCCTCGGCGTCGCGCTGGGCCTGCCGGAGGTCGAGTCCCTGCTCGATGAGCGCCGCTGCGGCGGGGTCGTCGGCCTTGGCGGACGGCGCGGCGAGCGCGGCGGCGAGGGCGGCCATGAGCCAGAGGGGCGGTCGCCGTCGCATCCCGCAGAGTATCGCGGGAGTATCCCCGCCGAACAAGCGCCGTTGCGGCTCGCGCAGGCCCCGTCAGAGTCCCCGAGCGACGCTACCGCACGATGGGGGCGTCGTTCGTAGTCCTCGGCGTCGCGGTCGGGGCGCTCGTCGCCGACGTCGCCGGGGGCGCGCTCGTCGTCGACGCCGCCGAGCTCCCGGTCGCCGCTTTCGGCCGCCCCTCTCGGTGCGGGGTCACGGCGGCCGCGGACGGGAGCGGCGCGCTGCTCGGCGCGGTCGGCGCTGCTTGCCACAGCGGCTTCAGCGTCACCTCGGCTGGAGGGGGCGCGTCACGGAACGAAAGGTCCAGCGGCTCGAACCCCTCGGCCTCGACGACGAGCGTGTGCGGTCGACCGTCGCGCGCGAGGTCCCGGATGAACGGCGACGGTCCGGGCGTCTCCGCGTCGAGGTGGATCCGCGCGCTCGCCGGGTGCACGCGCAGCTCCACGTGAAAGTCGGAGTCGGTCGCGACCGGCGCCGGCGGCGTGGGTGGCGCGGCCACCCGGGGCGCCACTCGGTCGCGGTGGAGGCCGAAGGCGACCGCGACGATCGCCACGGGGACCAGCGCGACGGCGGCCCACGTGCGGGCGGTGCGGCGGGTCGGCCCGGTCGCGCCGCGGTTGGTCCCCGCGAACTCGCCCCCGGTCCGCACCTCGTCGAGCGGGCGTGGCGGGAAGGACGGCAGCACCTCGTCGAGCGTGTCCGCGAAGGGGAGGGAGGGGCCCGAGGCGTCGGCGAACGGCTTCAGGGCGAGCGCGAGGGCGTCGATGCTCGGGAAGCGCTTCTCGGGGTCCTTCTCGAGGCAATGCTGCACGACGTCCGCCAGCGTCCCGGGGATCTCCTCTCGGAGCTCGACGAGCGAGGGGGCCGGTACGGTCATGATGCGCATGCCGAGCTCGAGCACGCTGTCCCCGACGAACGGCACCTTGCCGCTCAGGAGCTCGAACATTATGATCCCGAGCGACCAGATGTCGGTCCGCTCGTCCACGTGCTTGGAGGCGCGTAGCTGCTCGGGCGACATGTAGATCGGGGAGCCCACGATGTTCTGGGACGTCGTGAGCGCCGCGTCCTCGCCCGTCGTCTCGAGCGACTTGGCGATGCCGAAGTCGAGCACCTTCACGAGCACGCCCCCGCCCGGCCGTCGCGTCAGGAAGAGGTTCTGCGGCTTCAGGTCGCGGTGGACGATGCCGAGCGCGTGTGCCTCGCGGATCGCGTCGCAGACCTGGAGCATGTAGTGGACGGTGTCGGCGGCGGAGAGGCGCCCCTTCGTCCGCAGGTGCTTGGCGAGGTCGTCGCCGCGCAGGAGCTCCATGACGATGTAGGGCTCCCCCGTGGGGAGCTGCCCGACGTCGAACACCTTCGCGACGTGCGCGCTCGTGAGCCTCCGCGCCGCCTTCGCCTCGCGCAGGAACCGCGACCGCGCCGTCGAGTCGCCGCGCCCCTCGCCGAGCGTCATGAACTTCAGGGCGACCGGCTCGTCGAGGGCGAGGTGCGTCGCCGAGACCACGATCCCCATGCCGCCGGCGCCGAGGACGCCGTCGACGCGGTACTTCCGGTCGACGACCTGCCCCGCATGGACCGGCGAACGCACCTGGTTAGGTACGGGCTCGGGGGACGCCATCCGCGCAGCCTATCACGCCGCCGGCCCTCGGCCGACCTCCCGGAAGCGGCGGCGCGAGGGGCACAAAACAGAGCTGCGGACCGGGCGCAAGGCACCGGTCCGCAGTCGGTCGTCAGGACGGGCCGGAGCCCGCGCCTTCGACTACCAGCCCATCAGGGTCTTGATCTCGCCCTCGATGCCCGTCCCCGTCCCGCAGCCCGCCGACGTCGCGGTGGTGGCCATGCACGTCTGGTCCGCCGCGCTCGGATAGTAGCCGCAGGTGTAGGTCGACCCGAGGCCGGTGTCGAAGAAGGCGATCGTCGTCCCCGCGGTCTCACCCGTGCTGTGCCCGAGGTAGTAGCTGTACGCGCCGTGCACGAGCAGGTTGCCGTTGTTCCCGTTGATGTTCCCCGGGTACGCGTTGCCGGCGACGACGAGGATCTTGGCGCTGGCGTACTTGGAGCGGATGGTCGTGAGCAGGGCCGAGTACGCCGCGTTGTAGTGGCCGATGAACGTCTGCTCCGACGCGAACCCCGGGTTGTCGTTGAACCCCTCCCCGTCGAAGGGGAAGTCGCCGTAGCTGCCGAGGTTGACGACCACGAGCTCCGGCGTCCACTTCGTGAAGGTCCAGTTGCCGCCCGACCCGTCCGGGTTCGTCGTGGTGTAGACGTTCGGAATCGGGACTCCGCCGAGGTTCGCCTCGTAGACCCCCGCGTTCGAGATCGACAGGTTGTAGCGCTCCGCGTTGAGGGCCTTCGAGATGATCGCCGGGTAGGCCGAGTACTCGCTGCTCATGAGGTTGGTGATGCCGTTGGCAGGGTCGGTCCCGTAACCGTTGGCGGAGCTGCACTCGGCGACCGTGGCCGTCGTGGCCAGCGGCCCCGCGCCGCGGCCGTTCGACAGGTCGTCGCCGATCCACTCGATGTGGTGGGCGAAGGTGTAGCTCGCCTTGATGAGGTTGGCGGGGTTGCCCGAGGCCGGGGTCCAGCCGTTGAAGATGTACGAGCCGCCGTAGTACGAGTCGGTGTTCTTGAAGACGCCGATGGTGTGCGTGCCGGTCGCGATCGACGGCGCCGTCGTGCTGGTCACTTCGATCGTGTTGGAGCCGGTGTGGAGGGCGAAGGAGTAGTCCGTCGCAGCGTTCGTTACCGTCGTGCCGTTGATCACGGCCACGATGACGGGCGCGCCGTCGATCTCCACCGTGACGTTGTCGCACTGCGTGCTCAAGTTGCACGTCTCGAGGAGGGTCAGGGTGATGTTGGTCCCGGTGAAGGTCGTGATGACCCCGCTCCCCGGCCAGCGGGCGACCGAGCCGATCCACGTCCCGTCGCCGGTCGCGTTGTGGGTCGCGAGGACCGCCGACTGGTCCCAGCGCCCCATGAAGTAGTTGGCCACGGACGTGCCGGCGCCGGAGCCGCTGCCCGAGCCGCTGCCGGACCCATGGGCCGAGCCGCTGCCCGAACCCGAGCCGGACGACGAGCCGCTGCCGGACCCGTGGGCCGAGCCGCTCCCCGATCCGGAACCGGACGTCGAGCCGCTGCCGGACCCGTGGGCCGAGCCGCTCCCCGAGCCGACCGCGCCGGAGCCGGACGACGACCCGCTCCCCGAGCCGACCTCGGAGCCGCTGCCGGACCCGCTCCCGACCTCGGAGCCGCTGCCGGACCCGCTCCCGACGTGAGAGCCGCTGCCGCTCCCCGGCTTGCCCGTGTCGTGCGTCGCGTCCTTCGTCCCGGTGTCCTTTCCGGCGTCCTTCGTCGGCGTCGACACGTCGGAGCCCGCGTCTTCGTGCCCGGCGTCCTCGCCGGCTGTTCCGCCGCTGCTGCTGGAGCAGGCGACGAAGGTGAGGAGACCGATGGACGAGACCCCGAGGAAAGTGAGCGTGCGGACGGAATAGCGCATGGGCGAAGAGTGTACCCAATCTCGCTTCCGCGCCAATGGAGAACTACCGTGAAGGCGACGCGCCCTGGAAATGCCCGTATGGGCGTCGCGCAGCGGTCAGCCGTGCCCGCCGTCGGCGCTCCGGACCACGCCCGCGTCGACCGGGCAGGTGCCGTTTCTCTCGTAGACCGCGAGCTGGGCGGCGCAGGCCGAGGCGTCGATGCCGGAGGTCGCGGTCTCGAGGCAGCTCGAAGGGTCGTTCATGTTGGGGCTGTTGCAGCAGCTCTCGAGCGCGGAGCACTCGGGCGACCCTGCGCCGCTCGAGACACAGGCCGCGACGACCCCGAGCGGGAGGCTGGCGATCACCCCGAGGAGCGCTACGCGTACGAGTCGGCTCATGGACTCGACCATGCCACAGATCGGGCGGACGCAAGGCCGCGCCGTGCGGTCGAGCTCACCGGAGCAGCGAGCGGACGAAGGAGCGCGGGTGCCTGGCGAACTGCTCGAGGTGCGAGGCCGCGTCGAGCAGCGCCGGGACAGGGTCCTTCGGATCGAAGACCGCGTCGGCCAGCCGGTTGTCCCGGAGCCAGCGCCGCCAGGGCTCGGGGGCGGCGCCGCCGAAGGGGCGACCGAGCGTCTGCCCGGCGATCACCAGCGACAGCAGCAGCGTGTGGGCGTACGCGGTGGCGGAGGCGGTCGGCTCGGCCTGCGCGTCCGCCACCGCCCGGGCGAGCGCCTCGGCCTGGCCCGTCGCGTCGAGGTACGCGAGGTAGGGGAGCGGCACGCCGCGGGCGATCTCGAACGCCATCTGGCTGTAGGGGCGCGGGTTGAAGTCGATGAGGAGGAAGCGCCCCTCGCTCTCGATCATCTCGATCTCGAAGATGCCGAAGTAGCCGAGCTCGCGGCAGAGGCGCATCACCCCGTCGGCGAGCTTCGGGTCGAGCCTGGCCGACTCGAAGCAGAGGCCGATGCCAAGGCGGCGCGGGCGCTGGAGGATCTTGCGCGAGCCCCTCACCACGACGTTCTTCCCCGACCGGTCGATAAAGCCGGCGAGGTTGTAGATGCCGTTGGCCGCCTCCGGGCGGAACTCCTGGACGATGGGGCGGCCGAGCGCCGGGTCGCGCGCGGAGAGGGCGTCCTGCGGCGGGTTCTCGCTCAGGTACTGGCGGTAGGCCTCGGGGAGCGTCTTCGGGTCGTCGACCTTCGTCCCCTTCGAGCCGCTCGCCAGCAGCACCTGCGAGCGCGGCTTGATCATCACCGGGATCGTGAGCTCCTTCGCGAGCGCTTCGACCTCGGCGGCGTCCTGCGGGCAGTAGGTCGCCGGGGTGTCGATGCCGACCTTCCGGCAGGCCTCCGTCAGGCGCCACTTGTCGAGGATGCTGGTGATGGTCTCGCGCGGCGGCTCGTAGCAGATGAAGCTCTTCGCGAGCTGCTCGGCGTGCATCGCGAACACCCAGGCCAGCTCGTCGCTCGCCGGGAAGAGGACGTGCCCCGGATGCTCCCGTCCGAAGCGCTCGAGCCACGCGACGAAGCCGTCCACGTCCGCCACCCCCGGGCAGGTCACCCGCTCGTCCACGTGGCGCGAGCCCGCGGCCCGCTGCCAGGGGCGCGTGTCGGCCAGGACCACCTTCACGCCCCGCTCCCCGAGGCAGCGCGCGGTCGCCAAGGTGCCGTAGTAGTGCCCGAGGAAGACGAGGGCGGGCGACGAGGTCGAGGCGTTGGCGGCGGGCATGGCGCAGCATCATCCCCGCCAAGGGACCGCGCTTCAAGCGGTTCACCCTCGCCCGGCGCCGACGGCACGCTCGGTGCCGGGAGAGGAATCGGCAGGAAGCACGGGCCGCGCTTTCTTTTAACGCGGAGGGGGTCGATCCCGTAGGCTGAGCGCTCCTATCCACCGCACCACCATCCCCCGGGTATCCGGGAGGGGAGCTCCAATGACAAGGCGACGCGTTGCGCTCCTGGCCGCAGCGCTTGCGTTTTATGGCGTGTTCATCCTGCGGACGAGCTTCGTCGTGCTGGGCGAGCGCTGGTTCGTCCTCTTCGAGGACGCCATGATCTCCATGCGTTACGGCCGCAACCTGGCCGCCGGCGCGGGGCTCGTTTGGAACGCGGGCGAGAAGCCGGTCGAGGGGTACACGAACTTCCTCTGGACGCTCTGGATGGCCGCGGTCCACTCGCTCGGGCTCCCCGAGTCGAAGGTCTCGCTGACCATCATGCTGACCGGGGTGGCGATCCTCATCGCCAACGCCCTCCTCGTCGAGCAGATCTGCCGCCGCGTCACGACCGCGGCCGCAGCCGCCTGGGCCCCCCTCGTCGCGACCGCGATCGTCCTCTTCTACTACCCGCTCGTCTTCTGGACGCTCCGGGGCATGGAGGTCGGGGCGGTGGCGCTCGCGTTCGATGCGCTCATCTTCCTCTCCATCACCATGGAGGAGGAGTTCTCCCCCCTCCGCGCCGTCGCGATGGGGGGCGTCGGGGCCGCGGCCATCCTGCTCCGGTCCGACGCCCTCGTGTCGGTCGGCATCATCTCGCTCTACGCCGCCGCGACCGTCCCGGGGCGCATCAAGAAGCTGACCGTGGCGGGGGCCGTCGGCGTCTGCATCGGCGTCGCCGCCGTCGGGCAGATTGTCTTCCGCAAGAGCGTCTACCACGAGACCCTGCCGAACACGTATTACCTGAAGCTCCTGCACGTCGCGCTCCCGTCGCGGCTGAAGCGCGGCGCCTTCGTCGCGCTGCGCGTTCTCACGTTCCACCTCGCGGTCCCGCTCTCGGCGCTCGCGGCCGGGCTCTTCGTCTGGCCCCGCGGCGAGGGGTGGTGGAAGCTCCGGGAGAACCGCCGCCTCGGGCTCCTCCTCACAGTCTCGTGCGTGCAGGTCGCCTACGCCGTCTACGTCGGCGGCGACGCCTGGGAGTGGATGCTCTACGCCAACCGCTACGTCTCGGTCGCCATGCCGGCCTTCATCGTGCTGTCGGTGGCGGTCGCCGCGAAGATGGCGGACGTCGTGCGCGAGGACGCGCTTTCCCGGGGGCGCGCGGCGAAGATCTTCGTCGTCAAGCTCGGCGGGTGCGGCGCGCTCCTCCTCCTCCTCAACGTCTACGCGCAGAAGTTCGCGGAGGTCGGCATCGCGAGGACCATCTTCCTCAGCAAGTCGACGCTCCTCGGCGCTGGCGCGTTCATCGCCGGGGCCGTCGTCCTCTACGCCCTGCGCGGCCGCCTGACCGCCCACCTCGCCGGCGCCTTCGAGGGGCTCTCCTCCCCGCGCGGGTTCGCGGTCGGCCTGGGGCTGGCGGCGCTCGTCTGGTTCCCCGCCAACCTCCACCCGTACCTCACCTGGGCGGCCCACAACGCGGCCCAGTACGCCGACGAAGCGCGCTACGGCCGCCTCGGCATCCTCCTGACGGCCACCACCGCGAAGACTACGCGCCTCGCCGTCGTCGCGGCCGGGGCCACCCCCTACTTCTCGATGCGCCCCTCCGAGGACATGCTCGGAAAGAACGACGCCATCATCGCCAAGCGCGCCCCGGTCGGCGTTTTCTCGCCGGGCCACGACAAGTGGGATTATCACTACACCCTGGGCGAGAGGCGCCCCGACATCATGGTGGAGCTGCTCGACACGACCCCCGACGAGACGGCGTACATCGCCTCGCTCGGCTTCGTCCCCCTCCCCAACGGCCTCTACGTCCGCACGGACTCCCCCGGCATCAACCGCGCGGTGCTCGGCCGTGACTACGACACCGAGGCGGCGCTCGACGCCGACCTCGAGCAGGCGAAGCTCGCCCCCAGCGCGGAGGCGCCCGCCGCGAAGGGGGGGTCGCCCGCCCCGGCGAGCCCATGAGCGCAGCCGTCACCGCCCCCACCACCGGCCAGGCGCCGGCCGCCGCGCACGCGAAGAAGTCGCTCGACCACATCACCCCGCTCGACGGGCTGCGCGGCATCGCCGTAATCCTCGTCCTGCTCTTCCACTTCGCCTGGACGTTCCCGGACGACACGGCGCTCGCGCACGTGCTGAAGCGTCTCTTCTGGGTGGGGTGGGTCGGCGTCGACCTCTTCTTCGTCCTGTCGGGCTACCTCATCACGCGCGGCCTCGTGGCCCCCTCGGACCAGCCGGTGGGGGTGCGCCTCAAGAAGTTCTGGGCGCGGCGCGTCCTCCGCATCTTCCCCCTGTATTACATCGTGCTCATCGCCGGGACGGTGGTCTGCCTCGCGGCCTCCGCGCCCGTGCCGCCGCTCCCCTACTGGCTCTACTTCCAGAACTACTCGCTCGCCTTCGACCCGTACGTCCTCCGCTGGACGGCCCCGTACTGGTCGCTCGCCATCGAGGAGCAGTTCTACTTCCTCTGGCCGCTCCTCGCGCTCAAGGCCCCGCGCGGCGTGCTCGCCCCCGTGACCATCGCGCTCGCCGTCTTCTGCATCGTCGCCCGCGGGGCGATGGGCGTCGACATGCACATGCACGAGCGCATCTCGCACGAGGCCGCCGAGCAGATCGCCAAGATCGCCTACCGCGCCACCCCGACGCACATGGACGGCCTCCTCTTCGGCGCGCTCATCGCCATCATGGGGCGCGCGAGGGACTCGAAGCTGGCCTTGACGTGGAAGCGCCTCCGCCCGGCAGCGCTCGTCCTGACGGCGCTCATCCTGGTCGGGCTCTTCTTCAAGACGGACGGCTTCAAGACCTACGACGGGCGCGTCATCGTCTTCGGCTACGGCGCCCTCGCGCTCTTCTTCGCGTCGATCGTCTCCATCACGGTCGACGGCGCCCTCCCCCCCGCCGTCCAGAGCGTCCTCGAGAGCCGGCCCCTCAGGGCGTGCGGGCGCGTCAGCTACGGCATGTACCTGCTCCACTGGCCGATGGTCGTCTTCACCATCCCGACCTTCGAGCGATGGTTCGCGGCGACCTCGTCCACCGTCGGCATCCTCCTCGGCCTCGCCATCCTCCTCGTGGGGGTGCTGGTGACGTACGCGCTCGCGGAGGTCAGCTTTCGCTTCGTCGAGACCCCGTTCCTGCGCCTCAAGGAGCGCTTTCACGATTGAGCCCCCCCAAGGCCGACTCCACCCCGGGTTCGAACCCGCCGTCCGGCGCCTCCTCGAAGTTGCCCGAGCCGCAGTACTACGGGCGCCGCAAGAAGCGCGGCACCGAGATCTGCCAGATCCTCATCAAGAACGGCGACGTCGACCCGGTCCACGTCCGGCAGGCGCTCCGCCTTCAGGAGGAGCGCGGCGGGCAGATCGGCCGCATCCTCGTCGCCATGGGTGCGTGCACCGAGCGCGCGATCTCCCGCGCCCTCATCGACCAGATCCAGCTGCGCGGCAACGCCGAGGCCAACCTCTCCATCGCCGCCCGGCAGAACCCTCGCATCGCCGGCCTGCACGTCCCCTGCAGCCCCTTCCGGACGACCCTTACCCTGGTCGTGGCGGACGGCGTGTCGCTCGTGATGGCGGTCCTCCTCGCGTTCGGCGTCAACTTCCTCCGCGCCTGGGTCCCCCGCCTCGAGTCGCTGACGCTCATGGCGTCCTCGATGCTCCTCTGCGCCGCCGCCTTCCCCGCGATGGGCCTCTACGCCCCCGCCGCCGACAGCCCCGCCGAGCAGCTCCGGAGGTCGACGCTCGCCATCAGCCTGAGCGTGGTCGGGGTCGCGGCCGTCGCCATCTTCGGCGAGCGCTCGACGCGCCTCTGGACCCTCCTCACCCTCATCACGTTCTGGGTCTCGGCCGCCGCCTTCGTCCCCATCGTCCGCGCCTTCATCCGGCAGCGCTTCGCCAAGAAGTCGTGGTGGGGGCACCCGGTGGTCGTGCTCGGCGCGGCCCGCACCGGGCGGCTCATCGTCCGGACCCTGCAGGCGCAGCCCGAGCGCGGCCTCCGCCCCGTCTTCATGCTCGACGACGACCCCGCCAAGCAGGGGACGCTCCGCGCCAGCCTGAGCGACGAGCGGGAGAGCGTCGAGGTCCGCTCCATGATCGGGAGCGCGCTCGACTTCATCTCGCCCGACCTGCTCGCCTCCGCCGCCGCCGACCTCGCGATGGACCTCAACGCGTCCGCCGAGGAGATCGCCCGCAAGGAGGCCGAGGGCCCTGTGTCGAGGCTGAACCTCGATGCGCCCCCCGTCAGCGCCCGCGGCGGGGCGGCCCCCTCGCAGACGCGCGCGCGCGGCATGTTCGCCGAGGTCGAAGGGGTCCCCGTCATCGGCGACCTGTCGCTCGCCCCGATCCTCTCGCAGCGCCTCAAGATTCGCTACGCCATCCTGGCGATGCCGGGGCTCGACTCCACCAAGCTCCTCCGCCTCTCCGAGCGGGTCGGCAGCTTCTTCACGCACATGCTCATCATCCCGGACCTCTTCGGGTTCGGCAGCCTCGGCGTCCCGGCGCGCGACCTCGGCGGCGTCCTCGGCCTCGAGGTGCAGCAGCGCCTCCTCCTCCCCTGGTCGCGCCTCGCCAAGCGCACCCTCGACGTGAGCGCCTGCCTCCTCGGGGGGCTCTGCATCCTGCCGCTCCTCGTCCTGCTCTGCCTCCTCATCAAGATCGACTCGCGCGGCCCCATCCTCTACTGGCAGCCGCGCCTCGGCCGGGAGGGGAAGCAGTTCATGGCGGCGAAGTTCCGATCCATGTACGGCGACGGCGAGGCGCGCCTCCGCGCCATCCTCGAGTCCGACCCGAAGCTGGCGGCCGAGTACGAGGAGTTCCACAAGCTCGCCAGGGACCCGCGCGTCACGCGCATCGGGCGCTTCCTCCGCAAGTACAGCCTGGACGAGCTCCCGCAGCTCCTCAGCGTCGTGCGCGGCGACATGAGCCTCGTCGGCCCCCGCCCGTACCTCGAGCGCGAGGTGAAGGACATGGAGGGGCAGGAGGTCGTCATCCTCCGCGCCACGCCGGGCATGACGGGGATGTGGCAGGTGAGCGACCGCAACACGACCGGCTTCGCCGAGCGGCTCAAGATGGACGTCGCGTACGTCCGGAACTGGTCGCCGTGGCTCGACATCTACATCCTCGCGCGCACCATCGAGGTCGTCCTCCGCGGCACCGGAGTCTGAGGGGCCGCGCCCCCGGGGCGCGCGCTACTCCGACAGCTCGAGGACGATCGTCCGCCCCTCGCGCCGCGCCGTCCCCGTCGCCTTGCCGCCGAGGACGCCGGCTGCCAGCTCCGGGAGGTCCTCGGGGCGCACCTCGACCTTGGCCGGCGCGAGGAGCCCCCCTTCGAGCTTCCGCGTGAACGCGGCGGCGTTCTTCGCCCGCAGGAGCACGTAGCGCCCGCCCACCTGGGTCAGCTTCACGCGCGCGCTGCCGTCCCCCGCCACCCTGCCGATCGCCAGCCGCTTCGCGCTGCACGGGGGGGCGCCGACCAGCACGCACTCGGCGGCCGCCCGCGTCGTCCCCTCGGGGAGGACGCCGACGAAGAGCTCCGTGGCCGCGGGGCGCTTCCGGTCCCGCGGGGCCGGGCTCGCGGTGACGCCGAAGCGCGCGAGGCGCGCGAGGACCGGGCGACCGGGGGCGGGCGACTCCGAGGCCGCGAGGACCGCGCTGGAGACGGCGAGGTCGGGGAGCGCGACCCAGAGCCCCGAAGAGCCGGCGTCGCGGATCTGCCCGAGCCCCCCCTTCCCGTCGAGTGCGGTCCTCCCGCCCCCGCCGGGCGTCGTCCAGCCGGTGAGGAAGGGGACCGAGACGTCGACCGCGGTGCCGAGGAGGCCGAAGCTCGGGGCCCACGCGTCGTCGGGGGGGCCCTCGAACCCGGGTCCGGGCTCGGCGCGGAGCGTCACGCGGGGGTGACCCGGCTCGGCCCCGACGGTGACGTCGACGCGGTCGAAGCGGGCTCCGCGCGCGGTGGTGGCGAGCACCAGGTTCTGCGAGGACTCCCAGAGCCCCTCCACCGCGAGCCGCTGCCGGTCGGCCGCGACGAGGCTGTCGCTGCTCAGCGCGACGGTGGTTGTCGCTACCCCGCTCAGGAACCCGAGCGCGGCCATCCGCTCCGGGACGTACGCGACGTGGACGGCGTCCTGTCCGAGCGGCGGGGGGGTGGCGTGCCCGCGCGCGGTGGCGGCGACGAGCGCGGCGAGCCCGGCCTCCGGCTGCGTCCCGATTGCGACGTCGACCGCGACCACGTCGCCGTCCCCGTTCACCACGGCGAGCGCGTGCCCCCCCGCGTACTCCCCCGGCCTCGTCGCCGCCAGGCCGAACAGCCCCGCCAGCGAGTCGAGCGTGCTCCGGACGCGCACCGCGCTCGTCGCGGGAATGAGGATCCGGAAGGTCATCACCGCCGGCACCCCGCCGAGCGCGTCCTTCATCGCGGCGTACCGCCCCTCCGGCCAGGCCGCCCGCCAGCCGGCCTCGAGCGAGTTCGGGGGGATGTCCGCCCTCAGCGTCGCCACCGCGCGCTGCTGGTCGTCGGTGACCCCCCCCTCTGCCACCACGAGCGGGCGAGCCTCGTCGACGCCGAGCGTCTCGAAGAGCGCGTGGAGGGGGAGGTTCGGGTTCAGCCCGAGCGCGACGGTCAGGCGGGGGGCGATCGGGCGGAACGCCAGCATGAGCGCGGGGGCGAGCTTCGCGAGGTCGACGCTGGCGGTCAGCGCCGCGCCGTCCGGGAGCGCGAAGTCGAAGGGGGCGGGCTCGGCCACCGGGGCGGGCGCGGGGGGCGTCGCGGAGGCGGACGGCGGCGTGCGGGCTGCAGGCGGGGCGACGGTCGCGCCGCAGGCCGAGAGGAGGAGGAGCGCGGCGAGCCGGGGGAGCGGGCGCATGAGCCATTCGTATCGGACGCGCGGACGGGATGGGAGGGGGAGCGGGTGGGGAGACGGGAGAGGGGGGAGCCGCGAAGACGCGAGGGGGGGGTCGAGCGGCGTGCGGATGCGAGGGAGTAGGCCGGGCAAGCGAGCGGCGCGCGGATGCAAGGGAGCGGCGTGCCGGAGCGGCGCGGCGTCCCACACGCTCCTACCGAAGTTGGGGGGCTCCGAGGAAATCGACCGGCCAGGGCGCGTCGATTTGCCTCCTCGCCAATAGGCGTCGGCGAGGGTGACGACGGAGCGTGGTGCTCCGGCGGCGGCCTCGTGTCTCTCTCCCAGATTGGGCACCCCATCATGAGCGCGAACCGAACCCAGCAGAAGGTGGACGAAGGGAAGATGCCCGAGGGGCTCCAGCAGCACGCCTCCTCGACGGCGACCCTCACCGTCCAGAACAAGTCGGTGACCGTCACGCAGGCCATTGCGACGTTGCAGGGTCGCATCGACGCCATCACCGCCGCCCAGCAGGCCAAGACTATGTGGATCGATGCCGTCCAGAAGCAGAACGAGGAGCTGGCTGCGATGAACGCGTTCGTCGGCAGCCTCGCGACGGTGGTCCGCGGCATGTACGCGGGCTCACCGACCACCCTGGCCGACTTCGGGATCACCCCGAGGAAGGTCACCACGCTGACCGCCGAGCAGAAGCTGCTCGCCAGTCAGAAGCGCGCCGCCACCCGCATCGCCCGGCACACGATGAGCGCGAAGCAGAAGGCGGGGGCACAACTCTACGAACACGTCGACGGGCTTGGCATGATCGAGCTGTCCGCCGTGGCGTAGTTGAGGAGCCCCCCTCCAGAGACCCGAGCCCTGAACATGACCCGCAGGAACGACACGACCCGGAGGAGACTTCGCCGGGAGCGGAAGCTCCGGGAGCTGCAAGCCGGTGAGCGGGCAGCCGAGGAACTGCGGAGGAACCCCAGCCCCATCAACCACTCGCGGCTCAGGCAGATCTTCTCGACCCTGACCTTCCGGTCAAACGTCCAGGGAGGCACCAAGCTCTTCGAGGGCTACGCGCTCGGCCCTCACGTCATAGCCAACAATCCTGCCGAGCTGGTCGAGAAGTCGGACGAGTTCTACGTCGTGTCCGCCCTGGGCGAGCCCGAGAACTGAGCGTACTTGGCGGAGACCTGGTGTGCGCGCGCCGACAGGATGATGGCGATGTCCGCCCTCTGCTCGATGGCCATGGTCGCGGCGCGGGACTGGGACCGAGGGTGATGGGCATCGTGGGGGAACGAGGTAGCGACCGTAGCGATGGC